>Ga0080004_1122955_pt1 | contig 67313 bp, 76 predicted proteins | sample WasSprMetagenome_FD_69207 | JGI IMG/M metagenome (GOLD analysis project Ga0080004, IMG submission 69207) | Sulfidic aquatic microbial communities from Washburn Spring, Yellowstone National Park, USA - WS (SPADES assembly) (version 2) | ecosystem: Environmental > Aquatic > Thermal springs > Hot...
ACCGGCAGGAAGTAGGCCGTGGCGGGGTAGCCCACGGGCTGGTCCGGGCCAAAGCGGCGGATGGCCTGGTTCAGGAGGATCTCGGCGTAGCTCAGGGCCGTGATGGTGCCGTGGTAGACCTCGCGAAACAGCCTTACGGGCTCCTTGCCCGGTTCGATGGCACCTTCGTAGATGGCGTCGAAGTTGGTGACTTCCGACATGGACGTTCCCCCTTTCCTCCCTCACTTGAAACGTGCTTCACAAAGGCGCACCATTGTCAACCACGTCCTACCAGTTCTGGCACAGGGCCGCTTCGTACCGCTCGGCCGCCAGGCGGTGCACGCCGAGCTTCCAGGTGCGGTATTCGAGGGCGTTGAGGATCTTGCGGGCCGCGATTTGCGGGTCCACCTCGAAGATGAAGTACCCGCCGAACACGTCGGAGGCGATCTGGGTCAGGATGCTGTAGAACAAATCGCTGCCCTCGACCGGCGGCAGGGCTCCCACGTGGGTGGGCCAGCCCAGGGCCACGCACCAGGTGCCGATGGAGGTGGCCTTGCCGCTCATGGCCTCCGGCGCCGAGGCGACGTAGGGGACCTTGGGGGTGTCAACGCCCAGCTCGTGGGCCATGAGCATCAGGAGGTCCGAGGCGCGGGTGTTGTCCACGCAGGAGCCGACGTGGAAGACCGGCGGCAGTCCCGTGCTCAGCTCGGCCCGGGCGCCGATTCTCTTCAGGAAGGTCTTCAGGCCCTCGCCGCAGTACTCGTCGACGGCGTCGGGGTCCATGAGGCCCATCTTGGCGCAGGCCTGGGCCGAGCAGCCCGTGGCCAGGACGAAGACGTTGTTCTTGAGCAGTTCTTTGGCGATGGTCAGGTGGCTCTCGTCCTGGGGCCGCTTCAGGTTGTTGCAGCCAGCCAGCAGGGCCACGCCCGCCAGCTCGCCAGCCAGGATGGCGTCCGTCAGAACCTTGACCGGCCGCTCCGGGTTGACCGTGGCGAAAAGTTCTAAGATGGCCTCCAGGCTCCAGCCGGCCACCACTTTGTGTTTGTACCGGGGGATGTGGATCTTGCGCCCGTCCCGCTCTTTAAAGGCTTCGATGGCCAGCCGCACGGCCATTTTGGCCTGCTCCAGGGCGTGGGGGATCTGGTAGTCGATGTGGTAGGAGCCCGGGATCTTGACGATGTCCGAGGTGGTGATGATGCGGGTGTGGAAGCATTCGGCCGCGGTCCGGATGGCGGGCATGATGCACTGGACGTCCACGCACATGGCGTCCACCGCGCCGGTGCAGATGGCCAGTTCCTGGGAGGCAAAGGAGGTGACGATGGGTATGCCGCGGCGCATCAGTACCTCGTTGCCCGTGCAGCAGATGCCCACCAGGTTGATGCCCTTGGCGCCCGCGGCCCTGGCCTCCTCCTCCAGTTCCCGGGCCGCGTCGCAGATGATCTCGCTCAACAGCGGGTTGTGGCCGTGGAGCACGAAGTTGACCTTCTCCGGGTCCAGCACACCCATGTTGGCCGCGCTGACCACCGGGCGCGGGGTGCCGAAGATGATGTCCGAAAGGCAGGTGGCGATGTGCATGCCCGCGTAGTCCGCCAGGCCCACCCGCACGGCGCTGAAGGTGATGTTTACCGGGTCGTTGTCCATGCCCACGTGGGCCTGGGTGACCAGGTCCGAGATGGTGGGGTGGATGCCCCAGGGCATGACGTTGTGGCTGCGGTAGCGCTCCAGGCGGCCCGGCACCACGGTGCTCTTGACCCAGGTGTTCTCGCCTTCCTGCTTGAGCTTGCGGAAGTCCTCCAGGGCTACCTCGGCTACCTCTTTGGCCAGGGTGCGCTCGTCCCTGCCCTCGGTCTCCAGCCCCAGCATGCGGGCCACGCGCCGGAGCTTATCGGGGTCCTTGACCCGGTAGTCCGGGGCGTGTCCTTCGGCCGCCTCTAACAGGGTGTGGGCGATGTGGTTGCCGTGCTCGGCGTGGGACGCGCACCCGGTGAGGATCATGAGTCCCGTGTGGCGGGCCGCGATGGTCCAGGCCGAGGCACCGCAGATGCCCTTGCTGGCCGCGCCGTCTTCGGCCTTGATGCGGCAGGGCCCCATCATGCAGAAGCGGCAGCACAGCCCCCGGTACCCGTACTGGCACTGGGGTTGCTGGGCCACCACCCGGTCGAAGGCCGTGATGACGCCCTGCTGCTGGGCGACTTCGATCATCTCCACAACCGCCGGGTCGACGCTACGCTTCACGTTCTTGGGATCCGGCACCCTGGGAGCACCCGAGGGTCGAGAGGTGTGCTCCGGGTCTCTGAATCGCGGCATGTACCCAGACCTCCTCATTAAGAATGTCAGCCCTAACCCTTAAACCGTCACCTTAATTAAGTTCGGATCTCCAAATGCCGGCACCGATCGGTCAGCTACCACGGATGCGTTCCGAGCACCACTTCTTTGCCGAATTTGGCCTTGATTCTGTTGCGGGCCGCCTCCGGGTCCAGGGGGCATTGGGCCGTTTCGCGCGCCTTCATGACGCAGGTGCCCAGGTGCACCACGTCCACGTCCCTTTCGTAGGCACGTGCCACGTCCAGAATAAGCCCCAGTTTCGGCATGATGAGGCCCGGGCAGCCGCCGCAGTCTCCCATGAAGACCACCTCGATCTCGTCGTAGCGCGCAAATTCGCCCTGCCTCTCCGCGATGGCCTTGAAACACTTGATACAGGACACGCACGTGATGTCCTTAATCTTCCGACAGCTGATGATCCCGATCCGCGGCATCGGCGACCCCCCTCATCCGCAGATCTTCTCCACCAGAGGCTCCAGCTTCGCCAGCAGCCCGTCGTCGCAGCTTTCCAGGCCGCCGGTGTCGCTCCACATGGCCAGGCGTGGATCGAGCGGCAACCTTGCCAGCAGCGGGGCCGGGGTGCGCCCGGTGATCTGCCGGCTGTGGCTGTCCCCGAAGGGTCTCACCTCCTCCCCGCAACTGGGGCAGACGGCGTAGGCCATGTTCTCCACCACGCCCACCACCGGCCTGTTGAGCGCCATGGCCATCTTCACGGCCTTGCGCACGATGAGGGCGCTCAGGTCCTGGGGCAGGGTCACGACGACCAGGCCGTTGAGGGGGATCGACTGCATGACGGTGAGGGGGACGTCGCCGGTTCCGGGAGGAAGGTCGATGAGCAGGAAATCGACGCGCCCCCAGATGACGTCGGTCCAGAACTGGCGTACGGCGCCCGAAAGGATGGGCCCCCGCCAGATGACCGGGTCGTCCTCGTGGGGCAAGAGCAGGTTCAGGGACATGACCTTGATGCCGCCCCGCGTGCGAACCGGAAAGAGGCCGTTTTCCAGGCCCACCGGCTTCACGTCCAGCCCGAACATCTTGGGGATGCTCGGTCCGGTGATGTCGCCGTCCAGGATGCCCACCTGGTACCCGCGCCGCCGCAGGGCCACCGCCAGCAACCCCGTGACCAGGGACTTACCCACCCCTCCCTTGCCGCTCATCACGGCGTAGACCCGGTTGATGGCACTGTCCGCATGCGGAGAGAGTATTTCCGGCTCCTGTTTCTTGCGCTCGCACTGCTGCTGCCCCATGCCCCTGCTCCTTTCTACCTGAAGTGGAAGGGACTCAGTTCTTTTCCGTCCGGCAGGAGGCGCTCCGGAACCTCTGAGCCGGCCCGCCGCAACTGATAGCGACGGCACCGCTCCCTTTCCCCCTCGCAGTACTGCCGCACGTAAAGTTGCCGCAGGGCCTCGGTTTTAAGACGCTTAAAAACGGGACAGGTCCCGTGAAACTCACACAGCATGACCTTCTCCCCCGCATGGTTAGTCGCACGAAATGGAGGCCGCCATTAGCTCCCTCAGCCGACGCCACATCTGAGCGCACATCAGGGCCAGTTTGGTCTGCATCAGGGCACACAACGGCTTTTCGGCCACCAGGGCCCGGCTCGCCTCCAGCACCGTCGGTAGTTCGCCCACTACCGGTAACCCGGCAGCCCGGCAGTAATCCAGGATGGCCGCCCGGAACTCCGGGTGCAGGTCGTATCGATTAATGCATACCGCCACCGGCACCCCGAAATGGTTGACGACATCCACGACGCGCTCCAGGTCGTGGAGGGCCGCCCTGGTGGGCTCGGTCACCACCAGGGCCAGGTCTACCCTGCTCACTGCGGCAATCACCGGGCACCCCGTCCCGGGCGGGCCGTCGATGATGGTCCACGCAATGCCGCCCCGCCCGGCCATTTCACGGGCCTGCTGCCGCACCGCGGTGACCAGCTTGCCCGAATTGCCCCGGCCGACGGACAGTTCGGCGTGGACCACCGGGCCATAGGGGCCCTCGGCGCCGTACAGGTATCCGTCCGGGCTGGGCTCCAGTACAATCGCCCCCGCGGGGCAAACGTGGTAGCAAGCCCCGCACCCCTCACAAAGCAAGGGGTTCACCACACCGCCGGCGACGGCGCCGAAGCGGCAGACGTCCTCGCACGAGCCGCACAGGTTGCACCGTGCCGCATCGATACGGGCCACCTGCCCGCCGTAAAAGGGTTCTTCCGTCACAATGCGGGGTTGTAGTAACAGCGCCAGGTTGGCCGCGTCCACGTCGGCGTCCACCATGACGACTGGTGCCGCGTATACTCCCAGTAGCGCCGCCACGGTCGTTTTACCGGTGCCCCCCTTACCGCTGATGACCGCGATCTCCACCGAGCATCTCCTCCACACGGCCCAGCAAAGCCGCCATCTGGGTTTTCCAGGACTCCAGGCGGGCGACGAAGGAAATTGCTTCCGCCCCCCAGCGGGCCACTTCCGGCAGGTAGGGTATCCTCAACAGCACCGGCAGACCTTCTGCGCGGCAATAGCGCCCCACACGGTCGTCGCCCAGGTCGCAACGGTTGACGATAACGCCGCACGCCAGGTCGAGGGCCCGGACCACTTCCACCATGCGCCGCAGGTCGTGGAGGCCAAAGGGAGTGGGTTCGGTCACAAGCAGACAGAAATCGCTGCCGCGTACCGCCTCCAGTACCGGGCAGGCCGTGCCCGGGGGAGCATCGATGATGCATGTGCCTTCCCAGTCCGGGTACATCTCCTTGACGGCGCGAATGACCGGCGGCGCCATGGCCTCGCCGATGCCCAATTCCCCGTGGGCAAAGGTAATGGCCCCGGCCCGCCCGGCTTCCACGTAGCCCGTTTCGTGGCTTGTCTCACGAAGGGCCCCGGTGGGGCAAGCGATGGCGCAGGCCCCGCAGCCGTGGCACATGTGCTTGAGCACCACCACGGTCTTGCCCAGGGCCAGGAGCGCGTGGTAGGCGCAAGCATCCACGCACCGCCCGCAAGAAGTGCATGCTTCCTCATCCACCTCCGGCACGGGCCGGTAAACCGGGCGGCGCACGGTCAGTTCCGGTTTCAGATAGAGGAACGCATTGGGTTCTTCCACGTCGCAGTCCAGGAAGAGCACCGGTCTTTCCGCCGCCAGGGCCAGGGCCGTGGCGATGGTGGTCTTGCCGGTGCCCCCCTTACCGCTGGCCACGGCGATGATCAAAGGCCATCCCCCCTCGGGACGGTACGCCAGCTCAGGACTCGGTCCCCGGATTTTGCCGGCGGGGAATCTTGCCGGCCCTTTTCGAGGCCGATTTCTCCATCGCCCTCCCCGTAATCCGGCGGGAATTCCGGGCACCAAGGCTCACGACCCGTGGCAGCCACCGTGACCGCAGCTCCCGTAGCCCCGGCCGGCGTCTGGGTGGTGGCACAGGCTTGGCCCGGTCTGGAGCCTCCCGGCCAGAAAGTCCTCGACCACCGTGCTCACCAGACCGCGCGCTCCCACGAGGGTGGTAATGCCCCGGGCCGCGAAGAGTTCCTGCGCCCGAGCGCCCATACCCCCGGCAATCACGTGGGTCACGCCCAGCCCGGCCAGGTATTCCGGCAGAAAACCGGGCGTGTGTCCGGGATTGGGAATGCTCACGCGGCTCTGGACTTTGCCGTCCGCGATTTCGAAAATGGTGTACTCCGGACAGTGTCCGAAGTGGGGCGCCACGTAGGCCCCTTCGGTCGCCACGGCCACCTTCACCACTGACCCCTCCCCGTACCACGTCCGCCCCGGCCCGGAAACCCCTGGCCGCGGTGGGCCGGCACCGTGGCGCCATCGGGGGCCCTCAGGCCGCCGCGGCGGTACTGTGCCAGCGCCTCGGCCACGGTGCCCGAAGCGCCGGTGTGCACCGCGACGCCGGCGGCCCGCAGGGCCTGGAACGCATTGGGACCCACGTCGCCGGTAATGACGGTCCTGACACCCCGCCGCACTAGTTCCTGTACCAGGGCCACGCCGGCTCCCCCCGGACTGGTGAGGGCTGGATTCTCGACGACCTCGCTCCCGCCGCCCTCGGTGTCCAGGATCACCAGATACCGGCAGCGACCGAACCGGGGATCGACGGGGGCCTGCAAATCCCGGCCCGTGGCGGTAATGGCTATTTTCATGATGTCCTCCTCTCCCCAAGGCCAGTGTCATCCGACGCGCCTGTTCCGCTACAGGGCCAGCCGGTGCGACCCCGCAGACGGCAAGCTCCGCGGGCTCGCCATCGCCGCCCCGGTGGCGGGTGCCCGCACCCCCACCTGCCGCGGGAGCGGGGTCCGGCACACGGGGCAGCGCAACTCGGCGCCGTAGCGCACGGAGCCACACAGGGCTTCAAAGAAATGGCCGCAGCGGGGACAGGTAAATCGTTTGAGTTCCGGTATGGCCAAGTCGCGCACCTCCACAGCCGGATTCTCCCGGGCGGCCCTACGACCGCCCCGGTGGGGCTACAATTAAGACCTGGCTGCCAATTCTGTTTAAGGCGAGGTGGCGGAGCGCAAACCTTGCGCCGTCGTCGGATGACGGCCCTCTCGAGCCCGCGTGGCCGCGCGGCTCAGGATCCTTCCAGGGCCGCCAGTTGCTCCTTCAGCCACGCCAGGTGGTTTTCCACCAGGCGGATCTGGGCCTTCAGCCAGGCGACCTGCCCCTCTTTTGGCATGGCAGCCCAGGGGCCTGCGGCGCCGGCAGGGCCCCACGGGCCGGCCCAGGCCCAGCCCCACGGTCCCATACCCCACGGCATAGGCACTCCCCCCTCCTCACTTGACGTCAGGTTGCTTGGTGGGCCCGCCGAAGGGCGCCGGTCCGAAGGGTCCACCGTAGCCACTGGCCCACCACCACCGGGGCAGCCACGGGAAGAACCGGCACCAGGGATAGGGGTTGCCGCGCCCGGACCACGGTCCGGGACCGAACCCCCTTGCGCACCACGGGCCAAAGCCGAACCCGCGCCCCCGGCCGGGCCACATCCTGCGCCCGCGTCCCATCCAAGGCATGTAACCCCAGAACATAGGCGGCCTCCTTTCTGAAATGGCGTCTCCTGCCGCAAACGGTCGAGGTCGCACCCGCCAACCTCGCCTGCGCTAAAAGCCCCCGCGCCAGCGGCGGCACTGCCCGTGGCCGCGCCGGCACCGCACCGGTCCCACCCGGGCGCTCCCGCACGCCGGACAGGCTACTTCACCCTCTCCCGCCTCCGCCGTTGACTCCCACTCGTGGCCGCAGTTCACGCAGATTAATCGGAGCCCCGGCGCGCAGAAGTTGCCGCCCTCCACCCTGATGGCCTTGCCCGCCACCAGGGCTTCGGCCACCTTGGTCCGCGCGCCGGCGAGGATGCGCTGGAAGGTCGGTCGCGAGACGTCCATCCTGACCGCGCACTCCTCCTGCTCCAGGCCTTCCAGATCCTTGAGCCGCAGGGCCTCCAGTTCCTCCACGGTGAGCCGTACCTCTTCCAGGGCCGTGAGGGGCACCCCGGCCGGCTTGAAGTAGGTGATCTGGGGCAGGAATTCAACCCTGCGGCATCTGGGTGGTCTGGCCATCCCATACCTCCTCTAAGCGTGCCTCACACTTGTAACAAACCGTCGACTACGCCTATTGGGCGTATGCCCATTACCATTATAGCCACGTAATGAACATATGTCAAGAATGAGTCCGAAAAAAATTGGACGTCCGGTAAGCTGCCGGCCGCCCGAAAGTTCGCGCCTTTCGGTCCGTAAGTACTCGTGCCTCCCGGCCCGGCACCGCGCCGCCCCGCTACCCGGTGACCAGCTCGCAGTGCTCCACCACCATCACGCCCTTTCTCGCGCGCTTGGCCCTGGTGGAGGCCAGGCTCGCCAGATTGAACAACTCACTCACCACCGCCGCCACGTCCTCCAGGGCACGGGGGCTGACCCGCCGCCCCCCTGCCACGCCAATGGATACCGAGACGGATATGCCGTGCGGCCAATCAACGAGCGAGGTTCCTTCACACAGCAGGGTGGCCAGCGTACGGGCTTCGCTCAAACGGCGCCGCGTTACCACCGCGAATTCATCGCCACCGTAGCGCCCCAGGAGGTCTTGGTCTTCGTCGAGCAACTGCCGCATGGCCACCGCCATTTTCTGCAACACCGCGTCCCCTATGACATGTCCGTATTTCTTGTTGATGCGCCCAAAATTGTCTATATCCAGGAAGAGCACCGCGATCTCCGCCCCGGACTTTAGGAGGGCCATGGCCTTTTCTTTGAGAATTTCTCCCCTGTACAACCCGGTGAGGGGATCCCGGTACTGGGCGAGGTACTGCCACAGACGCGCTTTGGTCACTAGGCCCAGCAGCCTTCCGTCCTGAACCACCAGCAATCGCTCGATCCCGTGTCTGACCAGTAACTCCCCGGCCTCCCACAAGAACGCGTCCGGTCCGACGACCACCGTTTGTCTGGTCATGGCATCGGCCACCAGGCGGTTAAAGTGTGCCGTGCGCACGTCCCGCGAGGTGACAACCCCCAGCAGCCTGCCGTTCTCCACCACCGGCAGGCACCCGAACCCGCCCTCCTCCATGATGGCCGCGGCCCGCCGGACGCTGACCCCCGGCTCAACGGTCACCACTTCGGTCGTCATTATGTCCCGGACGCGCATTTCACAGTTCAACCTCTCGGCTCACGTGGATGGTGATCCGCACCTGGGCCTTGATTACCGCTTCCTCAGTCAAAATCGGGCTGACCTCCTCTAGAAGCAGGGGGATAAATCTCTCCGCCGGCACCATGCGCAGGATGAATTTGCGCACCACAACGGCCTCCACCATCGGATGCTCCACGCGCACGATGTCGTACTGCTCGGGCGAAAGGGCGTCGATCATGCGCCGCGCCGCCTCCGGCCCGATGGCGGCCCTCCGCCCGACCAGGAGCACGTCCTGCATGGGCGGAATCTCGAATTCTGAAAAGCGGATTGCTATTTCGGCCCTCCGTACCGAAGCTACCTCCAAAAATAACCCTCCCGGGCATTGTGGTGACTTACACCCTTAGTATAAAGAGATTCGTCCCGGGAAATCAATCTCCACAGCACACCCAACCCGAATCCCGTTAATCCAGCAACCGCCATTCCACCCGCCGCGCCACGTCCTCCATCTCCTGGGTGCGCGTGCGGGTCATGAGGTTGGCCACCGCGGCCCGCGGCGGCAGACCCTCGAAGAGCACCCGATAAATTTGCTCGGTGATGGGCATGGAGACCGAGTGCCGCTCCGCCAGCCGGTAGGCAGCCACGGTGGTACGCACCCCCTCCACCACCATGCGCACCTCCCCGAGGGCCTGCTCCAGCGTGGCCCCGCGGCCGATGGCCATCCCGGCCCGGCGGTTGCGGCTGTGCATGCTGGTGCACGTCACGATCAGGTCCCCGACGCCGGTGAGGCCGGCGAAGGTGAGGGGATTGGCGCCCAGGGCCACGCCCAGGCGCGTGATCTCGGCCAGGCCGCGCGTCATGAGGGCCGCCCGCGTGTTGTCGCCCAGTCCCAGGCCGTCGGCAATCCCCGTACCCAGGGCAATGATATTCTTCAGGGCGCCGCCCAGTTCCACGCCCACCAGGTCCGGGTTAGTGTAGACGCGGAAGAAAGGCGTCATGAAGAGTTCCTGCACATACTCCGCCACGACGGGATCCGGGCCGGCCACCACCACCGCCGTGGGCAACCGCCGGCCCACCTCCTCGGCGTGGCTGGGCCCGGAGAGCACCACGAACCGGGCCAGGCGTTCGGGGCCGGCCACCTCGGCGAACACCTGGGAGAGCCTGGCGAGGCTGCCCTCCTCGAGTCCCTTGGCCGCGTTCACCACCACGGTCCCGGTCCCCAGGAAGGGATTGACCAGGCGCACCACCTCGCGAAAGGCGTGGGAAGGTACGGCCAGCACTACGACGCCGGCCCGGTGCAGGGCCTCCTGCAGGTCTGCGGTCACCCGCACGCCCTCCGGCAGCCTGACCCCGGGCAGGTAACGGGAATTCTCCCGGGTTTCCTTCAACCGTACCACGAACTCCGCGTTGCGGCCCCACAGTGCTACGCCGTAGCCCTTGCCGGCCAGCAACACGGCCAGAGCCGTGCCCCAGCTCCCGGCCCCCAGGACCGCAATACGCGGCTCGCAAAACCCGCCCATGGCTGCCTCCCCTGCGCACTATTTCCACAGGCGCACCCGAAACTCGGTGCCCGTCCGCAGCCTGCGGATGTTCTCGGCGTGGCGGTACACCGCCAGGACCGCCATGGCCAGCCCGAAGAGGAAGTACTCCCAGCCCCGGCCGGTGAGCAGCATTAGAAAGGGCACCGAGGCCGCGGCCACCATGGAGCCCAGGGACACGTAGCCGGTAAGGACCACGGTGGCCACCCACACCCCCAGGCCAATCAGGGCCACCGCGGGCGCCAGGCTCAGAAGCACCCCCAGACTGGTGGCGATGATCTTGCCGCCGCGCCAGCCCAGAAACACGGACCAGCTGTGCCCCACCAGCACCGCCAGGCCGGCCGCCAGCACCGTGCCCGTACCACCCAGGGCGCGCGCCAGGTACACGGCCAGCACGCCCTTGCCCACGTCCGCCAGAAGGACCACCGCCCCCGATACCGGTCCCAGCACGCGCCAGACGTTGGTGGCCCCTATGTTCCCGCTACCGTAGCCGCGAATGTCGATGCCGTGCACGTACCTGGCCACCAGGTATCCGAAGGGGACGGCCCCGATGAAGTAGGCCAGGACGCACGCCGCGACGGTTCCCAACACCTCGGGTTCCTCCTTCCCTCCATATACCGCATACCGCGTGATACGGGCGCCTCCCCTCCCCGGGGCGGTCCCGCTACGAACTCCGCAGGCCGCGAGGCCTTTCCCGCAGGGCGAACCGCACCGGAGTCCCCTCCAGGCCGAAGGACTCGCGCAGGCGGTTTTCCAGGTAGCGCAAGTACCCTGCGGTGGCCAGCGCAGGGTCGTTCACGAAGAGCACGAACAGGGGCGGGCACCGGCCCCCCTGGCTGGCGTAATACACCTTGAGGCGGCGGGTGCCAACGGAGGGCGGCGGCATTACGTGCAGGGCCTCCCCTATGACACGGTTCAGGTCCGGCGTGGGCACCCGCCGGCCGTACTGCTCGGCCACCCGGTCCACGGCAGGGAGGACCGCCTCCAGCCCGTATCCGGTGCGGGCCGAAACGGGCAGCACGGGTGCGTAGGCCATAAAGGCCAGCTCCCGCCGCACGGCCCCCACGTAGCGCTCCCGCAGGTCCCTCCCCCCGGAGAGGAGGTCCCACTTGTTGACGAGCACCACCGCGGCCCGGCCCTGCCGCTGCACGTAACCCGCGATGCGCTTGTCCTGGGCCGTGACCCCTTCCGGGGCCTCGAGCACCAGCAGCACCACGTCCGCCCGGGCCACGGCCCCCAGCGTCCGGGCCGCGGCGTACCGCTCGGTGGTTTCCTCTATGCGCGCTTTGCGTCGCAGCCCCGCCGTGTCGATGAGGGTGTAGGTCTTGCCGTCGCGTACCAGCTGCGTATCCACGGCGTCCCGGGTCGTGCCCGGGACCGAGGTCACGACCACCCGCTCCTGGCCGAGCAGCGCGTTTACCAGTGAGGACTTACCCACGTTGGGCCGCCCCACCACGGCCACGCGCGGCCCGGTGGCGTCCTCAGAAGGGGCTTGCGCGGTGGCGGGCAACCTCGCGGCCACCGCCTCCAGCAGTTCTCCTATGTTCAGGCCCTGGGCCGCAGAAACCGGCACGGGTTCCCCCAACCCCAGGTCGTAGAACTCGGCCGGGAACCAGCCGCGCGCAAAATCGTCCACCTTGTTGGCCACGGGTACCACGGGTTTATTGCTCCGGCGCACCAGTTCCGCGATCTCCAGGTCCGCGGCCGTGAGTCCCTCCCGGGCGTCCAGCACCAGAAGCACCACGTCGGCCTCGGCGATGGCCACCAGGACCTGCTCGCGTACCCGGGCCGGGATCTCCCCGGCGGCCCGGGGCTCCAGGCCCCCGGTGTCCACCAGGCGAAAGGTCTGCCCGGCCCATTCCACCTTCCCGTAGAGGCGGTCCCGCGTCACCCCGGGCCGGCGCTCCACGATGGCCGGCCGCCCCCCCACCAGGCGGTTAAACAACGTGGACTTACCCACGTTGGGCCGGCCCACAATGGCCACCAGCGGCTCGGGCAAGGCGCGAACCCCCCCTCAGGCAGCTCACAATTTCCGCCGGGTCGCCCACGGCCCGCACCGGCACCCCCAGCCGCGCGCCCAGGTCCGCCAGCGAGACCCCGTCCAGGAAGAGGCCCGTTTGCTGGTGCACCGCGGTCCCGGGCACCAGGACCAGGTCCGGCCGGGGGAGGGCCAGGAGGGCCTCCCGCACGTCACGCCCGGTCAGCAGGCCCGCCACCGTGATGCCCCCGCCGAAGAAGCGGTTGGCCACCCGAACCGTTACGGCTTCCAGGTTTTCCACACCCTTCAGGGTTTCCATGACGGGGTCCATGGCCCGGACCCCCAGTTCGCCCGTCACCAGGGCCACCCGAGTGCGGGCCGGCAGCCGCCGCGGGAGCCGGCCCTTCGCCCTGCGCCATCGCTCCAGGAACCGCCTCGTGAGCCCGATGCCGTTCTCCACCTGAGGAAAGTCCTCGTAGTGGCCTGCCGGCGGGAGCGGCCCACCGGTCAGGAAGTAGAACTCGTCGGCCGCGAAGACCAGGCGGCTACCGTGGCGGCGGCGAAACAGCCTCTGGTACCTGTCCACCAACTCAAGGACGGCCCCGGCCTCCCGGGCGCCGACCGGCCGCAAGGGGTATAATCCTTCCCGGAACCGGGTCAGCCCCACGGGAACAATCCCCACGGAGCGCACCGCCGGCCAGAGGCTGGCCAGGTCCTCCACGGTGCGCATCAGTTCGGGGCCGTCGTTTAGCCCGGGGCAAAGGACAATCTGGCAGTGAAAGGCGATGCCGCCGGCCGCCAGCTCCTTCAATACCGCCGCGACCTCCGCGGCCCGGGGGTTACCCATCATGCGGGCCCGCAGGGCCGGGTTGGTGGTGTGCACCGAAACGTAAAGGGGGCTCAGGCGCAAGCCCACGATGCGCCTCATATCGTGCCGGTTCAGGTTGGTGAGGGTTACGAAATTGCCTTCCCAGAAGGAGAGGCGGTAGTCGTCGTCTTTGACGTACATGGAGGGCCTCAGGCCCGGCGGAAGCTGATCCACAAAGCAAAAAAGGCACCGGTTCCGGCAACGCCGCACGGGGCCGAAGGCGGCGTTCCCGAAGTCCAGCCCCAAGGGCTCGTCCCAGTCCTTGTCGACGGCGAGTTCCTCCTGGCGACCGTCGCGCTTAAGTACCCGCAGGCGAAGTTTCCGCTCCGCCGTAAAGAACTGATAGTCAAGGAAATCGTGCAACGGGTGCCCGTTGACCGCCAGCAACCTGTCGCCCGCGGCGATACCCGCCCGCTCCGCCGGGCTGCCGGCGGCCACCGACGCGATGGTCAAGCCCCGAAGCATCACTACGCCGTCCCGCCTTTACAATCGTCGATGGGAGTTTTCCGTGAAAGCCTGTCGGACCAGAAAAGGCCCGGCCGGCATTCAGTATGTTCGGCCCCATACCATTATCCAACACGCCGGAAATCCCGTCAAGGCGGACACCGGGCGCGTGCGGCAGGCCGGGATCTTCCCCGGGTCGTCCTCCTCACGCCGCACCCCGTTACGGCCCAAAAACCAATCCGCGCCGTCAAGTTTCCCCTGATACACCTCACCCACCATCCCAGTCTACGGCACAGGCACGAATTTCTTCGCAAGACGCGCGAAAGACGGCTTGTCCCTGGAACAGACGGTCAGTGGCGCACCACAATGAGGACCCCGTTCTCCAGGTCGTGGACCATACCGTTCAGGATACGGGCCAGGTAGGCCGCGATTTTCTGCTGTTCTTCAGCGTTACGCGCCAGAAACAGCGGCACTCCGGCCGCAAGTCCCGTGTCCCGAACCACCGCCGCCAGAATCAGGTTGTTGATGTTTACTTGCGGCATCGTTTTCTATCCTTTACCATACCACGCGGGCTACCCGCGCCGCCGGGCGGCCCGCCCCGCGCCGGTACGCAGGGGCCTGCTGCGCGCGCTTTCCAGGATGGGGGCGCGCCGCACGGCGGCCACCAGGGCCTCGGGATCCCTGACAAAGGGTACGATGGCCAGCACCAGTTCCCCCGTATCGATGTTCTTGCGCACCACAGGGGTCAGCTCCGGGAGGTCGATCTCGTTCTTGGTGCCCAGGATCACGGCCGCCGTGTGGGCCACGGCCATGCGCTGGCCCAGGTCGTCCAGGGTGGCCCGGGCGTCGGCGTCCCGCGGCTTCAAGCACACGGCCAGCCCCTCCCGGAGGATCTTTTCCCGCATCTCCGGCGTGCCGACGTTGACCAGGGCCACGCCCGCCGCCGTCAGCACCGCCCCTCGGAACTCGAGGGGCACGGGCACCACGTCGCAGATGGCGCCCACGGTCCGACCGGCCATGAGCCGCCAGGAGGCCAGCAGGCTTATGAAGGCCGCCGCCGCGGCCCATTCGCGGCCCGCCCACTGGTAGGCCGCGGCCACCGCCAGGGCCGTGCCCATCGCCAGGTAGTTGCGGGCTTCGAACGTGCGGGCCATGCCCTCGATGTAGTCCGGGCCCCTCTTCACCAGTTCCAGTTCCTCGAGCTTCTCCAGGGTCTTGCGCTCCATGTTGCGCACCTCGCGGAACTGCTGGGCCGCCAGGGCCAGAAAGGTCACCGCAGTAAAGTCGGGCTCCGCGATGGCCGGCACCGCCACGGCCCCCAGGGCCGCGGCAATGAAGCCCAGGGAGAGATGGATCACGTAGCCGTGCGGATAGCCCGGGTACTGGCGGTAGTCGTTGCGGAGCATGAGGAGGCGGGCCAGCGTGCCCGCCGCGGTACCAAAACCGATGGTGGCCAGATGACCCTCCACCTTTAGCAACACCGCCGCGGAACAAGGTATTCACGTGGACGCGCCCCCCGGTGGTGCCTCGCGGAGTCCCGGCAGTGGCGGCCGGCAGCGAAGGAATGCCGCACCCGTTACTCACGGCGGTCGGGGGGCCGCGGCCGGGGCGAACGGAAGAACTCGCCGAACTCGACCCGCAGCAGGTCCCGGAAGCGCTCCCGGGCCTGCCGCAGCCCCCCGGCGCTGACGACCAGGAAGCTCGCGCCGGCCGCCAGCCCGACCAGGATCAGCAGGGCCAGCGCCCGCCACACGCCGGCCTGCCGGGCACCGGGGTCTGTCACCGGCCTGGACCACTCGGGCTGGCCGGGCCGTTCCGCGGGCGCAGGCCCGACGCCCAGGACGTAGGGTATGGCCCCGGCGAAGAGGGCCACCCCGCGCTCGGCCTCCTCCCGCGTGCTGGTGTGGGTGCCCACCTCCAGCAGCAGGGCCGTAGGAAGCAGGTCCTGGTTGTAGTCCCCCGAGGCCAGCAGGATGCCCTTGACGATGCCGGGATGGAGGCGGTTGGCGTAGGCCATCATGCGGCGGGCGAAGTCCAGGTTGGCGTCCCGGCGCGGATTCTGGCGGCCCACGACGATGCGCACCTGACTGACCTCCTGGCCGCTCACCCGCTGGCGGTAAAAGTCCGCGTCCGGAATTCCGTCGCGGTGCACGTCCAGCATGGCCACCGGGTTGCCCTTCAAGAGGCGCACTGCCGTCTTGCGGGACCGCACGTAGGCGTTGTTATCGTGGGGGTCATGGGGCGTGCGGTCGTGGTTCACGCCGACACCCCGGGACCTCAGGGCGTTGGTCAGCACCTCCCCGACCCTGTAGATGCCGCCGTTGAAGGGAATGAAGGCGCTCCCGTCGCTGGGCACGTAGGACTCGCTGCTGTGGGTGTGGTAGACGGCGACTTCCGGGGTCCGGCCGGCGGCCTGCACCGGTATCCCTCCGGTGGCAAGCTCCTGGTCCCAGGCCAGCAGCCGCGCGTCCATGCCCAGCAATTGGGCCACCGCCGTGTCTCCCCTTACCTCCCGCACCCGGTAGTGCCGGCCGTCGGCCGTGATTACTTCATCGCCGGGCACCAGGGCCCGGGCCATTTTGTCCACGATCCTCCCTCCGGGTTCCACGACCGTGATGCACCTTCCCGCGTGCTCCTCGGCCTCCCCGCCCGCCGGAGGACCGAGGGTCCGCCGGGCATCCGGCCGGAATCCGTACCAGGCCGCCACTCCCGCCAGCAGGAGTAAGGCTGCGAGCCATGCCTTACTGCGGCGTCCCATCCCGGTGCCCCTCCTCCCGCCGTACCTCGGGCCGGCGTAAAGCGGCCAGCAGCTTCCGCGGCCGCCCGGCGAGGGCCGGGCCCCCGGCCAGGCGCTCCCGTGTTTCGCCCACCACCTCGGCAAGAATAATGGCCAGCACCGCGGATAGCACCACCGCGTCCAGGGCCCCCGCCCCTCCGACGGCCACCACACCCCGCACGCCGCTGAGTTTCAGCCACACCAGGTAGAAAACGTCGAAGAGGATTACCCCCAGGACGGCACCCACGCACGCCGCGCGCCGCGAGCGCCCCACCAGGTAGGCCACCGCGCCGGCCGCCAGGGGGTAGACGTACAGGGCGTCCAGCCACTGAAAGCGGCCGCCCGGCTCCACAAGGCCACGATTCAAGAGCGAACCCACGGCGTACCCCACCAGCGCGGTGGCGACCCCGGCCAGAATTCCCCGCCACCGCTCCAGGGGTGTACCGGCCCGCCAGATGAGGTATCCCGCCAGCCCCAGGGGTATGAGCCCGCCGCCGACGTTGACGGTCGCCGTCACCCCGGCCACCGGCAGCGGCAGGTCGATGAAGCTGCCCACGATCATGGCCACCAGCACGGCCAGGGCGGCCCGATCGCTCAAGCGCAGGCGGTCCAGGGCGCGGTGCAGGACCCCCAGATATACCAAAAGCGAAAGCAGGACGAGCAGTACCAGCCCCAAGGGAAAACGCGTCATGCCTCAGACCTCCCCGGGTTAGCCTGCCCGTCCCGCTCCCGAATTATGTACTTGACCAGTGTTAAGGCCCGGCTCTGTGCCGGGCCCCGCCTACTTTTCGAAGATATCGCCCACCACGTCCCCGATGGTCACTTCCCCGGATTCCTGATTGCGCGCCTGGTGGCTTCGTCTGGAGCGGCCTTCCCTCTCCCGCACCGCCTCGCGCACCGAAAGGCGCATGCGCTTTTCCTCCGGGTCCACGCTAAGCACCTTGACCTCGATTTCCTCCCCTTCGGAGACCACGTCTTCCGGATGCACCACGTGCCGGTCCGAAAGGTGGGAAATGTGCACCAGCCCCTCCACACCCGGCTCCAGCTGCACGAAAGCCCCGAAGGGCGCCAGACGCACCACTCTGGCCCTCACGATACTGCCCACCGGGTATTTCTCCTTTGCCGTGGACCAGGGGTCGGGCAGCAGCTGCTTCAGGCTCAGGGAGACCTTTCCGCTCTCCCGATCGACCCGCAGAACCCTGAGGTCCAATTCCTCCCCCACCTGGACCGCCTCCGAAGGGTGGTTGACGCGGTACCAGGCCATTTCCGAAATGTGCAGCAGGCCGTCTACCTCACCCAGGTCCACGAAGGCCCCGAAGGGGGTCAAACGCCGCACCACACCCCGCACCACCTGGCCCTCTTCCAGCGAATCCAGCAATTCCTGGCGGCGCCGCGCCGCCTCTTCCTCCAGTACCGCTTTGCGGGAAAGGATGACCTTGCGCCGGCCCCGGTTCAGCTCGATGACGCGAGCGCTAATGGTCTGTCCCAGGTACTTGCTGAGGTCCTCGACGTAGCCCCGCTCTACCAGAGAGGCCGGCAGGAAGGCCCTCACGCCCACGTCCACGAGCAGGCCTCCCTTAACGACCTCCCGCACCACACCCTGAACGGGTTCCTGCCGCTCGAGGGCCTCACCCAGTCTCTTCCAGGCCCGCTCGGCGTCGGCCTTTTCTTTGGACAGTACCAGACGGCCCTCGTTGTCCTCTGCCTTCAGGACGCAAACCTCTATCTCATCCCCCACGCTGACCACTTCCCGGGGCGAGGAAACCTCACAGCACGAGAGCTCCCGCAGGGGGATGACCCCTTCGGATTTCGCCCCCACGTCCACCAGGACCTCGTCCTCTCCCACATGGACTACGACGCCGCGCACAATCTCGCCGTGGCGGAAGGTTTTAAAGGACATGGCTTCCTGCATCTCTTTCCTCGTTTCTTCTTCTTCCCTTGTTTCTTCTTGCCTTATATCTTCCTGCCTTGTTTCTTCTTTCTGGATGTCTTCCATCTTCCTTTTGACCTCCTCGATTACCCGGTCAGGTGTGGACGCACCCGCCGTCAGTCCCGCCTTGCGGACGCCCCGAAACCATGACGGATGCAGATGTGCTGGCTCTTCTACGTGGTACGTCGGGACCCCGGTAGCCCGACACAGAGCCGCCAGTTCCCGGGTATTGGCGCTCGTGAGGCCTCCCACCACGATCATGAGGTCGACCTCGCGCGCCAGTTCCAGGGCGGCCTGCTGGCGCCGTTGGGCGGCACGGCAAATGGTGTTGAACGTCCGCACCTCCAGCCCTTTCCTTTCAAGGGCCTCCGCCACGGCCTGCAATTCGGCCGCGTTCTTGGTGGTCTGCGCCACGACCCCCACCCGCGGCCCCAGGTCCAGTTCCCTCACTTCTGCCGGCTCACCAACCACTACCGCCCTGCCCTCAGCCCACCCGACAATGCCACGCACCTCAGGATGCTCTCTGTCCCCCACCACTACAACCGGTAACCCTTCCCGGGCTAGCTTATGTACCAGTTGCTGTACCTGACGTACGATGGGGCAGGTGGCGTCTATCACGTCCAGCCCCTTTTCCCGGGCGCGCGCCAGAACCTCGGGACCCACCCCGTGGGAACGGATGATCAGCGTGCCGCGTTCTACTTCGGCTACGTCCTGGACCGGCCTTATGTTTAAGGCCGCCAGTTCCGCGACCACCTGGGGATTGTGAATAAGGGGTCCCAGCGTGTAAACGGGCCCGGTCCGCTCACTGGCGGCCCGGCGGGCAAGATCCACCGCCCGCCGCACGCCGAAGCAAAACCCGGCCCTGGCGGCTACCCGGACCTCCATTCTCTAGCTCCTCACCTTCTTCCCGTAGGATTTCGATGGCCTGCATGATGGCCCTGCTCACGGCATCCAGGTCCTGCTCCCGACCGGCAAAGGCCATCGGCCGACCTATCCGCACGGAGACCCTCCCGATCAGGCCGCGGCTACCCCGAATGTACACCGGCAAAACCGGCACGCCCGTGCGCAAGGCCAGCACCGCGGCGCCGGACTGCGGCGGCAGGAGCCGGCCGGTGTGGCTGCGTGTACCCTCGGGAAAGATGCCCACCGCCCGACCCTGACGTAGCAAAGTGAGTGCCGTGCGGTAGGCCGCCCGGTCCGCCGCACCCCTGCGCACCGGAAAGGCGCCCAGCCAGCGGATGACGTGGCCCAGGCCGGGTATGCGAAACAACTCTTCCTTGGCCATGAAAAAAACCTGCCGCCGCAGCGCACAGCCCAGGATTACCGGATCCCAGTAGCTCGTGTGGTTGGCGACCACGATCAGGCCGCCAGCGCTTGCGACCGGCACCGCCTCCCTGACCGTCATGCGGCGAACGGTCCTCAGGAAAAGACGGCAGACACACCAGGCAAAACGATAAAACGGTGTCACCGCGCCTCTCCTACCCGCGCTACTATGGCCTCCACCACTTCCTCAGGAGTCATGGCAGTGGTATCCAGGATGAAGGCATCGGGCGGACACATGAGCGGACCCACTTCCCGCGAGCTGTCAATGCGGTCCCGCTCCCGAATTTCGGAACACACCTCTTCCAGAGTGGCCGGATAGCCCCGGCCCCGCATTTCCCGATAACGGCGGTACGCCCGGACATCCTCGCGGGCGGTGAGGAAGAACTTCGCCGTGGCCCGGGGCAGTACCACCGTCCCGATGTCCCGCCCCTCCATCACCACCCCGCCGCCGGCGGCCATGCTCTTCTGCCTTCTGACCAGTTCTTCCCGCACTCCCGCGGCCCTGGCAACCGCGGAAACGTGACGGGACACCTCCGGACTCCTTATGGCCGCCGTAACGTCTTCTCCGTCCAGGTAGACGCGAGCCGCCCCGTCTTCGGCCGGGACCAGTTCGATGCGGATATCCGCCGCCAGGGCGGCCAGCGCCCCTTCGTCTTCGACGTCTATCCCGGCCCGCAGGGCCGCCAGTGTCACAGCGCGGTACATGGCGCCGGTATCGACGTACAGCAATCCCAACCGCCGGGCCACCATCCGGGCGACGGTACTCTTCCCCGCCCCCGCCGGCCCGTCAATGGCAATAACGGGTTTCCGCAGCATCTGGCTCCCCGAGGCAACCGAAACGTCATTTAGCTATTCGACACGACACCGCGATTTCCTGCAACCGCTGGAAATATTATTCTACCCTGAGCGAATGCAATATACCGCCGAAACCGGGGAAGGAAACCCCGATGGCCCGGGCCCCCCGCACCACCGTGGTCCCGCGGGCGACCAGACCGGCCACGGCCAGGGCCATGGCCACCCGGTGGTCGCCGTGGCCGTGGCATACGGCCCCCACCAGGGGGCGCCCGCCGGCGATCTCCAGACCGTCGGGAAGCTCTTCGACCCGCGCCCCAAGACGGCGCAGCTCGCGGGCCATGGCGGCCAGACGGTCACTTTCCTTCACCTTCAGCTCGGCCGCGTCGCGGATCACGGTTTTACCGCGGGCCACGGCGGCGGCCACGGCCAGGACCGGAATCTCGTCCACCGCCCGCGGCACGAGGGAACCCTCGATCACCGTGCCGCGCAGTTCGGCGGCCCGCACGGTAATGTCCCCCACCGGCTCCCCGTTCCACTCTCCCTTGGGAATGACCCGTACGTCGCCGCCCATGGCCCGCAAAACGTCCACGACCCCGGTCCTTAAAGGGTTGAGACCCACGTCCCTGATGGTGACCTCCGAATCGGGCACTATGCTGGCGGCCACCAGGAAAAAGGCCGCCGCGGAAATGTCCCCCGGCACCCGCAAAAATCGCCCCTGCAGGGGTGGCGCGCCCCCCGGCACCGTTACCGCATTCCCGCCCACCTCCACCGGAATACCGAAGAACCGCAGCATGCGCTCCGTGTGGTCGCGGGTGGGCACGGGCTCCCGGACCACGGTGGGGCCTTGCGCGAACAGTCCGGCCAGCAACAGCGCGGACTTCACCTGAGCGCTTGCGACCGGCAGGCGGTAATCTATGCCCCGGAGCGACCCGCCCCTAACGGCCAGGGGGGCCCGGGAACCCTCCCCGCGGCCCCAGACGGAGGCCCCCATGGCCCGCAGGGGCCCGGCCACCCGATCCATGGGACGGCGCCTCAGGGACCGGTCCCCGGTCAGGACCGCGAAAAAGGGGCAGGCCGCCAGCAGGCCCAGCAACAGCCGCATGGTGGTGCCCGAATTGCCGCAGTCGAGCACTCCGTCCGGCTCGCGCCAGGCCGCCAATCCCCGCCCGTGCACCGTCAGTGTTCCGTTGTCCCCGGTGATCTTCACCCCCAGGGCCTTCAGGCACCGCACCGTGGCCAGGCAGTCGGCCCCGAGGAGGAAATTCTCGATGACCGTGTCTCCCACGGCGCACGCCCCCACCAGGGCCGCGCGGTGGGAAATGGATTTGTCCCCGGGGACCGTGATGGTTCCGGACAGCCGGCGCGGCGGCGTTACCACGAGTGCCACCGGAATCTCCCCCTAACGTTTCCTGGCCTGGATGCCGCGGGCCAGCAAGACCTCTACGGCCCGCTCCTGGCTGGCGGCGTCGGCAAAGGCCAGCCGGATGGTACCCCCCTCCCCTTCCCGCACGCGCAGGATTTCGATATCGCTGATATTGATCCCTGCGCGGCCGAGGTGGGTACCCACCTCCCCGATGATTCCCGGCCGGTCCGGCACCGTAATCACTACTTCGTACTGACAGGGGAGATAGCCCTTGGTACGGGCCGGCAATGCCGCCCGCACCGCGGCCGCATCCTCCAGATAGCGCCGCACGGCCGGCCCGTCGCCCTTACGGATGTACCCTTCGAGGAGGTCCAGCTCGGCCCGGAAAAGCCCCAGCATCTCGAGGAGTCGGGGGGCGTTGTACCTGAAAATCTCCTCCCACAAAGGAGGATTGCTCCCCGCCACGCGCGTGGTGTCCCGGAAGCCGCCGGCGGCCAGGGCCAGCATCTCATCGCGCTCCGGCCGGCGGCCCACGGTGCTCATCAGGGCCGCCGCCACCAGATGCGGCAGGTGGCTGACCGCGGCCATTAACCGGTCGTGGTGCCGGGGGTCCATGGTCACGACACGGGCCCCCACCCCCTCGGCCATCCCGGCCACCCTGGCGACGGCCCAATCGGGAGTCTCCGGGGTGGGCGTAATGATGTAATAGGCATTTTCGAACAGGTAGCGGTCGGCCCCGGCCATCCCCGCGTGCTCCGAACCGGCCATGGGATGGCCTCCCACGAACCCCACCTCCGGGGGCAGGGCCCGGGAGGCCGCCTCCACCACCGGTCCCTTGACGCTACCGGTATCCGTCACCACCGCACCGGGGGCCAGGTGGGGCCGCAACTCCTCGAGGACCCCGGAAATGGTACCCACCGGGGTGGCCACGACCACCAACTCGGCCCCGCGTGCCGCCTCCAGCCCCGCGGCCCGGTGGATGGCGCCGGCCTGCAGGGCCAGGCGCAGGTTCTCCTCGTTAGGGTCCACGCCCACGACCTCCCGGGCCAGCCCCCGCCCGCACAGGGCCAGCCCGAGGGACCCCCCGATGAGGCCGACGCCGACGATCACCACGCGTTCCGGCATGGTTCTCCCTCAGCCTGCCAGGGCCACCGGAGCCTGCGGTTCGGCGAGGCGCCGGCCCACGGCCGCGGCCACCCGGCGCAGGCGCTCCATCATGGCGGCAAAGTTTTCGGGAGTGAGGGATTGGGGCCCGTCACAGAGGGCCTCCGTGGGATCGGGGTGCACCTCCACCAGCAGTCCGTCCGCGCCTGCGGCCACGGCGGCCAGGGCCATGGGCGGCACGAAGCGCCACTTCCCGATGGCGTGACTGGGGTCCACCACCACCGGCAGGTGGGAGTGATGCTTGACCACCGGCACCGCGGTCAGGTCCAGGGTGTTCCTGGTGTAGGAGTCGAAACCGCGGATCCCCCGCTCGCACAGGATGATACGGTGGTTCCCGCCCAGCATAATGTACTCGGCCGCCATGAGCCACTCCTCGATGGTGGCCGAAGGACCACGCTTCAGCAGCACGGGCTTGTCGACCCGGGCCACCTCCCGCAGCAGGCAGAAGTTCTGCATGTTGCGGGCCCCGATCTGCAGGATGTCCGCGTAGCGGGCCACCAGTTCCACCGTGCGCGGATCCACCACTTCGGTGACCACCAGCAGGCCCGTCTCCTCCCGCGCCTCGGCCAGGATCTCCAGCCCCCTTTCCTCCAGACCCTGGAAGGAATAAGGCGAGGTGCGCGGCTTGTAGGCGCCGCCCCGCAGGATGGTGGCCCCGGCCGCCTTCACCGCCCGGGCCGCCGCCAGCAACTGCTCCCTGCTTTCCACGGCGCAGGGACCGGCCATCACGTGCACGGCCTCGCCCCCGATTTCCAGGGGACCCACCCGTACCACGCTACCGTTCTCGTTGAAGGCCCTGCAAACCATCTTGTAGGGCTGCAGGATGGGCACCACGCGTTCCACACCCGGCATGGCCTCGAGGGCCATCTCGGCCACCCTCGTGCGGTCCCCCACCACCCCGATGACGGTGCGCTCCACGCCCCGCGAAACGTGGGCCTGAAAACCGGCCTGTTCCAGACGCGCCACCACGGCCGCAATCTGTTCCTCGCCGGCCCCGTAATTCATAACTACGATCATGAATCCTTCCTCCCGGTAACCTTATTATGCTACGGTACCGCAGCACGACGGTACCGAATCAATCGGGTAGCAGATACCGTCTCCGTGAACGCCCATCGTGACTAAAATAGCAGGCACCCGCAAGGGGTGCCGTACAAAAGCAACAATAAGGCCACCGGTCTCCCTCCCTTTCCGTCCTGCCGTCCTCCGAGGGTGCTGGTCGGCCCGCCCGTCAAATTTTCGCCGCGGCGGGCGCCATCCTACCGTTCACGTCCCTATTTTAGCACAAGGCGACCCCCTGCACAACCACCCGGTCCACCCTGCCGGCCTCCGCCGCTCATACGCGCGTGCTCCGTGACTGCGTACCAATAAGACCGGACGTGGCTGGCGAGGATCACCCGACAGTAATGGGCGTCCGGGCGCGCATGGCCAGCTTGAGCCTGCGCTCCACCTCGTCCCAGTGGACCAGCCGCCACCAGGCCCGCACGTAGTCGCCGCGCCGGTTCTGGTAATCCAGGTAGTAGGCATGCTCCCACACGTCGAGCACCAGGACGGGTATGGCCCCCCACTGGGTCAGGTCCTGGTGCCTTTCGGCCGTGAGAATTTCGAGCCGGCCCCAGGCTGGCTGCCAGACCAGCAACGCCCACCCGGAGGCCTCTACATTTACGGCTGCGGCCTCGAACTGTTCCTTGAAGGCGGCCAGACCGCCGAAATAGTCCCTAATATACCCCTCGGTCAGGCGGCCGGGCCGCCCCTCGCCTCGGGGGGTCATGACGGTCCAGTAGATGCTGTGGAGAATGTGACCCGAGCCGTGAAAGGCCAGCTCCCGCTCCCAGTGCTTGACCAGGGAAAAATCTTTCCTCTGACGGGCCTCCACCAGCGCCAGTTCGGCCCGATTCAATCCCTCCACGTAGGCCCTGTGGTGCCGGTCGTGGTGGATGCGCAGGGTGGTGGCACCGATCACCGGTTCCAGGGCGTCGTACGGATAGGGTAAAGGTGGCAACTGGTGCCCCCCGGGCGGGACCGGGGGCGCGTCCCAGAGTCGCTGCGCTGGCACACGGCATTCCTCCTCGCCGCCGGGAAGATTTGCGGTCAGAACATTCTACGCCTCGAAGGCGCCAAAGGTAACGGCCTTCACGACCCAAGAACAGATCCCCGGGCTGCAGGCCGCCACGGTTCCGGCGGCCGGCAGTCCGGGGTGCGCTCCCCGAATCCCGGGCCTGCCGGAACTCCGGTGGTACCGGAGCAGCCGGCACCGCTCCGGCCCGGCCACGCGGTGCCCTCCGCGGTGAAAAACGGTTGACAGGGGACCGATCCCGTGGTAATATGTCACCAGTTGAATAGCTACCAGCCGAGCAGAGCAGAGGCGAGACGAGCAGAGCTGAGATGAGGGCGCTTTTCCTGGTCAAGAGCCGGCGCTCCGTCTGAGTGCCGGTTTTCGTTTTTCCGCGAGGGGGTGGCACGGCTGTACTATCCTGGCGAGAAGGAGTTTGCGGCCCTGGTCCGGTCGGGCTACAACCTGATACCGGTCTGGACTGAATGGACCGCGGACCTGGACACCCCCATCTCCATCTACAAGAGGCTGGCGCCGCGCGCCCCCTCCTTTCTCCTGGAAAGCGTGGAGGGCGGCGCCTACCTGGCCCGCTACTCCTTCCTGGGCTGTGATCCCTTCCTGGTCTTCCGTTACCGCTCCGGGCGGGCGGAGCTATCGGCCAACGGCGCGCGCCGCACGGTCCCCGGCAGGCCCCTGGAGCTGCTCCGCACGAGCCTGGAAGGCTACCGCGTGCCGCCCGTGGAAGGGTTGCCCCGCTTCTGGGGCGGGGCGGTGGGCTACCTGGGCTACGACGTGGTACGCTACCTGGAAAGGCTCCCCGCGCGGGCCGCGGACGACCTGAACCTTCCGGAGGCGGTCTTCGTGTTTCCCAGGACCGTCCTGGTCTTCGACCATCTCTACCACCAGGTGCGGGCCGTCGCCAACCTCCCGGTAACCCGGGAGCCGGAACGGGCCTACAGGCGGGCCGTGGCCTACCTGGAGGCCCTGGTGACCGCGGCCCGCGACGGCCCACCGCAGGCCTACGGGGTCTCCGCCGTAAGGCGGGCCTGCGCCGCGCTCGAGCCCCGCTCCAACCTGGGATACGAACGCTTCACGGCGGCCGTAGAGCGGGCCGGCGAGTACATCCGGGCCGGCGACGTCCTGCAGGTGGTACTTTCTCAACGGCTGGAGGTGCCCTTTGCCGGCAGCCCTTTCGAGGTCTACCGCCGGCTGCGGGCCCTGAATCCCTCTCCCTACATGTTCTACCTGGACCTGGGGGGGCCGGTGCTAGTGGGCTCTTCTCCGGAGATGCTGGTGCGGGTGGAGGGCGGGGTGGCGGAAACCAGGCCCATCGCCGGCACGCGGCCGCGAGGGAAAGACGCCGCCGAGGACGAATTACTGGCGCGGGAGCTGTTCGAAGACCCGAAGGAAAGGGCCGAGCACGTGATGCTGGTGGACCTGGGGCGCAACGACCTGGGCCGGGTCTGCCGTCCGGGTTCGGTGAGCGTGACCAGGTTCATGGTCAACGAGAAGTTTTCCCACGTCATGCACCTGGTGTCCCACGTGCGCGGAGAGCTGGCCCCGGGAAGATCGGCCTTCGACGCCCTGGCCGCCTGCTTCCCGGCCGGCACGGTCTCCGGCGCGCCCAAGGTGCGGGCCATGGAGATCATCGAGGAACTGGAGCCCGTGCGCCGCGGCCCCTACGCCGGGGCCGTGGGCTACTTCAGCTTCGACGGGAACATGGACACCTGCATCACCATCCGCACCATCGTCATCCACGACGGGCGCGCCTACGTTCAGGCCGGGGCGGGCATCGTGGCCGATTCGGTGCCGGAACGGGAGTATTTCGAGACCCTGAACAAGGCGCGGGCACTCCTGGAAACCCTGGGGGGAAACGGGCATGGTGCTCATGATTGATAATTACGATTCCTTTACCTACAACCTGGTACAGTACCTGGGCGAACTGGGGCAGGAGGTGCTGGTGTACCGCAACGACAAAATCACCCTCGACCAGATCGCGGCCCTGAAGCCCTCCCACGTCATCCTCTCGCCCGGGCCCTGCACCCCCAACGAGGCGGGGATCTGCCTGGACCTCATCCGGCACTTCGCAGGGCGGATTCCCATTCTAGGGGTATGCCTCGGGCACCAGGCCATCGGCCAGGCCTTCGGCGGTCGGGTGGTGCGGGCGCCCCGCCTGATGCACGGCAAGACCTCGGCCATCCACCACGACGGCCGCACCATCTTTGCCGGCATCCCCAGCCCCTTCACCGCGACGCGCTACCACTCGCTCATCGTGGAAAAGGATAGCCTGCCCGACTGCCTGGAAATCACCGCCTGGACCGACATGGGCGAGATCATGGGCCTGCGCCACAGGGAGCTGCCGGTAGAGGGGGTGCAGTTCCACCCCGAATCCATCCTGACGGAGTACGGCCACGACCTGCTGGCCAACTTCCTGCGGCTAAGGGTTTGAGGGGAGGCAGCCGCCCGGTAACCCGCGGGCGCCCCGTACGTGGGGCGCCGCCTCCGGGGGACTGCAGGAAGCCGAGGCACGCGCCCTTTGAAGGGCGTCCTACCTACGAGACGAGCGGAGGCGAGACGAGCATGCTGAGGGAAGCCATTGCCCGCGTGGTGGCGGGCGAACACCTGGACGAGCGCACCGCGGAGGCGGTCATGGGGGCCATCATGGACGGAGAGGCCACGCCGGCCCAGGTCGGGGCCCTGCTGGTGGGCCTGCGCATGAAGGGGGAGACCGTGGCGGAAATCACCGGTTTTGCCCGGGCCATGCGTGCCAGGGCCCAGAAGATCGATTTTCCCCATCCCCTGCTGGCCGACACCTGCGGCACGGGCGGCGACGGTGCGGGCACCTTCAACATCTCCACCGGCGCGGCCCTGGTGGCCGCGGCCGCGGGGCTGCCCGTCGCCAAGCACGGCAACCGGTCCGTTTCCAGCCGGTGCGGCAGTGCCGACGTACTGGAGGCCCTGGGGGTCCCGGTCGACATGCCGCCCGCGCAGGCGCGGGCCTGCCTGGAGGCCACGGGCTTTACCTTTCTCTTCGCCCCCGTTTTCCACCCCGCCATGCGCCACGCCGCCGGCCCCCGCCGGGAAATAGGGGTGCGGACGGTCTTCAACGTCCTCGGGCCCCTGACCAACCCGGCCGGCGCCCGGGTCCAGGTGGTCGGGGTGTTTCATCAGCAATTGGTCCGTCCCCTGGCCGAGGTCCTTCAGTACCTGGGCGTCAGGGAGGCCTTCGTGGTGCACGGGACCGGCGGCACCGACGAGATTACGCCGGCCGGGCCGGCCGTGTTCTGCCGGGTTGCGGACGGGCGGCTCGAGGAAGGGTACCTGGACCCCGCGGATTACGGTTTCGCACGGGCGCCGCTGGCGGCCCTGGCGGGCGGCGACGCCGCGAGCAACGCGCGGCTCCTGCGGGAGGTGCTGGAAGGGCGGCCCGGGCCGCGGCGCGACGCCGTGGTATTGAACGCGGCCCTGGCCCTGGTGGCCGGTGGCCTGGCGGGCGACCTCAAGGAGGGCCTCCACCTGGCGCAGACCACCATCGATTCCGGGGCCGCCCTGGGCAAGCTCGAGGAAGTACTATCCTTCGGCCGCCGCCTCGGTGGTCGGGACGGGGGCGTGTGAAGTGCTCCTGGACGCCATCGTGGCCGCCCGTAAGGCTTCCGTGGAGCGCGCCCGGGCCGCGACCCCCCTCGAGGCCGTGAGGCGGGCCGCGGCCGCCGCGCCGCCGGCGCGGTCCCTGGCGGCGCGCCTCAGAACCCCGGGAAAGGTGACGCTCATCGCCGAAATCAAGCGGGCCTCGCCGGTCAAGGGGCTCTTGCGGGAGGAATGCGACCCCGTGGCCCTGGCCCGGGCCTACACCAGGGGGGGTGCGGCGGCCATCTCGGTGATCACCGAAGAGGAATTCTTCCGGGGCAGCCCCGCCTTCCTGCCCGCCGTGCGCGGCGCCACGCCCCTGCCACTGCTCAGGAAGGACTTCATCTTCGACCCCTACCAGATTTACGAGTCCCGGGCCCTGGGCGCGGACGCAGTGCTTCTTATCGCGGCCATCCTGGACCAGGTCCAACTCGCCGGCCTTCTGACCCTGACCCGGGAACTGGGGATGGAGGCCCTGGTGGAGGTGCACACCGCAGAGGAACTGCGGCGGGCCCTGGCCGCGGGCGCGCGGCTGATCGGCATAAACAACCGGGACCTGCGGTCCTTTCACACGGACCTGAACACCACGTTCGCGTTGCGCGGGCACATCCCGGACCCGGAGGTGACCGTGGTGAGCGAAAGCGGAATCAGCGGTCCCGACGACTTGAAGCGCCTGGCCCGGGCCGGAGTACACGGCGCCCTGATCGGCGAGGCCCTGGTGCGCGCCCCGGACCCGGAAGCACTCCTCAGGGAACTGGTGAAAGGCGGGTCCGGGACATGATCAGGGTGAAAATATGCGGCGTCAGAGACCCGGAGGCCGCCCTGGCCGCCGTGGCCGCGGGCGCCGACGTCCTGGGCTTCGTCTTTGCGCCCAGCCGCCGCCGCGTCGCCCCCGGGGAGGCGCGGGCCATCGTCGCGGCCCTGCCGCCCTTCGTGCTGACCGTGGGAGTGTTCGTGGACGCGCCGCTTTCGCAAGTGCTGGAGATCGCGGACCTGTGCCGGCTCCACGCCGTGCAGCTCCACGGCCGGGAACCGCCGGAATACTGCCGCGCCGTGCCGAGGCCGGTGATCAGGGCCTTCCACCTGCCCGCGGCCGACGAACCCCTGGACGAAGACGGGGCCGCGTTGCGGGCCGAGGCCCTCCTGGCCGCCGTGAAGCGCTACGACCCCTGCGCCGTACTGCTGGACACCGGCACGCCGGACCGGCCCGGCGGCACCGGCCGGCCGGGGAACTGGACGGTGGCCCGGCTCGTGGCCGCGCGGCGACCGGTCGTCCTGGCCGGGGGGCTTAACCCGGACAACGTGGCCGAGGCGGTGCGACACGTACGGCCCTGCGGGGTGGACGTCAGCAGCGGCGTGGAAACCGACGGCAAAAAAGACCCGGAGAAGATCCTGGCCTTCGTGGCCCGCGCGAAACAAGCCCTGTATGCCACCGGGCAGCACGCAACGCCCGGACCCGCCCGGTAGCGGGGCGGCTGGGCCCGCGGCCGATACCGCACACGGCCAGGACACCTTGAGGAGGCATGCACCATGCACGCGGCAACACTACCCGACGCCCGGGGCTACTTCGGCCCCTACGGCGGGCGCTTCGTTCCGGAAACGCTGATGCCCGCCCTGGAAGAGCTGACCGCGGCCTACCGGGCGGCCTGGGAAGACGAGACCTTCCGCGAGGAACTGAATTACTACCTGCGGCACTACGTGGGGCGCCCCTCGCCCCTGTACTTCGCGGCCCGACTTTCCGAAACCCTGGGGGGCGCACGCATCTACCTGAAGCGCGAGGACCTAAACCACACCGGGGCCCACAAGATCAACAACACCATCGGCCAGATCCTGCTGGCCCGCCGCATGGGCAAGACCCGGGTCATTGCCGAGACCGGGGCCGGCCAGCACGGGGTGGCCACGGCCACCGCCGCGGCCCTCTTCGGCCTGGAATGCGCGGTTTACATGGGCGAGGAGGACATCCGGCGCCAGGCCCTGAACGTCTTCCGCATGCGCCTGCTGGGCGCCACCGTGGTACCCGTGGCGACCGGACAGAGAACCCTGAAGGACGCCATGAACGAGGCCATCCGCGACTGGGTCACCAACGTGCGCACGACCTACTACCTCATCGGCTCGGTGGCCGGGCCGCACCCCTACCCGGCCATGGTGCGCGACTTCCAGTCCGTCATCGGCCGCGAGGCGCGGCAGCAAATTCTCGAACAGGCCGGTCGCCTGCCGGACTGCATCGTGGCCTGCGTGGGAGGAGGCAGCAACGCCATGGGCATCTTTTACCCCTTCCTGGACGAGGACGTGACCCTGGTGGGCGTGGAGGCCGGGGGCACGGGCACCGGACCCGGGCAACACGCCGCCACCCTTAATTACGGCCTGCCCGGGGTGCTGCACGGCTCGTACAGCTACCTGCTGCAGGACGAGGACGGCCAGGTGCTGCCCGTGCACTCCGTGGCCGCCGGCCTGGACTACCCGGGGGTGGGGCCGGAGCACAGCCTGCTCCGGGACACGGGTCGGGTGCGCTACACCACGGCCTCGGACCGCGAGGCCCTGGCGGCCTTCGAGCTGCTGTGCCGCACCGAAGGCATCATCCCGGCCCTGGAGAGCGCCCACGCCCTGGCCGAAGCCGTGCGCCTGGCGCCCACCATGGGCCGGGACCGCATCATTCTGGTCAACCTCTCCGGCCGCGGTGACAAGGACGTGCACACCGTGGCTGCCCACCTGGGGGTGCAACTGTGAACCGCCTGGCAGCCTGCCTCAATGACCTGGCCTCTCGCCGGGAAAAGGGTCTCATCGCCTACCTCATGGCCGGGGACCCGTCGCCGGAGGCCACGCCCCTGCTGGTGGAGGCCGTGGCCCGGGCCGGGGCCGACATCGTGGAACTGGGCATTCCCTTCTCGGACCCCCTGGCGGACGGCCCCGTAATCCAGGCCGCGGGCCAGCGGGCCCTGCGCTCCGGGACCACCGTGGCCGGGGTGCTGTCCCTGGCGGCCCGCATCCGCGAGAAGATCCCCGTGCCCCTGGTGTTCATGACCTATTACAACCCGATCTTGCGCTACGGCCCCGAGCGCTTCGTGGCCGATGCGGCGCGGGCCGGTGCCGACGGGCTCATCGTCCCGGACCTGCCGGTGGAAGAAGCCGGTAGCTTGCGCGACCTGGCCGACACCGCGGGCCTGGCCCTGGTGCCCCTGGTGGCCCCTACCACGCCGGACGAGCGGCTCGGGACCATCGCGGCCTGCGCCCGGGGGTTTATCTACTGCGTATCCCTGACCGGCGTCACGGGCGTGCGGGACCAACTCCCCCCGGAGGTGGCGGAGTTCACGGCCCGCGTGCGCCGACACGCCCGCTTGCCCATCGCCCTGGGTTTCGGCATTTCCAAGCCCGAGCACGTGGCCGCGGTGGCCCCCCTGGTGGACGCCGTCGTGGTCGGTAGCGCCCTGGTGAGGATGGTCGGTGAAAACTCCGGGGCCCCCGAACTGCTGGCGGACCGGCTGGCCGCCTTTGTACGGGCCCTCAAGGAACCCCTCAAAGACGGTGGTGGCGCGAAGGGGTAACGAGGCCGCACGGGGCCGGCCGCGCCGGGTACCCCGGGCGGGCCGCGGCGGCCCCGGATATGACGCCCGCCGGTGGCGCACCATTCACCAGGCCCGAACAAACCCCGACGGCTCCCGGAGGTGAAGAAAGCCCATGGAGGTCAAGTTCCGCCTGGCCGCACGCCACAACGCCCAGGCGCGGACCGCGGTGCAGATCGGCCCGATAACCATCGGCCGGGGGGACCTCGTCATTATGGCCGGCCCCTGCGCCGTGGAGGACTACGACCGCACCCTGACCGCGGCCCTGGCCCTCAAAGAATTGGGCGTTCACATTTTTCGCGGCGGTGCCTTCAAGCCCCGGACCTCGCCTTACTCCTTCCAGGGGTTAGGAAAGGAGGGCCTCGAGATCCTGGCCGCGGTGCGGGACGCCACCGGGCTACCCGTGGTCACAGAGGTGCTGGACACCCGGGACGTGGAGCTGGTCTGCCGTTACGCCGACGTCATCCAGATCGGCAGCCGCAACATGCACAACTACGCCCTGCTACGCGAGATCGGGCGGGCCCGGAAGCCCGTGCTGTTGAAGCGGGGCCTGGCCGCGACCCTGGAGGAGTGGCTGCTGGCAGCCGAGTACGTCCTGGCCGAAGGGAACGACCGGGTGATCCTGTGCGAGCGGGGCATCCGCACCTTCGAAACCCACACGCGCAACACCCTGGACGTGGGCGCCATCGCGGCGGCCAAGACCCTGAGCCACCTGCCGGTCATCGCGGACCCCAGCCACGCCGCGGGAAGACGGGACCTGGTGGCGCCGCTGGCCCTGGCCGCCGTGGCGGCGGGTGCCGACGGGGTCATGGTGGAGGTGCACCCCTGCCCGGGGGAAGCCCTGTGCGACGGGGATCAGTCCCTCGATCCCGCCGCCTTTGCCCGCCTGGTCCCCCTGCTCCGGCAGGTGGCGCTCGCCCGCAACGGCCTGGCCGCGCAGCTGGTTAAGTCCGAGGGCCGAGCGACCAGGTAGCCGAAGCCTGAAGCCCAAAAACTCAGTGCGTCCCCTCCGAGGGGCGGCCCGGATTTCCCGGCCGCCCCGGCTTTTTTGGGGGCCCGTCGGACTTGATAAGGAGTGCTCAGGTACCGGTCCCCTATGGACAGCCGGCCCCGGCTCTGGTATACTGGAGCTCAGGATAAAGTTAGGGTGCGAACGTTCAGCACGCGCCCGCAAAACTGTTGGTCCGGAGGTGCCGCCCGTGCAACCCTGGCAGGAATGGAGCCGGCGTCTTAAGGAAGTCCTGGGCCTCGACAGTGGCCCCGTGGCCGTGACCTACACCGACGTTCCCGCCACCAACGGGAGCTCAAGACGTGTTATGGTCTGCGCGGCCTTCCACCTGGCGCGCAAGGGTATGACCTTCAACTTAACCGCCGAACGGTCCGTCTGCCCCGGGGGAACCCGTCACCTGGGCCTGGCAGAGGACACCTCCTGGGAATCCTTTCAAGCCACCAAGCGTTTCCTGGTCCACGGAGAGAAGTTTCGGAGCTGCTACGCTGCGTACTTCCGTTCGGGGGTCATGAACCGCGCCCGTCCCCCTTACTATCTGGCCGCATATGTCGTCATCGGTCCCGCCGAGGAGGCCGAGCAGAAGCCGGATCTGTTCCTGATCTTCTGCGAGCCGGCCCAGGCCAGCCGCCTCGTGGTGCTGGCCACCTTTGAGAGCGGGCTGCCCCTGAAGGTCCAGGTCTCCGGTTCGACCTGCGGCAGTGCCGTCACCTATCCCCTGGCCACAGGCCGCATCAACGTGAGCTTCATCGATCCCAGCAGTCGCCACCTGGTCAAGGGCTTCAAGCCCGGCGAACTAATTTTCAGCGTGCCCTACTTCTACATGCCCCACATCGTGGACGCCATCGATAAGTCCACGGCCGGTACCGCCGCGCCGGGTATGACCTTCGGCGAACTCGTGAGCGGCGTGAAAGGCCGGTGATGCCGGGTGGCCCTGGGACGGGGCCTGCAACTGCCGCGCGAACTCCTGGTCCTCGGTGCGGCCACGGAAACGGGCCTGCTGGACGCATTGAAGGAGGCCCCGCGCGGCGCCGCGATCCTCGCCGCCGACCTCGGCCTGGACCCCCGCGCCACCCGGGTGGTACTGGAGGCCCTGGTGGAGCTGGGCTACTGCGTCCGGGAGGGGGAAAACTTCCGGTTGAGCGACGAGGCACACCGGATGCTCTATGAGCAAACGGACCCGGGGTACACCGGTTTCTCTTTCATGCATACCTACAATCTGCTGGCCTCCTGGCTGGCCCTGCCGGACGTGCTGCGTTCTGGCCAACCGGTGAGGCGGGACCGCGACCCGACGCGGCGACGTTACTACATTGCGGCCATGCGCCACCATGCGAAAGCCTACGCGCCGGCGGTGGTGGACCTCTGTCTGGCCGGGCTGCAACCGCCGGTGCGGGTGCTGGACCTGGGGGGCGGGCCGCTGACCTTCGCCGAGGAGTTCGCCCGGCGAGGCGCCGCGGTAGTGGTTCTCGATGTGCCCGAGGTGGTGGAGATGATGGCGCCCCACGCGGCCCGGGAGCCGCGCATCACTATGGTGGCCGGTGACTTCAACGTGGCCCTCCCCCCGGGGCCCTTCGACCTGGCCTACCTCGGCAACGTGACCCACATTTACGGGGAAAGGGAAAACAGGACCCTGTTTTGCCGCACGGCGGCGGTGCTGCGGCGCGGGGGCCGCATCGTCATCGTGGACTTCATCAGGGGCATCAGTCCACGCGCGGCCGTCTTTGCGGTCAACATGCTGGTTAATACCCAAAGCGGCGGCACCTGGACCCTGGAACAGTACCGTACGTGGCTGCGCGACGCGGGGTTCTCGGAGCCGGAGTTACACGAGGCCGGCGGTCGCCACGTCCTCCTGGCCACCAGGTGATGCCAATGAGCCTTGCGGGAGAGCGTGCTATGAGCGAGGAATTGCGGAACAAAGCCCGCCGCATCAGGGATCTCCTCCACGGTGTCACGCGCAACCTACGGCGCTACATCTTTTCGGAAATCGCCGGATGCGGCCTGACCGTGCCCCAGTTATTCCTGGTCCAGGAACTGCAGAACCACCCCGGCTTGACCCTGACCGAACTCAGCGAGCGTCTGGGTCTTTCCAAGAGCACGGTCAGCGGGATGGTGGAGCGGCTGCTGCGCCAGGAGGTAATCATACGCCGGCGTAGTGAAAGCGATCGGCGGGTGGTACACCTGTATCTTTCCCCGGCCCTGCTGGAGCAAACCAGCCGGCTGACGGTGATGAAGGAGAACCACCTGGCCCGGCTCCTGGGCCGTCTGGAAACCTCCGAGATAGACGACATTGTGGCCGCGCTGGAGAAACTTTACACGCTGGTGGATACCGCGTCCCCCGGCCAGTCCCTCCAGGACCCCTCTGTGACGGCCGGAGGAAAAACCCAGACGGAGGGAAACGAGTGAATGAAAAGCGCCCCGAACCCAACCAGCAAATGGCATATCCTGGGCACGGTGGGTACCGGAACCTTCATCATGGCCCTCAATTCCAGCATGATGAATCTCGCCGTGCCCTTCATCGGAGCCCACTTTCAGGCCCGCATGCCCGTCGCCGAGTGGGTCATCATGGCCTATCTGCTGGCCATTTCCACCTTGCTGCTCGTTTTCGGCCGGTTGGGAGATACGTACGGGTTTCGCAAGATCTATCTCGCGGGCACCGCCATTTTCACCATCGGTTCGGTACTCTGCGGATTTGCCCCGTCCATCTACTACCTGATCGCCTTTCGGATCCTCCAGGGTCTGGGCGCGGCCATGGTCATGGCCATCGGTCCGGCCATACTCACAGCGGCCTTTCCGCCCCAGGAACGGGGCAAGGCCCTCGGCTTCCACGGGGTCTTCGTAGCCTCGGCCCTCGCCTTCGGACCCACCCTGGGCGGGCTGCTCCTAGAACATACCGACTGGCAGTTCCTTTTTTACGTTAATGGCCCCCTGGGGTTGGCCATTATGGTGTGGAGCTATCTGGTGCTGGCACCCACGCCCCGAACCCTCCAGCCCTTCGACCTGCCCGGCGCGGCCACCCTGTTTCTGGGCCTGGGGGCCCTCTTGCTGGCCCTCAGCCACGGAGAAGAGTGGGGGTGGAGTTCGGGAGCCATCCGCGCACTGCTCCTTGCCGCGGCTCTGTTGTTCCCCCTCTTCGTGTGGCGGGAACTCACCTGCGCGGCGCCCATGATGGAACTGCGCCTCTTCAAAAACCGCCTTTTCTCCGCGGCCACCGCCAGCGCGGTGTGCAACTTCATCGTTCAGTACGTGGTGGTCTTCATGCTGCCCTTTTACTTCAAAGACGTGCTGCGCCTGGACGCGGCCCGGGCCGGCGTGCTGCTCTCGGCCTTTCCCCTGGTCATCCTGGTGGTGGCCCCTTTGAGCGGCACCCTCTCCGACCGCATCGGCTCCCGCGGCTTGAGTTCCTTCGGCATGGCCGTTTCGGCGCTGTCGCTGGCCCTCCTGAGCCAGCTCGGCCCGAGCAGCACCTGGCCGGAAATCGTCTGGCCCCTGGTGCTCCTGGGCCTCGGCAACGGCATCTTCCAGTCGCCCAACAGCAGCGCCCTGATGGGCAGTGTGCCCCGCACCCATCTGGGCGTGGCCAGCGGCATGCTGGCTACCGCGCGCAACGGCGGCATGGTCATGGGTGTGGCCGTGGCCGGTGCCGTGTTCAACCATCGGCTCCCGTTACACCTGGCCGCCATGGGTTCCGGTACGGTCGAAGCGGCGCAACTGGCCTTCGCCGCCGCGCTCCGCGACACCATGCTGGTGGGCGCAGGCGTGGCCCTGGTCGGCATGGCCACCTCCCTGGTACGCGGTGCGCCGGTGGGCGGGCCAGCCCCCTGGCCCGCGCCGGAACGGCCGCGCATGGAATAAGCCTAACTCTCCCACATCACGCGGCCGCAATCCCGCAGGTCGTAGCCGCCGAGCGCGGCCACCCTTTCCCGGAACTCCGCCGAGTTAATGACGTCCATCACCCGCCGCACCACGGGCCGGTCCCAGTAGGCCTTGAGGAAGCACAGGTCGTAGCGTTCCTGGAGCACGGGGATGAACTCCAGGTTCAGGGCCCGCGCCGCGGCCAGAATTCCCAGGCCCGCGTCGGCCCGCCCGCTGGCCACGGCCACGGCCACGGCCATGTGGGTGAACTCCTCGTTCTCGTAACCCCTGATCTGGTCCGGTGAAAGGCCCAGTTGCTTGAGCTTGTAGTCCAGGAGGACCCGGGTCCCGGCCCCCTTCTGCCGGTTCACAAAGCGCACCTCCGGCCGCGCCAGGTCCGAGATCTCGTGGATGCCCTTGGGGTTGCCCGGCCGCACCATCAGGCCCTGCTCCCGGTAGGCCAGGTTGACCAGCACCACCGGCGTGTCGGGCAGCAGCCGCCGGAGATAGGGCACGTTGTACTCGCCGGTTTCCTCGTCCAGCAGGTGGGTCCCCGCCGCGTGGGCCTCGCCCCGCCTTAAAGCCAGCAGCCCGGCCATACTGCCCACGTGGGCCGACGACAGGCCCGCCTCCGGGTACTTACGTTTCAGCAGGTCGGCCAGGACGTCCAGGGCCAGGTCGTGGCTGCCGATGACCACCACGGTCTGGGCGATCTCCTCCGGGGAGCGCAGGAGTTCCACCTCCACCCGCTGCCCGGCCTCCACCCCTTCTGCGGCGGCCGGAATCCTCAGGATGCCGTCGGCCCGGATGAGGGAAGTGATGAGCCCGGCCCCCCGGGCCAGGGGCGTGGCGATGAGCTTCTCGCCCACCTGACCCAGCTTGACGCGCACGAATTCCTCCACGCCCATGGCCGACACCAGGCGCCGGGAAAGCACCGCCGCGGTCCGGGGCCGCGCCGGCGGCACCCGGCCCTGCAGACGAAATACCACCGGTTTCAGGAAGAGCTCCGCGGCCAGCACCGCCGAAACGGGATAGCCCGGTACGCCCATGACCGGCCGCCCGGCCACCTCCCCCAGCACCACCGGCTTACCGGGGCGGGTGGCCACCCCGTGCACCAGCACGTTCCCCAAGGAGCGGAGCACCTCGGCCGTGAAATCCTCCCGACCGGCGGAAGAACCGGCGATGAGGGCCACCACCCGGTGGTCCGACACGGCCCGCCTGACCGCGGCCGCCAGGGCCTCGGGGTCGTCGCGCACGATCCCCATCCTGGTGGCCGTACCGCCCCACTCCTCCACCAGGGCCGCCAGCACCCGCGAGTTGTAATCGACGACGTGGCCCGGCTCGAGCGCACTGCCGGGCTCCACAACCTCGTCGCCCGTGGCGATGACGGCCACCCGGGGCCGGGCCAGCACCGCCACCTCCGTGACGCCCCCGGCGAGCAGGCCCCCGATGTCCACCGGCCGCAACCGGTGGTGGGCCGGGAGGATCATCTCGGTGGCCACGATGTCCTCCCCCACCACCCTCACGTGCTGCCAGGGCACGGCCGGGGCCACGATTTCCACCACCCCCGGCTCCACAAAGTGCACGTCCTCGATCATGATCACGGCGTCGCAGCCGGAAGGCAGCGGATCGCCGGTGTCCACGGGGAAGGCCTCGGCGCCAAGGCGCAAACGCAGCGGGGCCACCTCGCTGGCGCCGAAGGTGGCCGCGGCCTGCACGGCCAGGCCGTCCATGGCCGCCGAGTGGTAGTGGGGGGACGAAAGGCGGGCAAAGACCGGCTCGGCCGTAACCCGGCCCACGGCCCGCTCCGCTGCCACGACTTCCGGGGGCCCGGGCGCCAGGGCCCCCACCCCCTCCAGATGCTCCAGCCAGCGCTCCAGGGCCTCGGGCCAGGGCCGGTCCTCCAGATAGACGTTGCGTTTGGTCAAAATCACCCCTCCTTCGTTATGGGCCCCAGGAGCCGCACCAGGACCTCTTCCCCGGCCTCCACGCCCTCTTTTTCCGGCGGAATCCAGGCCAGACCGTTGCTCCGCACCATGGTGCCGATGGCGCCGGACTTGCCCAGCACGGGATCCGCCAGAAGGCGTCCGCCGGCCGCGTGGACCCGCACCCTGAGGAAGTCCTCCCGCCCCGGGGCCGAGCGTGTGCTACGGGTAATGGCGGCCCGCACCGGGAACTCCGCTACCCTCTCGGCCCAGGGGTAGCCCCCGTAGAGCAGCAGGGGCTCCACCAGCAGCAGGTACACCACCAGGGCCGAGACGGGATGGCCGGGCAGAACTACCAGCAAACTGCGATCCACCGCCACGGCGGCGGTGGGTTTGCCCGGACGTACGGCCAGCCCGTGGAAGAGCAGCCGCCCCATCTCCCTGGCGACCCCCAGTACCACGTCGCGGGTCCCCACCGAACTACCACCCGAGACCAGCACCATGTCGCCGCCGGCGCACGCCCTTTCCAGTACGGCTCGCAGGCTCGCGCGGTCGTCCCGCACGGTGCCGTAAAGCCGGGGCACAGCGCCGGTGGCGGCGACCAGGCCGTACAGGGTGTAGGAATTCACGTCCCGCACCTGGCCCCGGCCGGGCTTTTCCCCGGAGGCCACGATCTCGTCCCCGGTGGAGACGATGGCCACGCGCCACCGACGGGATACGTCCACCTCTGTGATGCCCAGGGCCGCCAGGACCCCCGCGTCTTCGGCCCGCAGGCGCCTTCCCGCGGGCAAAACGGGACTGCCGGCCGGGACGTCCTCACCGCGCCCCATCACGTTTTCCCCGGGCGCCACGGGCCGCGTGACGCCCAGCAGCTCCGGGTCGACCTCCTCGGTGTGCTCCACCATCACCACGGCATCGGCGCCGGGGGGCAGCATGCCGCCGGTGGGAATGCGCCAGGCCGTACCGGGCGCGACGGTTCCCCCGGGGGCCGAACCGATCACCACTTCCCCGGTCACGCGCAAGAGGGCCGGCAGGGCCTCCGAGGCGCCGAAGGTGTCGGCGGCCCGTACGGCGTAACCGTCCACGGTAGCCCGCGCAAAGGGCGGCAGGTCCTCGGGTGCGGCCACCCCCTGCGCCAGCAGGCACCCGTAAGCCTCAAGGAGCCCCACCCTCACGGTTTCGGTCCCGCGGGGCCACAGTTCGGCCAGCAACTCCCGCGCCCGGGAGAGGCTCACCACATTGAAGAATTCCACGTCATCACATCCCTACGGAAAACAACCCAGTTCGCAGGCGCAGATCTTGATACCCAGCCGGTCGCAGGCCTCCCCGACCGTGCGCACCGGCACCCCCAGTTCCGCGGCCAGCTCCCGCGCCCGGGGACACGAGATCCGGCCCTCGGGGGCCGCCCGCCGCAGGGCCTCCAGGACCCGCGCCGGAATTTCCCTTTCCCGCTCCACCGTCTCCCTCCCTCGCCGCGCCTTCGCATATCTTGTTCGCCCCGGAGCGGGAGTATCCTCCCCGCGCGGCGCGTTCAAAATAACGGTATGCGGGAGCAGGAAATCCTCCAATTAGTTTTGCGGGCCCGTCAGGGTGACCTGCGGGCCCGGGAAGATTTGATCACAGCGTGCCAACCCTTTATTGCGCGGGTGGCCGCCCGCATCTGCGGGCGCTATCTGACCTGGGAGAACGACGACGAACTCAGCATCGCCCTGATTGCCTTCAACGAGGCCATCGACGCCTACGACGTCCGGCACCGCCGGAAGGTCCCTTTTCTCACCTTCGCCCACCGCGTGATCCACCGGCGCCTCACGGACCACTTCCGGCGGGAAAGGAGGCACCGGCAGCGGGACCTGCTCCCCCTGGACCTCACCGTGGAGGAGGTGCTCCTGGCGGACCGGGCCCGGGCCCTGACGGCCTTCCGCCGGGAGCAAGAAATCCAGGCCGTGGCGGAACTGCTTGACCGGCTGAAGGAGGCGCTGGCGGTCTACGGCATCGGCCTGGCCGAGCTGGCCGCCGCCACTCCCAGGCACCGCGACACCCGTGCGGTACTCGCCCGCGTGGCCAGGGCCATAAGCGCCAGTCCCGGCTTGCGGGAGCACCTGGAGCGCTACGGAACCCTCCCCCTGCGAGCCCTGGTGCGCCAGACCGGCGTGAGCAGGCGGGTTCTGGAAAGGGGCCGGCGGTACATCATCGCCCTGGTGGTGATCCTCACCCACCCGGACCTGGCGCCATTGCGGCGCCTCCTTGGTGACCCCGACCGGAGCGACAAAAGGCACAATTAAGCATGCCCCAACGACCCCAATGGTAACGGCTATTACGGCACAACAAGAGCCCCTCGTGAGGGGCTCCTTTGAATCCGGGCGCGGGCCTTATTTTTCCTCATTCAGACGGCGACAGCGACACCACACACTCGCCTTCCCGCACCGACCCGCAAAACTCACACCAGTCTTCTACCTCCACCGCCGCTCCGCAACACGGGCAGTATCCGACGTACTCCATGGTTCGAACCTCCCGGGACCCGCGCCCGGGTTCGGGCAGCCAGGGACTCCTTCTAAACTGCAATTTAGCACGCTTTGCTAATTATTACAAGAATATTTTTGCAATTTCCTCATGTGCCTGCAATCACAAGCCCTACCTCAAGTTTAGCACAAAACCGGGCCGGACCGCAACTCTAAAATGACTTTTACTTGTATCGTAGCATCCGCATGCCCTGGGGCACCTCCGATGCACCGGCGGGCTTACGCCCCCGACAAGACCTTCCAAAAGCGCGGACCAGCGACCCTGTAAAGTTCCATTTGGCACAAAGTTCCCGATCAAAAGCCCCGGTCCGCGGACCGGGGCATCAGTTTCGCCGGGAGTGTCAGACCGCAGCCGCAGGGCCGGCCTTCTCCACGCGCACGGCGCATACTTTGTACTCGGGAATCTTGGCCACGGGGTCGCGCGCCGGATTGGTGAGCCTGTTGATGGCCACGGCCGGGAAGTGGAAGGAGGTGAACACCAGTCCGGGCGGTACCACCTCCGTCACGCGCGCCCGTACCTCTACCAGGCCGCGGCGCGAGGTTACCCGCACCAGGTCCCCGCTCTCGATCCCGAGCCGCGCGGCGTCCTCGGGGTTGACCTCCAGGTATTCCTCAGGGTAATGCACTTCCAGGGTCCCGGTGCGCAGGGTCATGGTACCGGTGTGGTAGTGCAGCAGGCGCCGCCCGGTGCTCAGAACCAAAGGATATTCCTCGTCAGGCATCTCGTCGGGCGGGATGTGCTCCACGGGGTGGAACTTGCCCAATCCGCGGGCGAATTTCCCCACGTGCAGGATGGGCGTGCCCGGATGGTCCTCCGCCGGACAGGGCCAGTGCAGGCCGCCCTTGTCCAGGCGCTCGTACGTGATGCCGGCGTAAGAGGACGTGAGGCGCCGGATCTCCTCCATTATTTCGGCCGGCGACGCATAATCCATGGGGTAACCCAGGGCCCGGGCCACCAGGCAGACGATCTCCCAGTCGGCCTTCGCCCGGCCGGGCGGCTCCACGGCCTTGCGCACCCGCTGCACGCGGCGCTCGGTATTGGTAAAGGTCCCGTCCTTCTCGGCAAAGCAGGCCGCAGGGAGCACCACGTGGGCCAATTGGGCCGTCTCGGTCAGGAAGATGTCCTGGACCACCAGGAAGTCGAGCTTCTTCAGGGCCTCGGTAACGTGGCCCGCGTCGGGGTCCGAGAGGACCGGATTCTCGCCCATGATGTACATGGCCCTGATCCGACCCTCGCCCGCCGCCTCGATCATTTCCGTCACGGTGAGACCCGGCCGGGAGGGGATTTCCGCGCCCCAGGCCGCGCCGAATTTCGCGCGCACCGCCTCGTCGGCCACGCTCTGGTAGCCCGTGAGGACGTTGGGGAGCGCGCCCATGTCGCAGGCGCCCTGGACGTTGTTCTGGCCCCGCAACGGATTCACGCCCGAGGATTCCTTGCCCACGTGCCCGCAGAGCATGGCCAGGTTGGCCACGGCCAGCACGTTGGCCGTGCCGCAGGCGTGCTGGGTCAGGCCCATGGTGTAGAGGATGCTGGCGCGGGAGGCCCGGGCGTAGCCGCGCGCCACGGCCCGGATGGTATCCGCGGGCACCCCGGTGATCTCGGCCACGCGCTCGGGGGGATACGCGGCCAGGGTGTCCTTGAGGGCCTCGAAGCCCTCGGTGCGCGCGGCCACGAAGTCGCGGTCCCAGAGTTCCTCGGCCACGACCACGTGGGCCAGCCCGTTAAGGAGCGCGATGTCGGTGCCGGGCCTGATCCTGAGGTGGTGGTGGGCCAGACGGGCCAGTTCGGTATCGCGCGGGTCCACCACGACGAGTACGGCCCCGCCGCGCAGCGCCTTCTTGACCTGGAGACCGATGACCGGATGGGCCTCGGTGGTGTTGGTGCCGATGGCCAGGATGAAGTCGGCCCCGCCGATCTCCCGGATGGTGTTGGTCATCGCCCCGCTGCCGAATGCTGCCGCCAGACCGGCGACGGTGGGGGCGTGTCAGAGGCGGGCGCAGTGGTCGATGTGGTTGGTCCCGACCACCGCCCGGGCCAGCTTGCTCAGCAGGTAGTTCTCCTCGTTGGTACAGCGGGCCGAGCTCAAGAAGCCGATGGCCTCGCCGCCGTGGGCCTCCTTAATCTCCTTGAGCTTAGAGGCCACCAGGTCCAGGGCCTCCTCCCAGGAGGCCTCCACCAGCTCCCCGTTTTTCCGGACCAGGGGCGCCTGGAGCCGGTCCGGGTGGTGGATGAAGCCCATGCCAAACCGGCCCTTGGCGCAGAGGGCCCTCCCGTTGACGTCTCCGTCGGGCGCCGAGGTGACGCCGATCACCCGGCCGTCCTTAACGTTCAGCTCAATGGTGCAGCCCGTGCCGCAGTAGGGACAGATGGTGCGCACCTTCTGCACTTCCCAGCGCCGGCCCTTGCCCAGCATGGGCTTTTCTACCAGGGCCCCCACCGGGCAGTAGGCCACGCAGTTGCCGCAGAAGACGCACGTCGACTCGCCCAGGGGCACGTTCATGGCCGGCGTGATCCTGGTGTTGAAGCCCCGGTAGGCGAAGTCCACCACGTGGCAGCCCTGGATCTCCTGGCACACCCGCACGCACTTGCCGCACAGGATGCACTTATTCATGTCGCGGACGATGAAGGGGTTCTCGTCCTCGACGGGCAGGGCGCGACGCTCACCCGCGAACCCCGAGGCCCGCACCCCGTAGTAGTAGGCGTAGTCCTGAAGCCGGCAGTCGCCGTTCCTGTGGCAGGTCAAACAGTCCTCGGGATGGCTGGCCAGCAACAGCTCCAGGATGGTCTTCCGGGCCTCCAGCACCGGCGCCGAAGCGGTGTACACCACCATGCCCTCGGTCGCCTCGGTGACGCACGAAGCCGGCAGGTTGCGCATGCCGGGGATCTCCACCACGCACAGCCGGCAGGCGCCCCACGGGGAGAGGTCCGGGTCGTGGCAGAGGGTGGGGATGAAGATCCCGGCCGCCTCCGCCGCCTCGAGTACCGAAGTGCCCCTGGGTACCGTCACCTGCCGCCCGTCGATCGTCAGCGTGACACTGGCCACCGATATAGCCTCCTTTCGTCGTGGAGGTAATGGGCCTGAGGGACCGTCGGGTCGTGGCCCGCCGGTCCAAATCCGCAAACCTCCTAACTCACCGCCACGGCCCCGAACTTGCACTTCTCCATGCAGGTCCCGCAACGCGTGCACTTGGCCGGATCGATGACGTGCAGCTTCTTCTTCTCGCCCGTGATGGCACCGGCCGGGCAGACCCGGGCGCACCGGGTGCAGCCGTTGCACTTGTCCTCCAGGATGTAGTAGGTAATCAGGGCGCGGCAGGTGTGGGCCGGACACTTCTTGTCGAAGATGTGGGCCTCGTACTCGTGCCGGAAGTACCTCAGGGTGGAAAGCACCGGGTTGGGGCAGGTCTGCCCCAGGCCGCACAGGGACGTGTTGCGCACCACGTTGCCCAGGCGCTCCAGCACTTCCAGATCCTCGGGCTTTCCCTGGCCTTCTGTGATCCTGGTCAGGATCTCGAGCATGCGCTTGGTGCCCTCGCGGCAGGGGGTGCACTTGCCGCACGACTCTTTTTGCGTGAAGCTCAGGAAGAAGCGCGCCACGTCCACCATGCAGGTGTCCTCGTCCATGACCACCATGCCGCCCGAACCCATGATGGCTCCGGCGGCGGTCAGGGACTCGTAGTCCACCGGCAGGTCCAGCTTTTCCTCGGGCAGGCAGCCCCCGGACGGGCCCCCGATCTGCACGGCCTTGTATTTCTTGCCCTCACGGATGCCGCCGGCCAGGTCGAAGACCACCTCGCGCAGAGTGATACCCATGGGCACTTCCAGCAGGCCCGTCTTGCTCACCTTGCCCGTCAGGCAGAACACCTTGCTACCCTTGCTCTTTTCCGTGCCCATCGACGCAAACCAGTCGCCGCCCTGGCGGATGATGAAGGGCACGTTGGCGAAGGTCTCCACGTTGTTGATGTTGGTGGGCTTACCCCAGAGTCCCTTCTGGGCCGGGAAGGGCGGCCGCACCCGCGGCATGCCGCGGTTGCCTTCGATGGAGGTGAGCAGGGCCGTTTCCTCGCCGCAAACGAAGGCCCCGGCCCCCTGTTTGATCTTGATCCGGAAGCCGAACCCCGAATCCAGAATGTTGTCGCCCAGCAAGCCGTACTGCTCCGCCTGGGCGATGGCGATCTTCAGGCGCTTGATGGCCAGGGGATACTCGGCCCGGCAGTAGATGTAGCCCTCACTCGCGCCAATGGCGTAGCCGGCGATAATCATGCCCTCCAGGACCGAATGGGGGTCTCCTTCCAGCACACTGCGGTCCATGAAGGCGCCCGGGTCTCCCTCGTCGGCGTTGCACACCACGTACTTCTGGTCGCCCGGCGCGCTGCGGGTGAACTGCCACTTCATGCCGGTCGGGAAGCCGGCGCCGCCGCGGCCCCGCAGGCCCGACTTCTTGACCTCCTCGATGACCTGCTCCGGAGTCATCGAGCTCAACACCTTCTCCAGGGCCTCGTAGCCGCCGGTGATGATGTACTCCTCGATGCTTTCCGGATTGATGCGGCCCAGCCGGGAGGTGACGGTGCGCACCTGCTTGGCGTAGTAGGGTGTTTCTTCCATGAAGGGAATGTCGGGGTAGGGCTCGGCACCGTCCGGGATCTGCATGACCGCCAGTTCGGTCAAAGGCTGACCGTTAACCACGTGGCTTTCGATGATCCGGGGCACGGCCTTGACCGTCACGTCGCCGTAGACCACGCCGGCCCGGCCCGGCAGGACCACCTCCACGACGGGCTCCTTGTAGCACATGCCGATACAGCTGGTGGTGATCACGTCCACGGCCAGCCCGCGGGCCGCCGCCTCTTCCCTGATGGCGGCCATGATCTTCTCACCGCCGGCCGCGATGCCGCAGGACCCCAGGCCCACCCGGATCAGCGGTTTGGTGAAAGCGCGGCGGAACTCCTCCTGGAGGCGCTGGCGCAACTCCGCAAGACTCTTCATATCCCCTCTTTACCCCCCTACTTGTACTGCTTCAGCACTTCGGGCACCTTGCTGGGCGTCATGCGGCCGTGGGTATCCTCGTTCACCATCATCACCGGCGCCAGACCGCAACAGCCGAGGCAGGCCACGTACTCAAAGGTAAAGCGCCGGTCCGGCGTGGTCTCGCCGCTGGGTATGCCGAGGGCGTCCTCGGTCGCCTCGTAAATCTTGGCCCCGCCCCGCACGTGGCAGGCCGTGCCCAGGCACACCCGCACGATGTTGCGCCCGCGCGGCTTCAGGTGGAACTGGGCATAAAAGGTGGCCACCCCGAAGGTCTTGCTGAAGGGAATGCGGAGTTCTTTAGAGATGCGTTCCATGACGTCCTTCGGTAGGTAGCCGAAAATGTCCTGCGCTTCCTGCAGTACCGGTATGAGTGCTCCCTTCTCGCCGCGGTACCTGGCCAGCAGCTCCTCGAAGGCCCTTTCCTGTTCCGGCGTGAACTCCGACGCTGGGGCGGCACAGCACTGACACGCCAAAACTATCCCCTCCCCGAATGTGATTTGCACGGCCGGCAGCCCCATCCTGCGCGGGGCCGGCCGGGACGCAAAATCCTTTCTTCGGTCACGATGCAGTGCACCGGGCAGTCATAGGGTCCCGCCTCGATCCGGTCCACGATCTGCAACTCGAAGGCCGGAGCGACCCAGAAACAATCCTCTCTGGTTAGAGGCAGGAAACGGTCGTAGAATCCGCCTCCGTAACCCAGCCGGTTCCCGGCCGGGTCGAAGGCCACCCCGGGCACCACCACGAGGTCGATCTCCGTTATGGGGATTGGCCGTAAGTACTCCGGCCTGGGTTCCGGGATGCCCCAGGTTCCGGGAGCCACCTCTTCGGGATAGCGTACCAGCAATGAGGGAATCAGACGGCGTGCGGCAGCTTGCGTTACCGGCACCGCCACCCGCTTGCCCTGGGCGAGGGCGGCCACGACCAGCGGCCCGGTCTGCACCTCGCGGCGGAAATCCAGGTAGGCCATCACTGTGCGGGCGGCCCGGTATTCGGGCAAATCCAGCAACCGGGCCACAATGTGGATGCTCTTCTCGGTTACCTCCTCGGGTGTCAGCGCCCGACGGGCCGCCAGAATCCGTTTTCTTATTTCGCCCTTGGACCCCACGTTCCTGCCCCTACAGCCGGTACACGTCCTCCCCGGGCACCAGCCGGATCCCGTGGGCCTGAAGGACCTTTGCCGCCTCGTCCATCTGCTCCACCCGGAAAACCACCAGGGCCGCGTCCCGCGCCTTCTGCACGAAGGCGTAGAGGTATTCTATGTTCATGCCGGCCTCGGCCAGGGGCTTAAGCGCCTGTGCCAGCCCCCCGGGCCGGTCCTCCAGCTCCACGGCCAGCACGTCCGTGACGTTCACGGTAAAGCCGGCCTCCTTCAGGAGGCGGTGGGCCCGTTCCGGCTCGTTGACGATGAGGCGCAGGATGCCGAAGTCCGTGGTGTCCGCGATGGAGAGGGCCCTGATGTTAACCCCTCCGGCCCCCAAAACGTCGCTCACCTGGGCCAGCCGGCCCGACTTATTTTCGAGAAAAACGGAGATCTGCTTCACCCGCATCGGTTGCACCTGGTTCGACAAACTTAACAATTCCTGATACATTGTATCATTCCTTGTTAAGCGGCCTCCCCATGACCAGGCTTTACACCTCCGTGGAAATATTTCCTGGGGTGACAGGGAGACCTCGACCCCGGGAGTCCCACCCGGACGGGAGAACTGCGCGAAAAAGGCACCTCCGGCTTGCGCCTTCATCAATGTTGACCCTTTCGCGGTCCAGCACTCAAGTTTCTTGAGTGCCGAACGCCTCCCGCGACCTGTTAGGTACGGCCTACCGGTTTGTCCGACACCGGCTAAACGGGGTCACCTACTCAGCAAAACGAGCTCCTTCAAGTCGTGCCACACGGAATAAAACGACTCCTGCTTGTAGCGGGTCACCCCATTGTGAACGGAAATCTTTCCGTCCAGCCGCTTGAAGAGCCGCTTCACCTTCCGGGTCATCCCTTTTCCTTCCCCAGGTAAGGAATTCGCCTTCTGGATCAGCGCCTCGGCGACGGCTTGAACCTTTTGCTTTAACTCGTTGGTAATGCGCTCTCTGAAGCCTATCGCCCGCCGGGCGATAACCAGCGCGGCGGCATGGTGGATGGTTATCCCATACCGCTGCATGTACTTCCAGTCACCGATGGTGGACGTGTGCGCCGGCCAGACCGGTTTTATGCCGACACCTTCCCTGAATGCCCTGCGCGTGACGGCCTCGATTATCTTCTTAAACGGGAAGTTGGCCGCCACGCGGTTGAATTTCCGGTTCGTGTCCAACCGGTCTTTGCCGAAGTCCAGGTTTTCCACCGCCAGTGGCTTGCCCAGGGTTTTAGCTATATCCACTGCCACTTTGGCCAGTACGCCAATTAAGTATGTGCGCCGGTATCCCCGGCTGTAAGCAAGTTCCGGTATCTTGAGGTAGAGAAAACCGTTTGGGTGTACCCTCACCTGGAATTCCCCGGCAAATTTGTGTAATGCCTTCGGGTAAGGTACCTCGAAACCCTCCGGCCAGGGTTCCGGCTGGCCGAAATAATTGACGCTGGCTAAAGCCACCCCGTCCGGGTTGGTGTCCATCCCCAGGTAGCCCCGGCTGGGGCTGGTTGCCGGTTCAGGTACCGTTACGGCGAAGGTAATGTGCACCCTGTACCGGCCGTCCCGGCCCTTGATCAGTTCGACGCTGTAGGACGTCCTGGAAAGGAGCAGCATCAGCGCTTTTTGCCGGTGCTTTTCCGGCAACCAGAGCCTGCCCGTTACTTTAGGCGCCCTGGTCATTACTGGCCTACCCTTTTTGTCCGTCCCTTTCTGCTCCGACAGGTGAGAGATGGTTACTGACAGGGTGAAATCCCCGTTCCGATAGCTTATCTTGATGTTCGGGTTGCCGCCCTTGGTTTCGTCGCCGCGGGCAAAAAGCCTGTTCTGCCGGGCTTGCCGCCATTCTTCTTTTGTGGCTCTACTCCTGCAAACCCGCTGCCACAAAGAACGACCCCCAAAAACTACCGTGGGTATGGTGCCGTTACTTTGATGGGTCTTTAGCTCATCCAGCTTGTCACTCAGTTTTTTGACCCGCGCTTTGCGGCCGTGTACAGTGCGCTCAGCTTTCTCGATTTTTACCGGGTCGTTTGCTTCATCTGCTTTAGCCAGGTCTTTTTCCGCCCAGCCGAGTTTCTTCCTGGCCCGGGCCAGCTTCCTTTCCGTCTCTTCGATTTCCTGCGCCAGCAGTTCCCGCTGTGATTCAATAATGGCCCTTGCCTTCAATACGGCATCGTCACAATAACGGGAGTTTATGCCGCATATCTCCTGGCCCTCTTTTTTGAGTTCTTCGCGGGAACGTCCTTCCAGCAACCGGTTGAACGCCCAGCGGGTACAGGCGCAAAAAAGGCGCATCTCGGTGTCCAGGGGGTCTTCGTCGCCACGGCTCCATTTTAAAGAGCGAAAGGCGGGGTAGACGTCCGGAAACCACTCGCCGCATACGGTGTACTTCAAGTCACCCTCAAGGTTGGTCGAATTCTTTTTCCGCTTCTTCATCCCGTGCCACTTCCGTTATCAGTTCCCGAAACCCCTGCCTGATCTTCTTGCCGCCCCTGGCTCCGTACAACCGGGCCGAAAAGGATGTGACTATGGCCAGCAGGTCCCGGACCAGTTCGGAATGGGCGTCCTCCGGCTCTTTTTCCGCAATGGGGATTATTTCTACGCCGCAGTACCTTAAATGCCGCTCGATATACCCATAGCCAAATCGGGCCAGCCGGTCGGGATATTCGATGATGAGCTTCTTATACTCTCCCTGTTCGGCCAGTTTGAGTACGTTGGTTAACCCGCGGCGTTTCTGGTTCAGGCCGCTGGCCACGTCCGTGAACTCCGCCCTGACGGTAAAACCGTTTTCCCGGGCATACTGCCGCAGCCGTTCCATCTGCCGGTCCAGGTTCCCCGCGTCGGCCTGCTTTTTAGCGGATACCCGGGCGTAAAGCACGACTACTTCCTGCCCGTCAGTCAATAGGCCGGACTGCAGGAGCCTGTTGAGTTCGTCCATAGAGTACCGGCGCTGGCCTCCGGGCAGACGGACGGGTTTGATTAAGCCCCGCTTTTCCCAGTTGCGCAGGCTGTTGGGATGAACGCCCAACTTTTTTGCCGCTTTGCTGATGGTTAATAGTTCCATGATTCTATGGTAGCTTTTTTGTTATGTTTTGTCAATATTTATTGGCCTGTCAGTAGCTGCTACAAACCTCCTAAAGTTCCCGGCGATCCACCACGCGCCTGGCCTTGCCCTCGCTCCGCGGAATGGTGCGCGGTTCCACCAGCTTCACCCGGGCCCTGATGCCCAGCACGCTGTCGAGTTCGTGGGCGATGCGCTGCTCCAATTCCTCCAGGCCCCGCACCGCGTCCGTGAACATGCCCTCGGAAAGCTCCACCCAGACCTCCAGTTCGTCCAGCCGGCGCGCCTGACGGTCCACCACCAGCAAATAATGGGGTTCGGTGTAACCGAGCCCCAGCAGCACGCTTTCGATCTGGGAAGGAAATACGTTAACGCCCCGGATGATGAGCATGTCGTCCGTGCGGCCGGTAATCCTGGCCATGCGCACGTGGGTGCGTCCACAGGCACAGGGCTCGGGGTAGAGGGCCGAGATGTCCCGGGTGCGGTAGCGTAGCAGCGGGAAGGCCTCCTTGGTGAGGGTGGTGAAGACCAGCTCGCCGGTCTGCCCGTAGGGCAGGGTCTGGCCCGTGGCGGGGTCTATGATTTCCGGTATGAAGTGGTCCTCGAAGACGTGCAGCCCCTGTCGGGCCTCGCACTCCATGGCCACCCCGGGCCCCATGACTTCGCTCAAACCGTAGATGTCGTAGGCCTTCAGAGGCCAGCGGGCCTCGATCTCCCGCCGCATGTTCTCGGACCAGGGTTCGGCCCCGAAAATGCCGGACTTGAGCTTCAAGCCCTTCAGGTCTATACCCGCAGCCTGCGCCTCCTCGGCCATGTACAGCGTGTAGGAGGGCGTGCAGGTCAGGACCGTGCTACCGAAATCCTGCATTAGCATCAGCTGCCGTTTGGTGTGTCCCCCAGAAACCGGTACCACCGTGGCCCCGATTCTTTCCGCCCCGTAGTGAATGCCGAGGCCCCCAGTGAAGAGGCCGTAGCCGTAAGCGTTCTGAATCACGTCGCCCCTGGTGGCGCCCCCCATGGTCAGGGCCCGGGCCATCAGGTCCGCCCAGGTCTCGATATCCCGCCGGGTGTAGCCCGCGACGCAGGGCTTGCCGGTGGTACCCGAGGAGGCGTGCACGCGGACCACGTCCTCCAGGGGCACGGCGAAAAGGCCGAAGGGGTAGTTCTCCCGCAGGTCCTCCTTGGTGGTGAAGGGCAGACGCCGCAAATCGTCCAGGGATTTGATGTCCCCCGGTTCACAACCGGCCTGCCGTAGCAGCTCCCGGTAAAAAGGCACCCTTTCGTAGATGCGCGCCACCATATCCCGCAGCCGCGCGAGCTGAAGCTTCTCGAGTTCCTCCCGCGGCATGGTCTCGCTGGTTCGGTCCCAGAACACCTCTTGCGCCCCTTCCTCAGGTGGTCGTTATCGGAATCGTGTATATATTCCCTAAAGCAACCCCGTGTTCCTGCCGGCACAAAAGAAAAAGTCCCTTTAACCCGCGGCGCCATCCCCTGGTACCGCCACCCTCGCCCGCCCCCTCAACTCTGGGGCCGGCCCGCCACGGGCTCGGTGGCCTCGTACTTGGTGCGCAAGATAACGAGATCCACGCGCCGGTTGAGCTGGCGGTGGGCCTCGGAATCGTTGGGTACCCGCGGGCGGTACTCACCGTAGCCGCTGGCCGAAAGGCGCGCCGGGGGAATACCGGCGTCTCTGATCAGGGCCTGCACCACGCTGGTGGCGCGGGCCACCGAGAGCTCCCAGTTGGAGGGGAAACGGCGGTTGTTTATGGGCAGGTCGCAGGTGTGGCCCTCCACGCGCACGTAGTTGGGCAGTTCCCGCAACTCCTGTCCCACCCTCCTGAGGATCTCGCGCGCCCGCGGGGTCAGTTCGTCGGACCCGATGGGGAAGAGCACGGTGTCGAGAAAGGTGATCACCACGCCCCGCTCCTCCACGCTGACGGTCACGCGGCCCGCGAGGCCCTCCTGCTCCAGCCGCTCCTGCAGGCGCGCCGCCACCTGCTCCATGCGGGCCGCCTCCCCGGCCTGTACGGCGCGCTGGAGGTCCTGCAATTCCTTTAACCGGTCCTGCTGCTGGCCGGCGCTGCCCTGCACGACGGACGGCCCGGGGTAGTTCAGCACCATGCCGCCCCCGCCGCCCAGGGCCCGGCTAAGGGCCTCGGCGATGGCGGCAAACTTCTGGGCGTCCACGTTGCTCAGAGCGTACATAACGACAAAAAAAATCAAGAGCAGGGTAATCATGTCGGCGTAGGTGAGCAGCCACCGTTCCATACCCGTGGCGCCGTGACCACCCCCGCCGTGCCCGCCTTCTCCTTTAGCTCGCCGCCTTTTCATAACTCTCCTCCGCCTCCGCCTCGGCCTCCCTAGCCGTCCTTCTCCTGGGCTTAAGGAAGGCCGTGAGGCGCTCGCGGATCAGGATGGGATTGTTCCCCGCCTGCAGGGACAGGACCCCCTCCAGCATCAGTTCCATGAGCCTTATTTCCTTCTTGCTGAGGTTCTTGAGCTTGGTGGCGATGGGCAGCCACAAGAGGTTGGCCGTGGAAACCCCGTACAGGGTGGCGATGAAGGCCAGGGCTATGGAGGGGCCCAGGCGCTCGGGTTCGGTGAGGCTGCCCAGAACGTGCACCAGGCCCATAACCGTGCCGATGATGCCCATGGTGGGGGCGTAGCCGCCGGCAGCCTCGAAGATGCTGATGCTGGTCTGGTGCCGCTCCTGAACCGAGTAAATCTCGGTTTCCATGATGTTGCGCACCAGCTCCGGTTCCGTGCCGTCGATGACCAGCTGGAGGCCCTTGCGCAAGAAAAGGTGCGGCACCTGGTCCAGGTGGTTTTCCAGGTACAGCAGGCCTTCCCGGCGCGCCCGCTCCGCCAGCTGCACGATCAGTTCGATCATTTCCAACTCGTCCGGCAGCTTCTTACTCACGGCGGTCTTAAGGGCCGCGGGTACGGTGCGCAGCTCCGGCAGGGAGAAGCTGCACACGGTGGCCCCGATGGTGCCGCCGATTACGATGATGGCGGCGCTCAGGCCCAGCAGGCCCGTGACGTGCCCGCCCTCCATAACGAAGCCCGTAATGAGGGCCGCAAACCCGAAGACGATGCCGCCGATAGTGGTTATGTCCACGGCCATCCCCGCCCGTCAACACTTAATTCGGCGCACCCCGCCCACGGGTTTATAGTTCTCCACCGGCCATGCGGCTCCTGCCACTAAAACCGGCCGGAACGCAAAATGGCGATCAAGAGCCAGAAGCCCATGAATCCGGCCAGCACGAAGCCTACTTCGGCCAGGGGCAGGCCCCCGAAAAAGCGGTACCCGGTGGCGGCCAGGGTAGAGGAACCCATGAAGAGGGCCGCCACCACGATGCCGAAGATGATGCGGTTGACCATCCCGCTGGCCCGGAAAAGCACCCGCTCCAGGGACGGATTCTCCTGCTGCACCTTGAGTTCTCCCCGCGCCAGCAGCTCCAGCACCTCGTGCAACCTGCGGGGCATTTCCAGGAATGTTTGCGCGTACTCCGCTAGGCCGCGGCCCAGCACCCGCTTCAGGTGGCGCGGCCGGTAGCGTTCCGCGAGCAGCCGGCGGCCGAAGGGCCCGGCAATGCGTGCCAGGCTCAGTTCGGGGTCCAGCCTGGCCACCACACCCTCGGTGGTTACCAGGGCCTTCACCATCATGGTGAACTCCTTGGGCACCCGGATTTTGTATTTGTAGGCCAGCTTCATCAGCTCGGCCAGCGAGTCGGCCAGGCGCAAATCCTGCAGGGGCACGTCGTAGTATTTGGCCCGCAGCCGGTCGATGTCCTGCCTTAAAGAGGCCAGGTCCGCCTGGCGCGGCACGACGTTCAGGCTCAGGACGGCCCGCACCACTTCGGGCGTATTCTTGTTCACCAGCCCCAGCACCAGCCGCGCGATGCGCAGCCGCGTCTGCTCGCCCAGGCGCCCCACCATGCCGAAATCCAGAAAGGCGATCTGCCTACTTTTCAGCACCAGCAGATTGCCGGGATGGGGGTCGGCGTGGAAGAACCCGTCGATGAGGATCTGCTTCAGGACCGCGTGCACCACCCGCCGCGCCAGCACCCTCGGTTCTACGTTCAGGGCCGCCAGGCCGCCCACGTCCGTAATCCGCACCCCGTCCAGGTATTCCATGGTCAGCAGCCGCCGGGTGGTGTACTCCCAGTAGACTTCAGGAACGTAGATGTGGGGGTCATCCCGGAAGTGGCGGCGGAAGGTGTCGATGTGGCGGGCCTCCGCGGTGTAGTCGGTCTCCTCCTGCATGGTGCGCTCGAATTCTTCGACCAGGCCCGTGAAACCGTAAATCTTGCCCCAGGCGGTGTGGCGGTCGGCCCAGCGCGCCAGATCGTAAAGGATTTCCAGGTCCGTGCTGATGATGCCCGTGATCCCCGGCCGCTGAACCTTGACCACCACTTCCTCCCCGGAGGGCAGGGTGGCACGGTGCACCTGGCCTATGGAGGCCGCAGCCAGGGGCTCGGGTTCGAAGCGGGCAAAAACCTCGTGCACCGGCCGGCCCAGCTCGCCCTCGACCTGGGTCAGGACTTCGGAGAGGGGAAAGGGGGGAGCCTGGTCCAGCAGGCGGGACAGTTCCTCGACCAGGTCCGGGGCCAGCAGGTCCGAGCGGGTGGCCAGTACCTGCCCCAGCTTGATGAAGGTCGGCCCCAGCTCCTCCAGCGCCCGGCGCAGGCGGGCCCCCCGGGTGTGGACTGGCTCCTCCCTGCCCGTCAGGAGGCGGCGGGGCAGGCTCACCAGGTCCCCCAGCCCCAGCTCGTGCACCGCGTATCCGAACCCGTGCCGCACCATCACGTTGGCGATTTCCCGGTAGCGCTTCAAATGGCGGTAGCGCCGCCGGAAGCCCAATTCCACCTGCTCCACACCCCCTTTTGGGGCCGTGCCGGCCGGGCATATGACCCTTGCCAAACGCCTACGCCCGTGCTATACTTATTATACACGGGCGCGTAGCTCAGCGGGAGAGCGCTTGACTCACATTCAAGAGGTCACAGGTTCGATCCCTGTCGCGCCCACCAGAAAAATCAAGGGCTCCCGGATTGGGAGCCCTTCCCACTAGCCGGGTTTACTGCAATCTTACTGCAATGCGGTCACGAGTCTTTTTCTCTGTGAGCGGCTCCCTTCAGTTGCGAAGGGAGCTTTTCTTTCAGGATGGCGTTCACGGTCTCGGCGGCCCGCTCCTTCAGGCCGGGCACCATGTGGGTGTAGGTGTCCAGGGTCATGACGATGCTGGCGTGGCCCAGCAGCTCCTGTACCACCTTGGGGTGTTCTCCGGCCTTGAGCAGCATGGTGGCGTAGGTGTGACGCAGGGTGTGAATGGTGATGTCTTCAGGCAGCCCGGCCTTGGCCAGCAACCACTTGAAGTACCGGTGAAAGTTTTTCGGGTATACGGGAGTGCCGATTTTCGTGGCGAACACCCAGCCTTCGTTCCGGTACCCGCTCCCCAGGCGCAGCCGCTCCTCGGCCTGCCTTATGCGCCATGCCTTCAGGGCCTTCAGCGCCTCGCCGGGTATGGGGACGGTGCGGCGTCCCTTGGCGGTCTTGGGTTCGTGCTCGGCCGGCCCCCGGCGGGTGTGCACCAGGCTCCGGTTCACGGTCAGGGTCCCGGCCTCCAGGTCTACGTCGCTCCACTTCAGCCCCAGCACTTCGCCGCGCCTCAGCCCGGTGCCGAGGAGAACCAGCACGGCGGCGTAAAGCCGGGTGCGCGCGGCTATTTCCAGAAGGCGCGTCATTTCTTCCTCCTGTAGCACCCGAATTTCCGGCCGGGTCACGCGCGGCGGCGTGGTGGCTTCCGTGGGGTTGCGCAGGATCAACCCTTCCTTTACGGCCTGGTCAAGGGACTCGTGCAGCACCACATGCATTATCTTGACGGTCTGCGGACTCCTGCCTTCTTCAATCTTGGTACGGTACAGCTTCTGAATGTACGCCGGCAACAGTTTGCGGAGTTTGATGCCACCCAGCACCGGCTTGATGTGGCACCGGGCCGCGTACTCGTACTGCTCCCAGGTGGTCTGGCGCACTCTGGGCGGCCGCATGTAGTCGTTGGGCCACCTGTCCAGCCACTCGCCCAGGGTCACCTGCTCGGGGTTCAGGAACCCTCCCTGCTGCCGCTCGTTGCTCAGGGCCAGCACTTTCTCCTGGACTTCCTTGCGGGTGTCGCCGTAAACGGTAACCCGCTTTGGCTTTCCGGTGGCCGGGTCGTATCCCACCACCACCTGCCCGCACCACCGGCCGTCCTTCCGTATTGTATATGGTTCCCTCACCGTGGCCACGTTTGCCCATGCTGTTCCTCCCTTTCGCATATCCGGCCCGCAAGGCCGGTCTGAATTCGCGCCCATAGGGTTCCGCCCGGCAGAGGAGCCTTGTGGGGCCTGTACGCGCACATCAGTCCAGCAAGCTCCGGAAGTCCTCGACGGACAGCCCGGCCTTGCGGATAAGGGTACGCAGCAACCCACGGTCCAGCTCCCGGTGTAGCGGTACGGTCAGCACGTTTGGGTTGCCCGGCTTGACCAGGCTGACGTGGCTTCCCCTGCGGCGGTCTATGCGCCACCCGGCCCGGACAAAGGCCGCAATGGCCTCCTCGCCGGAGCAGACCGGCAGCCGGGCCACTTAAACCGCGACCTCCACCTCGGCCACCTCGCACGCCATCGGGAGGCCGAGGCTTTTACGCGTTTCCAGGCTCAGGGCGATGGCTTCCTTGATGTTGGCCAGGGCCTCCTCCTTCGTCCTCCCCTGGCTCAAGCACCCCGGCAGGGCCGGGCACTCCGCTACGATGTAACCGTCTTCCCCTTCCGTCAGCGTCACCAGAAACTTCACTGTTGGGCCTCCTTTCCTCTGTCTTCCTCGTCCGGCACGTACACCAGCAGGTCGCCGGGCTGGCAGTTGAGGGCTTTGCAAAGGGTCTCCAGGGTGTCGAAGCTGATACCCTTCGCCCTACCGTACCATAGGGTGGTCAGCGTTGTGCGGGATATGCCGGTCAGTTCGTGCAACCGGTTGATGCTGCGAATCTTCCTGGTACCCATCATGGCAGACAGCCTTACGTCAATCGGCATCGCTATCACCTAACACCATTGTACCATCTAGTAACCAAAATAGCAAGAGTGTTATCCGAAACCGGCCAAACTTTTTCACAGAAACTTATCGACAAGGTGTCCTCCCTATGTTACTGTATTGCCGAGAGCATTGAACAAGAGGGTTAGAGCCATGCAGGAAGTCCTGGTTGAAGTGGCGGGCAGACTCAAGGACGCTCACGCTGTGCTTCGCCGGCTTGGGGATGTTGCCCCGGTCCCATTCAAAGCGTGGGCCGCGAAAGGCGGCTGTAACCGTCGGCCAGTATCTTGACACATGGCTCTGTAACATAAAGGGCCAGTGAAGGTTTCTTACCAAGCCCTGCGCCACCGCCACCGACAAGCCTCATTCCGGTCACGGCCCCGGGGAACAATCCGCAGCCGCCCCCCGGCCCTTGCAGTTGCCCGCCAAGGTGGGGCTACGGGAAATCCCGGCCAACAGACCGGACGCTGTGGCCATCTCCACAGCCGGACTTGACCATTACCCCAGGCGCCGGGTATCATGTGAGAAAGTAAGGAAGGAGGAAAGAGAACTTGTGAAGACGACCAGAGTGACCGCCAAAGGTCAGGGTGGCCCTGCCGAAGGAAGTGCGGCAAAAACTGGGCCTCCACGTGGGCACGCGCCTTGAGGTGCGCCTGCGCGGCGACGAGGTGATGCTCAAACCCATACCCCGGGAAGCCAGTACCGAGCAGTTCCTGGAATTCTGCAGGGCAAGGGCGCAGGGGGCCGACCTCGCCCGGGCAAGGGACATCTTGAAACGCCTCAATATCCCCATGCCGGAAAGGGTACGGCAACTACGGGAGGAACGGTAGCCTGCATGAGGCCTTTTTTCTGAAATGGCTGCGCCAACCTCCGACGGTACGCCCCCGCGCCGCGCAAGGCGGCGCGTTCTTGACAAGTGGTGTGTAATGTGTAATTATAATGTGTGTAATGACTATTCCGCAAGGGGGTGCCGGCATGAGGCGCATGCAGGTGGTAGTGGAAGAGTGGCAATACCAGTTTCTGCGTACTCTGGCCTCCCGGCAGGGCCGGTCCATATCGGCCGTTCTGCGCGAACTCATTGCCAGTCAGGCCAGCAAGAAGGAACAGGACGCCACGGAACCGCTTCTGGAGGTAGCCGGACTGGCCCGTGAGCCCTTACTTAAAGACCTGATCAGCGAGAGTTTAGATGAGACCCTGTACAGGACGTGATATGTTGCGTCGTATTTTTGTGGACACCAGCTTTTTTTACGCCCATGCCTACGCGGACGATCCCCACCATCGCGAAGCGGTCAAGTTCTTGAAAAGCTCCCCGGCTCCTCTCGTAACCACGAATTTTGTTTTCGATGAATTGGTGACCATTCTACGATACAACTTCGGTCACCGCGTGGCGGTCCTGTACGGAGAGAGCTTGCGAAAAAGCCGTCTGGTAACCATTGTCCGGGTAACCCCGGAAGACGAAGACTCGGCATGGGAAATCTTCTCCAGGTTCAGCGATCAGAAATTCAGCTTTACCGACTGCACGAGTTTCGCCCTCATGCGCCGCCTGGGAATAACTGAAGCGGCAACATTTGACATTCATTTCGATGTTGCGGGCTTCCTGCGCCTGCCTCCGGTCCCTCTTACCGGCAGCAAGCGATAGTGGCTTTTGCCTGGCAGCGGTTGGCCCACGTGGCAGTCCGGCCCCGCACCGTGCCGCCGCTGCAGCACCCGCAGGGCCATCAGGCGCAGGGTACAATGCCCTGCTTACGGTCTCGTCAGGGTCCGCCGACATCGACAGGTCTACCGTGAACCTGAAGCGCACCGTCTCCTTCCTGCCCTCCGGCAAAGTCCTCGTGACAGTCTTCTCCTTGCCGCTGCTGTCCATCGGCGCCAGCGTCAGGATGGCGGCTTTGCTGTCCTTGTCGACCACCAGCCACCGAGGCACGTCGGTGCGCATCCGGTAGGTCTCGCCCGCGACCGTCACAATGTAGCGGTCGTTGTCGCTCAGGTCGATGGTCCGCTCGGCGCCCTCTTCGTCGTAACCCCGAATCTCCTCGTCCTGGACGTCGGCGTCCTCGGACGCGATTCAGGTGTTACCCTTAAAGAACTCGACGTACCAGATTTCTCCGTCGTCGTTCAGGACCGCCTTCACCTTCCGGGTTCGGGTTGACTTTGAAGCGACCCCGAAATACAATACCGGTATGGTAATAATTCCTTACCGGTAAGGAGGCCTCCTGGTATGCACGAAGGCTTTGAGGTGGTGAAACTCACTTCCAAGGGACAGATGACCCTGCCCGCGCGTGTGAGAAAGTCCCTGGGCATAAAGGAGGGCGACCACCTGGCGGTCTACGTGCACGGCGAGGAGATCGTCTTACGCAAGTTCTATCCGTTGAAGCAGGCGACGCCGCAGGACGCCATTTTCCGGCTCATCGGAAGGGGCTCCGGGCCTGCGGACTTGGCCGAAAACCACGACCGGTATCTCGCCGGCGGCGCCGACAAGGAGCCCGCGGAATGATCGTTCTGGTGGACTCAGGCGCGGTTCTGGCGCTGTTGAACAGGAACGACCGGTGGCATTCGCAAGCCGTCGCCGTTCTGCAGGAGCTGACCGCCGAGAAGGCCATCCTGGTAATGACCAATTTCTTGGTGGCCGAGACCCACGCCCTGGTGCTGGTGCGGCTGGGCCGGGAGCTCGCCAGGGAGTGGCTGCTCACTTTCGACTGGAACGTGCTGCGCGTTTCCCCCGAAGACGAGCGGCACGCCAGGAGCATCATCGAGAATTACCGGGACAAAGACTTTTCCTTCACCGACGCTACCAGCTTCGCCCTCATGCAAAGATACGGGATAAAAGTGGCCTTCACCTTTGACCGGCACCTCCGGCAGTTCGGACTTCAGACGCGGGGTATCTGAGGGGCCCCGGCCTGGCGTTGGCACGGCAGGACCGCGCCTTCCGACAGGGCCATTGACCATGCGGAGGAGGCGGGGCAAATCAAGGAGATTTCGAAGGGGGTAAGGAGTCCGTGGCTGTAGTAAGGCTTTCCGCCAAGCGTCAGCTCACGTTGCCCGCCGCACTCTGTCGTGCCCCGGGGCCTGGAAAAAGGCACGCGGCTGCTGGCGGAGATGAAAGAAGGACGCATCGTCCTGACCAGGTTGCCGGACGACTTCACGGAAGCGCTCGCGGGCACCGCCAAAGGGGCGTATGGAACCACGGCCGAGGCCGTGGACGGCTACGTGCGGGAGGAGCGCGCCGCGTGGGAGTAGAACGTCTCCTCGCCGCGCTCGGAGAAGGGCGCCACGTCCTGCTCGATACCAATGTCGTGATCTACTTCCTGGAAGACACTCCCGTTTTTGGTCGCACGGCGAAAAGCCTTTTCCGCCTCATAGAAGCCGGTCGTCAGGCTGCGCGGCGTCGTACGCGGCACGGGCCGGGCTCCGCCAGGCGGGCCCGCGCGCTCCAACACCCCGGGGGGACTCCCCGGCATCGTGGAGCGAAACGGCCTCCTCACTCCTCCAGGGCCGACACGGCCCCGGCCAGGAAGCGGTCGAAGGTGGTGAGGTCCCTCTGCAGGGCAGCCATGAGCTCCGGCAAGGCCGCGGCCAGGGGGGCGATCTTCTCCCACTGCAGCGCGTAAGTGTAGGCGTGGCGGAAGACGTGGCGGAAGCGCCGCAGTTCGTCCAGGGCCAGCATGGTCGGCCGGGATATGACCGCCGGCCGCACCTCCGGCACGGCCCGCGCCATGCGCTGCAGGAGGGCCGCGTGGGAGCGGGGTCCCTGCACGGGAGCGGCGTTCAACTCCGCGGCCACGCGGCCGAACAGGTCCTCCAGGGCCGTATAGAAATTGTGCAGGTGCCAGCCCACGGTAACCACCAGTTCGGTCCGCGGGCCCTCCTTTGCGATGCGCCGCACGTAATCCTCAACACCGCGCGCAATGTCCCGCAGTATCCCCAGAAAATCGGCTATGTCCCCACGCAGTTCCCTTAAGACTCCGGCCGTGGCCAGAGTTTCACGCCCCTTTCCACGATCCTGCGGCGCAAGGCTTTGGGCGCTTCCTCCAAAAGCACCAGGTCGAAGCGGTAGTCGGGGCGCAGGCGCTCCAGGGCCCCCAGGGCGGCAAAATACCTGGCCGGTGGGAGGCCGGTCACGGCCAGGTCGATGTCGGACTCCGGGCCAAAGGCTCCTCCCGCCACCAGGGAACCGAAGGCGTAGACCTCCCCGGCCCCGAAGTCGCGGGCCAGCACCAGGGCCGCGCTATGGGCCGCCTCCAGGGCGTGACAGCGCAGCCGCGCCCGCCTGCGCCGCTCGGCCCGCGCCGCGCGGCGCAGGCCCTCGTAATACTCCGCCCAGGCCCGCAAAGGGTACCCCTCCCTTAACCCCATGTTACCACGAGGGGCCCGCATGAGCAAGCGCCGGCCTTCGTTTCCCCCCGCGGGGTGCGGCGCTCCCGTCCGACGTCATCCTAATAACACTGGAGGTGGCAACCCGATGCGCCTCTAGTTGGTCACAAGGCGGCAGTTTTGACCTTTGCCTTGCTTTCATGTGCGATAAATGCATGAAACAGACTTCAAACGCGGGGTCTGAGGGGCGGCGAGCCACGTGCTCCGGGCGGTTTACCACCCCAACCGGCTTGGGAGGGCCCACCGGAGTTGACGCGGGCACGCGGTAACATTATAATGTCACCCGGAGTGGTTCAAATGCACCGCACGCAGGTCTATCTCTCGCCCGAGCAACACCGCCGGCTGGCGGAGCAGGCCGCGCGCGAGGGTGTCTCCCTGGCGGCGCTCGTAAGGCGGGCCGTGGCCGAATACCTGGACCGGCGTGAGTTCCGGCCTCCTGCCGCCAGGGACGCTTACCTGCGCATCGTCGGCCTGGGGTCGAGTGGCCAATCGGACGTGGCGGAGCGCCACGACCACTACCTCGCGGAGGCCCTCAGCCGTGGCCCTGATGGTTGACACCAGCGCGTGGTACGCCGTCTGCGACGCATCGGACGCCCACCATCAGCGCGCCCGTGTTTTCTACGAAAAGGTGGCCGGCTCCGAGCCCCTTCTCACCACCGTGGCCGTGTTCGTGGAGACCTGGACCCTTCTGGCGGCCCGGCTCGGTCGCGAGAAGGCGCTCACCTTCTGGCAGACGCTGCGCGACACAGGCATCCCCATCCTTCCCGTAGACCAGACCGACGTTGAGGCGGCCTGGCACATCATGCTCGCCTTCCCCGACCAGAATTTCAGCTTTACGGACTGCACGACCTTTGCCCTGATGGAAAGATTGGGACTGGAACGCGTCTTCGCCTTCGACCACCACTTTCTCGTCTACCGGTACGGCCCCGGCCGCAAGAAGGCCTTCCAATGCCTGCCTTGAGACGTCGTCGCGGCCACCACTCGCCGTCTTGGCACGGATCGGCGAAATCATCCAGCGCCTTCCATCGAGTACCAGATGGCGCGGCTTGCCGGTCGCCGGACTGGCGCGGCATCTCACGGTCACCGGCCCGGGCCGGAAAGGAGCACCGGCGGCGCGGCTTGTCGGGACGCTTCGGGACCGTCCGCAGGGCCGCGCGTTGCCGCGGCTATGACGGCCGTGCTATAATGCGCTCAAGAGGACGGCAGAAAGGAGGAGACCCCGTGGCTCTGCCCAAGGGAAAGGCCGGCGGCCTGACCTACGAGGAGTACCTGCTGTTCCCGGAAGACGGGCGCCGGCACGAGCTGATCGGGGGTGAGCACTACGTGACGCCGGCGCCGACCACGCCGCACCAGCGTTTCCTGGGCCGGCTGCACCGCATCCTGGCCAACTGGGTGGCCGAAAGGGGCGCGGGGGAGGTGTTCTTCGCCCCGGTGGACGTGATCCTGTCGCCCCGGGACGTGGTGCAGCCGGACCTGATCTACGTGAGCGAGGCCAGAAAGGGCCGCGTGGCCCGGGAGGGCATCAGGGGCGCGCCGGATTTGGTGGTGGAGGTGGTTTCCGAGTCCTCGCGGCACACGGACAAGAAGCTCAAGCGCGCCCTCTACGACTCCTTTGACGTGGTGGAGTACTGGATCGCGGACCCCGATTTGCAGATCCTGGAGGTCTACCGCCGGGGCCAGGAGGGGCGGCTTGTGAAGGCGGCCGAGTTCGAGGACGAAGGCACCCTCACCTCGCCACTGCTCCCCGGGCTGGAGATCGACCTGGCGGCCCTGTGGTAGGGCTTCTCAGCACCCCACCATCTCCGCCACCAGGCGGGCGATGGCGGGCGAGGCCGTGAGGCCGGGGGACTCGATGCCGATGAGGTTGACGAATCCCGGGAGGCCGCGGTCCGCCTCGTGCCGGATCACGAAGTCGCGCGGCGGCTGGCCAGGCCCCTGGAGCTTGGGACGGATGCCCGCCATTTCCGGGCTCAGGTCCTCCGGCTCCAGGTCCGGCAGGAAGCGCCGCACGCCCTCCCAGAAGAGGTGGCGCCGTTCCTCGCCCACGCCGTATTCCGGCTCGTTCACGTAGAGGGTATCGGGGCCCAGGCGCATGCGCCCGCCCAGGTCCAGGGTGACGTGGATACCCAGCCCCGTGACCTGGGGCTGGGGCACGGGATAGACAAGGCGCGAGACCAGGCGGCTTTTTGCCGGGCACACGGAGAAATAGTGGCCCTTGCAGTAGTGGAGGCGGTAGTCCAGCCGGTCCACGTCCAGGCCCGCCATGGCGGCCACGCGGTCGGCCCACAGGCCGGCGCTGTTGACCACCACGCGGCTACGGACGGGATAGGTCCCTTCGCGGTCGCGGACCCACACCAGGTAGCCGGCACCGGTGAATTCCAGGCCCACCACCTCGGTGCGGCACACCAGCTCGGCGCCCCGCTCCCGGGCCAGCCACAGGTAGAGTTCCATGAGGCGGTGCACGTCGACGATGCCCGTGTCAGGCACCAGCAGCCCCAGGCGGGCCCGCACCCGGGGTTCCAGAGCCGCCACTTCCCGTGACGTCAGGAGCCCCAGTCCGGTGACGCCGTTGGCCGCGGCGTTTTGCGCCAGGGCTTCCAGGCGGGTCTCTTCCTCCGCGCCGGTGGCCACCACCAGCTTGCCCAGGCGACGGTGGGGCACGCCGTAGCGGGCGCACAGCTCGTAGAGGAGACGGTTGCCCTCCACGCAGGTGCGCGCCTTGAGGGAACCGGGAGGATAGTACAGCCCCGCGTGGATGACCTGGCTGTTGCGGCTGCTTGTCTCCCGGCCGAACCCCTCATTCTTCTCCAGGATGTAGACCTTCCGGCCCCTCGCCGCCAGGGCCGCGGCCACGGCCAGGCCCACCACTCCCGCCCCGATCACCGTCACATCTGCGCCTTCCGACATAACCCCTCCTCCAGACCCGGGTAAAATCAGTAATTGTTTATTCGTCCCCGGCAGGAATTCTTCCTGTTCTCGTGGAAGAAACCTTGCAGGAGGTGTGACGCCATGTGGTTCTTCCGCGTGAAGGAGATCGTCAATTTCGCCGTGCAGATTGAACGTAGCGGTCAGGCCTTTTACCGGACCCTTCTCGATTGCATCGCAGACGGGCCCACCAGGGAGGTCATCGCTTATCTGGCCGAGGAGGAGGCGCGCCACGAGGCCACCTTTTCCGGGATGCTCGCGGGCCTCGAGGATTACTCTCCGGCCGAGTCCTTCCCCGGCGAGTACGAGCAGTACCTGCGCTGGCTGGTGGACAACCACGTTTTCATCCGTGAGGCGGACGCCTGCGCCGTGGCCAAGAGGGTCACCTCGCCGCGGGAGGCCCTGGACCTGGCCCTCGGCTTCGAGAAGGATTCGCTGCTCTTCTTCCACGAGCTGCGCCAGCTCGTGCCCGAGGGCGAGCGCGGCGTGGTGGACCGCATCATCCGCGAGGAGCGGGAACACGTCCGAAAGCTGGCCGCGCGCAGGAAGGAAGTTTAGGCGGGGCGGAGCCATGGAGGCTGTGCGTGAGAACGTAAACCCCAAGCGGCCCGGAAGGCGCATCGTGGTGGTGGGCGGCGGCCCGGCCGGCGTGGCCGCGGCCGAGGCGGCGCGCGCCGCGGACCCGGACGCCGCGGTGCACCTGGTGGCCGCCGAGCCCCACTGGCCGTACTACCGGCCCCGCCTTTCCCACGCCATCGGTAAGGCGCTAAAAATCGAGACCATCTACATCCACCCGCCGTCGTGGTACGCCGAACGCCGCATCGACGTGCACCTGGGCCGCGCCGCCACCGGCATCGACACCGCGAACCGCAGGGTTCTCCTGGACGACGGTGCGGAGTTGCCCTTTACTGCGCTGGTGCTGGCCCAGGGTGGCCGGGCCTTTTTGCCCCCGGTGCCGGGACACGACTTACCCGGTGTCTTCACCCTGCGGCAGTGGGCGGACCTGCAGGCCATTGCGCGGTGGGCCGGCGCGGCGCGGAGGGGAGCGGTGGTGGGCGGGGGGCCCCTGGGCCTGGAAATCGCCTGGGCCCTGCGCCGGTGGGACCGGGAAGTAACGGTGCTGGAAATGGGGGAGCGCCTGCTGGGCCGGCAGCTGGACGCCCGCGGGGCGGAGATCCTCAAAGAGATCGCGGCGGCCAAAGGCATCCGCGCCCTGACCGGGGTGACCGTGGAGGGCCTCGAGGGTGCGGAGCGTGTGACGGGCGTGAGGGTGCGCGACGCCGGCACCCTGGAGGCCGAGTTCGTAATCTTCGCCGCGGGTGTGGTGCCCGAAACAGGGCTGGCGCGGGAAGCCGGGCTGGAGGTGGGCCGCGGCATCGTCGTGGACGAGGCCATGCGGACCTCCCATCCCGACGTGTGCGCGGCCGGCGACGCGGCGGAATTTCAGGGTCGGGTCTTCGGCCTCTGGTCCGTGGCCGTGGAGCAGGGACGCGTGGCCGGCACCAACGCGGCCGGCGGCCGGGCCCGCTACCGGCCGGTGGCGCCCTCCAGCGTGGTGCAGGTGCTGGAGACCGGCATTTTCAGCGTGGGGCAAACCGATGGTCCTCGGGTGCTGGTGCGGGACCGGGGCCCCCGGGGCTATACCAGGCTCGTCTTCGAGGACGGCCGCCTGGTGGGGGCGGTCCTCATCGGCGACGTACAGGCCGGCCCCCGCCTCAAGGCCGCCGTGGACGCGCAAACGACTGTGGCCCTGCGGCCGGATACGACCGTGGAAGAAGTGCTGCACTTGCTGACCCGCCGCGGGCGCTGACCCCGCCCTCGGCCGGACCGCCGGAGGGCACGCCAGGAATCCCCGGCTACCCCGCCAGGCCCGTGGCCACGGCCAGGGCCCAGGCAATCTCGTTGGCCAGCCCATCGCGCCCCGCAGCATCACCCAGCAGGGTAAGGTCCGCGGCGTTGGTCAGGAACAGGCACTCCAGCAGTACGGCGGGGCAGCGGGTCCTGCGCAGGACGTAGAAGTCGGCCCGCTTCATGCCGCGGTCCGGAACCCCCAGGGGCGCCAGGTAAAGCATCAGGGCGCCGTGGATGATACGCCTGAAGGCGTGGGTGCACGGCCCGGCGGCGGGGTGCACGGAGCTTTCTAAACCCCGGGCGCGCGGGGTGGAGG
>Ga0080004_1099352_pt1 | contig 67152 bp, 74 predicted proteins | sample WasSprMetagenome_FD_69207 | JGI IMG/M metagenome (GOLD analysis project Ga0080004, IMG submission 69207) | Sulfidic aquatic microbial communities from Washburn Spring, Yellowstone National Park, USA - WS (SPADES assembly) (version 2) | ecosystem: Environmental > Aquatic > Thermal springs > Hot...
TGGACTAGTGTTCCGAAGAAGCCAAGAGGAGATCTAGTGGCGGGTATTGATGTTGGTACCAACAATCTCATGGCTATATATGTTGAAAATGGCTTAACGCAACTTGTTAATGGCAAGCCATTGAAAGCTATATCTCACTACTGGAGGATGAGAATTGCTGAGTATCAGTCCATGTTGAACAAATACGGTTTGAAGACTTCTAGAAGGCTTAGAACTATGTACTCCAAGTGGAGGAGACAGATAAAGTCATATGTTGATTCAGGAGTTAGACAAGCTATTGAGTGGCTTTATAAGTGGGGGTCTCTATTATAAAAATTGGCTACCCTAAGAATATTGCACAGGAGAATGGATGCGCCAAGTTTAGTCAGCGAATTAAATTTTCTCAAATCAAACATTGATTATATGAAGCCCGCAAAATATTTAAATTTTGTTGTTTGCAAACTTCCGAAAGAGATGAAACTGGCAATTTCGGGAAAAGGGGGGGTTGGAAAGACAACCCTAGCGTCGGTCTTGGCGCATCTCTTCGCAAGGGATGGATACAGGGTGACTGCAATCGATTGCGATGCTGCTATGAATCTGCCCTCTGCTCTTGGTATAAAAACTAAAATAAAACCCCTATCCGAGCTGAAGGATTTAATAGAAGAACGCGTTGTCATGCCTCTAGGAACATACAGGCTTAATCCAAAAGTCGATGACGTATTCGAATTATACTCCGCATACAACGAAGATGGCGTTAGGGTTCTGGTTCTCGGAACAATAGAAAAGGGTGGAGAAGGGTGCTTTTGTCCTGAAAATGCTTTTCTAAGAGCGATACTCAGACATGCTATCTTCAGAGAGAAGGATGTACTAATTCTCGACATGGAAGCGGGAGTAGAACATTTGGGCCGGGGGACGGCAAGAGGGGTTGACTTACTCATAGCCGTAGTTGAGCCCGGTAGCAGAGCGATTGAGACATTGGAAAGAATAAAAAAGCTTTCCGAAGATATTGGAATAGAGAAACTTGCAGTGGTAGTAAACAAGTTCATAGACAACGAAATGTCGCGCAGCGTAATCTCAAGGATAAAATATCCAATTCTCGGAATAATTCCATACAGCGAGTGCTTTATAAAGGCAGACATAGAAAACATTCCACCGTACAAGATCTGTGACCTAAAACCATTTATCGATATAAAAAATGCCTTAGAGAAAGTGGTCTATGGAAAAAATAGGGGTAATACTGCGTGAGGGGCAAAGAAGAAGAGAACTGGAACTTTTCTCAAAGTTTTTCGAAGTTGAACGCTATTATTTGCCAAAAGACTTGCCAGAGGTAATTGAGAATCCATCTGAATTTCTCAAGCTTCCACAAAAAGTCCCTGAACTGATTATATCATTCGCAAACCATCCTGACATAAATCTAGAAGCTATAAGACAAGTTTCCCAAAAGGGAGGAAAACTGCTAATAATCTCAGGCGGTTCGAAGGCGGGGTCCTACAAACAGTTAAAAGCCGAAGGAGAGAAGTTGGGAATAAAGGTTATCTGGGAAGAAGTCTGCTGCACCACTCCAAAAGTTGGGGAGCACGAGTTCTTTAAATACTTCGGAGCTCCTGAATTTGAGGTAAAGATCGAGGGGGACAGGATAAAGGATGTGAGGGTAATCAGATCGGCATTTTGCGGAGCAAGCTATTTTGTGGCAGAAATGCTGAAGGGATCCAAGATAGATGAAGCCCCCTGGAAGGCAGGATATTACGCTCAGATTTTCCCCTGCACAGCTTCAACAGGACCCAAAGGCGGAATTCACAAGGCTGGAAACGCCCACAAAAAAGCGATAGAGAGAGCAATTCAAGGCCATAAACCGTAGAAGGCATTCAGAAATATCACTATGAAGCCCGTTAGAATTCCCGTTATCAGAACGGTTTTTGGATTTATTTTTATTCTAGTCTTCTCCTCTTCAAAGTATCTCATTATTCCGGCTGAAGACATCAAAGGCGGATTTCTAGTTCTAACTTTGGAAACTTTGGCCATATGAAAAATCAGTTACAAAGTATTTTAAGCTTTTGATGTTACCGATCTAAGTTAATTTAATACAAGCTGATACTTATAATTAAAAAATTATTCAAAATAATATTATCTCAAAATTTCAGTTTAAAACTGAGGAGTTTGTTCCTAGACTGCCATCCTACCGCAGAAATTAGAAAAACTTATAAAGTCCTCTTATCTAAATATTCAACGCTAATACATGGCCCCAAATCCCGAAAAGAGGGAAAGAGAAAGGCCTAATACTGGCCTTGGAGCTGAGCTAGCCAAAAGCCGGAATGTAGCTCCCAGTCCCTCTTTGTCGGGATGTATTATTAACCCGGAAGGAGGTAGGGGGTAAAAATTTGAATGAATCTCGAGGTGAGAAAATGGTTGAAAGAAAAAGGATTGAAATCCCGGCAGATGCGAAGGTTAAAGTTAGTGTTGGACCAGAAGAGAAATTCCCATTCGACATTTCTCCGATGTATGAGGGTGAAAGGATACGCAAGGAAGACATGTTCGTTGAACTAGGCGGCCCAAAGCAGGTCAAATTCGAGCTCGTGTTGGCTCTGCCGATGGATCAAGTTGAGGACATGAAGGTCACACTTGTAGGCCCGGATCTAGATGAGATGAAGGAGGGAGAAAGCTACCCATACGGGATGCTTTACTACATCGCAGGTAGCAAAGTTGAAACTGATCTCGAGCCAGTAATAGAGCGAAGAAACCACGACTTTCAGAATTACATTGAGGGTTACATGCATCTAAACCAGAGATACGACATTTGGGTTAGAATTAGCAAAAATGCCGTCAAGAAGGGTCTTAAGAGTCTTATACAGATTGCAAAGGCTACAATGATGCTTTACAAGAACGAACTGCCGTTCATAGAAAAAATAGAGGCAGTATACATAACGGACAAAAACCTAGTCGAAAAGATTCTTAAAGAGATTGCGATGCCGATCTACGATGAGAGAGATCGAAGGGTTGAAACCTTACACGATGAAGACGTAGAGGAATTCTATTCCTGCACTCTCTGCCAGAGCTTCGCTCCTACCAATGTCTGCATAGTCAGTCCTGACAGACCATCGCTCTGCGGAGCTATAACTTGGTTTGATGGCAGAGCGGCCGCAAAAGTGGATCCAGAAGGGCCAAACAAGGCGGTACCAAAGGGAGAACTTCTGGATCCAATAGGAGGAGAATATTCGGGCGTTAATGAGTTTGCAAAAAGAGAGAGCGGTGGAGAATACGATAGGATAAAACTGCACAGCTTCTTCGAATTCCCGCACACAAGCTGCGGTTGTTTCGAAGTAATAGGCTTCTATATGCCCGAAGTGGATGGAATCGGGTGGGTACATCGTGGCTATCCGCATCCCGCACCTAACGGACTTACCTTCTCCACGATGGCGGGGCAAACAGGCGGTGGAAAACAGGTAAAGGGATTCCTAGGAGTTGGCATTGCTTACTTCAGGAGTAAGAAATTCATCCAAGCGGATGGAGGATGGTACAGAGTAGTCTGGATGCCAAAAGAACTGAAGGAAAGAGTTGCAAAGTATATCCCAGAAGACATTAGGGATAAGATAGCAACAGAGGAGAACGCAAAAACAATTGAAGAGCTGAAAGAGTTCCTCAAAAAAGTTGACCACCCAGTCGTAAAAGGAGTTGTCAGAAAGGTTGACGGAAAGAAAATAACAGAGGGATGGCCCGAAGTAGTAGGAGTAAAGGAAGAAAAGGTTGAAGCAAAACCAGAAGTTGCTGCTCCTGCTCAGGCTCCTACAGCTGCTGTTCAACCGGCCGTTCAAGTTCCAACGGCTCCAATGCCAATTCCAGCCATGCCGGCATTCCAGCTACCCATGCCAATGCCATCACAACAAGCAGCTCCTGCTGGCATAAAACTTATTATCAAAGATGCAAAGATTACTATCGGTAAGATAGTGCTGAAAAAGAAGGGGGAGAAGTGATGGAGAAGGAAATCAAGAAAATTAAGCTTATCCTAGTCGGGGCTGAAATAAAAATCCCTGAGCTGATAATTGAGGAAGAGGAATGACAGCAATTGCTGTAACTGGCAAAGGAGGAACGGGAAAAACGTTGGTATCAGCTCTACTCATCCATTTTATTTCAAAAAAATCGAGAAAGGTTCTAGCGGTTGATGCAGACCCGGACAGCAATCTGAGCGATGCACTGGGTGTTGAAGTTGAGAGAACACTGGGTGATGTTAGGGAAATATTTCAAGTGAGCCGAGACGAAATGGGAACCATGAACAAGGAGCAGTGGCTCGAAGGAAAAATCTATGAAACTATTTGCGAGTGCAACGGCTTTGATTTGCTTGTTATGGGTCGTCCCGAAGGAGAAGGTTGCTACTGCTTTGCAAATTCTTTACTCAGAGGAATCCTCAGAAAGCTAACCAGGCACTATGAATTCGTTATAATAGACAGTGAAGCAGGACTTGAGCATTTTAGCAGAAAGACAATAGACAGTGCAGACTACGTCATAGTTGTAACTGACATGTCAAAGAAAGGCTTAGCCACTGCAAGCAGAATTAAACAACTGGTGAAGGAATTGAAGATGAACTTTAAAGATATAATGCTCATAGCGAATAGAATTTCAAGCGAAGAAGCCGAAAAAAGAATTAGGGAGTTTTCTGAAAGAGAGAAAATGAAGCTTCTGGAAGTTTTGCCCTATGATGAGAGAGTTGTAGAACTTGACCTGAAAGGTTTACCTGTAGTCAATCTTGATGAAAGTTCGGAAGTTTATAGGAGGATGCGTAAGGTTGCTGAAGTATTTTTGAAGGGGTGAGATATTGGCGAAAAGATTCACGCTTGAAGATTTTTTGGCTTTGCTCAAGAAATACGACGTAGAAGTTATAGAGGACGTAAAAATAGATGGAGACCTCGAGATCGAGCTTGAAGGTTCTGCAGTAGACCTAACAGCATTTACAGCACTTTATTCGCTTTTGAGCGAGCTGGGAAATTTCCTATACCATGCAAACATGGCCCTAACATACATGCAGAGGTTGTCCTCAATGCTGGGAATACAGATGCCCTTCCAGTTACAAGTTCCAACTCAGATAGCAGCCCCAGTTGCCAAAGTTGAAGTTCCGGCAAAGCCAGCTATTCCAGAGAAACTCATTGAAGCGAGATTCGAACCTGCAAAGGTTGAGTACACAGGCTATATAGAGGAAGTCGTACTCGGAGCAACTAGAGCCGATGGAGGTACAAGAGATTACGTGATTAAGCTTGGAGGTGAGAAAAGTCTTCCATTTTACATATTCGATAAACCGCAACCAAATTTACCTGCAATAGCAATAGATGTCTTTGATCGTCCTCCAGCTTTGGCAAAAGCCGTAAAAGTTCACTACGAAGATGTTGTGGGTAGCCCTGCCGAGTGGGCGAAGAAGTGTGTGAAAAAGTTTGGTGCCGATATGGTAACGATACACCTAGTAAGCACAGATCCCCTGCTCGAAAACACACCAGCAAGCGAGGCTGCTAAAGTTGTCGAAGATGTTCTGCAGGCGGTAAAGTGCCCAATCATCATTGGAGGAAGCGGAAACAAGGACAAAGATCCCGAAGTTTTGGAAAAGGCAGCTGAAGTAGCCGAAGGAGAAAGAGTCATGCTCGCAAGCGCGACGCTGGACACAGACTGGCAAAGAATTTGCGAAGCGGCTAAAAAATACGGGCACGTGGTTCTAAGCTGGACCCAGTTAGATATAAACAACCAGAAGATGCTAAATAGATATCTTCTAAAAAGGGCAAACATGCCAAGAAATAGTATCGTAATGGATCCAACGACTGCCGCTCTCGGCTATGGTCTTGACTACGCATTTACAAACATGGAGAGAATAAGGATAAGTGGACTCAAAGGGGATGAAGAGCTGAACTTCCCAATTTCCAGCGGAACGACCAATGCCTGGGGTGCCAGAGAGGCTTGGATGACCGAATCGCCAATCGAGGGAGATACACCATGGGGTCCGAGGGAACTTCGCGGCCCGATTTGGGAGATAATAACTGGACTGACGCTTTCGCTGGCGGGAGTCGATGTTTTCATGATGATGCATCCGCTCGCCGTTGCTGTGCTCAAAGAAGTTTTCAACACACTTGGAGGAAAGGTGAAGGGGGGAGTTGCAGATCCTGGCAAATGGATTTTCGCGGAGGTGTGAAAATGAAAGTAAAAAGCCCCCTCGAAATCTACAATTTCCTACCGAGAACAAACTGCAAAGAGTGCGGCTATGAGACTTGCATGAGCTTCGCTTCACACATACTCGATAGATCCGCAAAAGTTACGGACTGCAAACCTTTGGTAAGAGATGCGGAAAAGGACAGTAAAGCAAAAGAAAAGCTAGAAAAGCTCCTAGAACTAACCGCACCAGAAATTGCAGAAGTGGTTATAGGTGTTGGGAGTTCAGCCATAAAAATAGGCGGGGAAGAAGTCTTGCACCGCCATGAGCTGACATTTTTCAATCCAACAGCTTTCTTCTACGATGTTTGGGATTCGCTGGACGATAAGAAAATAGATGAACGCTGCGACAGAGTTGTAAGCTACAAGAAGTTCTATGTGGGTAAATATCTAACTTTAGATGGATTTGCTGTTCGATGCACATCAAATGATCCAAAAAGGTATGCAGAGGTTGTTAAAAAAGTCGCCGGATACGGAAAGCCAATGGTTCTCATTGCACTCAATCCAGAATGCATGAAAGCTGCTCTCGATGTTTGTGCAGAGCAGAGACCTTTGATCTATGCTGCCACCGAAGGAAACTGGAAGGAATTTCTCAAACTTGCGCTAGATTACAAAGTACCAGTAGTACTAAGAGCGAAAGACTTGAACCTACTTAAAAGTCTGGCAGTAACGTTCAAGTCATCCGGGGTCAAAGATATTGTTCTTGATCCGGTTACTGAGCCACTGGGAGAAGGTTTGCAGGGCACATTCGAGAGAGTGATTCAGCTGAGGAGAAAAGCGATACTCGATGGGGATAAAGATGTAGCCTATCCGATAATGGTCACACCAATAGCTGCGTGGCTAATAGAAGGGGACGATGTCACAAAGTCCTACTGGGAAGCTGTAATAGCAGGAATATTCATCATAAAGTACGCAGACGCAATGATTTTCCACAGCTTAGATCAACATGTGGTAATGCCAACGCTAACGCTTCGCTTTAATATCTACACCGATCCCAGAACACCTGTACAAGTAGCCCCGGGATTGAGAGAGATCAACAATCCAACCCCAGACGACCCGGTCATGATTACGACGAACTTTGCCCTAACTTATTACACCGTGGAGAATGACTTGGGCAGCGCAAAAATAAGAGCTTGGCTTCTTGTACTGAATACAGAAGGCATCTGCGTCGAAGCAAGCGTAGCTGGAGGAAAATTTACTGCAAGCAAGGTTAAAGAACTAATAAACGAAACAAAGATCGCAGAAAAAGTTAAACATCGCTACCTTATTATTCCCGGACTCGCAGCAAGGCTTCAGGGATCTATAGAAGACGAAACTGGATGGAAGGTTCTCGTAGGTCCTATAGATTCCGGAAGGATAAAGGGCTGGATGGAGAAGAACTGGCCTCCTAAAAAGTGATGAGACTTTCATGAAATTTTTTAATTTTACGGCAGACAAAAAGGAAAATACCCCTTCTCAAACTATATCCTTAGCCATGAACGGTGCAAAGATAGTTCTAGCGAATGAATGGATACAAAAGCGATAGAAAGCAAGGAAGAGTTCAAGAGAAGATACGCACTAGAAGAGGAAGTTGAACACTTCTTAAGCGTTTATCCGCGCTTTGCCTTGAAAGGCTTCAGCGTTAAGGGCTTTACGCTTCCTTTATCTGCGGTTCAAAAGCCAGCTCCCTCACGCCTCTGTTAAGGGGCTATGTTGATTTTCGAAAGAGTTATGATCAAAAACACTTAGAATTTTAGCTTTTAAGCCACTCATCTTTCAATTCTGAAAAATAATTATTCTCGATCGCCTTTCTTATTTCCTCCATCAGCCTTATCATAAAGTAAACGTTATGATAAGCAGAAAGTCGGAAATAAGTAAGCTCATTAGCCACAAAAAGATGATGGAGATGGGCCCTCGAATACTTCCTGCAAACAAAGCAATCACAGGATTCATCAACTGGTGATTCATCTTCCCTGAATTCGGAATTCTTTACAACCGAAAACCTCGCCCTTCAGGTGGGATGAAAAAGCTTAAATAAATAAAACATGTTAAATCAATTGATGTGGGCATGTTGCCCAAATAGAGCTCAGCATCAACTGCATAAACATAGCCCATGCCTTAACGAGAGGCATGGGATGGGGGAGCTGTGAGCCCCCCGAACCGGCAGATGAGGTTGGTGGCGTAAAGCCCCAGCTAAACGCTGGAAGCTCCGTCCTTTAGGACGGGGCAGCTCACATGAATTCTGAACTGCTCCCACCCGACTCCGGAGACACGTAAAGATGGCCCCGCCTAGCCCATCTGGTCGGGGAAACACAGTCGAACATATCAATACCCCTTTCGACGCAGTTAAAAATGTCCTCGACAGCTCCTATGCCAAGTAAATGCCTTGGTCTATCATCTGGCAAAACTGGGATTACCCAACTTATTATATTAAGCATGTCTTGCTTGCTTTTTCCAAGAGACCCGCCAATTCCGTAGCCGTCGAAATCTAGAGACGAGACGAATTCGGCAGATTTTATGCGCAGATCTCTGTATTCACCCCCCTAGACAATTCCGAAAATAGCCTGATTTTTATCATAGCTTTCAAGGCATTCAAGAGTCCACTTCATCGTTCTCTCAAGAGCTTTTGCAGTATATTCTTTATCAGAAAGGGGAGAGGTGCATTCATCGAATACAAAAACTATGTCTGAGCCGAGATTCGATTGAATTTCCATCGACTTTCTTGGTGTTAAACGCATCTTCGATCCATCTAATGGGTTTCGAAATGTTATCCCCTCATCGTCGACTTCAATCCATTTCTCACCCTTCTTTGTGATGTTAGACTTCATCCTTTCGAGAAAAATGTTATCAGCAATTTTACCAATCCCATGTTCCATTCCAAAACCAAGTGAAAAAACCTGGAAACCACCAGAATCTGTTGCTATCACCCCGTCAAAACCCATAAACTTGTGAATCCCCCCGAGTTTCTTTATTAACTCGTCACCAGGCTTTAGATGGAGGTGAAAAGTGTTGGCCATTATTATTTCAACTCCAATTTCCTTAAGATCTCTATAATCCAAAGCTCTCACACTACCAACTGTCGCTACAGGCAAAAATGCCGGAGTTTTAAATTTCTTCCCCCTAACCCTAACAATTCCAGATCTAGCATTTCCGTCTTCCGCTATCACATTGAATTCAAGCTTCATCTTTAAAAGAAAAACTTGAAATTGCCCCACTAAGAATTGCGGGATCAACTCCCTCCACAATAGGATTTCTGTTCAATATCCGGCCCTTAACGGCATATCTCAGCTCCAATTCCTCGTTTGGAGCAATAGATATATCCCAGGTAATGGAGGCGTATTTACCACGAACTACTCTAGCATTTTCCACAAAAACTTCTCCCTCGCAACTCTCAATTAGTCTAAAATCCTTTTTAGTCTTTGTAAAGTTGCAAACTCTCAAAGTAACGTCTTTAAGGCCGTCTTTCTCGTTAATGCTCCTTTCAAAGTGAAGATATCCCATTATCCTAGCGACTATTCTTTCAACCTCTATCTTATCCTTTTCAAGAACCTCACAAACTTTTTGAGCGATTAGCGGTAAAATCCTCTCCATCACTTCCTCTTTTTTCTTTTTAGCTTGCTGTCTGTTCTTCTTTTCTATATATTCTTTTAACTTTCTCCCAGCTTCCTGAAGCGCTAGTCTAACTTCTTCCACTATTTCAGGTATGGGGGCTATTGCTTCCTTTGATTCGGATGTGTAGGGTATATTTGTCGAACCCAAATGGATTAGTATAATCGCATTTCCCATCGGTAACTCATCCTTAGCCTGTTCGAGACCGTAATTCTTCCAATTTATGCTTTCTACGGCCTTAGTTAAAGCGCAACCACTCTGCTGATAGAGAAGTGGAACCTTATTTGCAAATCTAAGCAGAGTGACTTTTTCCCCCTTTATCTCACCACCATAAGCTATTGCGACTTCTACAAAGAATGGATGACCGCTGTAAACTTTTGGTTTTCTCGTTACCGCATAAACAAATTCCGGCGAATATTCCTGAACTATGCTTCTCATCAAAAGTTCTTCACCGATGGGGGAAAGACAGTCCATCGGAGGAGGCAAAAGATCAATGCTCCTAAATGCGTCCAATAGCCTCTGAGCTTCTGCTCTTCCAAGCGTTTTAGGATCTTCCTCACCTGAAAAATCTGCGATTTTTAATATTTCTTCAGCAATCCTATCCCCGATTCTTACGAATTCCTCTTTAAGAAATTTTCTGAGGGTGTTCATCTTTGTTTCCCTAAGCATTGACATTAGTTTTCCAAGTTCTATTCCGTGTGGATGCGGTTTAATTGCCTTCGGGATTCTGGGTATCTCGTTTGAAGTTCTTTTAAATTCGAAAACATTTCCTTCTGGATCTGCAAAGGTTATCCTTGCATGGGGATTTATCACAGAGGTCTCTTTTAGATACTCATAGACGCTCTGCTTTTTGTCTTTCACATAGCTACCCAAGATTTCAAGCTCTATTCTAGTTCCATGTGGCATATACCAGTCTTCTTCATCCTCTTTTTCGACGATGGGTTCGTTTTTCTTCGTATCTATATATATCTGAACCCTGTAAGCCTTCTGGGAATCTTTAGTTTTTGTCAAAATAACCGCAGGCTTTCCAGTAGTTAACTGAGCATATAGCACTGCTCCGGATATTCCTATACCCTGCTGACCTCTGCTCTGCTTTACCAGGTGAAATCTTGAACCATACAAAAGCTTCCCGAATGCTCTCGATACGAACTCTTTCTTTATTCCCGGGCCATTGTCCTCAACTGTTACCCTGTAAAAATTCTCGCCGACATTGTTTATCCTAACAAAGATATCAGGCAGAATCCCCGCTTCCTCACAGGCATCCAATGAGTTGTCAACTGCTTCCTTAACAACAGTGATGAGCGCTTTCGCAGGATTAGTGTATCCCAAGATATGTTTGTTTTTTTCAAAAAACTCTGCAACACTTATCTCCCTGAGATCAGTCATATTTCTGCTCCCACGACTGTCTGAGTCTTGGTTACGCCCGGGATTTTTCGAATTTCGTCGACAGTTTTGTTAAGCTCAGAGAGAGAATTTGCGTGTATTATTACGACGAAATCGAACTCTCCAAAAACGTGGTAAACATCCTTAACTTTCTCTATTTCTTTCATTTTAACATAAACCTCCTTCTCTTTTCCGGCCAATACGTTTACCAGTGTGACTCCAACTACCATAAGAGCATGTTTCTACTCTTTTTAAAAATTTTTCCTCTTCATGCCTAAAAGTGAGCTACTCCACGGCTAAAGCCGGGAGCTTCCAGCGTTAAGGGAGGTTTTCCGCCTTTCCCCTCATCTGCCGGTTCAAAGCCAAGCTCCCCATCCCATGCCTCTCGTTAAGGCATGGGCTATGTTTATGCATGCGTTCAAATCCCTGTTGTAAACAAGCCCGCATCTCGGGCATCTGAATCCACTTCATTGACTTGGGCAACATGCCTGCCTCTGTAATTTTTACATGTTTTATTTATTTAGGCTTTTTCTCATCCAATCCCGAGGGGTATAGAAACTGCTTCATTCTAGCGTAAAGTTTATAAACTTGAATTACTTAAATAACCCAGATGCCAGAGAAGCTTTACACGACTGGTGAAGTTGCGAAGATATTCGGCGTTTCTTACGTCGCTGTGAAGAAGTGGGCTTATGCAGGGAAGATCAAGTACATTAAAACTCCTGGCGGGAAGTACAGGTATCCCGAGAGTGAGATCAGAAGACTCCTTGGCGAACAGATGCCGAAAGGGAAGGTTGCCATCTACGCAAGGGTCAGCTCGGCTGACCAAAAAGAGGATCTCGAGAGGCAGAAGCAGAAACTGATCGAATATGCAAAAAGCAAGGGTTATCAGGACATAGAGGTGATCGAGGACATAGCTTCGGGATTAAACGAGAACAGAAAAGGCCTAAATAAGCTCTTCAAGCTCGTAACCGAAAGGCAGATCGAAGCCGTATTCATCACCCACAAGGATAGGCTAACGCGCTTCGGCTTTAAATATTTTGAGACTTTCTTCAACTCCTATGGTTGTAGGATAGAAACCGTGGACTCCGAAAAGGTTAAGGAGCCTCAACAGGAGCTCGTTGAAGATCTGATAGCCATAGTTACGGGCTTCGCTGGGAGGATCTACGGGGCGAGAAGCCATAAAAGGAGAGAACTCGTGGAGGCAGTCAAGAATGCCGTTAGAGATCGTTAAGCTTACTGCAAGCTTCAAGCTGGATGGATCAATTCCAGAGGGCCTTCTCTCGACGTATAGGGAAATACTGGATCAGCTGCTTGATCATGCCTGTGCAAAGGGGATAACCAGCTTCAAGCTGCTCCACGGGGCTTACCACGAGAAGTTCAAAGAGATGAAGATTGGCCAGGCCTGGCTAGTTAAAAGTGAAGATTTCTACCTGAAGGCCGTCTTCTCCAAGGTCGTTGAAGTGGCGATGGATGGGAAAGCAGTAGCTGTTGACGTGAACGAGAACAACGTCGCCTTCGGCACTGCGGAGCACGTGGAGAACAGGGAAACTAAAGAGAGGGCCATAAGGACTGCCTATTTCCTCAAGCGCAGAAGGCTGCAGTCAAAGCCTAGGCTGAACGAGAAGCAGCTGATGGCGAAGTATAAGGGCAGGGAGCGGAGAAGGGTTGAAGCCATATACCACAGGATCGCCAAGGAGGTGGTCGCGAAAGCGAAGGAAATTGGAGCCTCGACCATTGTGATGGAGGATCTCGGGAAAATCAGGAGGAAGCATAAAAAGGGGAGATCGAAGGCCATAAACGGCAGGCTCAACAGGTGGAGCTTTAGAAAGTTTCAGAACATCGTAGACTACAAAGCAAGGCTTGCGGGGTTGAACGTGAAGTATATTGAGGCTGATTACACTTCAAGCCTGTGCCCGGTGTGTGGGGAAAAATTAAGCCCGAATGGGTACAGGCAAATGAAGTGCGGAAAATGCAGATTGGAGGAAGATGGGGATGTCATAGCTGCTCCGCAGGTACCAGATGGATGCAGGAGCTTCCGTTCACCCCGAAGGCTCTCCCATGAAAGGAGGAGGGAAGGGATGAAAGTTAATGCTAGACCAGAACGGTATCCTTCGTCCTAAAAGACTACGTAGCGAGCGCAATAGCCGGAGTGATATTCAGGAGAGTCAAGCACATAAGACCGAACACGAGAATTAAGGTCATGACCAACCCAATGATAAAAGGTGACGTAGTTGAAATCGGATGGTTCAGAACTACGCTGAAGGAAGTGGGAGATGGAGAAAGGCTTCCAAGCGTTCATACAGGTAGGATTCTGAAGATTCCCAATTTCTTTCTTTTCAACAATCCCGTCGTGATATACGGTGAAACGATCACGGACGAGGTAGTTGCATACATCGATGCCACTGTCTTCGATCCAAAATGCGTTGACCTCATGCGGGAAGCGCAATCGAAGAGGAAGGGCACAAGGTCGTGGAGGTAGGTGTTTTTCAGAAGGAGAACTACTTCATCGTTCACGGGATTTTTGAAAGCGATATTAGCGAGATGGTAGACGTGAGAAGCAAAATTCTGTTGAACTTTTTCAAAAAAGTTTCGTTAAAAAAGGCGGCTTAGCCCAGCCTCTTTCTTTTCATTTCAGGATAGAGGATCTCCTTCACTGAGTCGAGGAATCCTGCGTAAATGTGAGCATCAACGGCAAAATGGGCATAGCCGTAATCAGGAAAACCCGTTAATTCTGCGACGTATTTTGTTAGCAAAGAGAAACCGAACATGTTGGCATGCATTGCCCCATAGGCATCGTTCGATCGCATGTAAAAGATCCCTTTGAGCTTTTCTCTACTGGTAACAAACTGATATCCCCTGAGGCATGGGGGATCTCTGCTGGTAAGATCCCAGGGGCGTGAGATTCCTATATAGCAGTCCCTCCTACACCTATCACCTTTAAGTTTCTCTATTGCTTCGAAAAGCTGGTCAACTTTTACGGGATCTTTGAGGCAGAATCTGGCCCTTTCAGCGTACGTGTACTCCTCGCCCTCCTTTAAAATGCTCTCTCCAACTCTCTCAAGCAGTTTATCTGCGCAGATTATGTAGTCATGCGCGTAGTCGATGCCATAGCGCTCGGTAAACGGTGCTTTGTCGTGTATTCTGTTCTCCTCAGGCTTCAGGACCTCTACAAAGAGTCTATGGATGAATTTGCTCGTTTTTTGCCCTTCGAAAATATCCCACTCTGTTTCTTTGGTCTTCCCGTGGTTGTATATTACTTCGAGAGCAGAATGCCATGCAGATGAAAGGTAGTCCTCAATAAGATGGGTTCCAAGATTTGTGTGCTCATAAACTTCCTCCTTCGGTTCCGAAATCAAGCTTGCCCTCTTCAGGTCCCTCTCGTAAATATGGGGAACGGCTACGAGCATTGCGATACTTCCCGCTGGAAGTTCCGCCCCCTCGGCAACACTATTCAGAGCGTAGGAGAGGAATCGGAAGTTCGGTTCGAAGTAGTTTAGGCAGTCTAGAGAACGAATGTAGGCTGTAAGATGCAGTCTCTCGTCGAAGAGAAATGATATCTCGGTTATTGCCGGCGGATGTTGCGAAAGAGCGTCTTCTGGTCTCCATATTGGAATAGACACCCTTCTTGTATACCTCTTCTCACTCAGCTTTCCTACTGCAGCATTGAGGACTTCTCTAAACCTAGAAAGATACCTTTCGCCAAAGTAGTCCTTTGCAACTTCAGCCTCGGAAGGTTCTTCAACGACCAAAAAGCTGGGATCAATGCCGAGATAATTCCCAAACCTCGATCTGCAAAGAGTTCCATTCTCGATTATTTTTCCAACTATTGCCCTTTTTGCCTCCTCGCATTCCTTAGAGATTATCATCCATTTCTGTAAAAATTTGTTGGTATTAAATCTTTATCCACTGGCATTCTTTGTTCACGCAGCCGCACTTCATTCCCGAAGGGTTGTAGCAATCCTTCCACTCGCAGGTTGTTGCAATGTCCTCGGAGACCCCCATGCAAACCTGTCCCGAACAGCCACCCACCTTGCAGTCCGCGTCGCTTTTGCAGCTCGCATGGGTCGACCAACCGCAGAACTCAGAACTGCGCTTTTCAAGCTTCTTGGCTTCGCCGGAAAGTCCAACAAACTCAACGCCGATGTCGGTTGCATTGAAGATCTTCACCTCTTTCTGACAAAGGCACCTGAGAAGCTGGCCGTCATAGTCCTTTTCAATCATTCTGTACACCCCTTCACCTCTCTCAACTAGAACCTCATCGCTTCCGCAGTTTACCGTGACGTAGGCCCTGAGAACTTTAGTCAGCGAATCGTAAACGTAGTAGTTTTCATAACCTCTGGTAAGGTCTGAGCAATTTCCGACTTCGAAATTCACTTTTGCCCACTTTTGCCCGCACTCGCCCCTGAAGAAGGCCCACTCTTCGCACTCTGTTTTGTCCGGGAAAACACAGATTCCTGCCTGACCTTCTGCTGTGTTCTCTATTCTGTACTCGTATCCCATCTGCTTACAGTAAACCGCTGCGGGATTTGCCACACTGGCATTATTTCCGATTGTTTCTTTGTTTTCGGCTTTATAGACATGCTTTAGAACTGAAATTCCAGAAATAACCACTATCAGTATTGCCAAACCGATGAGGATCCTGTTCATGTAATTCAATCAAGGATTCTATATTTATGTCTATTTTATTTGGAATATTTTATTAATTTCTAATCGTGATCTCGAGAAAGATTTTTCTAAACGGAGGAGAATCTTTTAGATGTGATAGAGCTTGTAAATGTGAAGAAGAGCTTTGGTAACAGCGAAGTTCTCAAGGGGATAAGTCTTAGGGTTAATAGCGAGATATACGGCATCCTTGGACCGAACGGTAGCGGAAAGACAACGCTGATGAAGATAGTGGCCGGAATTATGAAACCCTCAGCAGGTAAGGTTTTCGTTGAGGGGGTCGACGTTGAATCGGATCCAATAAGAGTTAAGCAGATCGTCGGCTACGTGCCGGAAACTCCGATCCTCTATGAAAGCCTGACTGTTTCGGAGCTTCTGAACCTTGTTGGTAAGGTCAGGGGACTGAATAAAGAGGAACTGGAGGAAAAGGTTGCAAACTTTGCTAGGGCTTTCGAGATAGAGGACTACTTGGACTCCTTAATAGCAACACTTAGTTTTGGGAACAGACAAAAGGTTGCAATTATCTCCGCTCTCCTCCATAACCCCAGTGTTTTGATCCTTGACGAAGTCATGAACGGACTTGATGTCAGATCGGCTAAGATACTGAGAGAGTTGCTTTTCAGATTTCGCAGAGAGGGAAAAAGCATTCTTTTTTCAACACACATCATGCCATTTGCGGAAAGGCTTTGCGATCGCGTGGGCGTCATTTATGAGGGTAAAATCGTGGCTGAGGGAAAAGTAGGGGATCTGAAAGACTTTGCAAAGGTTAAGGATCTTGAGGATGTTTTCCTGAAGCTTACGAGAGGTGAGGACATATCAGAAATCCTTTCCGCATTGATTTAGTCCCAGGTCTAGTTTCTGCGCTTTACAAAGAAGCGCATTTCCAGATGATGAAGAGAAATCCCGGGATCTCAGAGGAGACTTTGCTGAGAAGAATAAGGAAATTTAACGTGAAAAATAGCTTTATCATGCTGTTTTCTGTCTTTTTTTTCTTAGGAATTCTTATGGCTCTGTATTATCCCGATACCGAATATCTAAGGCTATCAATCACAACCTTCCTTTTTCTTTCTTCCATCTTCATGACAACGGTAAGCCTTCAGCAGACAACTTTCGCCGGTGTTTTCGAACCACTGAAAGCTATGCCAGTTCGGGGAGTGGAAAAGCACATTTCTGTACTTTTCCTCATAGATTCCCTTGCAGTTTTGGGAATCGCAGTACCCCCAGCCATCTTAATGGCCTCTAGAGAATTCCTGAGTACTGTTGTTTATTTTTTATGGCTGGTCTTCTCTGTTCTGTTTGGGCACACACTCGGAATGGTTTTTCTTGCAATTTTTGGTTTCAGAGTTGCCCAGAGGTCTAAGGCGATCTCGAAAATACTTTTTGGGGTTTTTGTGGCGGTTCTAATTTTAGCAATGATGCCAAATCTGCTTGTCTCTGGAATTTTTGGCGAGATCGCCGAGTTCTCAAGAAAATACTACTTCATTTACCCGTTTACCGTACTGTCCGAAATTAGAATGAGCTTCGCTTTGTTGCTCATTTACTGCTGTATACTCATTCCGTTAAATGCCAGAGTTTCCAAAGTGGGGGTTTCAAAACTCCTAGAGCCGAAATTTGAGATGACCTCCAAGGCGACTTTTAGAGTCTTCTCAGGCAACAAAATGGCGGCGCTGATTCTTAAGGATCTAAAGCTGATATATCGCCATCCTTCCGGTCTTGTTGGTGTCATTCTTCCGTTTATAGTAATAGTTCCTCAGATAATCGTGTTAGGGAGCCTGAGCGGTGGAAATGCAGTAGTGATCCAGGCAATTTCTACTGTGGCTCTTTTTTCGCCCATAATCCTCGGTCTAATAACGAGGGGTGAGGGAAGAGAAATAGACTTTCTGAAAAACCTTCCGATCTCTAAGGAGGATTTTATGCTCAGCAAGGTTCTGACATCTAGTTTTATAGTCTGTTCGGCTTCTTTAGTACTTATTTTAATTGCGTTTATGTTTGGCGCAACACCCCTAGCTTTTCTGATTGCAGTCCCACTGCCAATGATTACCTGCCTTTTTAGCGCCTTGTATCTGTTCGATTATCCAAGTAGAGAGGTCGGAATTCCAGACATGGGGATCAGGAGAATGGCAGTTCTTTTGTTTATGTGCATAATCTTGGTCGCTCTGCTTTTGGCACCTACGCTGCTTTTTGCCAACTTTTTTGGTTATGCATTAACATTTTTCCTTTCGCTGATAATTCTCGCATCTATGTTTCGCAGACTTAGAAATTTAGAAAGGACTATATCTTAAAAGCCTTCAGCAGAGTAGGTGGTGCTGTGATCGAGTGCGATATAGCAATCGTAGGGACTGGGCTTGCAGGGATGCGTGCGGGTGTTGCGATAGCGGAGAAGAGTAAAAAAGTCTCCGTAGCAATGATTTCGAAAACCTACCCAATAAGATGCCATAGTGTTTGTGCCGAGGGGGGTAGCGCAGCAGTTTTAAGAGAGGGAGATAGTTTTGAACTTCATGCTTGGGATACGGTTAAGGGTAGCGATTTTCTAGCGGATCAGGATGCAGTTGAATTTTTCGTGCGGGAGTGCCCCAAGGAAATTATAAGGCTTGAAAACTGGGGCTGCCCGTGGAGCAGGACACCAGACGGAAAAATAGCCCAGAGGGCTTTTGGAGGGCAGAGTTTTAACAGAACAGTTTTTGCTGCAGACAGAACGGGGTTCCATGAAGTTCATACACTCTACGAAAGGTTGCTGAGCTACGACAACATCGAGTTCTTCAATGAATACTTCTTAACTAACTTGGCAATCGAAAACGGCAGAATTAGTGGAATAGCTACGGTCAATTTGAAGACGGGAGACATTGAGTTCTTTAAAGCTAAAGCCGTGATCCTTGCCACCGGTGGAGCCGGAAGGCTCTACGGTTTCACGACCTACAGCCATCAGGTGACAGGAGACGGAATGGCGATTGCTTATCGTTGCGGGATTCCTTTAAAGGACATGGAATTCATGCAATTTCACCCCACTGGTCTGATCCCTTCCGGAATTCTAATGACGGAAGCTTGCCGGGGGGAGGGTGGATACCTTAGAAACAGAAACGGTGAGAGATTCATGCAGAAGTATGCTCCGGGTAAAATGGAACTGGCGCCAAGAGACGTCGTTGCCAGAGCTATGTGGAAGGAAATAATTGAGGGCAGAGGTTTTGAGAGTGAGCATGGCCCCTATATCGCGCTCGATTTGACGCATCTGGGGGAGGAGAAGATCGAGGAGAGGCTGCCAATGATTAGAGAGGCGGCAATTAAATTTGCCGGTATTGATCCAGTCGAAGAACCCATTCCCGTAAAACCTGTTCAGCACTACACGATGGGGGGCATTCACACGGACATGCTTACGCAAACACCGGTTAAGGGGCTTTTTGCAGCCGGGGAATGCGCATGCATCAGCATCCATGGAGCAAACAGATTGGGAAGCAACTCCACGGTTGAATGTCTTGTATTCGGTAGGGTTGCGGGGGAGATGGCCCTGAAATTCGCAGAAAATTCAAGGAGCCAGGAAATTCCAAAGGAATTCATCAAGGAAGAGGAGAGCAGAATATATGATAGATTCGGGAAAGGTGACGAAAATCCTCTTTTGATAAAGAGGGAGCTAAATGAAACGATGGATAGGAATTTATGGATTTTCAGAGATGAGGAGGGATTAAAGGATGCCGTAAGAAAGATCAGGGAGCTTAAGGAGAGATACAAAAAAGCTGCAATCTCGGATAGTTCAAGGAAATTTAACGTTGCGTTGCTTTCCACGCTGGAAGTTGGTTATCTTCTCGATTTGGCTGAGATCGTTGCCACCGGCGCCCTGCTAAGAACCGAGAGCAGAGGTGCTCACTACCGCCTTGACTATCCAGAAAGAGACGATGAAAACTGGTTGAAACACACCCTAGCTTATTATACCCCAGATGGCCCAAGATTCGAATATCTGCCAGTTACAATAACGAAGTGGAAACCTGTGGAGAGGACGTATTGAGGTGAATATATGAAATTCAGGATAAGGAGGTTTGACGAAAGAAGAGGTGTTTACTGGCAAACATTCGAGGTTCCCGTTAGAACCGCTATGACCGTTCTCGACGGACTGTTCTACATCAGGGAAAATTTCGACCAAAGCCTCGCATTTAGGGCCTCTTGCAGGATGGGAATATGCGGTAGCTGTGCGGTCAAGATCAACGGGAAACCCAGACTAGCCTGCGAAACTCCCGTATCTAAGTTCAAGGAGGTTAAGGTTGAGCCACTGGATAACTTTGCGGTCATAAAAGATCTTGTTACGGAGTTTGTCGGATTTTTCGCAAGGCAGAAAAGGGTTAAACCTTACCTGATAAACCCGAATATCAGTTATGAGAATCCAGTCGAGCAAATTCAGACTCCAAAACAGTTGCAGGTCTATTACGATTTTTCACTCTGCATAAAGTGCGGAGCATGCTACTCTGTTTGTCCTGCATCAGCCACTCTTGAAAGTTACTTGGGCCCAGCCGCTCTCGTTGCGGCTTACAGATTCATTGCTGATAGCAGGGATCACGGCAGAGATGAGAGACTGAAGATTGTCTCTGGTGCTGAGGGCGTCTGGCGTTGTCACTCTGCAATGGAGTGCAGCGAGGTATGTCCGAAGCAGATTGAACCGGCCAAAGCGATCCAACTTCTCCGCAGAGCAACTTTGAGGTGAGAGCGTGGGACTGATGAGCTGGTTTAAGTACCGTTCTCCTTTTGGAATGGCCTTCATGTTTCAGCGCCTCACAGGACTGATCCTCGTGTTTTATCTGTGCCTGCATCTTGCCTATCTCACATCACTACAGGAAAGGGAGCTTTACGAGTACTTCACGAGCGTAACGGTCTCGAAGCAGTTCTTCATCTTCGACTCAATGCTGATACTCTGCGGTGTGTTCCACGGCCTGAACGGGATCAGGATAATCATTCACGAACTTGGTTTTGCGCATGAGCACAGAAATGCCATCCTCGTCCTCTTTGCATTCTTGGCTATTCTTGCATGGCTTTACGGCAGTTATATCATGTACATGGCCTTAGGTGGTTGAAATGCGGGGTTTTGAACCTTTAGCTTGGCTTCTTCAGGCAGTAACCGGGTTATTGATGGTCATTCTGATCACAGTGCACTTTTTTGTAACGCATTCGGCGCACGACCTTCTGAGCTACGAAAGTGTTGTCGAAAGGCTTTCAGGCTTTGGCTATAGGCTTTTCTATGCTTTGCTGCTTTTGGTAGTCTCATTCCATGCATTCAACGGATTAAGAGCGATAATTTTGGATACGGAATCGGGGATGAAAAGAAAAAGACTTGTGAACGTCTCGGTCTTTCTGATCGCGTTAGTTGCAGTTGCTTACGGTCTTTTCTTGCTCTTTAGACTGTGATTCATTTTTTAAATTTGAAGGTCGGCGAATCAATCCATCTTTACAACTGAAGCCTCGCCCTTCCCCTCATCTGCTCATTCATCCAGAGCTAAAGCTCTGGGCTTTCTGGGCACCCATTTTTATAATCGGGTTGGGCGCCCTGAACATGGCGAGAATTTGCAGGACCATAATCCCGGGCCCCTCATGGGGTAGGGATAATGGGGGGAAGCAGCCCTTGCTTCTGAGGTGGAATGGGATGACGTGGGAGCCTAAAAGGGCTGTGAACAGCAGACCGATGAGAGCCTTAGAAGCAAGAATCTCCCGGCTTTAGCCGCGAAGACTGTCAATTGGCTTTCAAAGGAGTGCATTTAATTGTCTTCTGGTATTCTATCAGCTCCGGTAGCATGGAATTGTCTGGAATGAAAATTCGGAATATCACAATCCCCCTTGTGCTTGGTGAAAAGACGCATTTTTCGGCATTACAGCTCTTTTTTGTCGTTAAAACCACAGATAAATTTTCTTTTACGGTTCTGTCGTTTATCGTGAAGAAGTTGTCCGTATTTAGCGAATAAAAGGAAGCGGACCAATACGTGAAGTTCGGAACCTTAGCTTCGATTAAAAGGTCTGAATTGCTTATGTCGAATACACAGGCAGAGTAGAGGATATCCGGGCTTGGCATGACCACTTTCTTAAAGCTTGCATTTATGGGCAACTGATAATAAGCTTCGTTAACTTTCACCTCACTTTTCGTTGCGAAGTGGCTGGAGATCGCAATTAGGTATGGATATGAGTAGATAAAGGCCAGATGTGCTATAATGGCAGAAATTAGGATTACAGCAATTGCTCTTGTTCTAACCTTCATCTGCATCCCTCCAAGATTATTTTGGGCAGTTTTAGGCTATTCAGATTCTCATAGACAGTCTTATCTGGATTGTAAAGCCTCAGAGTTATGTAAAACCATCCATCTCCTCTAAGAGGGATCCAGTTTTCCCCCTTTGGGTTCTTTGAGATGTATACCGTCCAGTTACCGTTATGCCTCACCACGTTCGCAGAAGTTACAGAGTATTTGTTGTATTCGTTCGGGATCAGGTAGTTGTCTTCTCCGTAGACTGTGATGCTCCACCACCTTGCGGGTAGATCTATGCCTTCAACTCTGTAGTCGCAGTTTCTGTTCAGTCTTCTCTCTCCGTCCGTGTCTGCGATGAAGTAAATCGCTTCTGATTTGTTTAGTATGTAGAGATAATTCTTTGCAACGATCGCTCTGGTATAGGGATCAGCCTGATGAGAACCTGCCACCATTGAAGTTTTCCAGGGGCCATTTTGGATCCAGAGAAAACTTGGAGATAGGCAAAGAATCAAGTAGGCAGATATTATGCCCAAGGCTATACCAATAAGGATTTGCCAGATCAATTTCACGTTTTTTAGTTTAGATTCTGTTTAAAAAATTTTTCATTAAGTTCATTAAATATAATCGCTAAAGTAGTTCCACCTAAATACACTAGCTGTTTTTGAATTCTGAACCTTGCTTCACTCCACCGTCTAGCCTTGCTTTCCGAGCACAGGGTTTCTCAGAACTCCTATGCTTTCTATCTCCACTTCTACAATGTCGTTGCTCTCCAGCGGCCCGACGTTGGCCGGAGTTCCTGTGGCTATAATGTCTCCTTTTTCGAGAGTCATTACAGAAGAGACGAACTCAATGAGGGTTGGAACGTCAAAGATCATGTTCGAGGTGTTTGATCTCTGTTTTACTTTACCGTTAACCCGCGTTTCGATTCTGAGATTTGAAACGTCTTCGATTTCAGCAATGTATGGCCCAATCGGAGCAAAGGTGTCAAAGCTCTTCGCTCTTGTCCACTGGACATCCTTAGCCTGTAGATCTCTGGCGGTGACATCGTTGAAGCATGTATATCCCAGAATGACTTCCTCAACCTTTTCCTTTGGCACACTCTTGCACCTTCTTCCGATCACGACTGCAAGCTCTCCCTCGTAGTCGACCCTTTTCGATGAATTCGGAAGCATTATAGGGTCTCCATCCCCAATTACAGCGCTTGGGGGTTTCAGGAAGATTATTGGTTCCTCCGGAATAGGCATACCAAGCTCTTCAGCGTGATCCGTGTAGTTCAGTCCAACTGCGATTATCTTCGTTGGAACCGCTGGCGGGAGGAATTTGACGGAACTTAGCGGAAATTCAACGGATTCGAACAGCAAAGTATCTTTTTTAATTTCGAATTTTCCCTCGTAGACTTTTCCCCGTGCAAGGAACCTCCCTATCATTTCAGTGCCTCCAGCTCTTTCCTGAAAAATCCCACCTGGTCGGCATTTATGTCTGCAAATATCACCCTTTTTAGGGAACTCCTGCCAGAGTCGAGATGTTTTTTCAGTTCCTCGATCATTATTTTCGCAGCTAGATCTTTCGGCAATCCCCCAACCCCTGTTCCAAGAGCGGGAAAAGCGATACTCTTCACTTTCAGCTCTTCAGCCTTTCTAAGCGCGGCGATCATCGCAAGCCTGACTTTCTCTTCATCTGTTTTGAAATCCAGTTCCATTGTAGGCGAGTGAATCACGTACTTTGCTTTCAGCCTTCCTGCAGAAGTCGCAATGGCGGAACCTATCTTTATTGGCCCCTGTCTCACGGCCTCTTCTTCGATTTCCTTTCCTCCGGCTCTCTTTATCGCACCGGCCACACCACCCCCCATTATCAGGTGGGTGTTCGCAGCGTTGACTATGGCCTCGACTTCGAGCTTGGTGATATCCCCGTGCATAACCTCGATTTCCACCCCTCTGTAAACGACCTTGTCCATGGATAGAGTTTTCTCCAGAATAATAAAGATTTAGCCTACAACCGAAACTCCTAAACTTTAAATTGAGAACGCGAAGCAACAAACCCTCCCCTGCGCTTTGCATACTCAAGAAACCTTGAAAGGAGCAAATTTTTACCCTCCAAACTTTCTGCATTGCCCAGTGCAATGAACTTTCTCCTAGCCCTCGTTAGAGCAACGTTGAAGATTTTCCTGTCCGATGGGAAAAACAAATTCCTGGTTGCCGTGATCGAGTATATTATCACATCCTTTTCCCTTCCTTGATAGCTGTGAACGGTTGCAACTTCAGAGTTAATACCGAAATCCGCCAGGATTGACTTGATAAGTTCTCTCTGCTTTACGTAAGGCGTAATAATCCCTATCTCATCTTCTCCTACCGCGTCTACTAGCTCTTCGCAGATTTCACAGGCCTTCTCTGCTTCAGCCTCGTTTATCTTTGAGGCACCGATCTTTTTCTCTTCACCCCTGCAGTCAATGAACAAAACGGGTTTCTCGGGATCCCCCACTTCAGGAATGGTAGTCTCGACCTTGGGTATCTTAATCCCGTAGCACCTCGCGTCGATTTCGAGATTTCCGTAGATCTCTCTCGCTGAGAAACCAATTATGTCAGCATTGCATCTGTAGTGTCTTCTGAGCCACAGACTTCTTCCGAAGATATCGTATAGATAACCAAAGGCGGAAAACCTTATAGCATTCGGCACGTTTATTTCATAGACAGGTGGTAACTGATAAGGATCCCCGACTATTACTGCCCTTTTGGCCCTTTCGAGTGCTAGGAGAGCGGTCGAAATGCATGTATTGCTGGCCTCATCGATGAAAACGATATCAAAATCGTAATTTCGTAGAACGCTCATAGCACCCTTCAGGATTGTAGATCCAACAACGATTTTTCCATTTTTAAGAATCTCCTCCTGAGCTTTCGTTATTTCCTTGTATGCTGAAGATATCCTAGCCGCGAGCTCCTCATAAGTGCTGAATCTTATTGAAGAGAGAACTTTCGCCTCTACGCTGTGCCTGCGCACGTCTTCTGTAAGTTTTGAGGGATGTCCTATTCTCAGTGCCCTTTCAAGTTTCTCTAGAACATTGTCCACTGCGATGTTCGTGTTTGACGTAACCCAGACTCTAAATTCCTCTGCAAGCTTTCTTGCAGATTCTGCTATGAAAGTTGTTTTCCCTGTGCCGGGTGGACCTATAACCAGGAGTATTTCCCCGTCATCCAAGGAGCAAGAAGCGGAAAAACAATCTTTTTGCCATCTATCTAGCCATTCAGGAGCCGGTACCTTTTTAATTCCGCCCCAGTATTCGAAGTCAAGAATTTCGTCAATTCTGCTCGTAACCTCCTTTCTAAGCGCTATGCTGAGCAAAGTTTCTGCTTCGACGATTCTGTTTCCCTCAACTCTTTCGAACTCTTTTATTGCCAGCAAATAACCGCCTTTTGCCTTTCTTGCATCTATAACCCAGCCAAAGGGTGTTATTTCGTGATCACACCAGGCAACAGCAGTTCCAGGTGGGATATGGCCCGAGGAGAGAACAACGGAGATGTCCCCTTTTCTTGCGAGAATCTCGGCGTCGTAGATGTCTCCTCTTAAAATCCTCTTCTCAATGGCGCTCTCGAGTTTATCGAGGAGCTCTGACAAGTTCATACAAGATTCCATAGCCTCCCTTCTGCTATTTCCTGGGCAAGCTTCATTTCTTCTGCTGTCAGCCTCCTAGAAATCTCTGGATACTCAAAGGCCTTGAATATAGGATGATACTGAAACATCAGATTGAACCTCACATCCCTTCCCAAATTCTCCGCGACCCAGTCCACCACCTTGGCTGTACAGCACTTGATGTGATTCGGCATTACCAGATGGCGAATCAGAAGCTCTCCGTTATCTTTTGCCCTCAGAAAGTTTCTTTGGACAACTTCAGTGTATCTCGGGACTTTCGAATACCTCAAAGCGCACCGGTCATTTCCATATTTGAAATCCCCCAGCCAGACGTCGACGAAATCCTCGATTATATCCGCAAGCTCTAAGCTGTGATACATGTTGGAATTCCAAACTACGGGAATATTCGATCTGACATCGATCAAAATTTCCGATATCGTGTGAGCGTGCTGATCCGGATTTCCGCCAACGAAGTTCACATTTCTGCTTCCCTGTCTGTAGCGTACGTCTATCATCCTGGCAAGCTCTTTTGGATTCACTGGCTGATCATCGCTGTATACTATGTCGTAATTCTGGCAGAAGACACATGCAAATGTGCATCTGTTGAAGAAAACCGTATGCGAAGGGACTAATTCGGGTTCCTCACCCATATGCAAGAATTCGCTGCTGTAGTAGCTTTTATCCGAGCACTTGCAGAATCCCCTAGTTTTGTACCTGTTTATTCCACATCTGCGTTCACAGAAATTGCACTCTTTAAGCATTTCCTTGAGAATGTCCCTTTTCAGATGTAGTAGTGAGTATTGGGAGGGTTCTTGCTTTAAAATTTCGATAGTTGAATCCGAGAGAATTTTATTGAAATCCTTTTTTAGCTTTGAATGAATTTTTAGAAGGTCCTCAAAATTCTCAGCCTTTTCTGCTTCGATTCTTTTGAGTATCTGGAATTTAGCCACTGCAGCCCCGTTATTTATCGCTGTGTATCTTTCAAGACCTCTTACCACAGGGCAATTACGCACGCTCGTAATAAGTTTTTATCCCATTTGGCTGAAAATCCAAAAGGCATATATTTTCAGATCACCATGGCTCCTTGGGCCGGGGTTGCCGAGTGGCAAGGCGCACGCCTGGAGTTCCCGGGACAGATAGCGTGTGGGCATCGCCCGCGTGGGTTCAAATCCCACCCCCGGCGCATTGCGCAAAGAATTGTTCATCCAGCCCAAATTCTTCAATGGCATCTTTTGAAATCCAGCCATAGAATTGGGTTGCCAATGGCACTGACCTCCTGCACACCCTGAAGGGCAGGGTTTTCGGTTGTAAAAAAGTGAAGAAGTTGTGTGCATTTGAAATCCATAAGCTTATTAATATTTGCGCAGAAATGCAGTCAAATGAAACCCATTGTCGTCAGGGAGCTGGTAAAGAAGTTCGGAGAACTTAGAGCTGTTGATGGCGTGAGCTTCGAAGTTGAAGATGGTGAAATCTTCGGTTTGCTTGGGCCAAACGGTGCAGGAAAGACCACTACAATCAAAATTCTTGTCACTCTGTTAAAGCCAACTTCTGGAGAAGTTTTTGTTGCGGGAAATGATGTCATTAAAAAACCCAGTTTGGTCAGAAAGAGTATAGGAGTTGTTTTTCAGGATACAACACTTGAGCTGGACTTTACCGCTCGAGAGAACCTTGACTTTCATGCTAGACTTTACGGGATGACCAAGGAAGAGAGAAAGAGAAGGATAGAGGAAGTGCTCTCTCTCGTAGAACTGTCGGAAAATGCAGATCAACTTGTTAAAAACTTTAGTGGGGGAATGAAGAGGAGACTTGAAATCGCCCGTGGACTGCTCCACTTTCCAAAGGTTCTTTTCCTTGATGAACCAACTCTCGGCTTAGATGCGAGAACCAGAAGGAGGATCTGGAAGTATCTGAAGGAATTCAAGGGCGAAACCACTATCATGCTGACAACGCATTACATTGAGGAGGCGGAGAAACTCTGTGATCGGGTTGCAATCATGCAAAGGGGCAGAATAATTGCAATGGATTCGCCTGAGAGGCTTGTGAGACAGTTAGAAGGAGAGAGAGTGACGATCAGGGCCGAAAATGTACTCAAACTTAAAAGTGCTCTGAAGGATTACAGCGTTTTGGAGAACAACGGGAGGCTTGAAATTTTCGTGAAAAATGCTGAGTACTTCCTTCCAAAACTCTTCGAAATCGCAAGAGCTGAAGGAGTAGCCATTGAGGAGGTTGGCGTTAGAAAAGCCTCCTTGGAAGACATATACGTTAAGCTGACGGGTGGGGAGATATGAGCGAAATCCAAGGCATTTATGTTCTCTGGCTCAGAGACGTGAAAAAGTTCTTCAGGATTAAGAGCAGGTTCATAGGCTCCCTGGGTATGCCAGTTTTTTTCCTCATATTTCTTTCAATTGGCTTCAGGAGGGCTATCATCCCCTCAATGCCCTCAGGTATTAGCTACGGTGAGTTTGTGGTGCCCGGAATTGTTGCGATGGTTCTCCTTTTCTCGGGTACATTCTCAGGGGTTTCAGTTGTCTGGGACAGGCAGTTTGGATTTCTTAGGGAGATCATAGTTTCTCCGGTGAGCAGGGCTACGATTGCACTCGGAAGGACACTCGGTGGTGCCACGGTGGCCCTACTTCAGGGTCTGCTTCTGCTTATTCTGAGCCTTCTGATTGGATTCAGACTTCCAATATCCGCAATTCCTGCCGTAATCCTTTCTATGTTCCTAATAGCGGTGGCGTTCACAGGGCTTGGAATACTCTTCTCCGTATTCATGCGCGATGTTCACGGGTTCCAGATATTGATTAACTTTTTCGTTTTTCCGATATTCCTAATCTCTGGAACTCTCTTTCCAATTTCGGAGTTTCCAGAACCAGTTGCGAGCATTTCAAAGCTCAATCCCCTAACTTACGGTGTCGATGCAATGAGGTATGCGATTCTCGGCCTTTCGGAGATTGACCCATTACTTGACTTTGCAGTTATGACGGCAACCACAGTTGTGATTCTTCTTGCGGCGAGTTTCTTTTTCAGCCGGACGGAGGTCGATTAGAAAACCTTAAATTTTTTTGAAGGAATTGGTCTTATGCCGGTTGTGCACGTTTTTGTCTGGAAGGGAATGTCTGCGGAAGCAAAAAGAAAGGTGATCGCGGGGATTACGAGAACCTTTACCACCTGAAAGCCTCGCCCTTCAGGGCGGGGAGGAGGTCAGAGGGTTGTGATCATCTCGTCAATTGAACCGAAGTTAAGGGCCGAGGAATTCCTCTCCAGATTCAGGAAACAGATTGCTGGAGTGCTGCGAGGGGAGAAGAGCTGGGAAAAACTCAGCGAAAAAGAGATTGAAGACGTGCTTAGATTCCAGCTGGGCTATTCAGAAGACGAAGCGATCGTAGTTGACTGGTACTCCTCGTTGATCTTCGGTGGCGAAGAGTACGTAGACGAGATTCTCCAGACCATTGAAATTGCGAAGATACAGCTTTTGGAACTAAAAACCTACGATAAGCTTCTGGACAAAAGGATCGAAAAAGCATGCGGTTCGCTTCGATCGGTTTTCGTTCACTCAGGCGTTGGAATTGCTTGGCTGAGCAAAACTTATGCGGAGCTTTCAAGAACTGCCAGCGATCTAGCAGAGCTCAGAATCGAGGTCGTCGACTACGTTCATGATTTAAGAAACATTCTGAAGTTCACAGGGGATTGGTACCTGGGAAAGCTATATTCGGCATTGGGCGAGCGATTTAGGATTATGGAGTGGCTTAACCTCGTTGATAAAAAGCTCGAGCAGCTTCAGGAGCTCTACTCGATGGCAATGGAGAGAGTGGACGTCTATAGGGCCATGAGTCTCGAATTTCTAGTTATGCTGCTGTTAATTTCCCTTGTGGTTTTGGAGGTTTTCATGGTAATTAGACTCTGAAATTTAGGTTACCCTAAAATTTATAAACAGTGATGCATTCCTTTTGGCGAGGGTAATTCGATGCTTACGCTTGATCTGGCCACGGGAAGAGTGAGGATTAAGGAAATCCTGGGCGGAAGGGGTTTTGTCCGGAGACTTGCAGACATGGGTCTGACTCCTGGCCAGGTTGTGGAGGTTATAAGCAGAGGACCACCGGTAATTGTGAAAATTAGAGATACCAAAATCGCAATTGGCAGGGGAATTGCGAGAAAGGTGGTCGTGGAGTATGCAGAATAAAGTATACCTCGTTGCACAACCAAATTCTGGAAAAACAACCCTTTTCAATCTTCTTGCTCATGAGAACTGCTACGTTGCGAACTGGCCCGGCAAGACGGTTGAGGTATTTCAGGCCAAGATCGTGCATCACGGAAAGGAAATTCTGCTGGTGGATCTCCCGGGAATAAACAGCTTTAAAGCCCTTGGAAAGGAGGAGAGTTTGACGAAAGAGTTCTTGCTTAAAGAAGAAGAAGGCGTAGCCGTCGTATTGATCAATGGCGAATCCCTCTACAGGTCCTTTTATTTCGCAATTCAGGTTCTTGAAATGAAGAGCAAAGCAGTTTTGGTAATAAACAAGTCGGATTACCTGGAAAAGAGAGGAGTTCACATAAATCTCGAGATTCTGAAGGAAAAGCTTGGCGCTGAAGTTGTGCAGATCAGCGCCCTTCATGGTACAGGGATCAACAGGCTCATGGACAGAATTCTGGACGTTTTGGAGGGCAGAGTGAAGGGTAAGGGTCCTAGAATCGACTACGGAATCCTTGAGCCGTATATTGCCAAGGTTGAGGAGATCTTGGGAAGCAGAAGCCTCGCAGTTAGAGCAATAGAGGGAGAAGAAGTTTTCGTCCGGCTTTCGGAGGATAAAAGGATTGCTGTCGAGGAGATAAAGAAGGAGATCGAGAATAAGTTTGTAAACCCAGAGGAAATCATTGCGATGTATCGCCACAGGTTTGTGGAAAGCTTGCTCAACAGTGCTGTAAAGGAGGTCAAGGTTTCCGAAGAAGCAACAGAAAGAAAACTTGATAAAATCTTTTTCGGGAGATTCGGGCCTGTTTTTTCCATTGCGATTTTGTTCGGAATACTATTTCTGGCTTTCACAATAAACACGGGCTTTCCAATGAACATCATTGCTAGGTTTGCTGGCTACGATACAATTGCGGAATTTCTCGAAGAATACAGCCTTTCCGGGATAATTTCTCTGTTTTTCGAAACGATTTCGGACGTGCTGGATGGAATACTCCCAGATGTATGGCTGAAAAGCCTACTCATAAACGGAATACTGGCCGGGATAGGAGCCGTTGCGACTTTTTTCCCACTGATCCTAGTTTTAAATTTCCTGATGTCTCTTATCGAGGACAGTGGTGTCATGGCGAGAATTGCAACGTCTATGGACAGATTTTTCTCCCTGTTCGGATTAACGGGGAAGACCGTTTTTCCCTTTACCGTAAACTTGGCCTGCAATGTTCCTGGGGTTATGGCGTCCAGAATTCTTGAAACCGACGGAGAAAGGATTAGGGTTGCACTCGCATCCCCCTTTGTGATCTGCCAGGCAAGGCTTTTGGTTATTGTTCTCTTCGTGGTATTTCTTTTAACCTCTCCGGCTCTTCAGAGCGGGATCGTGATTTTAATTTATCTCCTTTCAGCCACGCTTTTCCTTGCAGCGACAAAGATCTACGGAAAAGCTGTAAAGGAGGAATCCTCAGAGCTTCTCCTTGAACTTCCGCCCTATCACTTCCCGAGTCTCAGGGTTGTTTGGTGGATCACATGGGAGAGGAGCAAATCCTTCATCTACAAGATCGCTGGGTTTATCTTGGCTTTTTCGATCCTTGCGTGGTTAATGGACTACTTCGGAATCACAAACGTCATCGGAACTTTTATAGCAAAAATGTTCTCACCTCTTGGGTTAGATGACCCGAGACTTGGTTTTGCAATTCTAATGGGATTCTTTGCAAAAGAGCTCGTAATTTCCTCTCTGGCCGTCTCATTCGGAACTTCAGATCTGTCTGAAATTTCCGCCCAGCTGGCCCTAAATGCGCCACAGGCTATTGCTCTTATCGTTTTTATTGCCTTCTACACATCCTGTGTAGCCACGATTTCGGCGATGCACTCAGAAGTCAGGAGCTATAAACTTTTAGCCATGTCAGTAGTATTTCAGCTTCTGATTGCCTACATACTGGCTTCTGTCACTTTTATTCTGTCCAGCATAATTCTAACGGCCGCTTAATTTTTGAGCAAAAATAGTTTATTGATCTTTTTAGCTCTCTCTCCTGTCAAACTCCAAAATCTTTTCATAGAGAAGTGGTAAGAATAGACCAACATCTGTTACCACGCCAATTGCTTGATGCGTTCCACGGTCCATCAGCTTCATTACCGTTGCGGGATTGCAGTCGACGCATATTGTTTTAACCCAAGAGGGTAGCAAGTTTCCGACTGCAATGCTGTGAAGAGTTGTTGCGAGCATCAGGACCATGTCCACACCTTCTAGGGCCTTCTTCATCTCTGCCTTTGCAACCATGACATCTGTTATAACTTCAGGAAGAGGTCCATCGTCTCTAATTGAGCCAGCCAGAATAAAAGGAACGTTCCTTCTAACACACTCGTACATTATCCCATCCTTAACGATCCCTTTTTCTACAGCCTTCCTTATTCCTCCAGCCGCAATTATTCTGCTGATCGTGTAGAGGTGATGTCTGTTACCTCCGGGTACGGGCCTGCCGGTTCTTATGTCCATGCCCAGAGAAGTACCGAACAATGAAACCTCAATGTCATGCACTGCTAGGGCATTTCCCGAAAGAAGGAGATCCACAAAGCCATCCCTAATCATCCCTGCAAGCGCATCTCTGGCAGCGGTGTGATCAACTGCTGGTCCTGCAACGACTGCAATCTTCCCTCCGCTTCTTTTCAGATCGACGATTTCCTTAGCTATTGCCTCTATCATCTTCTCTGTTGGTCTTTCTGAGGAGACCCTTCCGCCCATAAATTCGAAATATGTGGACTTTCTGGGCCTCTCAGGCGGAATGATCCTGACGCCCTTCTCTCCAACTACAACAAGATCCCCTTTTTTTATCTCGCTTATTGGCACGCACAGGGCCCTGTCGTCTTTGATTACGATTACCCGATCCATCGCAATTCTCTCGACTTCGAGCCATTTTCCCCTGTAGTGGACGAATGTACGGTGGTTAGTCGTAACGTAGAAGTTATCGGGCAAAATTTTATCTCCAGGGGCTTCTTCCAGCTGTACTTCCTCGGCTTCAGGAACTCTCGCCCCCACCTTATGGAGTTCCTTGAGAATTAGTTCCAAATGCCCCTCGTCTTTTCCGAAAACTATAATCCTTGCATAGCTTGGGTCCTCCTTTCTCTTTCCTATTCTGAACTCTACAATCTCAAACTCACCCTCGAGATCTAGGATTAAATCCAGTACTTTTGGGAAGATCATCGAATCTATCAAATGACCCTCGAATTCAAGCTCGCGGGCGATCATAAATTTCCCTCAAGATAGCGGATTAAATACTCTCTTGTCTCAAGAATTGACTTCTCCTCACGGGTTTCAATCGTTATATATCCGTCGTATTTGGTAAGAGGAAATGCGCTTAAATCGACAGTCCCCCTTCCGAGGGCCAAGTGCTCGTCTTTATTTCCATTGTTGTCATGGAGGTGTATGTTAACAACCCTGTCGAAGTTCTCGAGGAAGATCCCGCACTTCTGAATGTTGTAATGTCCCACGTCCAGAGTCAGGGATAGTTCGGTTTCAGCCAGTATTTCTCTCAGAGCTCTCTCGAGCCCACCTGTAATTTCAATGGTGTTTTCAAGGGCAAGCGTTACTTCGGTTCTTGCAAGAAATGGTTTGAGCTCTCTGAGCAAAACTCTCTCGTTGTGCTCATCAAACAGATTTTTTGGGAAATAAAAGCTCCCGTTGTTGATAAAAGCCGGATTCCAGCCTATGTGAAATGTTACTACTTCTGCACCCGCCTTGTCTGCAATGTGCAGAACCCTCTGCATCTCAGCATAGCTGGCCTTTCTCATAACTTCGCTAGTTGAAATAAAGTTCATCGTACTCGGGGAATGAATCAGGAGGTCTATGTCGTAACTCCATTTCAGTTCAATGAGCTCATTGTAGCCCATGACATCTGGAGAAAAAAGAGGGTGATCCATCAAAATTTCAATGTGCTCAAATCCGCTGTTTGTTATAAATTCAAAGGCTTCTTTAGGATCATGCCTAATGTCTGGCTGAGATCCAATTTTCATAGTTCCACCAAGGTTCCTACGCCCTCCTTGGTGAACAGTTCGAGGAGTATTGCATGCTTTCTGGATCCGTCAATTACGTGAACTTTCTCAACACCTCCTTTCAGAGCTTTTGCTATAGCATCAACTTTTGGAAGCATTCCGCCCTTTATAACTCCCTTTTCGAGGAGCTTTTCAAGCTCGGATAGCTTTATTCTTGATATCAGGGAGCTCTTATCGTTGACATCCCTCAGTATTCCTGGAACATCTGTTAGCATTATCAGTTTCTTGGCCTTTAAGGCACCTGCAATGTCTCCTGCAACGTTGTCCGCATTTAAATTGTAAACGTTACCCTCAAGGTCCGCAGAAACTGGAGAAACAACAGGAATGAATCCATTGTCCAGCAGTATTCTTAGAATTTCGGGGTTTACAAGCTTGGTTTCGCCAACAAATCCGAGATCAACAACAACTTCTTCGCTGCCCTTCTTTAGCTTCATAACTTTCTTTTCCGCAACGATAAGTAAACCGTCTTTCCCGCTGAGTCCAACGGCTTTTCCACCGTTCTTTATGAACATCGAAACAATCTTGGAATTTATTTTTCCATCCAGAACCATTTCGACGACTTCTATTGTCTCTTTGTCGGTGACTCTAAGCCCTTCAACAAATTTTGGCTTCAGTCCTAGTTTTTCCATTTTCTCGGAGATTTCAGGTCCACCTCCATGGACAACTACAGGCTTTATACCCACGAAATAAAGGAGAAGGATATCCTTTACAGTTTCTTCGAGAATTTCGTCGTTCACCATTGCATGGCCTCCAATTTTGATCACCATAGTCTTTCCGTAGAATTCCCTTATAAACGGAAGGGCTTCGAGTAGAACCTCTACGTTCTCCATGGATGGAAATCAGCCAAGAGATTAAGAATTTTGCCCGAGTTCCGTGGTCATGGAAGTATATTTTTAAATACCACACACATATAGCATGCCCTACAGGGATCTAAGAGAGTTTATAGAAAAACTCGAAACTGCGGGTGAACTTGCGAGAGTAGATATCGAAGTGAGTCCTGAGCTCGAGATCACAGAAATTACTGACAGAGTTGTTAAAACTGGCGGAAAGGCCTTGCTTTTCGAAAAGCCTAAGGGTTACTCTATACCCGTTTTTATAAACGCCTTTGGAACGAAGAAAAGAATGCTGATGGCTCTGGAAATGGAGGATTTTGATGAGATCAGAAATAGGATTTTTTCAATTTTGAAGAATCGCCCCTCTTCAATATTTGATGCGATAAAGAGCCTAGATTCCCTGAAGGATCTGATGGCGGTTGCACCAAAGAAGGTCAGCGAAGCGCCTTGTTTCGAAAAAAGGGCTGAAAGCCTCGAAAAATTCCCGATTCTTAAGTGCTGGCCAAAAGATGCGGGAAGATTCATAACCCTGCCTGTTGTTATAACCAAGGATCCGCAGAGCGGGGAGCTAAATGCAGGAGTTTACAGAATGCAGGTTTTTGATGGAAGAACCACAGGCATGCACTGGCAGATCCACAAACATGGTGCAGAGCATTTCAGAAAATGGAGTGAGCTCGGAAAAGATCGAATAGAGGTTGCTGTTGCAATAGGAGTGGATCCTGCAGTTCTCTATTCAGCCACTGCACCGCTACCTGAAGGTATAAGCGAATTCGCTTTTGCAGGGTTTCTAAGGCGAAAACGGGTGGAGTTGGCTGACTGCGAAACCGTGGACTTGCAGGTTCCTGCAACTGCGGAGATCGTTTTAGAGGGCTACGTGAGGACAGATGAACTGCGAATGGAGGGGCCGTTTGGTGATCACACCGGTTACTACACTCCTCCCGAACCGTATCCCGTCTTCCGTATCACCAACATCGCGCACAGGGAAGACCCTATATACCATGCGACCGTTGTGGGAAAGCCGCCAATGGAGGATATGTGGCTCGGAAAAGCAACAGAGAGGATTTTTTTGCCGATAATACAGCTCCTGAATCCCGAAATTGTTGATCTAAATCTTCCGAGTGAAGCGGGATTCCACAATCTTGCAATTGTATCCATCCGGAAGAGATATCCCGGACAGGCCAAAAAAGTTATGTTCTCACTCTGGGGAACAGGAATGCTTTCTCTGACCAAAATTGTGATCGTGGTTGACAGCGACGTAAATGTACACAACTTGAACGAGGTGGTCTGGGCCGTGACTACGAGATTCGATCCGGCAAGGGATATCGTCGTTATTCCGCCCTCACCAACGGATGCCCTGGATCATTCAGCCTATCTGCCTTCTCTTGCCGGAAAACTCGGAATCGATGCAACGAAGAAATTAAAAGAAGAGGGCTATGAGAGAGAGTGGCCAGAAGTTGTTGAAATGTCTCCAGAGGTTAAGAAGAAAATCGACGGAATCTGGGAGCAGCTCAGAAGGTTCTTATGAGTGTTGTAGAATTAAGCAGAAAGCTTTTTACTTTGCCAAACGAAGGATATCTGGCAGTTATATACTCAGTAATAAGCCTAATTTTTGTACTTTACAGCTTTTCAGCCTTCATTTTCCTCACTATCATCACTTTAACGATTGTTTTTTCTATAAAGCTCCTGAGGCTGAAATTCACCCCTCGAAGGGTTCTGTTTCTTTCGCTGCTGACCACAATTCTGGGTCTGTCTTCCTTTGTCATTTCAGGGAGTTTTTCTGGTTCATTCTTTCTTTTCCTTGCAGTGATGCACTTCTGTTCGGAGAGAGGTTTCACTCCAGCAGCGGCAGTTTCATCCATTCCGTATTTAATCCTCGAACCGGGTTCGATAGTATCAATATTGATCTCCTCCGCCCTTTTCTACCTGTTCTTGAAGCTGATAGAGGTTAGAATAAAGAATTCTACGATGAGGGAGTTTGCGGAGAGATTCGTTAAATTCTGGCTTACAGGGGAGGCGAAATACGCTGAAGAAATTCTTTTAAGAAACTCTGAGGAATTTGAGGGAAGAGTAAAATGCTTCAGAATGAACGATTTCAGACTGGTTTCTACGGACTTCCATCCCGGTCCGTTTAGGAATGTCGGTGGGGCCAGACTTGTGAATCTCTTTGATCTCCCGAATACAGTATACATCCATTCCCCAACTTTTCACGGGAGAGACCCGGTTTCGGAGGAGGATGTTTTGCGCATTCGCGAAGCACTGAGCTGCGATGGCATCGAGCTTAAACCGATGAGACCATTCGAGCTAGAAAGTGAGAATTTCAGAATTTACTGCCTACCATTTGACAAAAAAAGACTGATCTTTGTTAGTGGAAAGGAAAGAATTGACGACTTTATTGTGGAGTCAGAAAACTTCGTCGTAGACTGCCACAATGCAAACTTCTTCGGGGACTTGGAGGCAGAAGAGGTCAGGGAAATCGAGCAGCTGGTCAGAAAAGCAGAAGTCATGCATTCGGAACCTTCAAACAATGTAAAGGGAGCCTTTGTAAAAATAAGTGCGGAAACCGACAGTATTTCGAGATACATCTCAGCAGTTCTTCTCGATTACGGCTCTTTAAAGTACGCAATCGTTGTTTTTGACTCAAACAACGTCGAGCCTCAATTTAGAGAGATGGTAGAGCGAAGATTTAGTGAATTGGGTTTTACAGCGATTGTATGTTCGACGGACAATCATTCAAAAACAGGCATAAGGGTAAAGGAGTCTTACAGACCGGCGGGCGGAAGCAAGAGGGATAAGGAGCTATTTGAGCAGTTATTGGAAGCATGCAAAAAAGCCGAATTCGAATCGGTTGATTTCAGATACTCTGAATCGTTGGTAAGGGCCAAGGTACTGGGTAGCTTAAGGGATGAAATCGAGAAACTCTCAGGGAGGGCGGGTAAATATGTATATCTATTTTTTGGATTTATATTCTTAAGTTGGCTTCTCGCCATTGTCTCGAAAGTTATTTACCCATGTGCACCATGAAAATATGGGTGATAGATATGGAGGAGTTGAAAGACTTGCTCAGAGAGGATTACTACGTGATAAATGCTGAGGAAACGATTTCGAAGCTTTTCCCGATCATTGAGAAGTTGGGAAAGGACAGGGCACATGCGATCCTAGTTGAAGAAAATGGAAAGATCTTGGGAGTCGTCAGAGAGAAGGATCTGGTGAGGGGGAGAGCTCTGAAGAATCCTCACGAAACAAAGGTGAGATCTCTGCTAGTGAGAACCGGAACGATTCCGATATCCGAACTGACGCCGGAGAGGGTTGCAAGGAGATTTGTGGAGGACATGACCCCCTTCGTGGTCGTGTCAGAAGACGGCAAGCATGCAGTGATATACATAAATGACTTTATCAGGTTCATAAAAGACAGGTTTAAAGGTGTTAAGGTCAGAGATCTGATGAATGAAGATTTTTTGACGGTTAAGAGGTTCGATACTGTTGCAAAAGCCCTCGCTTTGATGAAAAAGCACGGGGTTGACAGAGTAATCGTGGTAGATGAAAGGGGCAAGGTTATCGGTGTACTCACAGGGAAGGATGTAATAGACAGGGTAATAGCACCAAGAAAGAGGGCAAGAATGGGGGATTTCAGCGGTGAAAAGGAACAGACCCTCTCGATTATGGTTGAAAGTGTTATGAGCACTCCCCCAATATGTGCAAAGGCAAATGACAGCGTTTCAGAAGTGCTGGAGCTGATGGCAGAGAATAGAATTTCAAGCGTCGTTGTAGAGAGAGATGGAATTCCGGAAGGCATTCTGATGAAAAGGGACATTTTGGAGTTTTTCCTGAAATCACAGGAAAAGAAAGAACTGAGTGTTCAGTTCGTAGTACAGAATATATCTACAGACGAATTTGAAAGAGATGAGATTCTGAAAGACATTGAGAGGTTCATGAGGAAATACAAGGAGTTTCTAGGCGAGGTGTACGTTTATATTTATCTGAAAAAGCAGAGAGTTCACTTTAGAGGTCTTCCGCTGATAACTGCGAAGATTAAGATCTGGAGCGAAAAAGGGCTTTTCATAGCAACTGGAGAGAGCTGGGGTATAGAGTATGCCGTGCACGTCGCTTTAGAGAAGCTCGAACGAGAAGTGCAAAAAGAAAAAGAGCTTACTGAGGAAGGCAAGCTTGAAAAGGCTGTTTACGATTTCTTTGAATAATTGAGCCTTATTTTTATACTTTCTGCATGGTATTTAAGTCCCTCTGCTTCTGCAAGCTTAACTACAGCATTTCCCAATCTCTTGATTGTTTCTGGAGTTAATTGCTGGAAGGTTATCGATTTCATGAAACTTTCGACGGTAAGCCCGCTGTATATCTTTGCGTAGCCCAGTGTGGGGAGTACGTGGTTCGTTCCTGCAGCGTAGTCGCCCATGGCAACACCTGAAAAGTCGCCCAAAAAAACACTTCCCGCATTTTTTACCTTTGCAAGATATTTTTCCGCATTTCGGCAGAAAATCGATAGATGTTCGGGAGCAAATTCGTTCGATATCTTAATTGCCTCATCCACGTCCTTTACTATTTTCAAAGCTAGGTTGGGTTCAGCAATCTTTTCATAAACTATCCTTTTAACTTCGTTCGCTATCTTTTCTGAAGTCGTCAACACGACCGCGACAGCTAAGGGGTCGTGTTCTAGCTGGGCAAGACAATCGTAGGCAATGAATTCAGCGTTTGTCGAGTCATCCGCGATTATAAGGATCTCCGAAGGGCCTGCAGGCATGTCGATTGCAACGTCCTTGGAGACTATTAATTTAGCCGCGGTAACGTATGCGTTTCCGGGACCAACGATCTTCTGGACCTTTGGAATGCTCTCCGTCCCGTAGGCCATGGCTGCTATGGCCTGAGCACCTCCGACAGAATAGATCTCGTCGAATCCTGCAATATCGCACGCAACCAAGGTAAGCGGATTCACCCTCCCACTGCTGTCCGGAGGCGTACAGGCTATGATCTTCTCCACGCCAGCTATTTTTGCTGGTATACCAGTCATCAAAGCTGTGGACGGATAACTTGCCCTTCCGCCCGGAATGTAGGCTCCAACCCTTTCTAAAGGTTTGTAAATTTTACCCATAAAGCAGTCTTCGAATTGAATCTTGATCTCCCTCTCTACGGTCGTAAGAATATGAAACCGCTCAATATTTTCTCTGGCGAGCTCAAGAGCGTCGATCAGTTCATCATCGACCGCTTCGTAGGCCGAGTCTATTTCTTTCTTTTTGACTCTCAGTCTGTGCAACTCAACGTTATCAAAAAGTCTCTCGTACTTGAGCACGGCCTCGTCACCGTTCAGGCGAACGTCTTCGACAATTGGTCTTACCTTCTCAATGAATTCCTCAAAATTTATGGCCTTTCTTATGCTATCTGGATCCATATCCCTCCCTCAATCTGCTGAAGAAGTTATCAATAGATCCATATTTTAAAACGATTCTCATATAGAGGTCATCCAAAACCCTACTGGATGCACCCCAAACAAGCTCTCGGGCGCATTCAAAGTTTGGGCCCCAGTCCGCAATTCTCCTAGATCTCAAAACTTTTTCGAGGCTATCAACAAGGATCTTGCCTACTTCTTTTGCATCGGGTCTGAAGTCGACATCGTTTGTTATCCCTACAACAGGGCACAAGGGAATTTTGTACTCTCTGACTTCTCTGGCCTTCAAAAATCCAATCACATCAATTTTCTTTCTGTCAACTCCGAGCTCTTCTTCAAATTCTCTCAGGGCAGTTTCTACAACGTCTTCGCCCTCCTCCCTCATCCCTCCAGGAAATGCAATGTGACCGGCATTTCTGGCTAGACTCTCTCCCCGTTTTATCATCAGGATTTTTGGCACTCTGCAATCCAAAATAGGGACCAAAACGGCGGCCGTTACCTCTTTGTCCAATTCAGAACTGAGTATTTCCTTGAGCATTTTCTTAAGCACAAAACAAATTGTTTCCAAAATATATAAGATTTTAGATTGAGAGTTTTGGATTCGCAACGGCAAAAAGATTTAAAATCCTAGAGCCTTACAACCGAAAGCCCTGCCCTTTAGAGCGGGGATGATGGAAAAGCTTATAAAAAATGGGTGCCCAGAAAACCCAGAGCCTTAGCTCTGGGATGAACGGGCAAAGCTTAAATAGTGCTCTCCCAATTCTACCATAGATGCGGGCATGCTGCCCAAGTCAAATGGAAGGGAGTTCAGATGCCCGAAATGCGGGCTGATCTACAACAGAGACCTGAACGCATGCATAAATGTAGCCCATGCCTTAACGAGAGGCATGGGATGGGGGAGCTGTGAGCCCCCCGGACCGGCAGATGAGGGGAAGGGCGTAAAGCCTTCCCTTAACGCCGGAAGCTCCCGGCTTCAGTCGTGGAGCAGCTCACCAGCGATAGAATAACACAAATAACTATGGCCCGGATGGGGTAGCGGCTATCCTCTGGGACTGTGGATCCCAGGAGGCGGGTTCAAATCCCGCTCCGGGCCCTGCATGATCCAGTAGTTCTTTTGGGATAGCTCTCTTTCGATGAAAAGATTAATATATTGGATGATGGAAATCCATCCATGGCTATGAGCGGGGAAATAACTACGCTTTTCGGAATGAGAGTCTTCACCGATGAGGGCCGATATGTCGGCAAAGTTGAGGACGTTATCATTGAAAGTGATTCAAACACAATAAGTGGAATAGTTATTGTTGAATACAACAAGGCATTAATCGAATCTACGTCTAGGGGTGTTGTCATTCCATATAGAATTGTGAGAGCAGTGGGAGACATAATTTTGGTTAAGGATATTTTTACCAGAAAAAGGATTCCGTCGACTGAGTTGAAAGAGCTTGTTGTGAGCGATTCAGAGGAATAGTACCCCATTGAACTTCTTATATTTTTTGTTAGCTTTGATTCTAAATTATCCCGAATAAAAACCAAAAGGCTTATATTCTTCAATTAATCGACTGGAATTGGTGATTGCATGAGTGAGGCAAAAGATTTGGTTAAGAAAATGTGCGATATACAGAATAAGGACAAAGATGTCCAGGCAGCTCTGAAGGGCTGGAAAGGCGTTGTGCAGTACCAGATCGACAACAATGAGTTTTTCTATGTGGTATACAAGGAGGACGGAACTTGCGAATTCAAAGAAGGAAAGGCCGAAAAGCCAACTTTTACCATAATTGCAACCTCGAAGTTCTGGTGTGATGTCTTGAGGGGCAAGGAGGATCCCGTCGCAAGCTTCATGATGGGCAAGTACAAGATCACGGGTAACATAATGGAATCCCAGAAGCTTGCGAAAATTGCGAAGCAATTTAGAGGCAAGTATACCCTCTAAGAAAGTTTTTTAATCTCTTCAATTTCTTTTTTTGTGCACTTCGACCAGGTTGTTTACAGAAAAAAGAAGCTTTTTCCTTACGGTGCGAACAATTTGGTTCTTTTTCTGTGCTTAGTTTTCTTTCTAGCCTCGTTTTTGTATCCCAGAACCATGGTTGACTGGTTTGCCCTTCATCCCTTGCAGGTTTTTCAGAGGCCTTGGCAGTTAATCACAAGCATATTCCTGCACGTTGAGTTCTGGCATTTCTTCATAAATTGTTTCGTTCTTCTATTCTTTGGGGCCGAATTGGAGCGTCTTCTGGGTGAAGGAGGGTATCTCAAAATCTTTCTTGCTTCAGGACTTGCGGGCAATCTGGGCTACATCGCATATGCATATTCCACAGAGAGCTTTATTCCAGCTTTGGGTGCTTCTGGAGCGATATTCGGGATAATGGGGTGCCTGGCAATGATCGCTCCGGGAATAAAGATCATAATATTTCCAATTCCGATTCCGATTAGCATAAGGCTCGCAATTCTCGTCTTCGCACTGTATGACTTCAGCATGCTCACGCTCACAACAACGCATGTAATTGGTACAGGGGTTGCTTATATCGCCCACCTCACGGGGCTTGCCGTCGGTGTGCTCATCGGGGACAGGTTGAGATTCCGATATATCTATGCTTAAGCTCTGGAGAGAAAGGGAGAGATATAGGGGAAAGATTGAGGACTGCTTGACGGCGATAATTACCACTAGGGGCTGTTCTTGGAGAAAATGCTACATGTGCGGTTACTGGAGCGAGTCGAGGGATTTGGGCGAGGATGCTTTGAAGGAACAGATGGATAGGATCTTTGAAAAGCTAGGTGACGCCAGGATTCTAAAAATATTTACTTCTGGCAGCTTTTTAGACGAGAAAGAAATTTCTGCTGAGCTGAGAACGCATTTTCTGGATCGTTGCAGGGAGGCAGGAATTAAAAAGCTCATAATCGAGTCCAGACCCGAGTTTATTGAATCTGAAAGGCTTGGCGATTTCAGAGGTTTCGAGCTCGAGGTTGGAATCGGGCTTGAGACCGCCAACGACTTTATAAGGGAGAATTGCATAAACAAGGGTTTCAGCTTTTCAGATTTTGTGAGAGCGGCGGAAGTACTGAAACGGAGAGGTTTCAGAGTTAAGTGCTACCTATTGCTTAAGCCACCCTTTTTGTCGGAAAGAGAAGCAATTGAGGATTTGATTGAATCTGCTGGAAAAGTAAGGAGATACGCGGATGTGATCTCCTTGAATCTAATGAACATCCAAAAAGGTACCATAGTTGAGAAGCTGTGGGACAGGGGTCTCTACAGGCCACCATGGCTCTGGAGCGCGTTACTGGTATTGAAAAATATCTCAGGCGAGACAATATGCGACCCTGTTGCGGGAGGAAAGATCAGGGGACCTCATAACTGCGGAAAATGTGACAGAGAAATTGTGAGCGCCATCAGGCTGTTTTCACTTACTCAAGATAAAAGTCTGCTCGAAATTGACTGCGAGTGCAAAAAAGTTTGGCTGGAGGCCCTGAAACTTGAAGACTATTCCAGAGTGCCTTTATTCCGCTAGAACCTAAAATGTTGATGCAGAAGCCATGGAGGCCTGAAGATTGCAGAGAAAAGCATGCTGAAAATCATCGATAGCAGCATAACGCAGGCAACGCTTATTATCACCGCGAAGATCGCATGGGACCATCCAAGGTCGAGGATCTCTTTGAAAACCCATAGATAGATAACCACAAAGATTAATGGCGCTATTAAGTCTATCAGTGGAATAAAGAATAGGATCAGTGTTATAAAAGCAGAGCAGATGAGAGCTATAAGATTTGCAAGTCCGCACTTCAGTAGGGGCCTCTTTTTGCCAATTGCCCTAAGTGAAAGCCATAGAAGGAATCCGGGGATCACTATTAGCAGTGTAGACAGCACTAAAAGAAGTATGAGGGCAATTAAGCCCAGTCCGAGAATACTTAAGGAGTCAGAGAAGTACGGCTCCATCCTCAGCACCACTCACGAGTCTGGAATATCTTGCTAGGTAGCCCCTTAGCTCTTTTCTTGGGGGTCTCCATCTCTCTCTTCTATCTTTTAGCTCATCTTGGCTGAGCTTCACATCGAGCCTTCTTGCCGGGATGTCTATGGATATAACGTCCCCGTCTCTTAGCAGGGCTATGGGACCTCCCTCAATTGCCTCGGGGACTACATGTCCGACGCAGGGCCCTCTTGTTGCACCGCTGAACCTTCCGTCGGTTATAAGCGCAACCCTCTGCAGACCCATTCCAGAAATTGCTGCGGTGGGCAGAAGCATCTCAGGCATTCCCGGGGCTCCTTTAGCACCCATGTATCTTATGACGACTATGTCTCCTTCGGAAATTTCATTGTTTAGAATGGCTTTCAGGGCATTTTCCTCTCCATCGAAGACTTTCGCACTTCCTTCAAATCTAAGCATGTCTTCGCGAACTGCCGAAGCCTTAATCACCGCACTGTTCGCAAGATTTCCCCTCAATATTGCTATTCCCCCCTCCCTCCTGTACGGCTTCTCTGACATTATTATGTCTCTGCCCCTTATTATTGCATTGTCTGCAATTTCGTACAGCCTTTTGCCGCTAACTGTCATCTCATTGCTGAAGTGTTTTTTCATTTTCTTGACAATCATGGGAACACCGCCGCTCTCGTCAAGATCTACTACTGTGTCCTTGCTTGCGGGATCGAGCAGAACGACATGCGGAGTCTTCCTGCTGATTTCATCGAATTTGTCGATTCTTAGCTTTACTCCGGCCTCTCTTGCAATGGCGGGCAAGTGAAGAACAGTATTAGTTGAGCCGCCAATCAGCATATCCATTGTAACAGCATTCTCAAAGGATTTCTCGTTTACGAAGTCCAGCGGTCTGATGTTAGATTTAACAAGCTCCACAACCCTTTTACCGCTCATCTTTGCAATTCTAAGCTTTCTTGAAGAAGCACAGGGTGAGGTTGAACAGTATGGAAGGCTCAGGCCAAGCGCCTCCGTAAGGATTTGCATTGTGTTTGCAGTATACAGTCCCTGACAGCTGCCGCAGGAGGGAGCGCAGAAGTCTTCATATAGCTTTAACTCTGCCTCGCTTAATTTCCCCGACTTGTAAAGCCCCGCAGCTTCAAAAGCATCTTTTATCGAGACTTTTTCCCCCTTGACTCTCTCCGAGAGCATTGGACCGCCAGTAACAGCGATCGCTGGAATGTTCAGCCTTAGAATTGCCATCAGCATTCCCGGAACGATCTTATCGCAGCTCGCTACCACGACTAGGCCATCAAAACCATGAGCTTCAACCATGCACTCGATGCTGTCGGCCACGATTTCTCTGGAAGGAAGAGAAAATAGCATTCCGCGATGTCCCATTGCTATCCCGTCGCAGATGCCTATTATCCCGAACTCAAAAGGCACGCCGCCCGCCGAGTAAACGCCCTCTTTAACGGCATTCGTGATCTTGTCTAGGTACATGTGACCCGGAACGATTGTGCTGTATGCGCTCGCAATCCCTATAAAAGGCTTGTCGAGCTCTTCGTCAAGAACGCCCAAGGACTTGAGCAAAGCCCGATGTGCAACCCTGTCTATACCCTTTTTTATTATCTCGCTTCTCATAAATTTTAAAGAATTGCAAAAGCTTATAAAGGTTTCATATTTCCTAGCCTTATGCGGGTTGAGGAGATCATGAACAAAAGAGTTGAATTCGTAGGCCCAGATATTACTGTTTTGGAGGTTATCGAAAAGATAGTGAACAAGAGGATCCGAGTTGTGGTTGTAAGGTTCACGGAAGGCGAGTACGGGGTTATAACGATCAGAGACATAGTCTTCAAGTGTCTGGCAAAAGGTGCGGATCCAGAAGCAATGAAAGCCCATGAAATAGCTTCAAAGCCCATAATCGCAGTCGAAAAGGGAACGAGTCTGAAGGATCTAATTTCTATAATGGAGAGATCAAAAATTTCGAACGTATTCGTTAAGGAGGGGGACAAGATCATCGGGTACGTAAGCCTGACCGAAGTCATAGCAGGTTATCTAATAGGGAGGCTGTTATGAAGGCGGAGGAGAAGGTTTTTGAAAATATTGAACAGATGCTGAGGTTATCCCCTGTTGCATGCGAACTGCTCCAGAAAGCGGTGATCGAAGGGGATAAATCACTCCTTGACGAAATTTCAAGAATTGAGAGGGATGGAGATGATTTGAGAAGAGAGACCGCGAGAATAATCTATAAAGGGGCCTTTCTCCCCTATCTCAGATCCAACATTCTCCGCATGGTGGAAGACGTTGACGACATTCTGAACACAATTGATAAGGCGGGAAAATATTACAGAAAAATACACAATCTCGATTTTCTCCGCTCTTCTCTAGAGATAGCCAGAATTCTGGAACTCAACATCCTCCTTTGCAAAGTCATGTCCAAAAACTTCATAGAATTCTTCAGAAATCTGGAAAAGCTGAAAGAGGCAGCAATTGTGGTAAGGATGCTCGAAAAGGAAGCTGATACGCTTAAGCATTCAGTTCTTGAACTGGTGACCGGTCTGAAATTGGATTTCTGGGATGGTCTGTTCACTTTCAATTTCATAGAGTCAATCGAGGAGATAAGCGACGTCGTTGAAGACACGATGGATACGCTCCAGGTAGTTGTGCTAAGCCTGTAGCTCATGATCGAATTCGTCTCTCTGATTGCATTTCTTCTCATAGCGTTCAGCATAGGTACGAACAATACATCAAACGCGTTCGGAATCTGCATTGGCTGTAGGATTATAAGCCTAAGAAAATCCGCAATTCTACTCTTCTTTCTGGTTCTCCTTGGACTGAGTCTTCAGGGGAACAGAGTAATTAAAACTGTCGGAAAGGATCTCGTTGCAACGAATGCTGAGATCACCGCGATAGCGTTAATGGTATCGGCAATAATCATCCTTATTACAAACCTACGCGGAATTCCCGTTTCTACGCTCCAGGTTATTGTCGGAAGCCTTTCTGGGGCAGGAGTAGCCTTTGGGGCCCGACTGAGCTACGGAACTTTGGCGGGAATAATCATCTCTTGGATTTTATCCCCTATTGTGGCCGGATTTATAGCTATTCTGCTTTTTATTTTACTTGAACGGGCAACAAGGGGTTTTAGTTTGCTAAAGGTTGAGAGAACAATCAGAATTTTGCTGCTCTGTTCGGGAATTCTGATCTCGTACAACATGGGGGCAAACGAAGTTGCAACCGCAATTGCTCCGCTGGCAGCTATCGATGGGGAACTCTATTTGATTTCGGTCTTAAGTGCGGCAGCCGTCTCTTTGGGGGCGCTTGCATTGAGCAGAAAAATCGCGGAAACCCTTTGCAGGGGTATAACTAGTATAGATCCTAAGACGGGTTTTTCAGCTCACTTTGGAGCCGGATTGAGCGTTTACATCTTCACACTTTTGGGAATGCCGGTCTCGACAACTTATTCACTTGTTGGTGGAATTTCTGCTCTGGGTTTCTTTAAGGGGGTTAAAACGGTGAAGACAAAGAAGATTCGAGAAATAGTCCTGAACTGGATCGCAGCACCGCTGCTAGCATTTTTCTTCGGATACACTTCATCACTGTTTTTCCTAGGACTCTAGAGGAATCTTATGGTCTCAAGATTGAGCGGCGCCCTGCTCTCGATCTTGAATGTCTTGTAGATGGTGGAAGCGAGGTCTATGCACTTACCCTCGTCTCCGTGAACCGTTACTATCTTTGAAGGCTTCGGATTAAGATATTTAACATAGTTAACGAGCTGTCTTCTGTCTGAATGTCCTGAAAATCCATCAACAGTCTCCACGCGCATTTTTAACTCCACCACTTCCCTTTTGCCATTTGACGGGAAGGGTATTTCTTTCCAGCCTTTCTGAACCTTTCTGCCAAGAGTGCCCTCTGCCTGGTAGCCCACGAAGACTATCGTGTTCTTCTCGTTTGGTGCGAGATGCTTGAAGTATTCCATTACAGGACCTCCGTTTAGCATTCCTGAAGGCGAGATTATGACACATGGAGACGGATCGTTGACTATCTCCTCTCTCTTCGAACTGGTTTCAACCTTTACAAAGCTATCGCTGATAAAGGGGTTAATTCCATTGTAAAAGATTAGGTCCCTGAGATTTGCGTTCAGATATTCGGGATAGGTCGTGTGTATTGCTGTCGCCTCATAGATCATCCCGTCGATGTATATCGGCACTTCTTTGAGCCTCTTCTCCCTTATAGCCTCTTCCAGTACGATCATAACTTCCTGACTTCTTCCGACGGCAAAAGTCGGGATTAAAACTTTTCCTCCGTTTTCAACTGTCTGGTTTATGATTTCAACAAGCTTCTGCTCGGCCTCAGCCCTTGATGGCTGAAGGTCGTTGACACCACCATAGGTTGCCTCCATGATAAGGGCCTCCAATCTCGGAAAGGCATTCGTGGCCTTGTCAAAAAGTCTCGTTCGTTCGAACTTGAAATCCCCTGTAAAGGCTATGTTGTACAGCCCCTCGCCAACATGGAAGTGCGCTATTGCAGAGCCGAGTATGTGCCCGGCATTGTAGAACGTGAGCCTCAGATCCGGGCTTATGTCTGTGACCTCTCCGTATTCCAGAGTTATCGTGTGCTTCAGGGCTTCCCTTACCATTGCAGAGTTGTATATGGCCTCATTCTCCCTTCCTGCGACCTCTATGAAGTCCAGCTGCAGCAGTATCATGAGATCTCTTGTTGGTGGCGTGGTGTAGATCGGACCGTTGTAGCCGAACTTGTAGAGCAGCGGAACAAGGCCACAGTGGTCCAGATGAGCGTGTGTGATCACAATTGCATCGATCGAGTCTAGTGGCTGCACTTCTGGTAAGTAGAGATAAGGCGTTTCGGATACATTGCTAACGTTAACCCCACAGTCAACGAGAATCTTGCTGTTTCTAGTTTGTAGCAGATAACAGCTCCTTCCGACTTCCCGACAGCCACCTAGGAATGAGACTCTTACCCAGTTTTCATCCAGAATAACTCTCCGGTGAATTCTCTCCCCAACCCTCCTCAGTATTTCTCGCCTATCATCGCGAACGCTTGTTAGGTAGTTTCTAATGCTCTCAATGATCTTCGATCTTATTGGCGGAGTCCTCATGACCCTCGGACTCCAGCCTACCTCTTTCATGATCTCTCTGAAGGTGGATCCCTGTTTCCCGATAACAACTCCGGGCTTCTCGGCTTCAATGAGGACTTCTCCGTTTTCATCATCAAAGCTGATGTTTGAGATTTTTGCCTCTCCAGGTACGATCTTCCTTATTATCTCCTCGGCCTCATTCTTTGGTTTTAAAATCTTTGGATCCGGTCTTATGACGATTCTCTTTCTCAGCTCTTTAGCGAGCCTTTTTATAATATCAATTCCGGCTATCTCCTGTGGGTTTTCAATGTAAACTACCAAAAGCGGGCCCTCAAATTCTACATCCTTAATCCTTACGTTCTCGGGAACGAGTTCCTTTATTTTGTTTTTTAGCTCCTCCAGTTCTACCATCTCTCTTGCTACTTTTTAAACTTTGAAATGATCTTCTCGATCTCCTTGGAATCTAGCTGGTGAAACTCTCTCTCGGTAATCCTTACAACGTCTATTCCGTCTCCAGAAGCTGAATCCCTTCTCATTGCAGAAATAATTGCTCTTACGGCAAGTTCTACAGCCTCATTTGTTGTTATTTCAGGAGTGTAGCGATCCTCTAGAACACCATAGGCTGTAAGGCTACCGCTACCAGTTGCAACGATCTCTTTCTCTTCAATCGCCCCGCCAATTGGGTCGATGGAGAAAATCTTTGCTCCCTCCTCGTCGACACCTCCAATGAGAAGCTGGACCAGGTATGGGTAATAGCGGTAAGAGTTTAACAAATTGGAGGTTAGGGTAGCTATTGCTCTGACCGTCGGTTTTTTCTCCCTTTTTATTTCATAAAGGCTTGCCTCTACCCTTATAATTCTGGCTAGAAACTGCGCATCGCCAACTGTTCCGGCAGTGGTCATTGCAATCCTGTCGGCAACTTGGTAGATCTTCTTTGCAGTCCTGCTTGCGATCAGATTGCCCATAGTGGCCCTTTTCTCGGTGGCCAGCACAACACCGTCCTTGCAGATCAGACCTACCGTGGTCGTTCCTTTATACACGTTATTCTCCATGTTCATAGATTCACCCAAAACAGCCCCTTCGGGCACTGTGAAAATGTTGGAATAAAGATTTTTAAAGGTTTCGCTATTATGTCCCTTATGATCCAAAACGCAATAGAGATAGGAAAGCTTCTATTTCAATCGGGGCTGATAGATGGTGCAAGTGGAAATCTGAGTTTCCGAGAGGCAGATAGGATTTTAATCACAAGAACGGGGGCGAATCTGAATTCATTGGATGCAAACTCCTTTGTTGGGATCAATCACCCAGATGCCTCCAGAGACAGGCTGGTTCATGCGAAAATTTACGAGAAAACCGGATATAATGCGGTTATCCACTGCCATGGAGTTTTTAACGTCGTTTTAAGTATTAAAAAAACCAGAATTATACCTTTGGACTTGGAAGGGAAACTTTACTTTGGAGAGATAGGCGTGATAAGCGAAGAATTCGGTAGCGTTGAATATGCGGACAGAATTGCGGATGAAATCGTAAAAAGAGGGGTTGCGATTGCAAGAGCTCACGGAATCTATTCGGCAGGAAAAGACCTTATAGAGGCCTTCAACAGAGCCTGCTACGTGGAACACTCTTGTGAAGTTCTTTATTTCCTAGATCTTCTCAACAAGTCTTAACATTGCGAAAGCCGGAAAAAGCTTTGAAGCATCTCCGTATTTTTCGGATAGCTTAAAGCACTCGCAAGACTGTTCAATTAGAAATTCACCGATTCCACAAGCTAAAACTTTTTTTAGATTGTATTTCGATAATTTTGCATTAATCTCTTTTTGCAGGACCCTAATAATCGCGTTTCTAACTCTGAAGGCTAGCAACTTCACCTTCACCTCCCCCAATTCATCGAGATCACAGCAGACGGTTCTTGCAAGTCTTTGCATGCATTCTTTAACGCTTTTTCCCTTGGAGTCTGGTGTTTCGCAGTTGTAGTCATCTTCACTGATCTCTCCAGTAACTCTGAAAACATCCGCGGTAATCGCAAAGTATTCGGGACATAGGGTTGCACCCTCAAAACTTCTCAGAAGGTAGAATACGGGGGTTCTGAGTACCCCCATGTAGAGGAGTTCCCTCCTTCGAAGCCTTTCGAAGTCCGTTTTTCCTGCCAGACTCTCCTCCTTTACAGGAATAAGGTCGGTGGTTGTTGAGCCCATGTCGACAAACAGAAAATCCCTAAAACCCTCACTCAGCAGAAAAGAGATCGAAGCCATCCAGTTGCTTGCACAGAACTTCATCGGATCATCTATTTCCTTAACCATCCGGCCCTCCACGTCTAGGAAATAGACCTCTTTAAAAGACTCCTTGCAAGCTTTATAGATGTACTCTATTCCCTCTTTTTTGCTTTTAAAAACATCTGCAAGCTCTGCAGTGATAACAACCCCTGCTTTTTCTGCTCCGAACTCTTTAGAGATCTCTTTTAGTTTATTTTTCAGCTCTGAGGCTCTTTTCCACATTGGAAAGTAGATTATTCTGTTATCATCCTCTGCTGAGATTTTTAGGTTTGCTCCACCAATATCAATCCCCAAGGAATTCATCCAGCGTCCTCTTACCGAAAATAAAGGTCTGGTAGTCTTCACCGATCGGATAGTACTTTATTGCCACTTTCGGGGGCGGGAAAAAGTGACCCATATGAGTAAGGACCACCTTTTTTGCCCCGACCCTTTCAGCCAGAGATAAAGCCTCCTTGGCATTCATATGCTTCTTAAACTTTCCGCTCGGAGCGATCGCATCTACTACAAAAAGATCGGGGTTGAGCATTTCGTCGATGCTAGTTTCAGGGATCTCGATATTTGTATCACCCGTTACGACTATTTTGTAGCCATTCCATTCGATCTTAACTCCCACCGCATCAACGGGAGGATGATTTACTGGAAAGAGGGTGAAATATATGTCTGAAATGGGGAATCTTTCGAAAATGTTCACTTCTCTTTTTTTGTAGCTCAAAAAGTGCATGTACTTTCCGATGTTTTCATGGATCTGCGGGGTAGTGTAAACGTCTACGTTGCCCTGAACCCTGTAGAATTCACTAAAGCCGCCAAAGTGATCGAAGTGGGGATGAGTCCATATCACCGCATCTACTTTTTCGATTCCATTGTCAAGCAACTGCCTTCGGAGATCCGGAGATGTATCTATCAGTATCACCTTCCCGGCGTTTTTAACGAGGATCGAAAATCTCTTCCTCTCCCATCCATTCTTCCTGGCATCCTCGCATGTTTTGCAGTGACAGTTCAGCACAGGTGTTCCCGGCGAATCTCCTGTGCCAAGCAGCTGGATTATCATGTTTCCTGCGTTCTGATCTTAAATCGACTCTTTATATCCTCGATTGCGAAAATCAAATCCGCCTGTGTGAGCCTCCTGCGGCCCTCGAGTAGAGCTTTTAGTACTGCCTCTCTAACAACAAGCTTAATGTCAGCTCCAGTAAATCCATCCGTCTTCTTAACGAGCTCATCAATGTTGAAATCACCTTCTATTTTTTCGAGGAATATCTCGAATATCCTCTTCCTTATTCTCTCCTCGGGTTCAGGAAATTCAAGTACTTTATCGAATCTTCTCCAGACTGCCAGATCCAGAATGGAGGGATGATTTGTAGCCGCTATCAACAGCACCCCGTCGTTTACAAGGTTTATGTCATCTATTGCCTTTAGGAGGGTATTCACTGCTCTTTTTATGGCGGCATGCTCGTCACTGGTTCTCATTTTCGCTACATAGTCAAACTCGTCTATGAACAGGATGCATGGGCTGAGCTTTTTCGCTATCTCGAATACCTTCTCGATGTTTTTGGAAGTCTCTCCTAGATACTGGCTAGTAATCATCGACAGCTTGACCTCAAGCAGGGGCAGATACAGCCTCTTACTTAAGGCCCTCGCAGTAGTGGTTTTTCCCGTACCCGGAGGTCCGATAAAGAGTATCTTGCCTATATCCACAAGCCCGATGTTTCTCAGGTACTCTTTCTCTGCCAAAGCGATCTCTATCTTTCGAACCTCCTGGATCTGCTCCTCGTTTAGGGCTATTGAGTCAAATTCAACATTTATCTCTTCAGGCGAGAATATTCTGACCAAATCCAGCATCTCTCTTGTCTCTTCGACTTTACTAAGTTCCGCAATTACACTTGAAAGCCACTCTCTGTCGCCATGTGCTGGGGGATTTGCCTTTTTGGCATCCTCATACGATACGTCTAGAGAATCGAAGTTCTCGTAGTAATATGCAAGCACAGGATTTCTTTTTATCAGCTCAAAACCCCGGGAGGCGAGCCATTTAGTCGCAAGCTCGAAGGAAGTTATTTTGAACTGCTTCGTCATCGGGTTGATATCTACAAATGGAAGATCGTTTGCTATTTTTCCTGCGTATCTTATCGCATTCTCCTCTTTTACCACAAGCGGTCTCTTCAGCCCTCCTTTGTTGTACAGAGCTTTTCTTATATCCTTGGGTATGTCGTTTTCATTCAGATTTTCATATCTGTTGAAGATTTCTGCAGTTAGCAAAAGCTCCACAAATTTTGCATTTTCCATCCTATCTAATCCAAAGCTAGGATTTTTAAAATTTTTGGCAAAGCTTAAAATCCTCACCGGAAGGAAGGTATGCAATGTTATCAGAGTTCATAGCATCAATCAGTGTATTCCCCATGCTGATTTATGTTCTGAGAAAAAGTTATCTCTTTGGAGTCTTTGCGTGGCTTCTCTTCTCGTCTGCCTGTCTCATCAAAGCACTCGAATTTCTTCAGGGAGGAGACTATGTGAATTTCTGCATTTTTGGCATGGGATCATTGTTATTTGTGATGATGGCTAGGGCCATAGTATCAAGAAACTCCGAAACCTTCATTGAGGTAACGGCCTTCTCTGCATTGGCCTGCATAGCCTACTTCCCCTTCGTATTTATCCCTTCATTCAATTCCGCGATCATAGAGGTAACGGCCTCTCTCTCAGCATCACTTGGAAAAATGCTGGGGTATCCTATGGTAGCTCAGGGCAGAGTTATTGAGCTTAATGGTTCCACCATCGAGATAATTTTAGCCTGCACAGCAATAGAGAGCATGGCCCTCTTTACAGGCGCCACGATGGGCATCAAAGCGGATAAAAGAAGGAAGCTAAAAGCGTTTTTGATATCTGTACCGGTAATTTACTTCCTGAATCTCTTCAGAAATGTATTTGTGGCTGTAAGTTTTGCATACTCCATTTTTGGCGAGGAGAGCTTTTATATTGCTCACCATATAATAGCAAAGGCTTTTTCTTTCCTTGCATTGGTGGCCGTAGCCTACGCGGTTTTTCGCATACTACCTGAGCTTTCGGAACTAATTTATTCTCTCAGAGAGGAAATCATAAGGGGTGTTGAGGGTGATTGAAAAAGATGGCTTGAAGATAATGTGCATACTCTCAGCCTTTTTGGTGCTCTTTCTATTCATCTATCCACCACTGGCCTTTATCTTCTTAATTTTCGTGCTCTTCACCGCCTATTTTTTCAGAGATCCAGAGAGGAGAGTAGGCGAGGGGGTTGTCTCTCCTGCTGACGGAAAAATCGATTTCATTCAAAAAGGGAGGCTAGAAATTTTTATGTCACCATTTGACTGCCATGTAAACAGGGCTCCTGTTAGCGGAAAAGTTTTGAAGACGGAGTTTAGAGAAGGAAGGGTTTTGCCGGCATTTAAAAGAATAAAAGACCCTAGGATGAATGAAATAACCATTCAGGCGGAGGATGGAATCTTTAAAGTTATCCAGATTGCGGGTATCTTCGCCAGAAGAATCGTCTGCTACGTTAAAGAGGGCGATAAATTGAATAAGGGCGATCGAATCGGTATGATACGCTTCGGCTCCCGAGTCGTGCTTGAGGTTCCTGAGGGATACAGATTTGTCAGGAAAGTTGGAGAAAAGGTTAAAGCTGGCGAAACGGTAGCGGTGAAGGATGAAGATCTTCAGAGAGGTTAGCCTTGCGGATTCTCTGACAGTGCTGAACGCTCTTTTTGGTTTTTCAGCCGTAGCTTATGCCATTTATGACTTTGAAAAGAGCTTTACATTTTTTTATCTTGCCTTAATTGCGGACGGGATCGACGGATGGACCGCTTCGAAGACCGAAAAGAGTAAAATCGGTCGAGAACTGGACTCGCTTGCTGACGCTGTCTCTTTCGGCGTTTATCCAAGCTTGGTCATGTTCATCACGGACATCCACCTCTTTGCATTCGCGTCCCTTTTTCTGGCCTTCTCTATTCTTAGGTTAGCCAGATTTAACGTGCTAAGCGCTGAAAGCTTCCTCGGGATACCCACGAGTGTGAGTGCAATTGCAGTGACATCGCTAATTCGACTGGGACAGCCGTTCGAAGTTCTTGCAATTTCTGCAGTCGTTCTCTCTATCTTGATGGTTTCAGATTTGCAGTATCCTAGACTGAGGGGGATTTATCTTGCAATTCCAGGAGTATTCTTGCTGCTTGCGATTTTCTATGTTGAATTCTGTTACGTTCTTCTTGTTTCCGTAACTTTATATGCACTCTACCCGGTACTGGAATCATGGAGAAAAAGGTAATTGCAGCCTTTGAAGCGGGAATAAAGCTAGGAGCGCTTTTTCACCAGTTTATAGGAGTTCCAGTTTCTAAAAAGAACGTTGAACTGCTTGAGAGAGCTATGGAGAGCTGTATTAGGCTTCAGCCATATGTAGCCGATGCTGAGGTGAGGATAGACAGAAAAAAACTCGAAGACGTTTCGAAATTCGGTTACACTTCCCTTTCTCCCGAAATGCTGAATGCGAGGGTTGTCGTGGAATTCGAGGGTGAAAGGGTAGAGGCAGCTCTTGAATGGGATGACAGACTTCGTTATCCCCTCATGAGGCTTTTATGAAAAGTTTTAAATTCCATGAGATGCCCCGCTTTTAAGGTGTCAAGATGGCGAGGATGCATAAGAGCAGAAGGGGAAAGTCGGGATCGAAAAAGGTTTACAGAAATACCCCTCCTGAATGGGTAGAGATGTCAAAGGAAGATGTAGTTAAGAAAATACTGGAGCTGTACAACGAGGGTATGGACCCCTCGAAAATAGGAATGATCCTCAGGGACAGATACGGTATCCCTTCGGTCAGGCAGATAACAGGCAAGAGGCTCGTTGAAATTCTGAAGGAGAACGGCGTTCCAATAAAGTATCCCGAGGATCTCAAGGCACTAATAAAGAAGGCCCTGAAACTGAGAAAACACCTCGAAGCCCACAAGAAAGACCTGCACAATAGAAGGGGGCTTCAATTGATCGAGGCAAAGATTTGGAGGCTCTCAAGCTATTACAGAGAAAAAGGAGTTTTACCCGAAGACTGGTCATACGATCCTGAAAAGCTCCGTGTGGAACTCTCTTAGTTTATGTTTTCCAGAAAGAATGGAATCCTTTTTATTGAGGACGTTTCTACTGTTGAAATTGCAGAAAAATACGGCACTCCGGTTTATGTAACTTCCAAATTCCAGCTCGAAAAGAACATCGAGGCTTACAAGAAGGCCTTTCCAAAAGCGGAAAAACTCTATGCAGTTAAGGCAAACGGAAACCTAGCTTTGATGAGAATAATAGCATCAAACGGATTTGGTGCAGATGTTTTCAGTTCGGGTGAACTTTATCTTTCACTTCTTGCGGGGTTTAGCAAACAGAAAATTCTGTTCAACGGAAACTCGAAAAGCGATTCTGAAATTGAAATGGGTATCCAAGCCGGCGTAAAGTTCAGTGTAGACAGTTTAGACGAACTTGAGACGATTCAGAGTATTGCTGAAAGGGAGGGTAAGGAAATCGAAATAGCATTCCGCATAAACCCTGACATAGATCCAAAAACGCATCCTAAAATAGCAACCGGCCTTAAGGAGTCGAAATTCGGATTGCCGGAAGAACAGGCATTGAAAGCTTATGAAATGGCGCTAAGGATGAAAAACGTTGATCCAAAGGGGATTCACTGCCATATCGGAAGTCAGATTCTCGAAACTTCCCCCTTTATTTCTGCACTGCGAAAGCTCGGAAAAATTGCGAAAGCAATTGAAAAGCTCGGTGTCGAATTGGACTTCATAGACATCGGCGGAGGTCTGGGAATTGACTACGAAGGTAAGGGAGCGATCACTCCTCATGACTTAGCAAAAGAGCTTCTACCTGTTTTTGAGGAGGTTTCATCCGATCTCAATTCCGATCCGATGCTGTGGCTCGAACCGGGGAGAAGCATTGTCGGAAATACCACAGTCCTTCTTACTAGAGTAAATGCCGTAAAGAGGACCCACAGGAATTTTGTTGCCGTTGATGCCGGATTCAATCTGCTAATCAGACCTGCAATGTATGGATCGTACCACAGAGTCGTCGTTGCTAATAGGGATGGAGGAGAGGAGGAAATTTACACGGTTGTTGGACCAATTTGCGAGAGTGGAGACGTTCTTGCGAGGGATCGAAAGCTTCCTAAAGTCGAAAAAGGCGATCTAATAGCCATTTTAGACGCTGGAGCCTATGGATTCTCGATGAGCAGCCAGTACAACGGGCGACCAAGGTGCGCAGAAGTCCTTGTAAGCGGTAGCAAAACAGCTTTGATAAGGGAACCTGAAAGCTTTGGAGATCTAGTTGCCAGACAAAGAATCCCGGAGTGGATTTGAGCAACAGTTCTAAAAAGCAAAAATATTTAAACCGACAAAGCTACGAGCCCGCAATGTATCAATATGCAGACTCTGTAATGTTGGTACCTGTAGTAGTTCTATTCTAAAGCTACTCTGGGGTGGGTTCATGCGTGCTGCCGATGCCTTTATCAAGGCTCTAGAAAAGGAGGGTGTTGAGGTCATCTTTGGCATACCTGGAGGTGCGATTCTCGAAATCTACGACGCCCTTTACGATTCGAACATAAAGCACATAACGACGAGGCACGAGCAGGGAGCGACGCATGCAGCTGACGGCTATGCTAGGGCGAGCGGTAAAGTCGGGGTTATCTTTGCAACTTCCGGGCCCGGCGCAACGAATACCGTAACAGGGATTGCAAACGCTTACATGGATTCTTCCCCGATAGTGGTTTTCACAGGGCAGGTGGCCAGGAGTTTGATAGGCAATGACGCTTTCCAGGAAGCGGACATAACAGGCATCACGATGCCGATCACAAAGCACAACTATCTGGTTACAGATCCAAAGAGTCTGCTTAGAATTGTAAAAGAGGCATTTCATATCGCCTCGACCGGCCGTCCGGGACCTGTGCTAGTTGACATTCCCAAAGACGTGTCTCAGTCGGACATCGAGTTTGATTATCCAAGCAAGGTCGAGTTAATGGGGTACAAGCCAAAATACGAGGGTCATCCGATGCAAATCAAGAAGGCGGCGGAGCTAATAATGAAATCTGAAAGACCGATAATACTTGCGGGCGGAGGGGTGAGGATATCCAATGCGCAGAAGGAGCTTACCGAACTTGCAGAAGCTATTCCGGCATTTGTTGTAACAACTCTGATGGGCAAGGGTTCGATTAGTGAGTATCACCCCCTCTGCTTGGGCTTTGTCGGAATGCACGGGTCAAAGTATGCGAATTACGCACTAAGCGAGAGCGATCTCGTTATTGCCGTTGGTTGCCGTTTCAGCGACAGAACCACGGGCAATGCGGCGCTTTTTGCTCCCAATGCCAAAATAATCCACATAGACATAGATCCTGCCGAGATCGGCAAGAACGTTCGCGTGGACGTTCCAATTGTTGGAGATGCAAAGAGAATTCTGGCACAGCTTAAAAAATACATTCAGTACAAACAGCGGAAAGAGTGGGAGGAAAAGATAAAAGAGTGGAGAGAGAAGTTTCCGCTGAGATACCGCAAAGATGGATTTAAACCGCAGTTCGTGGTTGAAAAGGTGTGCGAATTCTTCCCCGATGCAATAGTCACAACCGAAGTCGGGCAAAATCAGATGTGGGCGGCCCAGTTTTTCAAGGTGAAATATCCTAGGCAGTTTATAAGCAGCGGGGGGCTCGGAACAATGGGTTTCGGATTCCCCGCCGCGATGGGCGCAAAAGTTGCCTGTCCGGACAAGGATGTGATAGACATCGCTGGCGACGGGAGCTTTATGATGAACATTCAGGAGCTGGCGACCTGTGTTCACTACGAAATACCTGTAAAGGTTTTCATACTGAACAACGGATACCTTGGGATGGTCAGACAGTGGCAGCAGCTTTTCTACAGAGAAAGGTACTCCGCAACCTGCATCGGCTGTGAAAAAATTAGCTATGAAAAAATCGCCAGGGGTTTTGGGGCCATGGGGATAACGGTTGAGAAACCCAGCGAAGTCGAGGACGCACTGAAAATAGTAAAGGAGAACAGCGATGTACCGGCTGTGGTTGACTTCAGAGTCGATTTCGATGCGAACGTCCTTCCAATGGTCCCGCCGGGAAAGAGCTTAAAGGATATAATTGAGGTGGATTGATATGAAGTTCACGATCGCAGTCCTAGTTGAGAACAAACCAGGGGTTCTAGCAAGGGTTGCCTCGTTATTCAGAAGGAGAGGATTCAACATCGAGAGCCTTACGGTTGGAACCACAGAAAGGGAAGATCTTTCCAGGATGACCATTGTGGTAAACGGGGACGAGAGGGTTCTTGAACAGGTGACGAAACAGTTAAACAAGCTCATTGAGGTGATAAAGGTAAGCGACGTTAGCAGGGATTCCGTAGAAAGAGAGCTTTGCCTAATAAGGGTTAACTCACCTCCGGAAAAGAGGGGAGAGATCATAGAGCTGACGAACATTTTCAGGGGCAGAATTGTGGATGTGGCGAAGGATAGCTTTATCGTTGAGATCACAGGAGATGAGGACAAGATAAACGCATTCATCGAGCTCATGAAGGTTTACGGAATAAAGGAAGTTGCAAGGACGGGCAAGGTGGCGATGGTAAGGGGCGGAAAGAACGGCAAATGAGATTCTGTGTCGGAGTATAAGAATTCCCTTATTTTGTAATCGGGGTATAGAAAATTGGAAAAATATTTATTTTTGCATAGCTGATAATTTATAAAAATGGGTGCCCAGAAAACCAGAGCTTTGGCTCTGGGATGAACGGGCAAAGTTAAAATAGTTCTGCGTTGAAGAGGTCTTGGTGATGTTCCCTTGCAGAGGAAAGTCCAGATATGCGATATGAATATAGCCTTAACGAGAGGCATGGGATGGGGGAGCTTGGCTTTTGAACCGGCAGATGAGGGGAAGGGCGTGAAGCATCCCTTAACGCCGGAAGCTCCCGGCTTTAGTCGTGGGGTAGTTTATCATGTCTGGAACTGAGAAAAAATCGATAATGGAACTTAGACCTGAAGACGTGGAAAGAATCTGGATCAAACACTACGACAAGGGAGTTAGGGATCACATTGATTATCCGGTAATCCCGCTATACTCACTGTTGGAGGAAAGTGCTAGAAAATACCCTGATAAGCCTGCTTTGATATTTTACGGAAAGAAAATCACCTATAGAGAGCTAAATGAACTTACGGACAGAGTTGCGGGTTACCTTTACGACTTGGGAATAAGGAAGGGCAGCAAGGTTGTTATCGATCTACCCAACATTCCTCAGTATGTAATAGCTTATTACGGGATTTTAAAGGCCGGGGCGACGGTCGTTCAGTGCAATCCACTTTACACTGAGCGTGAGATTAGGTATATTGTTGAGAACAGCGAGGCGGAAGCGGGCTTCTTCTTTGAACCAGTATTCCCGAGAGTCGAAAAAATCCTGAATGAAGGTAGACTTAAAAAGGCTGTTATTTGCAAGGTTGAGGAATTTCTGCCGTTCCCTCTAAACCGCCTGTATCCCCTTATAAAGGAGAAGGCAAAGATCCCGAAAAGGGCGGACGTTTCATCTTGGAAAGAAATAGAAAAGCATAGACCTATGAGAGAAAGGCCCGAAATAGATCCTAAAGAAGATATTGCTGTGTTTCTGTACACCGGGGGAACAACAGGGGTTCCGAAGGCAGTTATGAGCACGCATTACAATCTGGTTGTGAATACATATCAGGTTCTGGAGTGGCTTCCAGACAAAGATGCTCAAAGAGATGTCTACATCGGTGTTCTTCCGTACTTCCACAGCTATGGAATGACGACCTCTTTAAACGGACCGATCGCATTCGGTGCCACGATAGTGCTCATTCCGGATCCTAGGGATATAAAGACGATCCTGAAATCCATTCAGAAATACAAGGTTACGATATTCTGCGGAGTTCCGACAATGTATGCAGCAGTTCTTAACTATCCCGGAAGAGAGAAGTACGATTTGTCGTCTATTAGGGCCTGCATAAGCGGCGCAGCACCTCTTCCCGTGGAGCTTAAAAAGAAATTCGAGGAGGCAACTGGCGGTAAGCTTGTTGAGGGCTACGGACTGAGCGAGACTTCGCCGGTAACGCATGCCAATCCTATTTATGGCCTGAATAAGGCGGGAAGCATTGGAATTCCGCTGCCAGATACTCTGGCTGTTGTAATTGACGATGAGGGAAACGTTCTACCCCCCGGGCATGTTGGAGAACTCGCAATCTACGGACCACAGGTTATGAAAGGGTACTGGAAAATGGAAAGCGAAACCGCGAAGGTACTGGTTAATGGCTGGCTTCTCACAGGGGATATGGCGAAGATGGATGAGGATGGCTATTTTTACATAGTTGAGAGGAAGAAGGATATGATCATTGCCGGAGGATACAACATATATCCTAGAGAGGTCGAGGAAGTTCTCTATGAGCATCCTGCGGTTCTTGAAGCGGCCGTAATAGGCGTACCCGATCCTTACAGGGGTGAAACCGTCAAGGCCTTTATAGTCCTCAAGCCGGATTACAGGGGAAAGGTCAGCGCGGAAGAGATAATAAAATTCTGCAGAGAGAGACTGGCTGCATACAAAGTTCCGAGAATTATTGAGTTCAGGGACGATCTGCCAAAATCAGCTGTTGGGAAAATCCTGAGGAGGGTTCTGAAAGAGGAGGAGATGAAAAAAGATCGTGGGTCTTGAGTTCTCCGCAGCACAATTTTTTAACCTTCTTAGCTCAGAACTGCTTCAGAAAAATTTGGTGCGACCAAATTGAGAAAAATTTAAATATTCTCCAAAATAATAGCTCGAGAGAAAGCTCGCTAGAAATGGCCCAAATAACTGCCGCAGATGCTGAGGGGGAGGTGTGCGGCTTTCCCCAGGCGGTAGATTGCTTCAGATTTAGGTTAGAGAAAAGGTGAAAAGATGAGGTGGGTGATGCTGATTCCCCTGCTGGCAGTAATTGTGCTTGGATGTGTCGAACAGAAAGCAACACTTAACGTGGAAAGAAACGTTGTTTACGACTGCCAGTGCCACGAGGAACCTTGGAAGTATCCGGAGCACTATGCAAACGTTACCAGTTGCAAAGAGTGCCACGGAAATGAGATTTTGGCCGTGCACAGGAACCTCACAGGATGGGTATGGGATAACGCGAGGGACGCCAACTGCACCCTCTGCCACGATTCATCGCTGCTTGCAAACCACATGCCTGACAAATGCGAGGTCTGCCACACGACGATGGTTGAAAGACACAGCAAGTATCTGGATAAGTACATAGAACACGAGGTGAAACCATGATGAGGAAGCTCGCGTTTGTTTTTGTTGCGAGTTTGATCCTCTTTTTTGCGCCGATAAACGCCCAGCAGAGTGTTCACAGTTGCGACACCTGTCACAGCCATGCAGACGTTTATACAGCCCATCTTTCAACATGGAAGCAATGCGCAGACTGTCACGGCGATTTGCATGCGCTGCACTCGTCTAAGGATGCTAGCTGCCAGGACTGCCACGGAGGGAACCCTTACACAGTGCTCTGCCACGCAATGCCGAGCGACATGAAGATACCCTCCATGGAAGGTCTTGGCGCTTCCTGCGCTAACTGCCATGCAGTAGTTACCGACCACCAGGGTGACTGCAAGAATTGCCATACTGAAGATGTGAATGTCATACACAAGGATGCAAATGTTCTTGGGGGTGAGTGAGGATGCTCGAATACATTTACTACGTTCTACTGATAATTGCAATCGCGGTTTTCATCAAAGGGCTCAAAGAGAAGATAGACTTCGTAAACTCGGGCCGTCCGGGCTCGGAACCGAGAACGAACAACAAGCTCAGGAGGCTGGGGTACGTAGTAAAGGATGCATTTTTCCTGATAAGGCTGATGAAAAGAGAGAAAAAGATGGGTATAGGGCATTTCCTCGTTCTTCTGGGCTTCATAATTCTGTTTATAGACATCTTCGTACTTCTGATATGCGCAACACTGATTCCTGACTCCTTCAGAGCGAAATACGAAATTTTTGGGATTACCGTAAGCGGCTACGAGATCTTCAACCACTCAATGGGGCTTTCTGCAATCATCTTCTTCGTCGGACTGCTATACATGGCCATAAACCGTTACATACTGAAACCCTCGAGATTTGCAAGAAAATACGATAATGCAGGCGATGATAGCCTGGTATTGCTTCTCCTGCTCTTTGCGGCAATTTTCGGATGGCTTGTCGACGATGTATTCAGAACCGCTCCAGATTACGTGTTCAGAATACCTGTAATAGGTTACAAATTAACTATTCCAAGCGATGTTCTGGTAAACGTCTTCTGGTTCGCCCACGCTGTGGCGATACTGGCCCTGTTGGCCCTGATCCCGCAAACAAAGCTGATGCACATACTTGCAGCGCCAATTGCAATCTTCACCAGAACTGAAAGAAAGCCCGGAGTTCTTAGACCAACTCCGCAGACGGAAGAGTATGTTGGAATGGTAAAAAGATCGGACCTCACGAGGCGCGATCTGCTGGCAAGCCTTGCATGCATGAGATGCGGTAGATGCCAGGACAACTGCCCGGCTTTTAATTCAAAGACTTCACTTTCACCGATGTTTCTTGTGCAGAACATAAGGCATATAGACAAGATTCTGAAGGATGAACTGCCAATTGCGAAACCATACGAAGTGGTTCTTGAGGAAGATGGCGGAGAAGCGGAGGAACCGCTGCTTCTGGACAACGTTCTTGACATGCACGCGATCTGGGCCTGCACAACCTGCAGGGCTTGCATGGAGATGTGCCCCGTATACATTGAGCAGATGGACATGATTATCGAGATGCGCAGGGGCATCATCGAGAGCGGCGAAACCCCGCCCGACATAAGAGACTTCCTCACGAATATCCAAAAACAGAAGAATCCTTGGGGTGAAGGAAAGTTCAAGAGGGATCAGTGGACGAAGAAGTCCGAAGTTCCCGTTCCGACAGTCAAGGACAATCCGGAATTCGAGTGGCTATGGTTTGTGGGCTGCGCTCACAGCTTTGATAACAGAAACATCCCCGTCACCGCAAAGCTTGCCAAGATCCTGAAGGACATAGGGGTCAACTACGCAATCCTTGGCAGAGATGAGGGATGCTGCGGGAACGACGTGAGAAGAGTCGGTGAAGAGGGCCTGTTCCAGCTCCTCAAGGAAGAAAATGTCGGGCAATTCGAAAAGTTTGGGGTTAAGAGGATAATCGCAACCTCGCCTCACTGCTTCAACACGCTGAAGAATGAATACGAGGGCTATGATGTGAAGTTCATCCTCGAGGTCATTTACGACGCCATAAAGGACGGAAGACTGAAGCTGAAGAAACCGATAAACAAGACCGTTACATTCCACGATCCGTGCTACCTTGGTAGATATAACGGACTCTACGAACTACCGAGAGAGATTCTGAAGTCAATACCCGGGCTCAAGCTTGTTGAGATGCCGAGAAACAGAAACAGGAGCTTCTGCTGCGGTGCGGGTGGCGGAAACCTTGTCAGAGAGTACCCAGGGCAGTTCAGACCGAACAACCTGAGGGCAAAGGAGGCCGCTGATACAGGGGCTGAAATCCTGGCCGTGGCCTGCCCGTTCTGCATGATCATGCTGGAGGATGGTGTTAAGAGCGAGAAGCTCGAGCAGAAGATCACAGTAATGGACGTGATCGAGCTCGTTTACGAGTCTGCATACGGTGCGTGAAATCAGTAATTCCTATTTTTTTAAATTCATCGGTTTTTTGGATCTACTGCAGTCATTGAAGTTTCCAATACTTTCAGTTTGCTTTCAATCCAGCAGCAATAAAAATTGATAACAAAAAGGAAAAATTTTATAACACGAAAAATGAATTATTCTCATCATCTGATGAGAAAGGTAACAAATTTCTCCATCATGGTGTTGCCTATGAAATGCGCAAAGTGTGGGAAGGAGATTGAGGAAGGGGAGGCTGTAAAAAAGGATAACATCTTTCTCTGTGAGGACTGCTACTTCGACGAGCTAAGTCCTGTCCGGGTCTGCGACCCCTGGGCAGTGATGCTTGCAAAAAAGGCCGGCGGTAAGAAGCTCACCGAGAGACAGAGAAGGATTTACGAGCTGGTAAGGAACAGAGGAAAGGCCAAGGCAGAAGAGATAGCGAGAGAGCTAGGGATGAGTGTTAAAGAGGTCGAGAGGGAGTTTGCAATTCTGAGGCATCTCGAACTTGTTAAGGGTAGAAAGGAAGGAGATGAGGTTTTCATCGTTCCATTTGACAGCTGAGAGGTGATCCTGTGGGTAAAGCCAATGACAAATTGGATTTGAAATTGCCCGACGTCGAAAAGGCGTTTACGGAGCTTCACAGTGCTGTATTCTCAGATGGAAAACTTACGGTCAAGCAGAAAGAACTGATAGCAGTTGGAATTTCGGTGGCGATAAGATGTTCACCGTGCATAAGGAACCACCTCAGCAAAGCAATTGAAGCGGGAGCCTCCAAAGAGGAAATTCTGGAGGCAGCATCGGTTGCCCTGCTAATGAGGGGCGGGCCGGCGATTCCATACATCAGGGAACTTATTGAGCTTCTGGGGGAGTGAGACTATGGGTTTTGAAGTAAAGCCCGTGGGTTTGGTGAGATCCCCTTACAGGAAGAACGGCGAAGCGCCCAATCAGGGAAGGTTCTCAGAAGAGATTTCCGAGATCGAGATCTTTCCGGAATTTGAAGAGGGTTTGAGGGACATCGAGACATGCTCACACCTCATTGTCCTCTACTGGCTCGACAGGGCCAGAAGAGATTCCCTAACGGCCATCCCGCCACATGACGGAAGGGAGCATGGGGTGTTTGCAACACGATCACCTAACAGACCAAATCCTATAGGTTTTGCCGTTGTAAAACTGCTTGAAAGGAAAGGAAGGTTCCTGAAAGTTAAATGGCTGGATGCACTGGACAAAACTCCGGTTTTGGATATTAAGCCGTATTCATCGAAGATTGATAGTGTTGAAGATGCAGAGATAGGCTGGTTTGAAGGTGGTAGGATGAGAGGGAGCTTTTGCTGAGGGCTAAGGAATTTCACGGCCATATATGTCCGTTTGTTGCACTCGGCGTCCGAATGTCTGTTTTGGCGATGGATGAACTTGGAGTTAGCAGGAGCAAGATCGCAAGCATTGGCGAGGAAATCCTTGCAATCGTGGAGTGCAACAACTGCTTAACTGATGGAGTTCAGGTTGCAACCGGATGCATGCTCGGGAACAACAGCCTGATCTATCTGGATCTGGGCAAAAATGCTTTGACCTACGACGACGTTGTTAAGAGGCTCATTGAGGAATACAAGAGGCGTAGGCATGAGAAGGACTAACGCAGTTAAACTAGCAGTGGATGAGGAAACACATGAGAAGCTGAGGGAACTGGGCATAATCACGGCGAAGTGCTGGAACGAAGTGAACTGGCATCGTTAACTTGGCCACGGTCTATGCTGAGGGCACATGGTACATCTTCAAGGGCGGTAGCGTTCTTTCCCAATACGAGTGCTACAGCGGAAAGATAGGCAAAGTTCATAAGGTTTTGGCAAGGCACAGGCAGAGGACGAGCAGGAAGCTCAGGCTCCTCTACGATAAGAGAAGGAGGTTTCTGAGGCATGCGTTGAACAGCATGGTTAGAAAGATAGTGGAGGAGCTGAAAGAGGGGGGAGTGAGAAAGGTTGTTGTTGGCTACCCAAAAGGAGTTGCCAGAAATCACGGTAATAAGCTTACGGTGAATTTTTGGAATTATGGTTACACAATCAGGCGCTTTAAGGAGATTGGCGAGGAGTTGGGAATTGGGGTGATCGACGTTGCAGAACCGAATACATCAAAGGACTGCTCGCTAT
>Ga0080004_1205716_pt1 | contig 67100 bp, 74 predicted proteins | sample WasSprMetagenome_FD_69207 | JGI IMG/M metagenome (GOLD analysis project Ga0080004, IMG submission 69207) | Sulfidic aquatic microbial communities from Washburn Spring, Yellowstone National Park, USA - WS (SPADES assembly) (version 2) | ecosystem: Environmental > Aquatic > Thermal springs > Hot...
CAACTGGTAAAGCAGCAAATGCTACTGATAATCCTTGAGAGAAAGTGATTTTTGTAATATCAACACAACCAAGCTTGCCTAATATCAAAAACATTGCTACAAATCCGAAAAACCCCTGTGTACCAGGCAATGCTTGTAATACAAGAAGTAAACCAAACTTGTTTGGATCTTCTGCTGTGACCCCAGATGCTGCTTGACCTACTATACCACAACCTATTGCGGAACCAGCTCCTGCAAGACCTGCTGCTATTGCTCCACCTAAGATTACTAACATAAATCCTAAGTATTGTTCCATAACACACCTCCTTTTAATAAAATGTTGATGTGTGAATGAGTGAATGAGTTCATAGTTAGTAGTTCATAGTTGATAGTTATTAACCCTATAACTCATTAACCCGTTTACTCATCAACTCATCTACTTATTCACCCATCCACTCATTTACTCATCCACCCATCTGCTTTCTTATTGGTTGAAAAAGTTTTATTGGTCTACCACCTGGAACAAAAAATTTTGAAAAAAATTCTAAGTATTGCAACCTTGCTGAATGAACCATCGCACCTAAAATACCCATTAAAAAGTTAAAAATATGCCCGCCAACAAAAGCTACAGGTGCTAAAGCTGGTTCTACATATTTTATACCTAAAAGTTGCGCGTTGAACAATTTTGCAACAAGAAGGTTTATTGTTTGAGCAATAGCAGATGATGCTAGCGCTAACGCTAAAATTCGTGAATACGAAAGTATATCAGCATAGAAACCTATTGTGTTGTACGCTTTTACAAAAAAGTTTACAGGTTTTAAAAAAATAGGTTTAATATCTCGTGATTGGAAAAATACTATGAATAAAAATAAAAATAGACTGATTTTGCTACATCTATTAATTAAACTTTGTGGCACATCCTGTGGGAAAAATAATTTATAAACTATAGGAGCAAATACAACTATAAATATTGCCCAACTTAGACTATCAATTCCGGATAGAATTTCTTTATCTTTAAAATTTTTCACTGTGTTTATCAACAATCCAAAAATTATTTGTAAAATTCCTAAAAGAAATGTAAACTTCAACATATCAATAGGTCTATTTAAAGGGTCAAGCAAAGCTGTTTTTATTGGTATTTTAAAATCTTTAAATAGGCTAAAACCTAAAAAACTATCTAAAAAAATACCCACTATTATAGAAGTTATTCCTAAATATTTAAATAATGTAACTAACTTATAGTATTCAGATATTTTTGGGATTTTTTTTCTTAATAAAATCCAAGTTAATACCATTAAAAATCCGTAAAATATATCACTTAAACATAAAGAAAAAAATATTGTAAAAAATGGTGCTAAAAAATTTGTTGGATCCACTCCGTTTAATTTTGGCAAACCATACAGTGTTGTAATAAATTCGTAAGGTTCGCTTATAGGTTTGTTATTTAATACAGTAGGAACATCGTCATCCGGTTCAGGTTCAAAAAATAATGTTTTTACTTCAGGAAATTTTTTTAGCAAATTTGTTATTTTATAAATAAATTTTTGTGGTACCCAGCAATAAATAATTTTTGTATATTGAGTAGAAACAAAATTTTTCTGTACATTAAAGAAATCCAAAAGTTCCAGACATTTTATATATATAAGATAAATTTTTTCATAATATTCTTTCGCAAGATTGATCAATTTTTGTGTATATTCTTCTTTAAGTTTGTTTATATTATTAAGTTCAGAAGCAAGTTTAGAGATTTCTTTCTCAACACTTTCACAAGTCAAAAGTTCGTGTAAATTGAAAATTGTTACGTTCAATTTTTTTGTAACTTCTAAAAATTTTGTTTCGTTCTCTTTTTCAACAAATATGACAGTATAAAAGTCATTTTTTACTTTTTTATGAACCCAATAATAGACAAAAGAAAATTTTTTAAATTCTTCTTTTAATTTTTCAAAGGTTTTAACATCAGTTTTTATAAAAAAGTAGGAGATAACTTTGCTTTTTGTTAATAAAGAAAAATTTATATCAACACCATGAAAGTTAGATAATATTTGAAGTTTTGTTTCTATAACATTAGTTTGTGAAGTAAGTTGATTAATATTTTTATGTAACTGTACTAATTCGTCACATATAGGTTTTATTTCTTTTATTTCAGATTGAATATCTGAGTTAAAAACGATCTTTTCTTTTGTAAAAGAAAAAGAACCAATTTTATTGTACTTTTGTAAAACATTTAGCAAAGATTCTAGATGTGATGTAAATTCTTTTATTTGCTCATATGAAACAGAAAAAAGTTTGCTATAAGTGTCTTGTGTTTGTTGTTCAATAATTTCAACACAAGATATGTTTTTCAGTTCAACAATAAAATTTTCGTAAATTTCTTGTGGCGTTATAAAAACAGCTTTTTTAATTTTATCTATTGCCATAAGTTTATGATTTTTTCAACAAATTTTTTTGATAAATCTTCTTTTCTTATTTTTTTTTCAATAGAGATAGAAAAATTTTTGATTTTTTCTTCAAAACTTTTTTTAATTTGTTCTTCATACTGACTTAATTCTTTTTTTAGTTGTTCTTTAAGTTGGAGTGAATAGTCGTTTATAATTTTATTTTTTTCATCTTCTAACTTTTTTTTGTATAATTCTAGTTCTTCTTCATATTGTTGTTGTAATTTTTTAATTTCTTTTTCTTTTTGTTGTTCAAACAAAACTATTTTTTCTACAACTTCTTTTGGTGTTAATAAGTTCATAGTTTTTTATATTTTCTTTTGATTACGATTTGTTTTATTTCTACATGCAACCATTTATGAAATTCTTTTTTTCTTTCTTGTTCAAGTTTGACTGGTTTTAATAGATGGAACAAGTCTAACATTTGTCGATAGGAATTATATATCTGTAAACAACGACTACATTGGTAAAGATGGTCAAACAAAAATTCTTCTTCCTTCATATCAAGTTCATCATCAAAAAATTCTGATAATAGATCTAATATATCTTTACATTTTATTATCATATTTATTCGAAAACCTCTTAAACTCCTAAGTTTAAATATTTACCCATTAGTTCTCTTAAAAAAAGTCTACTACGATGTAGTCGTGTTTTTATTGCTGCTGGAGATAAATTTAGTATTTTAGCAACTTCTTCAATAGATTTACCTTCAAGTTCTTTTAATATGAAAACAGTTCTGTATTTTTCTGGTAATTTATTTAATGAATCGTTAAGTATGTTTATTAACTCTTGCTCTTCAAGAGTTTTTATAGGGTTATCATCTACAGTTTGAATATTACTTAATTCCTCTGTATCAATAGATTCATAAATTTTTGATTCATTTTCAGTAGGTATAAAAGTCATCTTTTTTTCTAAACTTTTTTGTTTTCTTTTATGCATTAAAGCATAGTTTAATGCAATTTTATATAACCATGTTGAAAAAGCTGATTTACCTTTAAATTTTTTTAAATTTTTAAACGCGCTCAACGCTGTTTCTTGTAACACATCATACGCTTTTTCTTTATCTTGTAAGATTCTGTATGCTAAAGAGAATATACTGTCTTCGTATCGTTTTATTAATTTTTCAAAAGCAGAAATATTACCATTTTTTGCTAAAGCAACTAATGTTGAATCTTTTTGTTCAGTTTGTTTCATGATGAATATTCTAACAAAAAATTTTGTTGTTATCAATAGTTGAAAGTAATTTTTATGTTTTAGTAAAAATTAATTATGGGTGAGATAAAAGAGAATTATAAAATAAAGCTTATTTGCGGAATAATTTACAGTTTTACTTGGTGTAAAAAGAAGTTTGCTGTTGAAGATAATAAAAGTGTTTCAGAAAAAATAAACGATTTAGTTTTACAAGTTTTCAAAAAAGAGTTTGGAGTAGAAAAAATAGATTTACAAAGTGATATAATAAAATTTGACTTTACCGAGTATTATAACGAAGAAATGGGGGAAAATTTGTACCGTTATTGGTTTAGTTTTTCTCCTTTAATTCAACTATCTGAAATTTATAAAATCAAAATTTTCTCTAACGAAATTGAAAAAAAATATTTTTCTGAAAATGCTAACCGTAAAGTAAATCTTGATCCTGGTTATGTTGACGGGTCAAAGCTTGTGTTGTTTTCTACAAAAAACTATTCTCACAGAGTGTATATAGGAGAAGGTATCTTTGCTGAAGTTACGCTTTTGTATAAACATAAACAGTTTCACACCTTAGATTGGACCTATCCTGACTATAAAACCCAAACAGCAATAGAATTTTTCTCAAAAGTTAGAGAAGTTTATAATAAAGAATATACCAAATAAGATAAGTAAAATACCACAAATAGTTGTTATAATTTTATAAACTTTCTGATGGAAAAAACTTTTTGTTTTGTATACAAAAAATGATAAAAATGTATACCAAATAAAATCGCACAGTAAATGTACAATAGAAAAAATTATAATTGCTAACTTGCCAAAATTTATTGATGTTAAAATCAAACTATTACCTATTGTTAACCACCAAATAAAAAAATACGGGTTTGAAATTGTAGCAATGACACCAGAAAACATTGCTCCGTAGGGCAGGTCTGTCTGTGAAACTTCTTTAGTTTTAAAAATTGTTATACCTAAAAAGATGAGAATAATTCCACCTATTAATCCTATTAATGTTTTTAACAAAGGTAAATAAAAAATTTTTGTGAAACCAAAATAAATAAGAAAGATCAATGGTAACTCAACAATACCATGACCTATAGATACTAAAACACCACTGTATTTGTTTTGTAACCCTTTTGCAACAGTGACTGCAGTTAAAGGACCAGGTGAAGCAACTCCTGAGAAAGAAATTAGAACTACTGTTGATAAAAACACAAAAAAGTTTTGCATTTACTCTACCATATGTTGTAATAACTTTATTGCTTGTTTTGTAGGTTTTACATCGTGTGCACGAAGAATATCAACTTGTTTTAATATACAATATGTATGTAAAACAATTGTCCCTTCGTATCGTTCTTGTGGTGGAAGAGGATTTTCTTCAGTTCCTAAAATTCTTCCTATGAATGATTTACGAGATAGACCAATTAAAATCTTAAAGTTATAAGCTTTTCCATCAATATTTAAAGTTTTAAACTCATCAATATTTTTTAAAATCTCAATATTATGTTTTGTTGTTTTCCCAAAACCAATCCCTGGGTCTATTATTATTCTTTGTGGTTCAATACTATGTTCAAAAAGAAATTTTATTCTTTCAACAAAAAAATTTTTTATTTCATTTACAACACCGTATGGATATTGTGGGTTAACCTGCATTATCTTTGGTGTGCCTTTCATATGCATAAGAACAACTTTTGTGTTCGGGTATGATTTTAACAACTCAACAGTTTGTGGTGATACACGAAGTGCGTAAATGTCATTTATAATTTCTACACCTAACTCTAACGCTTGTTTTACAACTTCGTATTTATAACTATCAACAGAAACTGTGATATTTGGAAAATTTTTTTTAATCTCTTTTATTACAGGTATAACACGTTTAAGTTCTTCTTCTACAGATATAGGTTCAGAATTAGGTCTGGTTGATTCACCACCAACATCTATTATATCTGCTCCTTCAGAGATAAGTGTTTCAGCATGTTTGACAGCACTCTCTAAAGAAAAATATTTACCGCCATCATAAAAAGAATCAGGTGTTACATTAAGTATCCCCATTATTTTGATTTGTTTCATAATTTCAATCTTTTATAATTTTTTAATAACGAAACAGCAACATCTTCCGATGCAAGGTGGGCAGTTTCAGGTTTGATTTCATTTTTATAAGGTAGATTTAAAGAAATTAAAAATTCAGAATTGTTTTTTAAAAAATTTTCTAATGTTTTTTTATTTATTACAATTACATCTTCTTTTCTAATTATAAATTTTTTGTCAATCAAAGTATTATCACAATATCCAATTCCTAATTTAGGAAGTAGAAAAATTGTAGGTTCTTCCCAATGTGTTTGAGAACTTTTCCCTAACACATTTATTAATCGTATTTCAGAAGATTTTGTGAAGATACTTTTAACTGAATAAAAGATGTCTTCATTTTTATATTTTATTTTTAAGTCAAAACGTTGAGAAATTTTTCCAACATGTGATGCGTCAAATTCTAATGCTCTGAAAGTTGCTAAAACAATAAATTCTATAACACCACCTACTATAAATCTATTTTCATATATCTTTGTGTCGTATAAATTAAGTATTTTATTTATTGCATCTAAGAATTCTTCCTGTAATAAAACATCTTCTTTAAATTTTTTTGCATAGTATTTAAATAAATTTTGTGCACTTGTGTATTTCATTAATTTAAAATAACATTAATTCCTCAGAATAAGTTTTTTTAGGAAAAACACCGTGTTGAAGTCTATATTTAGCAATTTCTACATATTCTTTAACTATTTCAAAACATATAAAATTACGATTAAGTTTTTTCGCACAATATCCGACAGTCCCTGATCCTGCAAACGGATCTAAAATAATGTCTCCTTCATCAGAAGAATAAAGTATCATTTTTTCAACAAGTTTTTCAGGCAATCTTGTTGGTGTCTTAATTCTGTTTGGACAGTAATCTCTATTTATTATCCACACATCTTCAGGATATTTATCAATTTTGTTAAATTTATAATCTTTAAGATTCTTAACACAAAATAAAATATGGTAATGACTTGTTACAAATTTCTTTTTTGTATAAACACCAAACTGATATTTCCAAATTATGTGATTAATAATATGAAAATTAATATCATAAACTGCATTAAGTATATCTCTTAAATTTGTCCAACCAGAGACAACATACATACTTCCATTGTCTTTTAATACTCTATAACATTCTTTAAGCCATTTTAACGAGAAATCATAATAATTTTCTTTTTTAATTTCTTTATATCCTGCTACAACATTTGAAGATTTACGATTATAAAACCCTAAATTTTCTTTGAAATCAATACCAAAAGGTGGATCTGTAATAACCAAATCTATACTTTTTGGTGGCAACTGAGTAAGTAATATAAGAGCATCGCCACAATAAAACTCATTTATAGAAAACGGACCTATAGAAGTTGTATATTTTAATTGCGTTTCTTTAACTTTTGATTTTTTCATTCTTTTATAAGTTGTAAAACTTCCATTCTTGCACGAAGGTCTTTTAGGAATATACCACGCATACAAGAGGTTACAATTTTATGTCCTGGTTTTTTAACACCACGCATTGAAAGACACAAATGTTCTGCTTCACAAACAACCATTACACCTAACGGTTTTGCTTTTTCCATGATTGTCTCAGCAATGTGTTTTGTAAGCCGTTCTTGAAGTTGGAGCCGTTTTGAAAATGCTTCTACTACTCTTGCAAGTTTTGAAATTCCTAAAAGCCGTTTTTTATGTGGGATATAAGCTATATGTATTTTACCAAAGAAAGGAAGTAAGTGATGTTCACATAAAGAATAAAACGGTATGTTTTTTTCTAAAACAATTTCTTCGTGTTCTTCAGTTTCAAAATACACTGTAAGTACTTCTTTTGGATCTATAAAATATCCCGAGAGTGCTTCTTCATAAAATTTTGCAACACGCCTCGGTGTACCTTTTAATCCTTCTCTATCTGGGTTTTCACCAACCGCAATTAAAATATCTCTTACTGCTTTTTCTATTTTTTCTTTGTTTATTTTTTTCATAACCACGGATTACACGGAACCACAGATTACGCAGAATATATCGCTCAAAAATTATTCACTGTTAACTATTAACTATGAACTATGAACTAATAATCTCATCTATCTCTTTTCCTTCAAGAACCTCTTTTTCCATAACTTTGTTTGCTAACGCTTCAAGCTTTTTATAATTTTCCGACAACAATTTTTCTACATTATGTTCACAGGTTTCTATTATATTTTTTATCTCATCATCAATAAGTTTCGCTGTATATTCTGAATACAACTTTTCTTTTGCTAGATAGTCTCTGCCTAAGAAAATTTCTTCTTCTCTTTTTCTTAATGTTAAAGGACCAATTTTTTCTGACATACCATATTCTGTAACCATCTTTGTTGCGATTTCAGTAGCTTTTGCTAAATCATTTTGTGCACCGGTTGTTATATCGTTAAAAACTAACTTTTCAGCAACTCGTCCACCTAATAGTACTGAAATTTTGTTTAACAATTCTTGTTTTGAAATTATATATTTGTCTTCGGCAGGAAGTTGTAAAGTGTATCCTAACGCAGGACCACGAGGGATCAAAGAAATTTTGTGTACAGGATCACAGCCTGGGATAAGTTTTGCAACTAAAGCATGGCCTGATTCATGGTAAGCAATAATTTTCTTTTCACGTTCTGATATAACCCTTGATCTTCTTGCAGGGCCAGCCATGACTTTTTCTATTGCTTCGTCAAAATCAGACATATCAACAACATCTTTGTTTTTTCTTGCAGCAAGTAACGCAGCTTCGTTGACAAGGTTTGCTAAATCTGCTCCAACAAATCCAGGTGTCCTTTGTGCAATCAAAGCTAAGTTAACATCAGGTGCTAACCTTACATTTCTTGTATGTACTTTTAATATTTCTTCTCTTCCTTTTATATCAGGTATAGGGACAGCGATGTGTCTATCAAACCTACCTGGTCTTAAAAGTGCAGGGTCTAAAACATCGGGTCTGTTTGTTGCAGCAATAAGTATTACACCTTCTGTTGTATCAAACCCGTCAAGTTCTACAAGAAGTTGGTTTAATGTTTGCTCTCTTTCATCATGTCCACCACCAATACCTGCGAATCTGTGCCTACCTACAGCATCAAGTTCATCTATAAACAGAAGACAAGGTGCATGTTTTCTTCCTTGCTCAAATAAGTCTCTTACCCTTGCTGCACCTACTCCTACAAACATCTCTACAAATTCTGACCCTGAAGCAGAAAAAAATGGTACTCCTGCTTCACCAGCAACTGCTTTTGCAAGAAGTGTTTTGCCTGTTCCGGGAGGACCATATAGCAAAACACCTTTTGGTATTTTCCCACCAAGACGTTGGAATTTTTTTGGATCTTTTAAAAATTCTATAATTTCTTGTAATTCTTCTTTAACTTCATCACATCCAGCAACATCTTTAAATGTTACAGTGCTTTTATTTTTGCCTATATACAATCGTGCGCGGGATTTACTAAACATCATTGCTTGTTTTCCACCAGCTTGAAGTTGTTTTGTCCATAGAATCCATAATATAATAAAGAGTAATACAGGACCAAAATTTAACAATACGGACCAAAACCAACTTCCTCGGTCAGCTACAGCTGAAAATTTTACATTCTTGCCTTCTAATTCTTCAACAAGTTTTGTATCTTCTGGAATACGATAAGTTTTGAATAATGATATTTTATTATCTTCAATATATTTTCCAGAGATTGAATCAGGTTTTATCTTAACTTCAACGATTCTACCTTCACGAAGTAAAGATTTAAATTCTGAATAAGGAATTTCTTTCTCAACTTGCATTTCACGTATACCACGAATAAATAAGAATATTAAAAAGAAAAAAAGTATCCATGAAATAAGAGATTTAAATTCTTTTTTCATATTTTTAATCTATTGCTGCTATGTAAGGTAAATTTCGGTACTTTTCGTTATAATCGAGCCCGTATCCTACTATAAACTTGTTTGGTACATCAAAACCTTTATAATCAATTTTTACCTTAGCTTTTCTTCTGCCTATTTTGTTTAACAACGCACAAATTTTTACTGATTTTGCTTTCCTAGTTAACAAATTTTGTTTTAGAAAATTTAGTGTCCTACCTGTATCTATAATATCTTCTACTATAAGGATATTTTTTCCAACTGGATTGTCATACAAATCCATTATAAGTTGGACTACACCAGTTGAGTTTTTGCCATCATAAGATCTTACTGCAATAAAATCAATTTCACAATCAATATCCAATTGTCGTACAAGATCACTTAAAAATATTGTGCTTCCTTTAAGTATACCTACAATTAAAAGTTTACCTTTGTTTTTATAATCCTTAGAAATTTTTTTTGCAAGTTCAGCAACTTTTTGTTTTATTTTTTCTTCAGGAATAAGAATTTTTAATTTATTTGAATTTTTAACCATTTTTTTGATTTTGAGATAAAGACGTTTTTTGTTAATCTCAAATTTTTGTGTGAAGTTGTTAAAAATTTTATAATTGTTTCTACAACTTTTTTATACCCTTGTCGTATTTTTATTTTATGTTGTGATACAATTTTAGTCAACAGTTTATGCAAAATCTCTTTTTTAATCAGATTATTATACATCAAAAATTTTTTTAAATCAATACAAACAAAATTTTTGTTTATTTTTACTTCAGCTAAATGTTTTTCAATCTGTTGCGATATGAAATCATTTATTTCTTTAAAGTGCTCAATTGTAGAAATAATGTTGTCTTTGAAGTTCGGATTTAAATTTTTAAACATAGGAAAGATTCTATTTCTTAACAAATTTCTTCTGTAGAAAATTTTTGAGTTTGTTTTGTCAAATGTATACTTTACTTTTTGCTGAGACAAAATTTTTACAATTTCATCTTTCATAATATCAATTATAGGTCTTAAGATATAAATAGTTCTACTATTATGTTTTTCTTCTCTTAATGGAGGTATACTACAAAGTCCTTTTATTCCACTACCACGAAGTAAGTTTATAAAAAATGTTTCCACAACATCATCTTTTGTATGACCTGTAGCGATTATAGAAGCATTTTGTCTTTGTGCAACTTCAAATAGTTTTTTGTATCTTAGTTCTCTTAAGGTATTTTCATCTTTTTTTTCAGGGAAGATTTCTTCTATAATCAGTTGTAAATTAGTTTTTTTACAAAAGTCGTTTATAACTTCTATATCTTTTTTTATCTCCTTTTTTGTTCGCACATGGTGGTTGATATATATGGGAATAATATCAATTTTGTTTTTTAAAGAAAATTTATAAAGAAGAAGTAACAAAAACATACTATCAGGACCACCAGACACAGCAACAACAATTTTTTTATTTTTTTCTAAAATATTAGCTATACTTTTTATCCTTAATACGAACTTTTCGTAAATTCTGTTTGGAATTTTTTCAATCATAATTTTGTTATTAAAAAACATTCAATCTCTGCAATTGGCTCAATTTTTTTAAATCCTGTTTCTTTAAGACGTCGTATTATATTTGTTATAATATTTTTATTCTTAGCTCTTATCTGTGGTGAGCCAATATAATGCAAAATTTTGCCTTTTGTTTTTAAAATTCTATACAAATGAGAATAAAATTCCCAAGAATAAAGTTCTTCTGCAACATTAAACCTTGGTGGGTCATGAAGAATATATTCAAAAGATCCATCTTTAAAAGTTTTTATAACTTCTTTTGCATCACCGACAATCAATCTCGCTTTACCAACAGGAGGAATTTCATCTTCAACTAAATTTTCAAAAAATGGTTTTGAATAAGGATTTCTTTTTCCAATATAAAGAACATTTTCATCTTTTTCAATTGTTATAACCGCACAGTTTCTTTTCAAAAGAAAAATTGTTGTATATCCCAAACCTGTACAAATGTCTAATACTAAACTACCATATGGAGGATTTAGTGCTTCAACTTTCTTCGCAGCATCAACTTCTGGAGTAAGATTACGTATTCTATGCATCTGAATACCATCTATCTGTATAGTGGGCCAGCCAGCTGTTTTTACAAGTTTGTAATAATGTTGATTAAAAAACTTGATTTCTAGAACATCTTGTTTTTCGTTCATATTTATATTATTATAAAATTTTGAAAGGAGAATAAAGATGTTTAAAGAAGGTGATTTTGTTTTATTAGTGGACAGAAAAGATAGAAAGTATATAATTGAACTTAAAAAAGATACTTACTCATCATTTCATTTTGGCAAAGTTCAACATAATGATATAATTGATAAAAACCCGTCATTTGTATTCTCTTCTAATAGTGAAAAACTTCTTGTTTTAAAACCTACTACGAAAGATTTTGTCTTGTATAAACTCAAAAGAAAAAGTCAAATAATATATCCAAAAGATGTGGGACAAATTTTAGTTTTAAGTGATATTTTTAACGCAAAAAGTGTTTTTGAATGCGGTTGTGGTTCTGGTGCGTTAACAATGTGGCTACTTCAAGCAAAAAAAGATGAAACAAAATTGGTCTCTATTGATTGTAGAGAAGATATGGTTGAACTTGCAAAAAAGAATATTGAAACTTATTTTAAAAAACCAATTGAAGAAATAAAAAATTTTGTTTTGGAAGTAAAAAAACTTGAAGAAGTAGATTACGAAGAAAATACTTTTGACAGAGTTATATTAGATGTTACAGAGCCATGGTTAAACTTAGATAAAATAACAAAGATACTCTCTTCTTATGGGATTTTACTCTGTTGGTTACCAACAGTACTGCAGGTGTTTAACTTAATAGATGAAGTTGAAAAAAAATATTCTGAACATTTTTATTTAGAAGGTATATATGAAACATTACAACGAGAATGGCAAAAAAATCAACTTGCATTAAGGCCAAAAGACAGAATGGTCGCCCACACAGGGTTTTTAATTGTTTTTAGAAAACAATAAATCACACTTTTAATATCTGTGTAATCTGCACTTCACTTCAGCGTAATTTGTGATCTTCATGTTTTTTTAGTCTGCGCAATCCATGTATTCTACTGTAAGTGTTGACAAACAAAAAATAATTTAATACAAATTTAAAAATCGTGCTACTATGAAAGAAAAACTAAAACGTTTTGGTGTATCAATACCATTAGGTTTACTTTTAAAGTTTGATGAGTATATAAAAAACAAAAATTATAAAAATCGTTCTGAAGCAATAAGAGATTTAATCCGTGCTGAGTTTGTTAAAGAAAGTTTTGAAACAAATAAAGAAGTTTCTGGCGTTATCTCAATTGTTTATGACCATCATAAAAGAGAACTTGTTGATAAAATCGTTGATATCCAGCATGACTACCAGGACATTATTATTACATCACAGCATATACATTTAGACCATGACAACTGCCTTGAAGTAATAATCGCTCGTGGGAAAGCACAAAGGATAAGAGACCTTGCATCAAAACTACAGTCAACAAAAGGTGTAAAACACATAACTTTAAGTTTCACTGCAGTTGTTGAATAAAAATTTTTTGTTCTCCAAAAGTAGCATGAATTTTTATTTTGTATTACTCACAAAGAGAGGAAACAAAAATGCATCATAAATTTGTAGTATTTCCTTTTAGTGCAATAGTTGGTCAAGAGTTGATGAAGAAAACTTTAATAGTTGTAGCAATAGATCCTACGATTGGTGGCGTGTTGATAAAAGGAGAAAAAGGTACCGGGAAATCAACTGCAGTAAGAGCATTAGCTGACATACTTCCTGAGATAAAAGTTGTTGAAGGATGCCCTTTTAATTGTGATCCTGATAATATAAGGTTAATGTGTAAATCTTGTCAAGAAAGATATGAGATAGAAGGTTTTCTTCCTTATATAAAAAGAAAAATGGAAGTAATAGATATGCCATTATCTGCTACTGAAGATATGGTTGTTGGAACAATTGATATTAAACGTGTACTTAAAGAAGGAATAAAAGCTTTAGAACCCGGTATTTTAGCAAGAGCTAACAGAAATATACTATACATAGATGAAGTGAACTTATTAGAAGACCATCTTGTTAATGTTCTTTTAGACGCGGCTGCTATGGGAGTAAACATTGTTGAAAGAGAAGGTGTTTCAGTATATCATCCATCACGGTTTGTGCTTATAGGAACGATGAATCCAGAAGAAGGTGAACTAAGGCCACAGATATTAGATAGGTTTGGTTTATGTGTTGAAGTCAACGCTTTATCTTCAAAAGAAGAACGACTAAAAGTTATGGAGTATCGTAGAAGGTTTGATTTAGACCCATGGAAGTTTGAAGAAGAGTTTAAAGAAGAACAAGAAAAGTTAAAAAAACAAATAATTGTTGCAAAACAAAAATTGCCTCAAGTTTATATTTCTAACGAAATGCTTGATAAAATAGTAGAGATAACTACATCCTTAGGTATAAAATCTCATCGTGCTGATATTGTTATGGAGAAAACAGCAAAGGTTTTAGCAGCGTTGGATGATAGAGAGCAGGTAAACGAAGAAGATATTAAAGAAGCAGCTTTGTTAGCTTTACCACATAGGATGAAACAAAAGCCGTTTGATAAAACTTCTACGATTAAAAAAGAGACAATAGAAACAATTTTAAAACAAAAGACAAAAGAAGAAATTTCTGATTTTGAGAAAGATGTTGAGATAGAAAAAAAGATGTTTAAAATTGATGATTTAGGTTCAACTTTTGGTAAAGAAACATTAAAAATAAATTCTGAAAGAGGTGCGTATATAAAAGCAAAAGAAACTGATAATCCTAAAAGTATAGCGATTGATGCAACTTTAAGAAAAGCAATAAGAGAAACAGGTTCTTTAGAAATTTTGCCTGAACATATTATGGAAAAAATAAGAGTTGCTAAAGCAGAAGCTTTGTATGTTATAACTCTTGATACTTCATCTTCAATGAGGATGGATAAAAAAATAAGATTTGCAAAAAGTCTTGTTTGGAGTTTACTTAAACGTTCGTACGAAAATAAAAACAAAATTGCTCTTTTAACATTTAGAGAAGATGATGTTAAAGTTTTAGTTCCACCAACTTCAGATGTGAACAAGTTTGTTGAAGAGATAGAAAAACTTCCTACCGGTGGTAAAACACCACTTACACCCGCGCTTTTTAAAGCGTTTGAAGTTGCAAAAAGAGAAACTAAGGCAACACCTGTTGTTATTTTGATTTCTGATGGCAGAGGAAATGTCTTTATCAAAAACAGTTTTGAAGAAGATATTAATTTTCTTTCGTCTATCGCTGATAATGTAAAACTTATAATAGTTAATACTGAAAATAAGAATAAAAGTATAGGTGTTCTTGAAGATATTGCGAAAAAATTTAATAAAGCAGAACATTATTATTTAGACGAGATTATGTTATGAGAAAAATCCTTGCATTAACAACTATAGGTAATACAATTTCGTTGAAAGAAGCTGTTGAAGAAGTAAAAAAAGAGTATGGAGATATTTTAGAAGTTAAAAAAATATATTTGCATGAATATGAAAGCCAGGATGTTTCTCTTGACGAAGTTAAAAAATCAATAGATGAGGCAGATATTATTCTTGTAGACATTCGTGGTGATGTACGCATAGGTAGGGAACTTCCAAAGATGCTCGAAGGTAAAGATAAAACAGTAGTAGTTCTTGTAGCTGGTGGTCAACATATTTGGCAGTTAACAAAGATGGGAAAGTTTAGCGGAGATAAGTTTTTTAAAGGTGAAGAAAAAGAGTTTAATATCCATTCTTATCGTAGGATGAGAAAGTTTACTGATTTTTTTATGAAAATAAGTTTGTTTTTACCTTTTGGTATGTTGAAAGATATGAGAAACTGGATTTTAGCACAAAGATATTATTCTGAAGGAGATACTGAGAATTTGAAGAACCTTCTTTTGTTTTTATTAAAAAATTATGCTAAAGTAAAAGAGATAAAGAAAGTTCCGTTGCCAAAAAAAAGATTGTCCTACGGGCTTTATATACCAAAAGTAGGGATGTGTGATGATGTAGAAAAGTATAAAAAAGAGATAAAATTTAATCCTAACAATCCAACAGTTGGTGTTTTACTTTATGGTGGTATGCATTTTGAAGATACAAGACCAATAGCAGATGTGTTATATGAAAAGTTTGGTAAAGAGATTAATTTTATTTTTATATTCTCACAAGTTGAATATAATATTGAAGCAATTAAAAAATACTGTGAGAACGAAAAGATAGATCTTTTTTTGAATTGCCAGTATTTTAGAATACATGGTGGCCCTTATGGTGGTGAACCAGAACCAACTTATGAGTTGTTACAAAAATTAAATGTTCCGGTTCTTATAGGTTTAAGAACTTATGATTTGGATATAGATAAATGGAGAGAAAGCAAAGAAGGGTTAGATCTACTACATACTATCCTCGGTGTTACACTGCCAGAACTTGATGGTTGTATAGAACCTAACCTTGTTGCTATCCTTAAAAAAGAAGAAGAACCAACTCTTGGTAAAGTTAAGTATATGATAACTTTAGATGACAGGATTGAAAAATTAGGCCAGAGAATAAAAAAATGGGTTAATCTTAGAAAGAAACCAAATAGTGAAAAAAAACTTGCCGTAATAACTTATAACTACCCGCCTGGTGAAGAAAATTTAGCTTCAGCTGGATATCTTGATGTTTTTGAAAGTTTAAAAGTGTTTTTAAAAAAACTTAATGAGAAAGGATATAAAGTAAAAATTCCAGAAAAAAGTTTAAAAGAAATTTTTTTGTCTGAAGGAGTAGTTAATAGTCCTAACTATATACAAAAGTCAGGAATAAAAATTTCTGTTGAAAAATACAATCTTTGGTTTAAAACACTTCCAGAATCTGTACAAAAAGATATTATAAACACATGGGGGGAGCCACCAGGGAATATAATGGTTGATAACGAAGGTAATATTTTAATCCCAGGGATAATTTTAGATAATGTATTTTTAGGTATCCAACCTTCACGAGGTGTACATGAAGATCCTGATAAAGCATACCATGACAAGGACTTGCCTCCACATCATCAGTATTTAGCATATTATTTCTTTTTAGAAAAAGAATTTAAAGCTGACGCGTTGATACATTTCGGTATGCATGGAACATTAGAGTTTACAAAAGGTAAGGAAGTAGGTTTATCTTCTGAATGTTTCCCTGATATACTTGTTGGCACTATGCCACATATTTATTATTACTGGATTGGGAACACGTCAGAATCAACCATTGCAAAAAGACGTTCTTATGCAATTTGTATCTCTCATGCATCACCACCTATGAGAAGTTGTGGACTTTATGAAAAATATCTTGTGTTAGAAGATTTGATTAATCAATATGAAGAAAACAAAGATGAGAAAACTTTAGAGATTATTAAAGAAACTGTAGAAGAACTACATCTACCTTTTGAAATTTCAGGGTTAAGAAAAGAGTTGTATAAGATGAAAAGAAGGTTAATCCCTTATGGGTTGCATGTAATGGATAAAAAATTTACAGAAGAAGAATTAGTAGAGTATCTCCTTGGAGTGTTAAGAATTGACAGAGAGTTTCCGTCAATTTTAAAACTTTTATCTCAAAATATGGGATACAAGTGGGATGAAATAAAAAATTCTAAATTAGCAGATGAATTAGAACTCAAAGCAAAAAATGTGATTAAAGAAATAATTAATGGTGAACCACCAGATTGGCTTTCTTCTGAATATATAGATTTTGTTAAAAGTATTGTAGACAGATACAATAGTTCTTCAGAAAGTGAAGGGCTTTTATCTGTGTTAGAAGGAAAATATATCTTACCTTCAAGAGGTGGAGATCCGATTCGTGATCCAGAGGTATATCCATCTGGAAAAGCGATGTTTGGTTTTGACCCAAGAGTGATCCCAACAGTTGCTGCAGAAATAAGAGGGCAAAAAGCAGCTGAAATGTTAGTTGAAAGTTATCTTAAAAAATATGGTAAATATCCTGAAAGTGTAGGTGTTGTACTTTGGGGTTTTGAAACAATGAAGACAGGTGGTGATACTATTTCAATGATACTTTCTCTTCTCGGAATAAAAATAAAACATAAAAAAAGTCCTTGGTTTAAAGAACTTGAAGTTGTTTCTTTAGAAGAATTAAAAAGGCCGAGGATTGATGTTGTGATTACAATCTGTGGTATTTTTAGGGATACATTTAAAACACATATTGATTTGTTAAACAGAGCAATAGAAACAGTTGCAAAACTTGATGAACCACCTGAGAAAAATTTTTTAAGAAAACATTTTTTAGAATACAAAGATGAACTTAAAGAATTTGCACTTGCAAGAATTTTTGGACCCTCGCCAACTGAATATGCGACATCTATGAGAACATTAGTAGAAAGCAGTGTCTGGAAAGAAGAAAAAGATTTAGTTAAAAGTTATGAAGATAGTATGAGTTATGTTTATTTTACTGGTAAAGTAGAAAAAAATGAGAAAGCATTTTCTAACATACTAAAATCTGTAGATATCGTAACACAAGAAAGAGATAATACAGAATACGAAGTTATAGATTTAGATCATTATTACGAATTTTTAGGAGGACTCACAAGAACTGTCCAAGAAAAAAAGGGACAAGAAACAGAAACATTAGTTGTTGATTCAACTGAAGAAGAGGTTGTAGTAGAAGATTTAAAAATTTCAATAGAACGAGCAGTCAGAACAAGATTACTTAATCCTGTCTGGATAGAAGGTATGTTGAAACATGATTTCCATGGTGCAAAAAAAATTAAAGATAGAGTAGAATATATCGTAGGTTTTGCTGCGACTACTCATAAAGTTGAAAACTGGATTTTTGACGAAATTGCAGATGATTTAATACTTAATGACGAAATAAGAAAAAAATTATTTCAAAACAATCCGTATGCAACAATAAAAATAAGCGAACTTTTGATAGAAGCAGAAAAAAGAGGTTATTGGAAAACAGAACAAGAAAAGTTAAAACAAATAAAAAACATTATGTTAGAAATGGAAGGAGATGTTGAATAATATAAGAAAGGAGAAAATTTTTTGGCACAACATGGGCTTGCCATCCCAAATGAGTTTATATAAGTAAAATTATTTTAAATGGAGGTAAGGTTAAAAATGAAAAAAATATTATGCATGATAGTTATGTTTTCAAATATTGTTTTTTGTCATCATGCGATGGAGTATATAGAACTTGAGAGTTATTCAACTGCAAGAAGAGGTGAGTTTGTTTTTCATCTGCATTATGACTATATGGTTGATGATAAAGATAATCCTAAATTAGATCATTGGGAGTTTACACCTGGACTTTCATATGGGATAACAGATCGTCTTATGATAGATTTTCATACACATTTTGCAAAGTTTGGTGCAGAACATGTTGTTGAAGATAAAAGAGATTCATATGAACCTCTTGGTCCTTCACCATTTATGGAAGCAGGCGCGTTGTCGTTACAATATAGATTAATAGAAGGATGGTTTATAAATATTGGCGGTGTTTTAACCTACGAGTTTCCTTATCAGAGAAGTAAAGAACTGTTAGATGGTAAAGAAGTATATGAAGGAACTTTGATTTTAGCAAAAGATTTTGGTGTGCATAGCAACATAACTTTGAATTTAAAATATGGAAAAGATGGTGAGGAAGAACTAAAAGAATGGGGTTTTGGAATTAAAACACCTGTTTCTGAGGACTCTCATGGTATAGCAGCTGGGATTGAAATTATTGGTGATTTTGACAACAACTGGTCTGTTTTAGCTGGTGTATATGCACCACTTGGTGCTGAAAATATTACTTTTAAAACAGGTTTAGAATTCGGTAAAAATTTAGATAGTATGCGTGCAAATGTTACATTAATGTATAGATTTTAAAATTTGTTGGTAGCCACAACCTTTAAATCGCAAAAAATTGGTTTATACAGAGGAGGGCAAATTTTTATGAAAAGGAAATTATTTACATTACTCTTTATCATATCTACAAACTTTCTTTGTTTTGCTCATGAACATTGGATTGATTTAGAAACTTTTGAACCAAATTTAGGACAAAAGACAAAGGTTTTTGTAAGAAGTGGGCACAATTTTCCAAAAGGTGAGTTTGTATTAGGAAAAAATCTTTTGAAAGAGTTAAAAGTTTTAACACCAGATAAAAAACTACAAACTTTTTTACTTGAACAAGAAAAAGATGCAAGAACAACATATGTTGTGTTCAACACAACTGGTAGTTATATTTTATATTTTGTTGTCTCAAGACCACCTGAAAATGAAGAAGTTTATTTTGGTAAATCAATTGTAAACATAAAAGAACAAACAAGTGTTTCAACAAAAGTTGGTAACAAATTAGAGATTGTTTTAAAACAAGAAAGTTTACAGATTAATAGAAAAGTCCCATTCCAAGTTTTGTTTGAAGAAAAACCAACTAAAACTACCGTTTCTGTTTCAGTTGATGGTAAAAAAAATTTTTTTGTACAAACAGATAAAGAAGGTATTGGTTATTTAGAACTAAAATATCCAGGGAAGTATCTTTTAACAACTTCATACAAAAAATATGGTTGTTCATTAACATTTTTTGTCCCAAAATAATCTGAATAGGTGTTTTGTCATGAAAAATTTTGTATTTATTTTCTTAAGTTTGATATTTTTTTCATCTTTTTTATTTTCTCACGGTGTTGAATGTAGTGTTATAGAAGGAGGTGTTGGTGTTGAGGTTAGATATGAAGATGTTGATAAAACACCAATTTCATATGCTGAAGCTAAGGTTTACGCTCCTGATGGAAAAGAATTTCAACAAGGTTTAACTGACAGGTTTGGCAGGTTTTTGTTTTATCCTGATAAAAAAGGAGTATGGAAGGTTGAAGTTAATGATGGTATGGGACATGGTGTTGTAAAAGAAATAAGTGTTTCAGAAGAGAAAAAAATGATTAAAGAATCTACAAAAAAATTTAAATTTAGTTTGTTACAACAACTTGTTGTTGGTGTAAGTATAATCTGGGGAATAACAGGACTTGTTTTTTATATTTTGTCAAAGAAACACCTTAAAACTCATAACTAATAACTCATAACTTAAATTTATGCATATACCAGACGGATTTTTAGAACCAAAGATTTTAATTTCTACAAATATTATATCATTAGCAGTTGTATTTTTGGGATTAAAAAAGTTAAAAAATATAGATGTTAATCGTATACCATTGATGGGTGTTTTAGCAAGTTTTGTTTTTGTACTACAAATTTTAGCGTTTCCTGTTATTGGTGGAACTTCAGTACATTTAGAAGGTGTTGTATTGACTGCGATATTGTTAGGTCCTTTTAGTAGTAGTTTAATTGTTTTTTGTGTTTTATTAATGCAAGCATTGTTGTTTCAACACGGAGGAATATTAAGTTTAGGAGCAAATTTTTTGAACATAGGCATTGTTGGAAGTTTTTTAGGATATTATTTTTGGAAAATAAAACCAACAAAAATTTTTGCTTCATTTGCAACATTTATAACGATACTTATTTCAGCAACACTTTGTAGTTTTGAACTTTATCTTTCAAATAGATTAGTTCTTTCCGTAGGACTTCCTACAATGCTTTTTTCTCATCTTGTTGCTGGAATTATAGAAGCAGTTTTTGTATACGGTGTTTTAAGTTTTATTGAAAAGTTAGAACCACAGATATTTAAGTTTGAAAAAATCTAATGAAACATAATTTTATAGACAAATATAGTAATTTATCGTGTACGATACATAAAATTAGTCCGAAATTAAAATTTGTGTTATTTTTAACGATAACAGCTTTTATATCTTTGTTCAGAGTTGATACTAAAATTTTGGTTTTTATATTTTTATTTTTAATTTTTGTCTGTAAGTTGTCAAAGATACCAACAAAATTTTTTCTAACACGTATTTTAGTAATATCACCATTTATTTTTCTTATAGCAATCAGTTATTTAGTTAGTAAACAAAGTTTTTTAGCAATTTTAAATGTTTCATTAAAAAGTTTTATTGTGATTTTGTCTATTTTGATACTTGTTCAAACAACGAGGTTTGATGTTTTGATTGAAACACTTAAAAAATTTAAATTTCCAAAATTTCTTCTTTTACTTCTATCTTTTATCTATAGATATTTTTTTGTTTTGACAGACGAGGTTGAAAAAATGACATTTGCAATAAAACTTAGACAGCAAGAAAAACTTAGTGCCAAAACTTTAACAAAACTTATTGGTATGTTGTTAATAAGAAGTTACAACCGTGCAGAAAGAATTAACAAAGCGATGCTACTTCGTGGTTGGGATGGTAATTTATGAATGAAATAATTATTGAAGTAAAAAATTTGTCTTATAAATATCCTTATGGTAAACAAGCTCTTAAAAATATAAATTTTGTAATAAGAGAAGGACAAAAAATTGCATTTTTAGGTGCAAATGGTAGCGGTAAAACTACACTACTTTTTTGTCTTGTTGGCTTGTTAAATTACGAAGGAGAGATAAAAATTTTTGGTAAAGATGTTAAACAAAGCCTTAAAGAAATAAGAAAGAATATTGGTTTTGTTTTTGAAAATCCTGATGACCAACTTTTTAATCTCACTGTTTACGAAGATGTTGCTTTTTCTTTAAAACAACAGGGATACAATGAAGATGAAATAAGAATAAAGATAAAAGAAGTTTTAGAAAAACTTAAACTTTTAGGTTATGAAGAAAGACAACCATATCATTTAAGTTATGGTGAAAAAAAGAAAGTTTGTTTAGCAACAGCTTTAGTTAACTCACCAAAGATACTTATCTTAGACGAACCTACCTCTAATTTAGATCCTGCATCAACTCGCGAGTTTAAAGAGATGATAAAAAATATAAATACTACACAGATTATAGCAACACATGATATAAGATTTGCTAAAGAAGTTTGTGATAGTGTGTTAATTTTAAGAAATGGCGAGATTTTTTCATTTGGTGACATTTCTTTACTTGAAAATTCTGAAGTTTTACTTTCTGCAAGATTGATGTAAAATTTGATATTGAAAAAAATTTTTTTATTATATAAATTTTTGTAGACAAATCCCCGCGAATTGCGGGGTTGCGATATATTTATGAAAATAAAAACTTTGTGTTTAAAAAACATCAAAAAATATGAGAAATTTTTAAAAAGAGAGAAAGATTCGATCAGATACTCATCCGGTATTGTGGTTTTGAAAAAAGGTGAAGAGGTAGGTGAGCATAAAACAGATAATGTTGAAGAAATCATTGTTGTTTTGGAAGGCGAGGCAACAATTTTTGTTGAAGGTAAAAAATATAAAAAATTAAAATCGCCATCAGTTGTTTATATTCCGCCAAATATTACTCACAATGTAATAAACAATTCATCAAAAGTTTTGAAGTATATTTATATAACATCTAAGATGCAGTGAGTGTGGGATGGGTTAATGTGTATATGTGTGAATGGGTAGATGAGTTTTGTAGGGCACGGCTTTCCGCCAGAAGCGCCCGCCTGCCAAAGCGAAGCGGCGGGCAGGGACTGCCTTAGGCAGTAACCGCGCAAATATAAGTCATGGTAGCCGCAAGCTTTAGCTTGCGTCAATCATATTTATGCTAAACAAAAAACTTAGTAAACTTGAAAATTTTGTAAAAAAATATAATTCTGCAATTGTAGCGTATTCCGGCGGTATTGATAGTTCGTTTTTGTTGTATATATGTAAAAAAGTTTTAGGTGATAAAGTTTTAGCAGTTACAGCAACTTCAGCAACTTATACAAAAGAAGAACTTGAGTTTGCAAAAAAGTTTACAAAAAAATATAAAATAAAACATTTGGTAATAAAAACCTCTGAGTTTAAAAACAAAAATTTTTTAAAAAACCTGCCAGATAGATGTTTCTATTGTAAAAAAGAACTTTTTAGTAAACTTGAAAAAATAAGAAAAAAACTAAATTATGATGTTATATTTGATGCTACAAATTATGACGACTTATTTGATTTCCGTCCTGGTGAAGAAGCAAAAAAAATTTTTAATGTTGTAAGTCCGCTTAAAGAAGTAAAACTTACAAAAAAAGAAATAAGAAATTTGTCAAAAAAATTTAAACTACCTTCTTGGGACAAACCACAAGTTGCATGTTTATCATCAAGAATTGTTTTTGGTGAAAAAATTACAGCTCAAAAATTAAAAAAAGCATATCTTGCAGAAAAGATTATAAAAAAATTTTGGGATAAATTTTTTAGAGTAAGATTACATCAGGATTTTTTAAGAATAGAAATTGATAAAAATGATTTTAAAAAATTTTTTGCCAAAGTTGATATAGAAAACCTTGTTTCTCAACTTAAGAAACTTAAGTTTAAATATATTTTATTTGACCTTGAAGGATACATTCCTGCTGGATTAAGATTTATAAAAAATATGTAGTGGCCGGATTTATTCGACAGTAGTTAAAATGTAGCGCAGGCTTCGGCCTGCGTAGAATAATAGTAGGAAGTAGTAAGTAGGGAAGGTGTTAGGTAGTAATATTTATGAAAAATCTAAGATATATTTTAAATCAATACAAAAAAGGTAAAAGAACAATAGATGAAGTTATAGATTATATTGTAGAAATGCCGTATTTAAAACTTAAGGAAGCAGTGGTTGATCTACATAGAGAAATAAGAAAAGGTGTTCCAGAAATAATATATTCTTTGCACAAAACAGAAAAACAACTTATTGAAATAATAAACAACTTGTATAAAAAACATAATTTTGTTATTGCAAGCAAACTTGAAAAAAATAAGTATGAAAAAATAAAAAATTATATACCAAAACAACATAAGTTTTTTGAAGAAGCAAAAATACTTTTGGTAGGAAAAGAAAAAATACCGAAAAAAGGGTTTGTTTTAATAATAACAGCAGGTACAACAGATATCCCAGTTGCAAAAGAAGCGTCAGTTATATGTAGAATTTTAGGAAATAATGTTAAAGAGATCTATGATGTAGGTGTTGCAGGACTTCACAGAATTTTGGAAGTTATACCTTATATAAGGAAAGCAAAAGTTATAATAGTAATAGCAGGGATGGATGGTGTTTTACCATCTGTTATCGCTGGATTGTCAAAAGTACCAGTTATTGCAGTCCCAACTTCAACTGGTTGTGGCTCATCTTTTAAAGGACTTTCTGCTTTACTAACTATGCTTAACAGTTGTTCCTTAGGTGTGAGTGTTGTAAATATTGATAACGGTTTAGCAGCTGGCTACATTGCACATTTGATAAATAGGAGCTAATTATGGCAAGATGTAGATGGTGTCAAAAAAAAGCTGTAATTTATATGATAGAACATAGACTAGGATTGTGTGAAGATTGTTATCCTAATTGGTTTTTAAGAATGCTTGAAAGGACAATTGAAAAATACAAGATGTTTAAAAAAGGTGAGAAAATACTTGTAGCTGTTTCTGGCGGAAAAGATAGTGTTGCTTTATTCTATGCTTTAGTCCAACTTGGATATAATGTTGAAGGAGTACATGTAATAATTTCTCAAACAGAATATTCAGAGAAATCAAAAGATGCTGTTTTAAAACTTTCAGAAATTCTTAACAAACCAGTTTTTATTTTAGATATTAAAAAAGAATTGGGAAAAGATGTTAATGAAATTTCAAAAATTTTAAAAAGAGAACCATGTTCTATCTGCAGTACTATAAAAAGAAATTTATTAAACAAATTTGCTTATGAAAATAACTATGATGTTATTGCTACAGGACATAATTTGGATGACGAAGTTGCAACTTTATTTGGTAATGTTCTTAGATGGAATATAGAATATTTAGTAAGACAGATGCCTGTATTACCAAAAAAGGAAAGTCTTTCAAAAAAAGTGAAACCTTTTATAAGATTTACTGACGAAGAAATAAAAGTCTTTACAACAATAAAAAATCTACCTTTCGTTGATGAAAAATGCCCATTTTCAAAAGGAGCAACATCTTTGTTCTATAAAGAAATATTTGATAAGATTGAAAAAGAGATGCCACAAACTAAATGGAGTTTTTATTCAAACTTTTTAACAAATTTACAAAAATTCCTTCAAAACCAACTTCCTGAAGTAAAACTTAACAGATGTAAAATCTGTGGCTATCCAACAACAGCAGAGATTTGTTCTTTTTGTAAGATAAAAGAAAGAATTTCTCTTAGTTAAAAATTTTTTGTGACCTCTTGACAAAAAATTTTTTATTTTATAAAATTGATAATGATTATCAAAATCTATTTCAAAACAAACTGAAGTTGACGAATTTATGAGACTAAACATTGAAGATGCAAAAAAAGAGTTTATTTCTGCGATTAAAAATTCAAAACTTAAAAATACAAAACAAAGAATGCAGGTTTTGGAAACACTTTTTGAAAACGAAGGTCATATAAATGTTGATGATGTCTACCAACTTGTTAAAAAGAAAAATCCTAAAATTGGTTACGCAACTGTTCATAGGACTCTTTCTTTGTTAAAAAAATTAGGTATTATTGAAGCAACAAAGATTGGTAACCAAAAAACTCTTTATGAACACAAATATGCTCATAACCACCATGACCATATTGTTTGTACAAAATGTGGTAAAATTATAGAAGTTGTGTCTGAAGAGTTAGAAAAATTACAAAATCAGATTGCTAAGAAAAATAAATTTAAAATTTTAGACCACAAACTTATTATTTATGGCTTGTGTGAGAAGTGCAAATAAGTGAATAAGTAGATGTGTGGATGGGTAAATGGGTAGATGAGTTGATGGGTGAATGGGTATATGTGTTTAGGTGTAGTAAGGAGAAAAACTAATGAAGAAAATTTATGTTTTAATTTTAATTTTTACATCGCAAATTGGTTTTTGTATGCATCCATTGATAACAGATGATGCGCCAACAGTTTCATTTGAAAACTATGAAATAGAAACATCTGTTGAGGGAACAAGTTTTATTTTTTCTTTTAAACAAGGAATTACAAATAAAAGTGAACTGGGTATAGAATTACAAAAAGTAGAAGATAGTTTAGAAAAAGCAATAAATTTTAAATTTAACATCTACAAAAATTTTTCTTTTAGTTTTTCTAACAATTTTACTGATACGGTTTTTTTGAATTTTATTTTTACAAAAAATTTTTCAGATTTGTTTTTACATTTTAATTTAGGAAACAAAATTGATACAGAAAAAAATTTATTTACTTACTCTGTTGCAACAGAGTATTTTTTAAAGAAATTTGCATTTGTAGGAGAAATTGTAAAAGAAGAAAATTATTCTTGGTTGTTAGGGTTTAGATATTCATTTTTTGAAAATCTTTTTTTATGTTTCGGTTACAGGAATAGTTTTTCTTTTAAAGATATTTGTTTAACTTTTGGTTTAAACTATACATTTTAGTTTGGGGAGTTTTTAAATTATGAAACTTTCATTAGTAGAGTTAAAAGAAAACGAGGTTGGTAAAGTTGTAGAGATTTTAGGTGGGTATGGATTACATCAAAAACTTGATGCTTTAGGAATAAGAGTTGGTGTTGAATTAAAAAAAATTAGTTCTGTTGTAGCAAGGGGACCAGTCGTAGTTGAAGTTGGGAATACAAAAGTTGCTTTAGGTTATGGTATGGCAAGAAGGATAATTGTTGAAGTGATAAAAACAAAATGAAAAATTTTAAAGCTGAAATGTTTAATAAAAAAGCTGCACATCCAAGTAATAGACCTGACGAAGTTATAAAAGCTTTAGAATTAAAACCTGGTCAGGTTATTGCTGATATTGGCGCAGGAGGTGGGTATTTTACTTTGAGGTTTGCAGAAATAGTAGGTGAACAAGGGAAGGTATATGGTATAGATACAAATCCTGAATTTTTACAATTTATTAGAGATAATGCTGAGAAGAAAAAATTAAAAAATATATATATAATACTTGTTAGAGATAAACTAGAATTACCTCAAAAAATAATAGATTTGTTTTTTATGCGAAATGTTACTCATCATTTGAAGAACAGGGTTGATTATTTTAAAAACTTGAGGCAATTTTTGAAACCAGACGGAAAAATTGCTGTTATAGAATATCATAAAAATAGTTTTCACCTTGGACACAATGTTCCTAAAGAAACAATAATAGAAGAGATGAAAAAAGCAGGATATTTATTAGAAAAAGAATTTAATTTTTTACCAGAGCAACATTTTACTATATATCGGTCAGTTTGAAAAAACTTATCCTACGATTGGTAGGATAAAAATTTAAACAGAAGGGAGGTGATTGTTATGCCTTGGGGAGATGGAACAGGACCGTTAGGACTTGGTCCTAAAACTGGCCGTGCAGCTGGCTATTGTGCCGGCTATTCTGTGCCTGGATATATGAATCCAATCCCAGGACGAGGTTTCTGGGGATGGGGTCGTGGTTGGTTTGGTCGTGGTGGCGGTCGTGGATGGAGGCACTGGTTCTATGCAACAGGACTTCCTGGTTGGATGAGAACAGGAATTGGTTATCCTGCTTTTGGAAGATGGAATGTGCCATATAACTATGGTGAACTAACTCCAAAAGAAGAAATGGAGATGTTGAAAGAACAATCAGAGTTTCTCAAAGAACAACTTGAGAAAATACAGAAGCGGATAAACGATTTAGAAAAAGAACAGGCACAGGAACAAAAATAAAGAAACAGTTAGGGGAGGCAGAAGTACTGCTTCCCCTAACTTGTAGAGTGACTGCATTTTATATAACAAGGAGGAATTTATGCGTATAGCAATAGCAACTGACGGAGATTTTGTATCAGCACATTTTGGTAGATGTTCTTCTTATACTATTGTAGAGGTTGAAGGAAGTAAACTTATAAGTAAAAAAGTAATAAATAATCCTGGTCACCAACCAGGATTTTTGCCACAATTTCTTAAAGAGCAAGGAGCTGAATGTATTGTAGCTGGCGGTATGGGACCACGGGCACAGGAACTCTTTGCTGAAGCAGGAATAAAAGTAGTGTTAGGAGTAACAGGTAAAGTTGAAGATGTAATAAAACAACTTATTGAAGGTACACTTAAAGAAGGGGATAGTTTATGTGAACATGGGCATAATTTAAGCAAAACAGAATACAAACATTTAGAAGAAAAAACATATTATCAAAAATACGAGAAAAAGCTACAGGATAAAACAAAATCTTCTTCTGGAAAAATCTGTATAACATCACAAAGAAATAGTTTAGATTCTGAAGTTGACCCAAGATTTGGTAGATGTCAATACTTTATTATTATTGATCCTGAGACAATGGAGTTTGAAGTAATTGAAAATCCTAATCTTACTGCTTCAGGAGGTGCAGGGATACAATCTGCACAACTTCTTGCTAATAAAGGTGTTAAAGTAGTGTTGACAGGTAATGTAGGACCAAACGCGTCACAAACTTTACAAGCAGCTGGTATAGAAATTATTACAGGGGTAAGTGGTTTAATAAAAGATGTTGTTGAGAAATATAAAAAAGAAAGTAATCTCTAAAAAATTTAACAATTAAAAAGGAACGTGACCATGAAAGATAAGGTAAATGATATAGTTAGATATTTTCATCCTGCATGGTATGCATCAGTTATGGGGACAGGAGGACTTGCAAATGCAGTTTATCTTTTTTTAGGAAAGATACCTTTTTTTAAATTTGTTGCTGAAATTTTGGTATGGTTTAACATATTTCTGTTCATAATTCTTATCTTCCCGTGGTTTGCACGATGGATTTTACATTTTGATAAATTATCTGAAGATTTGAAACATCCTATGTTGGGAAATTTTTTTGCTACTATGCCAGTTGGTATGTTAGTTCTTGGCGCAAATTTGTATTTAGTAGGTCAAAATATATTTTCACATGAGTTGATTAGTATTGCAAGCTTAGTTTTCTTTATTTGTAGTTCTGTCTTAATAATTTTTTTTACTATTATAATTTTACACTATGCTTATATTCGCGAAGATTTGTCAGTAGATCATATAAATTTTTCATGGTTTATTACTCCAGTAGGTAATATAGTAGTACCACTTTTGGGCGGTTTTATAGTAGTTCGTTATTTAAGTTTTAATTATACTACTGCTTTGTTTATTGCGATTATTGATTTAGTTTTTTATGGTATTGGATTTATGTTATTTATATTCATTGGTGCAGTTGTTTTTGGCAGGTTTATAAACCATAAGTTGCCTCATGCACAAGTTTCCCCTACTTTTTGGATTATACTCGGACCAATAGGTATAGGTGTAGTTAGTCTTTTTATTAATGCTGACTCTTTACAAAGTTTAGGAATACTTTCAGATACAACTTCTTTAAAAATACTTGGGACAATTCTTTGGGGCTTTGGATTTTGGGCTTTTCTACAAACACTTATGTTGACGATTAAGTATTGGAAAGAAGATGAAGGTATTCCATTTTCTATGAGTTGGTGGGCTTATATATTTCCTTTTGCTGCTTATGTACTTGCTACATTTAAAATTAGTGTTTTTTTAAAAAGTCAAATAATTTATTGGTATGGAATATTATTGTTAATTTCTCTTTTTATAATGTGGTTGATAGTTCTTATTAAAACTATTTTGTCTATTGAAAAACTTTTATTGCCAGTTAAGAAATAATTTTTAGATTGGAGAAAGCAAATAGATTATAATTCTAATTTTATAAGTTTTATTTTGTAATGCTGATTTTTTAATATAATCATTAAGTTTGAATTAGAATTTTTTGCAGTTTATGTTAAAAAATTAGGAGGTATTATTATGCCAAGAGGAGATGGGACAGGACCGTTTGGTAAAGGACCAGGAGTTGGTAGAGGTATGGGTTGGGGAAGAGGTATAGGTCGTGGTATGGGCAAAGGTGGAATGTTTAGAAGATGGACTCCACCTGAATCAGAACATCAATCTCAGACACAAACTTCCAAACAATCAGCAAAAGCTGTTGTTGATGAAGATAAATGTGCAGGATGTGGGATCTGTGTTGAGGTTTGCCCACAAGGTGCAATTACAATGGATAGAGTTGCAAAGATTGATGTCAATAAATGTATAGGTTGTGGTATTTGTGTAAATGAATGTCCAAGAAGTGCAATTTCACTTAAATGATAAAACTGGAGTATTTAGATGATAATTTCAGTTGCAAGTGGGAAAGGTGGGACTGGAAAGACAACAGTAGCAGTAAACTTAGCACTTTCGTTAAATAAAAGTGTTCAATTTCTGGATTGTGATGTAGAAGAACCAAACTCTCATATTTTTTTGAAACCAAAAATTTTAAACATTTTTTCAGCCACTATTCCTATTCCTAAAATTGACGAAGAAAAATGTACATATTGCGGTAAATGTAAAGAAGTATGTGCATACAATGCTATTGCGGTATTCCCAAATACAGTTTTAGTTTTTCCTGAACTATGTCATGGATGTGGTGGTTGTGCTTTACTTTGTCCACAAAAAGCAATTAAAGAAGTAGATAAAGAAATAGGAAAAATCCAAGTTGGTAAAACAGATACAATTGAATTCGTTAGTGGAAAACTTAACATTAGCGAAGCAATGGCGACCCCTCTTATTCACCAAGTCAAAAAATATATCAGAAATTCAAAAACGGTAATTATTGACGCTCCACCGGGTACATCCTGCCCAGTCATTGAATCAATTAAAGGAAGTGATTATTGTATTTTAGTAACAGAACCAACACCTTTTGGTTTAAATGATTTAATGTTAGCAGTTGAAGTTGTAAGAAAATTAAAAATTCCTTTTGGTGTTGTAATAAATCGTGCTGATTTAGGAAATAATGAAACTGAAGAATATTGTAAAAAAGAAAACATTCCTATTTTGATGAAAATACCTTTTAGAAAAGAAATTGCAGTGGCTTATTCTAAAGGAGAACCAATAGTTCAAATATTCCCTGAATATAAAAAAGATTTTATAAATATGTTTAAAATAATAACACAAGGAGGATAATTAATATGAACAAAAAAACTGATATTCTTATAGTTGGTGCAGGACCTGCAGGGATAGTTTGTGCAGTTACAGCAAGGAAGTATTATCCAGATAAAAATATAGTAGTTATTAAAAATGTGGTTAACGGATGTATCCCCTGCGGGATTCCTTATATGATTTCTAGTTTAAAAAATCCTGATGATAATGCTATGAATTTAGATAGTTTAATAAAAAACAAAGTTGAGATTGTTGTTGACGAAGTAGTAAAAATAAAAAGGGATAAAAAAGTTGTAGAAACTAAAAATGGAGATGAATATAGTTATGAGAAACTAGTTTTAGCCACAGGTTCTTTACCAATTACTTTAAGAATTCCTGGTATTGAAAAGAAAGGTGTCTATCCGATATACAAAGATATGAATTATCTTAAGTCAGCTTTTGAAGAAATAAAAAAATCAAAAAATGTTTTAATAATTGGTGGTGGATTCATAGGTGTGGAATTTGCAGATGAACTTTCAAAAGTTCAAGGAGTAAATGTTTATTTATGTGAAATTTTACCACATCTTCTGATGAACTCTTTTGATGAAGAATTTTCTATATTGGCAGAAGAAAAACTTAAAAACCAAGGTGTAAAATTATTTTTAAATACAAAAGTTGTAGAGATTTTAGGAAAAGACAAAGTTGAAGGAGTTAAATTTGAGAATGGTGAAAAACTGCAAGTAGATAGTATTATTTTAGGAACAGGAGCAATACCAAATACAAAATTAGCAGTTGATGCTGGATTGGATTTAGGCAAGGGCAAAGGGATATGGGTGGATGAATATATGCGTACTTCTGACCCTGACATTTTTGCAATAGGTGATTGTGCTGGTAAAAGGGATTTTTTCACTAGAAAAGATACAAATGTTATGCTTGCTTCAACAGCAACTGCAGAGGCAAGAGTTGCAGGAGCAAATCTTTATCAATTGAAGGTTGTCCGTGAAAATAAAGGGACGATTGCAATTTATTCAACCTATATAAATGGTCTTGTTTTGGGTTCAGCAGGTCTTACAGAAACATCTGCTAAAAAAGAAGGGTTTGATATTATTGTAGGAATTGCTGAAGGAGTAGATAAACATCCAAAAAGTTTACCGGGAGCAAACAAAGTAAAAGTAAAATTAATTTTCTCTAGACAATCAGGAATACTTATGGGTGGCCAGGTTTGCGGTGGAATATCAGCAGGCGAGATGATTAATATAATTGGTATGGCTATACAACAAAGAGTTTCTCTAACTGAATTGGAAACATTACAGATAGCAACACATCCATATTTAACAAGTGCACCGACGATGTATCCAATTGTTTTAGCTGCACAAGATGCTCTAAGTAAGATGAATTAATATTTTTATAGATAAAAAATGTAAAGATGAAACAAATAGCAATAGTCAGTGGGAAAGGTGGAACTGGCAAAACAATGTTGACAGCTTCATTTGCTGCTTTGAGTAAAAATGCAGTTTTTGCTGATTGTGATGTAGATGCAGCAGATTTACATATTTTACTTGAACCCAAAATTGTTGAACGAGGTGAATTTAAAGGTAATAAAGTTGCATTGATAAATAAAGAAAAATGTATTAGTTGTGGAGCATGTATTTCTGTTTGTAGATTTGATGCAATATCTGAAGATTTTGTTATAGACCCCCTTTCTTGTGAAGGTTGTGGGGTTTGTTATCATATTTGTGCTCAGAATGCTATAATAATGGAAGATAAAATTTCTGGAGAGTGGTTTGTCTCAGAAACAAAATATGGACCATTTGTTCATGCTAAATTAGGTGTTGCTGAGGAAAATTCTGGCAAACTTGTATCTGTAGTTAGACAAAATGCAAAATTGATTGCTGAAAAAGAAAATCGTGATTTAATCATTATTGATGGTCCACCTGGTATTGGATGCCCGGTTATTTCTTCAATTACTGGGACAGATATTGTTTTGGTCGTAACCGAACCTACTTTGTCCGGAATACATGATATGCAAAGAGTTATAGAGTTAGCACAACATTTTAAACTAAAAGTTTTTGTAGTTATAAATAAATATGATTTAAACACAGGAATGACTTTTGAGATAGAAAATTATTGTCAAAAAAATAAAATTCCTTTAGCAGGAAAAATTGTTTATGATTCAATAGTAACTGAAGCAATAGCAAATAAAAAAATTGTTGTAGAATATACTAATGCTGAAGTTACACAGCAAATTGAAAATATTTGGAGAACTATATATAATGCACTTAGATAAATATGTTCCAAAAAAACAAAAAAATCGTTCAAAACAAAGAAACAAAAAGGTTAAAGAAAAACTTTTATCGTCTAATGATCTTTTACCACCAGAAATAAGTAAAGCATTTAAAATTTTGGGTTTGAATAAAAATGCTACACTTTTAGATGTAGAAAAATCTTTTAGAAAGTTAGCTGTGATGTATCATCCAGACAGATGTAAAGAAGAAAACAAATCAAAGTGTAGAGAAAAATTCGTAGAGATAAATAATGCAAGAAAACTTTTAGAAGATTACTTCACAAATAAGTATAAACCATTATCTAGAAAAGAAAAACAAGAGATAATAAAATATAAAAAATATATAAAAGAGTACAAAGAGTATATAAAAAGGTTTTATGATGATTGGTTCGGAGGTGTAGATATTTAATGAAAATATTTGATATTTATTCAAAAGAATATGACCAATGGTATGAAGAGAACAAATTTGCTTATTTGTCAGAGTTGGGAGCATTAAAAAAAGTTGTCCCTAAAAAAGGTAAAGGTCTTGAGATAGGAGTTGGTACTGGAAGGTTTGCTCAACCTTTAGGAGTTGCTTTTGGGATAGACCCTTCAAAAAAAATGCTTGAAATAGCAAAAAAACGTGGGATAAAAACATTTGTCGGTGAAGGAGAAAATCTACCGTTTACTGACAATGAGTTTGATTATGTTTTAATAGTAATTACTATATGTTTTGTTAAAAATCCAGAAAGAGTGATATCTGAAGCAAGAAGAGTACTTAAAAATAATGGAAAGTTGATTATTGGTATTGTGGATAAAAATAGCCATTTAGGTAAGTTTTATCAAGAGAAGAAAAGACAGGGACATAGATTTTATAAATTCGCAAATTTCTTTTCTGCAAAAGAAATTATAAAGTTGTTAGAAAAATATAATTTTAAAGAAATTGTTACATATCAAACAATTTTTCAATCATTGGAAAATATCAAAAAAGTAGAAAAACCAAAGAAAGGATTTGGTAAAGGTGGTTTTGTAGTAGTATGTGGAAAAAAAATTTAAAATATGTCTATGGCCCGGTCTCTTCCTGGAGATTAGGAAGTTCTTTAGGAATAGACCCTTTATCTGACAAAGAAAAAATTTGTACATTTGACTGTCTTTATTGCCAACTTGGTAGGACTTATAAATTTGCTAATGAACGAAAAGTTTTTGTTCCTGTAGATGAAATTATAGACGAAATAAATTCTTTGCCTGATATAGAACTTGATTACATAACATTTTCTGGCAGGGGTGAGCCTACTTTAGCTAAAAATTTAGGAAAAATGATTAAGGCTATAAGAAAAATACGAAAAGAAAAAATTGCAGTTATCACTAATTCTTCTTTAATGTATATGGATGATGTTGTAGAAGATTTATTATTAGCAGATTTTGTATTAGCAAAGTTGGATGCTTATTCTCAAGAATCATTAGAGATAATAAATAGACCAATAAAACAGATAACATTTGATATGATTGTTGATGGTATAAAACAGTTTAAATCAAAATATAAAGGTAAACTTGCTTTACAGATTATGTTTATAAAAGAAAATCAAAAGAATGCAAAAGAAATATCTGAGATAGCGAAAGAAATTAATCCTGACGAGATCCAAATTAACACTCCTTTAAGACCATCTCAATCAAAACCGTTATCTAAGAGTGAGATTGATAAGATAAAAGAGTATTTTAAAGATATGAACACTATTTCTGTATACGATACTAAAATAAAAAAAGCTGAACCAATCAGTACAGAAGATACACTTAAAAGAAGAGGAAAAGTTTAAAAGGGAGAAAAGATGAATAAAGAAATAAATGAACTTCAAAAAATGGAAGAATTGCTTGCTAAAAATATGCAACAGATAACTTATAAAATTTTGGTTCTCTCAAACAAAGGTGGTGTTGGTAAAAGTTTTGTCGCAGTAAATATTGCTGTTGGTTTAAGTAAGAAAGGATCCAAGGTTGGATTGTTAGTTGCTGACATACACGGACCTTCTGTAGCGATGATGCTTGATTTTGAAGGTAAAAAGTTGTCTTATACTCAGAATGGTATTGCACCATATCCAGTTAATTCTAATTTAGTCGCAATTTCAATGGCTTCTTTTCTTGATAATGCTGATACTCCTATTATCTGGCGAGGTCCATTAAAGGCAGGTGTATTAAAACAACTTTTATCAGAGGTTGATTGGGGGAAACTTGACTATTTAATTATTGATTCTCCACCAGGTACAGGAGATGACCCCTTGTCTGTTTGTCAACTCATTCAAAATTTAACCGGAACTGTTGTTGTAACTACTCCTCAAGATGTAACTTTGTTAGATGTAAGAAAATGTGTTAATTTTCTTCGTCAACTTTCTATACCTATTCTTGGTATTGTAGAAAATATGAGTGGATTTACATGTCCAATTTGTGGTGGAAAAATAGATATATTCAAATCAGGTGGTGGAGAAAAAGCAGCAAAGGAGTTAGGGGTTCCTTTCTTAGGACGTATTCCGTTTGACCCACGTATAGTAGAAACATCTGATAATGGTAAAACCTTTTATTGAAGTATTCCCTGATTCAGAACCGGCAAAAGCAATTAATTGAAGAAATTTATAATATTATAGAACAAAAGGTTAAAGAAACAAAATGAGGACATATTTAGATTGTATTCCTTGTATGATAAGACAAGCAGTAGATACAGCACGATTGTCTACAAACGATGAAACTACTCAAAGGATGGTATTAGAACAAATAATATCATTTCTTATAAATTTTATTCAAAGTGGTTCGTTAGATGAACCTCTTTCTCCACCACAAGTAGCTCGTCATGTTTATAGAATTATTAAAGAAATTACAAAGTGTGAAGATCCTTATCGTGAAATAAAAATTAAGTATAACCAATTAGCTTTGAACAAGTATTCTGAACTTAAAAATATAATAAAAAATTCGTCTGATAGTTTGTTGACAGCAATAAAAATTGCAGTTGCAGGGAATATTATTGATTTTGGTATCAATAACAGCGAGTTTGATTTAGATTTTATTTTAAAAAAAGCATTGACACAAGATTTTGCTATATATGATTATAATTTATTTTGTAATAGTTTAGAAAAATCAAAGTTATTACTTTATATTGGGGATAATGCTGGTGAAATTGTTTTTGATAAAATACTTATAGAAGAAATTTTAAAAAGGTATGATTTAAAAGTTTATTTTGCAGTAAAAAATAAACCAATAATTAACGACGCAACTATGGAAGATGCAAAACAAGTTAGGATAGATGATGTGGCTGAAATAATTGATAGTGGTTCTGATGCTCCGGGGACAATTTTAAATTTATGTTCAGAAGAATTCATAAAAATTTATAATGATGCTGATGTAATAATTTCTAAGGGCCAGGGGAACTATGAAACATTAAGTGAAGAAGATAAGAAAGATATATTTTTTCTTTTAAAAGCAAAATGTAATCTTCTTGCTAAACATTTGAAAGTAAAAGTAGGTGATATAATACTTAAGTATGGAAATAAAGAGAGGGTGCATTAAAATGGAGATAAGAGTTATAGCGGAAGCATCTACAAAATTACAAAGATTATTTGTTGGTTGGGGTGTTTCATTTTTAGTTGGAGACGATTTGCTTTTTGATACATTTTCTAATGGAGAAGTTATAAAAAACAATTTTTCAAACTTAGGTGTTGATGTAAAACAAATAAGACATGTTGTTATTTCACACGAACACTGGGACCATTATGGTGGTTTGTGGTATATTTTAGAAAACAATCCTAATGTAAAAGTTTATATATGCCACAGTTTTAGTGAAAAGTTCAAAACAAAGATAAAACAATATAAAGTTCTAATAGTTGAAGTTTCTGACTTTGCTGAAATTAAACCAAATGTTTTTACTACTGGCGAAATTATAGGAGAGTATGATGGTAAACCACTTCCAGAACAATCATTAATAATCAAAAACAAAAAAATATCAATAATAACAGGTTGTTCACACCCGGGGATAATTGAAATTATAAAAAAAGTAAAGAAACATTTTTCTGAACCTATATATTTGGTCTTAGGTGGATTTCATCTTTATGATAAACCTATATCTGAAGTGAAAAAAATAGTTAATGAATTTAAAAGTTTGGAAGTAGAGAAAGTAGCACCTTGTCATTGTACAGGTAAACAAACTGTTATAATGTTTAAACAAGAGTTTAAAGAAAACTTTATAAAAGTATCTATTGGCAAAAAAATTTTGTAATATTATACTGATGCAAGGTGATAAGTTATGAAAGAATTTGTTTTGTTTAATCCTACAAAAATACTTTTTGGATGTGGTATGTTAGAAAAATGCGGTAAAGAAGCAAAAAAATTAGGTAAAAAACCAATAATTATAACAGGTAAAACTTCAGCAAAACAGACAGGTGTTTTGGATAAAGTTGCGAGTTTATTAAAAGAAAATGGTTTTGAGCCGGTTATATACTCAAAAATAACTCCTAACCCAAAAGTTGAGGAAGTAGATGAAGCAGCAAAAATAGCAAAAGAAAACAATTGCGATTTTGTCATAGGATTAGGTGGAGGTTCTGCAATGGATGCAGCAAAAGGTGTAGCAATTGTTGCAAAAAATGGTGGTAGTATTTGGGACTATATTCCTTTAGCAACTAAAAAAGCAAAACCTTTTAATGAAGTTTTGTCGATAATGATGATACCTACACTTGCTGCAACAAGTTCAGAGGTTAATTGTGCTGCTGTGTTCACAAATTTAGCAACAAACCAAAAAGCAGCTATAGTTAACCCTTTGATTTATCCAAAAATTTCAATAGTTGATCCACTACTTACAATTACAGTACCAAAAAAACAAACAGCTGAAGGTGTAATAGACATTATCATGCATGTTTTAGAAGAATATCTTACTGGAGATGAAAATTGTGATTTACAAGATAGAATAACAGAAGGGATTATTGTTACTTGTATAGAAAATGCAAAAATTTTAATGAAGGAACCACAAAATATTACGGCGAGAACAAACATATCTTTTTGTTCTTTAGTTGCACTACATGGATTTCCTAATGCAGGACGTAGTGGAGTATGGAATGTCCATCAGATTGAACATGCAATAACTGGGCTTTTTGATAATATATCACATGGTTCTGGTATAGCTGCTGTTTTACCTGCGTATTTAAAATTTCTTTCTCAAAAAAGAAAAAATAAAGTTATACAACTTGCAGTAAATGTTTTTGGTTTAGATAAAAATTTAGGAGATGAAAAACTAGTTGATGGTTGTATTGAAAAATTTAAAGAATTTATAAACTCAATTGGATTGTCAACAGATCTTAAATCCTTAGGTATAAAAAGAGAGGATTTTGGAAGAATTGTAGATAATTTATATTCTGTATCAGGTTTTAACGAAATTATTGACAATAAAGAAAATGTTATAAAAATTTTAGAATTAGCATATGAATAAATAAGAGATTGATATGCAAAATTTAATCAAAGAAATTTTATCACAAAAAAGTTTTGCAGTTGTTGGTTCATTTAGAAATGAAACGAAAGTGGCATACAAAATTTTTCGGTATTTGAGACAAAAAGGATACGAAGTATACCCTGTAAATCCTACTACAAAAGAAGTTGATGGTGTAAAATGTTATCCTTCAATTTTAGATTTACCAAAACCAGTAGATGTTGCAGATTTAGTTACACCACCTTCTGCTACTGAGGAGATAGTGAAACAATGTTTACAAAAAGGCATCAAATATGTATGGATGCAACCAGGTGCTGAAAGTAAAAAAGCAGTAGAGTTTTGTAAAGAAAATAATATAAAAGTAATATATGGAACTTGTATTATGATGGTGTGAGATTATGAAAAAAATGTTTTTAATTGGAAATCCAAATGTTGGCAAAAGTTTAATTTTTTGTAGATTAACTGGGACAGATGTTATTGTTTCAAACTATCCTGGGACCACAATAGAATTTTACAAAGGGCATTTTAAAAAAGATAACCAAATAATAGAAGTTGTTGACCTACCTGGGACATACACACTTCAGCCAACTAATAAAGCAGAAGAAGTTGTATTTAATATATTAGAAGAGTTAAAAAATAAAAATGAAGATTTTGTTATTGTAAATGTCATTGATGCGACAAATCTTGAACGAAATTTAAACTTAACCTTCCAACTAATAAAAAAACGTCTTCCTATGATAGTTCTTCTTAACATGTGGGATGAAACAAAACATAAAGGTATTACTATTGATTATAAAAAACTTGAAGAAATTTTAGGTATCCCTGTGGTACCAACTTGTGCACGTACTTCTGAAGGTATAAACGAATTTGTATCAAGATTAAATGAAGCAAAAGTTTCTAATTTTGATTACAATGAGAAACAAAAATGGCAAAAAATTGGTGAAGTTGTATCCCAAGTTCAAAAACTTACACATAAACATCATACTTTTTTAGATAGATTATCTGAAATTACTATAAAACCATCCACAGGCATCCTGTTTGCTTTATTTGTTTTAATCTCAACTTTTGTAATAGTAAGATTCTTTGGTGAAAATTTTACATCATTGATTGATAATTTGTTTAACAGATTTTATCTTCCTTTTATAACCACAGCAGTTTCAAAACTTATACCGATTGAGTTTTTACAAAAAATTTTGTTAGGTAATGTTACTGAACCAATGGAAGGATTCGGTATTCTAACAACCGGGTTGTATATACCATTAGTTGTAGTTTTTCCATATTTGTTTTCATTTTATCTCGTTTTAAGTATTTTAGAAGATATTGGCTATATCCCAAGATTAGCAGTAATGATTGATAGTTTTTTACATAGATTAGGTATACATGGTTATGCGTCAGTACCTGTTTTGTTAGGATTAGGTTGTAAAGTACCGGGTATTCTTGCATTGAGATTGCTTGAAACAGAAAAAGAAAAATTTTTAACAGCAGTTTTACTTTTAATGGTTGCACCTTGCATGCCACAAACATCTATGATATTATCTTTATCAGTAAAATATGGTATCAAATACGCAGTGTTTATATTCTTAGTTTTATTCTTTGTTTCAGTTATTACAAGTTTTATTTTAAACAAAGTTTTAAAAGGTGAAACAACAGAACTTTTTGTTGAAATACCACCGTATAGAATGATTGATTTATCACTTTTGTTAAAAAAACTTTATATAAGAATGAAAGAATTTTTTGTTGATGCTGTACCACTTATAATTCTTGGTATTTTTATAATAAACATTTTTGATATCTTAGGTGTAGTAAAAATCATATCTGAAACAATTGGTGCTCCTTTAAGTTTTTTGTTAAATCTTCCAAAAGAAATTTCTATTGTTTTAGTTTCAGGGTTTTTAAGGAAAGATGTTTCAATTTCACTTCTTTCTCCATTTGATTTAACTGCAAAACAGTTTGTTGTTGCAAGTATATTTTTAGTTTTGTATTTACCATGTGTATCAACATTTTTTACTTTAGTTAAAGAACAAGGGATTAAAAACGGAATTAAAATTTTAGTTTTAATGCTTTTTGTTGCATTTTTAATTTCTTTTATAGTTAATTTAATACTATGAACTACATAACAGCAATTTTAGCAAGTGTTATTGTAAGCTTGGTCTCATTTATTAGTGCTTTGGCTTTATTGCTGAACGATAAAATTTTAAATAAATTATTGACGGTTTTAATAAGTTTTTCTGCTGGTGCATTAATTGGTGGTGCGTTTCTACATCTAATACCTGAAGCTGTTGAACATGGTGGAGAAAAAATAAATGTTTTTGTGTATGTAATTTTAGGATTTGTTTTGTTTTTTATATTAGAGAAATATCTTTATTGGCGACACTGTCATAAAGGAGAAAAATGTGAGGTTCATACACATCCTGTAGCATATCTTAACCTTTTAGGAGACGGAATCCACAATTTTATTGATGGAGTTGTAATTGGTACAAGTTTTTATACTGATATAAAACTCGGGATTATTTCAACCTTGATGATAATTTTGCATGAAATACCGCAAGAATTAGGTGATTTTGGTGTCTTATTATATGGAGGGCTAAGTAAATTTAGAGCTTTGTTTTATAATTTTTTATCTGCATTAACTGCTATATTAGGCACAATTGTTGGGTTTTTTGTTTCAGAAAGTGTTCATAACATAATAGTTTATCTTTTGCCAATAGCAGCAGGCGGGTTTATTTATATTGCAGCATCTGATTTAGTCCCTGAAATACAAAAACAAAAAGAAATAAAGTTAGCAAATCTGTCGTTATTTTGTTTCATCTTTGGTGTAATACTTATGTATATATTTAAAATAAACCATTGAAATTTTTTTGCTTTTATTGTAAATTTAATATTCTGTAAACTATTAACTATGAACTATTGACTATGAACTATTTATACAAAAAACATTTCATAATTGGCTTATTTTTATTATTTTCATTGCTTACAATTTTTGTCCATTACCATTCGCATAATAGTTGTAATATAGAAGATTGTCAACTTTGTTATTTTATAAGTATCTCTGGGATGAGTATTTTAAACATTTTTTATTTTTTACCTTTGTTTTTAACAATTTTAACACTTGAATTTTTACCATCTCTATTTTATACTTATTTAAATCTCATCTTTTCTTTTTCCCGAGCACCACCTAAATAAATTTTATTAAACTAAATAAATTTTATTAAATAAAACCTACAAAATTCTTAAATCTTTTCCTAAAGGAGGGCTTACAAATGAAAAAGTTTTTTGTAGTGTTTATATTATCAATTTCATTAAACCTCTTTGCTCAAGAGTTTAAAGAAGAAAAAATGACACAACAAACACCACCACCTGGTATGCGTGGAGTGGTACCAAACCTGCCTGATATAAGTGTTGTAGGAGATTTTCATTATAAACTATCTACTAATAAGGAAGATAATACAAAAGATAAACTTGTAATTGAAGAAATAGAAACAGCATTTCAAGGGTATCTTTATCCTGATATACGTGCAGATGTTTTCCTTGCTATGCATAAACATGGTGAACATATTGAACCAGAGATTTGTGAAGCAAAGGTAAGTTTTCAAAAACTAATTCATAATTTATCCTTAGAAGTTGGCAAAATTCATGTTAATTTTGGTAAATTAAATAAAATACATCAACATCATAGAAACTTTTATGACCAGCCGTTAGTATTAACAAACTTTTTTGGCGGACATGGACTTGTAGCAGAAGGGTTTAATTTTAGTTATGTTTTACCTTTGCCTTTATTTTTACAAATTGATTTAGGTTTTTGGAATATACCACCTCATCATCATGATGAAGAACCACATCATCATGGTTTTTCGTTAGTAGATAAAACTTATACAAATAAAATCTGGGTATCTGTTCCCATCAAAACCTCAGAGTTGGAAATTGGTTTAAACTCTTTGCTTTCAAATGGTCCTCATTATCAAGAACATAAAGATGAGGTAAAAATTTTTGGTATAGATTTAACATTTAGAAGTTTCTTTACAAAAAATAGAAAATTCTTGTTTACAACAGAAGTTTACAAGTTGCTAAGAGATTTAGAAGATAGTTCTAAAAAAAGATTTGGTTATTTTGTTTTTACAAATTATAAGTTTAACAAATATGATTCTGTTGGATTAAGATATGATGATGCTGAAGAAGTTGTTGAAGGTTTAAGAACATATTCTTTGTCAGCAATATATACAAGATCTCTTACAGAAACAACTGCTTTGAGGGCACAATACACATACTTCTTTGATAACCCAAAAGATGTTCATCAGTTAGTATTACAACTTGTTTTCGGTATAGGTCCGCATAGCCATTTGTTAGAATAAAAAAAATTTGTCTTAATGTTTTTAATGGAGAAAAACTATGAAAAAATTAATCCCATTATTTATTTGCTTTATTTTTATAAATTTTCTTTATTCAAAACAGCTTTATGTTGTTACTACAACTGAGGATTTAAAAAGTATAACAGAATTTATAGGTAAACAAAAAGTTAAAGTTGAAAGTTTATCCTATGGATGGCAAGATCCACATTCTGTTGATGCGTTACCTTCTATGATTGTAAAACTTTCAAAAGCAGATATGTTAGTAAAAATTGGTTTAGATTTAGATATGTGGGTTGATGGGTTGATTTTAGCGTCAAGGAATAAAAACATAACTTATGGTGCAGTTGGTTATGTTGACGCATCAGTAGGTATTACCCGTTTAGAAGTGCCAACTGGTAAAGTTGATGCTTCAATGGGAGATATACATATTTATGGGAATCCACATTACTGGCTTGACCCTGAAAACGGTAAAATTATTGCAAAAAATATCTTAGATGGTTTGTGTAGATTATCTCCTGAAGATAAGGAGTATTTTGAAAAAAACTATAAAGAGTTTGTTGATGAACTAACAAAAAAAATTGATTATTGGAAACAAAGATTAAAAAAATACGAAGGGAAAAATTTTGTTTCTTATCACAAAACTTTTTCATATTTTGCAAAAAGGTTTAACATAAACATAGTTGCAACTGTTGAGCCAAAACCTGGTATACCACCGTCTGCTGCACATTTGAAAACACTTGTTGAAACAATAAAAAAAGAAAATGTCTTGTGTATTCTTCATGAAAACTTTTATCCTTTGAAAACTTCACAATCCGTTGCAAAACAGACAAATATAAAAGTTGTAGTTGTCCCAACATCAGTTGGTGGTGTTAAAGAAGTTAAAGATTATTTTTCACTTTTTGATTATATTGTTACAAAAATAAACGAAACTAATGAAAACAAAAATAATTGAACTTAAAAACATAACAGTTGGGTATTCTAAGTATGTTGTTTTAGAAGATGTCAATCTTGAAGTTTTCAACACTGATTTTATTGCAATAGTAGGACCAAATGGTGCAGGTAAGACAACTTTAATTCGTACAATACTTAGAAAACTTAAAGTTTTAAAAGGTGAAGTTGTATATTATGACAAAATATCTTTTGGTTATGTCCCACAGATAGCAACTGTTGAAGAAATTTTTCCATTTACTGTTTATGAAATTATAAATATGGGTTTGTATCACAAATTAAAGTTTTTAAATAAAAAAGATGTTGAGGATGCAATAAATGAAGTTTTAGATTATTTTGACTTAAGAATTTTTAAAGACAAAATTTTTAGAGAACTTTCTGGCGGGCTTAAAAGAAGAGTTTTGTTAGCACGTGCGTTGTGTAGCAATCCTGAAGTTTTAGTTTTAGATGAACCAACTGCAAATTTAGATATTATTTCTGAACATAATACAATGCAACTTATTAAAAAAATTCATAAAGAAAAAAATAAAACAATACTTCTTGCTACACATCATTTAAACACTGTTATAAACTATGCTGAAAGATTTTGTTTTATAAAAGATAAAAAACTTGAGGTGTATAACAAGGAAAATTTAAATGAGAAACATCTTCAAGAACTTTTTGAAACCAATTTAAAATTTGAAAATGGTAGAATAATAATCACAGGATAAAGTTATGTTTAGTTTACCTTTTATACAAAAAAGTTTGTTAATTGGTATTTTATCTTCAATTATGCTTTCTTATTTAGGTGTGTATATTACTTTAAGAAGAGTTGTTTTTGTTGGAATATCTTTAGCACAGATTGCAACTTGTGGATATATTTTTGGATTTTTGATAAATTTTAATCCATACATTACCTCATTTATTTTTTCTTTAATAGGCGTGTTTTTGTTTTCTTCAGACATACATTCAGAAAAAATACCAAAAGATGCAATTATTGCACTTACTTATGTTATTTCATTATGTCTTTCAATGTTGTTTATAGCAAAATCTGCAAAAGCAGAAACACATCTGTTTAATGTATTTTCGGGCGATATTTTAACTATACAACCACAAGATGTTTATCTTACGGTTATAATTTTCATTTTATTTTTTATTTCACAACTTTTGTTCCATAGGCAGTTTAATTTTGTTTCATTTGATCCAGAAACAGCAGAGGTTTATGGATACAACAGGTTTTTATGGGATTTTATTTTTTATTCAATATTAAGTTTGGTTTTTATAACAACAATTAACACAACAGGTGTCGTATTTAGTTTCGGATTTATTGTTATACCAGCATTATTTAGTATACTCACCTTTAACAAAATCAAAAAAATTTTTCTTTTTTCTTGCATATCAAGTATCTTTTCTTGTATTATAGGTATTGTGTTATCATATATGTTTGACCTTCCCACAGGACCAACTATTATATTGAGTTTGTTTTGTCTGTGGATGGTAATTGTGTTAATAAGTAAAATTTTAAGAAATTGGTAGCCGTACCCTTTAGGGTGTGAGAAATAACACAGGTTAAAAATCTGCGACTAACATTTTAAAATTATGATAATAAAAACAAACAAAGAAGAAATTTTGCCATATCTTGAAGATACATCAAACTTTAAAGAAGGTTCTGCTGAAAAAGTTTTTGTTCCACAAGATGAAAAAGAAGTTTTTGAAGTAGTTGAATTTGCAGTAAAAAATAAACTTCCACTTACAATTTCAGCTGCGGGTACTGGCACGGTCGCTGGTAGAATACCAAAAGAAGGTGTAGTTATCTCTACTGAAAAGTTAGACAAAATAATTGATATTGATATAAAAAACAAAACTGCTGTTTTACAATCTGGCGTTGTAGTTTATAATTTTTTAAACGAGATAAAAAAATTTAATTTGTTTTATCCACCATTTCCTACTGAAAAAGGTGCGTTTATTGGTGGCAATGTTGCAACAAATGCTTCAGGAGAGTATAGTTTTAGGTTTGGTCCAACAAGAAAATATGTTAAAAAAATAAAGATGATATTAACAACAGGAGATGTATTAGAAATTAAAAGAGGAGAAGTTTTTGAAAAAAATGGGTTTCTTGATTATGAAAAATTTAAAATCAAACTACCATCTTATAGAACACCAAATGTTAAATGTTCAGCAGGATATTACATAAAAGATGGTATGGACGCAATAGATCTTCTTATAGGTTCAGAAGGCACTTTAGGGATAATCACAGAAATTGAAGTTTTTTTAATTGATGAATTACCTGAAAGATTTTTAATGCTTATGTTTTTTGATGAAAAAAAAGAAATAGAAATACCAAATATTGTTTCAGAATTAAAAACAAAAAAAGATGAACTCGCAATATATTGTTTAGAATTTTTTGATAAAAACTCGCTTATGTTTATCAAAGATGAATATGGTTTTATCCCAAAAGATACTATTGCTTTATATATAGAATCAGAGAAAGAGAAACTTGAAAGATGGTTAGAAGTTGTTGAAAAATATGACTGCAAAGAGACAGTTTTGTCAAGTTCAAAAAAAGAATATGAAACACTTGTTAATCTAAGATACAAACTTCCTGAAACAATAAATTCTTATTTCAAAAAAATAAATTCTACAAAAATTTCAGTTGACGCAGCAGTTCCTGAAGGAAGGTTAGAAGAGTTGTTTAAATTTTACAAAAACATAATGTCAGAACATCCAACAATAAACATGGTCATCTTTGGCCATATTGGAGAAGACCATCTTCATTTTAATATGTTCCCAAAAAATGATGAAGAAAAAATTATTTGTGAAAAAATATACATTGATTGTATAAAAAAAGCTGTATCCTTAGGTGGGACAGGTTTTGCAGAACATGGTGTAGGAAAATTAAAAAACAAATATCTTGAAATAATGTATGGCAAAGATGCTGTTTTAGAGATGGCAAAAATTAAAAAAACTTTTGACCCACATTGTATCCTAAATCTTGACAATATAATAAAAAAAGAATATCTATTTTGTTGAAAAGAAAAAGTATAACTTGTTTTGCGTTAACACATTTACACATTCACACATCCACACATTTACACATTATAAGGAGGCGGTATGGAAAAAATAATAACACAGGCAATTATAGAAAGTTATCTTAAAGAACTTATGGAGCATACAGAAGTAGATGTTGCAATATGTGGTGCAGGACCAAGCGGTCTTGTATGTAGTTATTATTTAGCAAAAAATAATGTTAAAGTAGCTGTTTTTGAACGACATCTTAAAATAGGTGGTGGGATGCCAGGCGGTGGGATAATGTTTAACAAAATTGTTTTTCAAAAAGAAGTTTTACCTATACTAGATGAATTTGGTATTTCTTATTCTTATTATAAAGATGATTTATATGTTGCAGATAGTATTGAGACAATCTCTGCTTTAGCATATAAAGCAAAAAAACAAAATGTAAAAATTTTTAATTTGTTTTCAGTTGAAGATGTTGTGATAAGAGAAAAAAGAATCTCTGGCGTTGTTTTAAACTGGACTGCTGTTGAACAAGCAGGGTTACATGTAGATCCAATTGCAATAATTTCAAAATATGTTGTTGATGCAACAGGACATGATTGCGAAGTAGCAAAAATTGTTGAAAAAAAATTAGGTTGGACAAAAGTTATAGGTGAACAATCAATGTGGGCAGAAGTTGGTGAAAAAATGTTGTTAGAAAACACAAAAGAAGTAACACCAGGACTTATAGTTTGTGGTATGGCAGCAAACGCTTATTTTGGTTCACCAAGAATGGGTGCTATATTTGGTGGTATGTTTTTATCAGGTAAAAAAGCTGCTGAGATAATTCTTAAAAATGTATAATTTTGCTGATATTGTTAAAAAAATTGTTCTTACACAGAAAGAGTTTGCTATATATGAAACATTAAAAGTTTATGAAGATAATTTTCTTTCCTATATTTTTTTCTCACCAAAAGAAAAGTTGATATTAACCAACCCGCAGAATATTGAAAAATTTTTTGAGCAGTTAGAGAACAAACTTAATAAAAGATTTTATCTCGCAGGATTTTTATCATACGAACTTGGGTATTTTTTAGATTACAAAGATAGTGTTGATTACAATTTTAAATTTCCATTAGCATTTTTTATGTTTTTGAAAAACCGATTGTTTATAATCATAAAACAGATATTTTTGAAGAAGGGACTGACTTAATACAAAAAATTTTCAATATAAACCTTGCTAAAGAAAATTCAAAGTTTAAATTAACTAATCTTAAACTTAACACTTCTAAAAAAGAATATGTTGAGAATGTAAAGAAAATAAAAAATTATATTTTTTCTGGCGATACTTATCAGATTAATTACACGATAAAACTAAAGTTTGATTTTGCAGGTTCTATTTTAGGATTGTATAACAAACTAAAACAAACACAGAGTGTTTCATATTGTGCTTTTATTAAAACAAAAGATTTTTCTGTGATATCATTTTCACCAGAATTGTTTTTTAGAAAAACTGCTGATATCATTATTGTCAAACCGATGAAAGGGACAATTTCTCGTGGGAAAGATGTTTTTGAAGATAAAATCCAGGCTCGCAAATTACAAAACAGTGTCAAAGACCGTGCTGAAAATGTTATGATAGTTGACCTTTTAAGAAACGATTTAGGTAAAATCTCGTCCTATGGTGAAGTAAAAGTTAAAGAACTTTTTGAAATAGAAAAATATGAAACATTGTTTCAAATGACTTCTACTATACAAGCAAAAATAAATCCGAATATAAATCTATACAAATTGTTTTATTCATTATTTCCTTCAGGTTCTGTGACTGGTGCGCCAAAAATTAGAAGTATGCAAATTATAAAAGAAGTTGAAAAAGAACCAAGGTATGTTTATACAGGTTCTGTCGGGTTTATAAAACCGAACCGTGATTCAGTATTCAATGTTGCAATAAGAACTTTATTGATAGACAAAAATGGTAAAGCTGAGTTAGGGATAGGAAGTGGGATAGTAGCAGATTCTGACCCGCAAAAAGAGTATGATGAATGTAAACTTAAATACAAGTTTTTAATAACAAAAATTCCAAAGTTTAGATTAGTTGAAACAATTTTATATTGTGCTGATTTTAATTATGAGATAAAAAATTTTTATGATTTAAACTTAAACATAACAAAAGAAAATTTTGAACAAGGATATTTTTTGTTAAAATATCATTTAGAACGACTTAAAAATTCAGCAATGTATTTTGATTTTAAATTTGATGAAGGACAAATTTTAGATAAGTTATACAAATTAAAGAAACAACTAATAAAACAAGCATACAGAATAAGATTGTTGCTTTCAAAAAATGGTGATATAGAAATACAAAAAAGTGTGTATGATATAAAAAACTTTTGTTCTAAAAAAATAGAAAAAATTACAATTTCAAAAAATGTTGTTGATAAAAACAATGTTTTCTTGTATCATAAAACAACAAATCGCAAAATATACAATAAAGAATATAAAAAATACTCAAAAAAATTTTTTGATGTTTTGTTTTTAAATAAAGATAATGAAATAACTGAAACATCTCGTGCAAATGTTTTTGTTAAAATTGGAGATTATTATTACACACCACCAAAATCTTCAGGATTACTAAACGGTGTGTTTAAAAAATTTTTAATTGAACAAAATAAGGATAAAATTAAAGAGAAAACAATAAGTATTAATGAAGTTTTTAAATCAGAAAAATTGTTTATAACAAACGCAGTTTTTGGGATAAAAGAAGTAAAATTATTTGTTTAAAAAATTTTTTAAAAATTTTTGTTGACAACAGAAAAAAATTTTGTTATTTTAACTTTTTTAATTTTATGAAAATAATATCAATACTTAAAAAAGCAAGAAGGAAACTTAAGTTCTCACAACGTGATTTTGCAAGATTTTTAGGTATCTCAAAATCTGCATATAACAGGTACGAACTTGGTAAAAGAATACCACCAAAGAAGGTTATTAAAAAATGTTGTTGTGTCTTGAAAATTAAAATCTATTTTCGCAGGACTGAAGACTTGATAAAATTTTGTAAAAATAAATTTCCCAGCAGTTTTTATAAAAAGAATATCAAGTTATGTAGGAAATTAGAATTTTTGCGTAGAAAGAAAATGCTCCATTTTAAAAAAATATCCTATCGCAGTGGTATCCCATATTGGAAGTGTTATGGTATCTTTACTGGAAGAATCGTTCCTTCACGTAAAGAAGTGTCAAGGTTAACTCGTGCAATGAATTTCTCACCAAAAATTCTTAGGGAAAATAATTTTAAAAAACTTTTCAAAACAACATCCAGTATTTTTGATATTTAATCCTTTAATAATTTTTATTTTTTCTTTTTGTGAATTTTGTCCCCGATTTTGTAAAAAATTTACTAAAAAACATAATCCCTTCCGTCTAAACTGTCCCCGTTTTTCAAAATTTTTAGGTTTGACAAAAACCAAGTTTTTTTGTAATTTAGACTTTATTTAAAACTTTGTTATATTTTTTCAACAGTGTTTATAATTAAAGTTAAAAAATTTCGCAACAATAAGATAGAACAGGAAGTGTTCTCAAAACGCACCTTTTGTAAACAGTATTTTTAGATTTTATACAGGAGGGTTTAAACATATGAAAATTTAGTTTTTTCTTTTCTACCATGGGTAGATTCACCTTTGGCGAATTTGTTCGCTGATGTTCCTGTGGAGATAAATTATACCGGTTTTTTAAGAGAGTTTGGCCAACCTGTTAGTGGACAAAGAAATGTTGAATTAAAAATTTATACACAAGCAACTGGTGGAATACCAATATGGAGTAGCGGAGTTATGAATATAAATGTTTCATCTGGTATTTTTAATTGTGTTATTTCTCCCAATATTGATTTTAGAGATGGTAATTTTTGGATAGAAACAGTTGTTAATAATAAGATTTTTTCACCAAGACAAAAGATTGCACCACAGATGTTTGCTGTACATTCAAGGACTGCTGAAAATTTGTCAAAGAAAGGAGATATATATTTTGTTGTTAACCAAACAACATCTGTTGTTGTCTCTGTAAGTAGTATAAATGTTGTAGGTAAAGTGAAAGAGTATGGATATGACTTGTTACCACGAGGTGTGATTGTTATGTGGTCAGGAAGTATTAGTTCAATACCACCTGGTTGGGCATTGTGCGATGGTAGAACATATACCGCACCTGATGGGACGCAAGTTACTACACCGAATTTGAAAGATAGATTTATTGTTGGTGCGGGTGGTTCGTACTCAGTAGGAGCAACTGGTGGTGAGGCATTTCATACACTTACTGTGAATGAAATACCTGCACATACTCATACAGGGAGTGGAACAACTAGTACAAATGGGACACATTATCATCGTATATGTACGTCATCAAGAGAAGGCGGTGCTAGAGCAATTAGTGATCCTCTTGCTAATGGAGTTTTAGGAGCAGCTGGAACCACCTGGAGCTATGAAACTGCTCCTGGAGGGATGCCAGCAACACATTTAACTGAAGATGCTGGAGCACATTCTCACACTTTTTCATTTACTACAGGTTCAACAGGTGGTGGACAGCCACACGAGAACAGGCCACCATATTACGCGCTAGCATTTATTATGAAATTATAAGAGGGGAAATTTTATGAAACAAGGAGAAAAAGAATATTTTAAAAAAATTGGTATAGATGGTGTTAGGCATGCTATAAATAAACCATTTTCAGATGAGAATTGTCAAAAATATTTTTTTCATTTTGGAGCAATATTTTCCATTTTACCCCCACCACCTAAAAGATTATTAGATTTAGGTTGTGGTACAGGATGGACATCAGAATTTTTTGCACGCAGAGGTTATGAAGTTATAGGAGTTGATATCAGTGAAGATGCAATTGAGTATGCAAGAAAATATCATTCTTTAAAACATACTCCAGAAGAAGATTGGTTATATAAAAATATAGGAAAAGTTGAGTATATAGTAAGTGATTACGAAAATTTAAATTTTAAAGAAGAGTTTGACTGTGTAGTATTTTATGATTCGTTACACCATGCAGAAAATGAATATTTAGCATTATCTCAAGCATATAAAGCATTAAAATATGGCGGTGTATGTATTACTTGTGAACCTGGAGATTTTCATTCCATTACTCCCGCGTCAAAAAAAGCAGTTGAGATGTATAATGTTGAAGAGAAGGATATGCCTACAAGAAAAATTATAAATATGGCAAAAAAAATAGGGTTCAGAAGATATAAAACATATATTAATCCGGAAAGATTTTTGTTTATTTATGATTCCAATATTAATTTTATTAAAAAACTTAAAAAAAGTTTAAAATTTATAATGCAGATACTAACAATAAATATACAATCACCGTTTTTTCTACATATTGTAAAATTGATAAAATGAAAAAATATAAATTTTTACAAATTTTTGGTTTCTTAATCTAATATGTCAATGTTTATTTCCCTACAATGGTGTTTTGTCTTTTTCAGAAAATAGTGTTTTGTATTCTGATGTAATATCATACGCTACAGAAGTTTCTACTAAGACAATCATTGATTGTTCATTAGAAAGTTATGACCCTAATGAAGTTGCATATTCTAATGAATCAAAAATTGTAACTGCTTTTTATGGTTTTGTAGAATATCCTTTAGAACTTGATAACCCTTTGTTATTACAGCCAACAGTTTTCCCCACCTCAGGACTTCCTGGTCAAAGTTATACTTTTAGTGTTGTTTACAAAGATGACCAAGGAGATGAGCCTAAAATAGGTTATCCTAAAGTGAGAATATTTATCAATCAAGCAGAAATTGTTGGAAGTCCGTTTTCTTTGAATGTTTTAGGTAGTGATTATGTTTCAGGTGTTTTGTGTTCTACTACTATTGTACTAAATTCTGCTTCTGACAAATATAGTTTTTATTTTGTTGCTTATGACAAATATGATTTTTATCAGGAGAGCGAGATTGTTTTTGGCCCGGTTGTTAATACACCGCCACAACTTAGCTGGACTTATGAAACAGGATACGAATCTGACGGGTTAGAACCTGAAGTTGGTGATAGACAAACAACTTTTTATTTCAAAATAAAATATATTGATGTTGATAATCACCAACCTATGCAAGGTTATCCTAAAGTATATATTTTGCAGAATGGAACCACTATACAAACACTTACTATGGAATATATTTCTGGTGTGTATAATACAGGTGTGATATATTCTATAAAAGTTGTTGGTCTTAATCTCGGAAGGTATACTTATAATTTTGTCGCATACGATTCCTATGGTTTTGCAAGTAACTTACTGAGTTCTACAGGACCTGTAGTGGTGAATAACAATCCAGTACTTACTAACCCATCAGTTTCACCACAAGAAGGTGATATTTATTCAACTTATACTTTTACAATTTTATATTTTGACCCTGATAATGATAAACCTAAATCAGGTTATCCAAAAGTTTACTTACTTAAAAATCAACAATTGATACTATCACTTACAATGTATAATTTACAAAACGATATTTATGTTGCATCTACTACACTTGACGCTGGGGATTATCAGTATTATTTTGATGTTTTTGATTCTACTGACGGATATTTTAGAACTACAACATTGTCAGGGTTACATGTATCAAAAGAAACACCACATATTTTTGATAACCAAATATCATACTCTGTTGGTACTACAACTATGAATTATACTTTTTCAGTAAGATATGTTGATTATGATGGTGACCCACCAAAAGATGGATACCCACAATTATCAGTTTATATTGGTAAAACAGAAATAATAAGAAGTACAATGGTGTATATAGAAGGGAGTCCAAACAATGGTGCTTTGTTTAGTTATAATGTTTCTTTAACAACACCTGCATTGTATTCATATAAAATTGTTGCATATGACAAGTTTGGCTGGAAATCTAACGAAATTGTTGCTAATGGACCTAAGGTTTCTGGATATACGCCACAACTTGAAATAGTATCATATACACAAGAAATCGCGCCTGACGAAAATTTTGTTGTCTATGTTAAATATATTGATTTTGATAATGATCCACCAAAAGATGAATATCCAAAAATTTTGTTTTACTTAGATGGCAAATTGATAAAAGAAGATTCTATGAATCATATCTCTGGAAGCTATCAAACAGGTGCTGTGTATTTTTATTCAATAATCCCGCAATTTGCGGGATCAACTGTGTCTGATAAATACACTTTTGAATGTATAACAAAAGATGTCTTTGAATTTGGTGGTACTGTGTCAACTGGAAAGAAAAGTTTTGTTGTATCAACTCCACCATCTAAACCTGAAAACCTTACTTCGTATCAAGACAAAATAAATAATGTTGTTACAACTTCTAAAGTTACACTTAAATGGAAATCTGTTGACCCTGACCCAAACAGCAAAATTGTCTATGAGTTGTACTTTGGAGACAATCCCGATAATATGAAAAAAGTTTATGAAGGTGAAAATACAGAATACACTTTTTATTCTTTAGATGATGGAAAAACATATTATTGGTATGTTGTTGCTAAAGATGATACTGGAAGAACATCAAAATCTGCTTTGTTCACTTTCAACACTTTAGATATACAGAAAGATAAGGTTTTTAATTATCCTAATCCGTTTAAGAAAGGACAAAAAACAAATATCGTGTTTTATTCTGATTCAGATACTACCGCAGAAATTTATATCTGTTCATTGTTTGGCAATGTTTTGTTTAAAGATACAATTTTTGTCTCTAAAGGTTCTAACATTTATGAATATGACGGTTCTGGATTAGATTTTTCTGGTTCTTATGTTGTTTTAGTTAAAATCAATAATGATACTAAAAAAGGCAAGATTTTGTTGTTAAACAAGTAAACAAAAGGTGTGATATATGCAAAATATAAAATTCACTAAAAACAGGGGGGTAGTAAGATATATCCCCCACCTGAAAAAATTGAAATTTACGCAAATTTGGGGCATAGTTTTAATGATGTTTTCCATCGTTTTTGCTACTGATATACTTGAGAGACCTTCTGTTGTGTCAAATTCGCTTGGTGGTGTGTTTTATAAGTCAGAACCAGCAAGTATTGTTTTAAATCCTACTGCTTGTAGAATTGTGGAACAAAGTTGTTTTTATGCTTCATATATTTATCTTGACGATTCTGCAAGGTATAACTGCCTTGTTTATTTGGATAGATTTGACAAATTAAGTTATTCAATTTTATTTGCTCAACTTTATGATGAAAATTTAAAAGTCAGAGAAACTATTACAGATGAAGGACAAACTACTTATATGAGTAAGTTGTTAGGAATGGTTTCTTTAGGTTATGTTTTGCCACAAAATTTTGTTTTAGGTGCTTCGCTGAAAAGTGTTTATTATGATATTTATCAAACACGCTCAAATATACCCATTGGTTTTGATTTAGGCGTTTATAGAAATATTTGGTCTTTTGGTAATGTTTTAAGAAATCAAGTTAGTGTTAGTGGTGCTTTTGCTTTGAATAATATTTTAGGTCCTAAGGTTAAGATTGGAACAGATTCAGAAGTTTATAAACTTACAACAAGGTTGTCTTTGGATGTTTCTTTTACTTTGTTGCCAAGGTATAATTTTAAAAAAGAAATCTTGTTGTATGATAAAATTTCTTTGTTTTTTGATTTTTATTCAGATTATAATTCAGTTGGTTTAGAATATAACAGGGATAAGTATTTTTTAAGGTTTGGTTATAATAACAAAAGTTTTAAAAAATATTCGTTTGGGTTAGGTGCAAATTTTGGAAGTATTTCTTTGAATTACTCTTTTGCACCTTTTTATGGAGTTGGTTTGCATTCGCTTGATTTTACTTACTTCTGGGGTGAAAAAGAAGAGATTGAAGAAAAAACGCCTTCAGAACTTGATGACTTTTTACAGGTTCAAAAAAAAGCGTTCCGTATTGCTGAAAAATACTTACGAGATGCTGAAGATTTAGTTAAAGCAAAAAAGTATGAATCTGCTTTAGATTTGCTTTCTAAAATTTATCCTGTTAGTAAAGATAACAAAAAGATTACTGAACTGATTGAGATTGCAAACAACGCTATTTTGTCTACAAAGATAAGCAAAATATATGCTGATTTTGTTAAAGCAAGTAATATAGGCGATTTTATATCTATGTATGATTGTGTGTTACAAGCAATTGATGTTTCACCTGAAAGTAATGAAACAAAACAAATGGTTGATGAGTTCGCTAAAGTTCAAATTCCTAACAGCAGAATTTTTGTTGTTAATGATAAAAAAAGTGTTGCTGTAAGCAAAATTAAGCAGAATATAGAAAAATATGTTTTAGACCACGAGTTTGAAAAGGCTACTTATGAACTTAAAAAATTACAACTTGTTTCTTTCCAAGATTATCTTGAACAAAAATCTTTTGTTGATAAAGAAATTAAAGATTACTCTGTTGAACTTGTTAAAAAAGCAATGAACTTTGTCAAAGAAAACAAAATCAATCTTGCTTATCTTTGTTTAAAAGAGGCATACAGGGCTTCTAAAGATGAAGATATTAAGTTGCAGTTGCAACAAATACAAAATAAAATTAAAAACCCTGACCTTTATGATGAACTATATCAGAAAAAACTTTATTATCTTGCTTGTGTGTATTTTGCTACTGAGGATTACCAAAATGCTAAAAATACATTTTTGCAGTTAAGAAGTTTGAACCCTTGCTTTGAGTTTGACCTGCTTGAGGAATCTTTAAGAAAACAAAAAATTGTTTCTTTGTTAGAACTTTTGCCATAATAATCCCGCAAATTGCGGGACAAAAAGGAGGGTAAAAAAACTATGAACCAAAAAAATCAAAAAATAAAAAAAATAATCCTACAAATTTGCGAAACGTTGTTGCTACTAACGATTGTCTCGTTAGGGTATCCAAATGAAAAAAACTTGTTGTCTACTGAAGTACTTCCTTTGTTGTCTGGTGTGATTAATGCAAGTTATGAGAAAGCAGTAAGTGAAAAATCGTCGTTCAGTATTGGTGCAGGATTTTTGAAATATTCTCTTCCTGATTGGGAACTTTCAGGAACTGCTATTGAAACAAGTTATAAAATTTTTCCGTCAAAAAATGCGTTAAGGGGTTTGTATATAGGTCCGACTATTGGTATTATCTCAATTTCTGCGAAGCATACTTATGATGAAGTAAGAATTACAGAAACAGGTGATATAACAGTGGAAACAAAAATATCTTCTGCTAACGGCTCTTTCTTTGGAATAGGAGGATGTTTAGGATATAGATGGATATGGACAAACCATGTTGCTTTAGATTTGTATCTTTCAATTGGTAGCATTTCAGGTGAAATAAAAGTTGGAGGCGAAAGAGCACCTTTTGGTGGTACAAGTATCGGATATGGTGTTAAAATTGGTTATGCTTGGTAAATTTGTAAGTTTTATTTCAATAAGTCATAATGTTCAAAAAAACTAATTTTTAAGGTTCTGGTAACTAAAAATGGTACCGAAATTTTCGGATTAGGCGTTCAGAAAACTAAGAGTTAAAAAAGTGTTGGAAGGAATTTTTTGATAAAACGTATTTTATCTTTATGTCCGGTTTTGACTGCGGTTAAAGCAAGTAATAACACAGTGATATGAGCGATAGTGCAATGGTTAGCAACAGCATTAAGTTCTTTAACTGATGGTGTTTGCATACAGAGGGTTAAAAGCCGAGAATAAGTCCTTTCTACAGTTGTAAACCTAGGTTTGAAGTAAAGTAATGATATACGAAAATAAAAGATTGAGATACAAGGTTTTCAGAAAACTAAACAATATAAAAATTAGTTTAAAAATTTCACCTCACCCCCCTGTCAGAAGCAGGGGTTAAATGAACAAAATTGATAAAATTAAAAAAATTTCCGACGAGAAATTAGTTTTCTGAAAGGCTAAAATTTTCGGATAGAAAGGAGGTGATGATCCCACAAATTGCGGGATAAATCCCGCTATCGGCGGGATAAATTATCTATCGGTATCATTAAAAATAGTTAACAGAACCCAATTTTTAAGGAGGGATAAAAATGAAAAGAAGAGGTGAAACAGGAACAGATATAGTTATAACATTACTTACAATAAGTTTAGTTTTGTCTATATTGTCATTTGTGTTTAAAAGCGGGGTATTGTCATCTTCAGCAGAAGTGTTTACTCCATATACTACGCAGAAATTCGAAAGTAAACCAACTAACGCAGAAATAGAGATTCTTAACACAGCACCACAAAAAACATATATTGAAATTGGCGAGATTAAATCTTATGGTATGACAGAAAAAATAAGAATTGATAAAATAGTAAAAAAAGCAAGAGAAGTTGGTGCTGATGCTGTAGTAATTAAAGAAAGAACAAAAGATTCCACTTTGGCTATTGCTATAAAGTATAAATAGCTAACTCAATGAAGTAAATATAGTCATTAAAAGTATTAGGAGGGGTTAAATATATGAACAAAAATATCAAAAAAATAATACTAACAGCAGTAGTGTGTGTACCAGTAGTACTATTGGCTCAATATGCTGACCAGTCAGGTATAGGTTCTGCGTTAGAAAGAACTATAAACTGGTTGACAAAAGTTTTAGGTAGTGCGTTGGTCGTTATCGGTATGATTATTACTGGTATCCGTATGAGTATGCATGACCCTGAAGCATTGAAAAAAGGTATTTGGGTTATAATTGGCGGTCTTCTGATTTTCCTTTCTAACAATATTCTTAACTTAATTAAATCTTTCGCTGGACAATAAAAAGTGGATGAGTAGGTGAGTAAATATGTTGGCGAATAAAATAAATTTTTGTTTAACACATTAGCACATTAACACATCGACTCATTTACATATTGAGGTATGCAGGAGACATATAAGGCAATTGATAATAAACTTTTTGTGTTTGGAATGCAACCGTTTGATATTGTGTTGATACTTGTTGGTTTCCTTTTTGTTCACGGAATTATTAGTTCTTTAATAGTTGATGTTATATATGTGATTTTAGCAGTGTTTGTTGCTAAAAAAGTTAGAAACAGACCTGAGAATATATTTGTGTGTTTGTATCTATATTTTATTACTCCACCTGAACTTGTTGTTGAATCATATGAATTTATTGACAATTTAGAAAATAGAGAGGCTAAAAAATGAGTGTTACAGAATTAAAAAGTTTATACTGGCAAAAACTAAGGAAACCTTTTTATCAATATCTCAACTTCTGGACTATTGACACTATTGGAACTTCTGATACTTCTGAAACTTCAATACTTATCGGTGTTGATTTACAGATGTCTTGTTGTTTTGAAATTGAACCACAAGACCTTACTTTGAAGTCAGATGAAGAAATACCGGTGTTTTTTGAACAACTTAAAAATATCCTACATTCTCTACCTGAAAATACTACTCTGCAGTTTTTAGTCCACAACTCACAAAATGTTGAAAAAATTTATTCTGAATATGTTACCAACACAAACCAATCTGACGAACTTGCTAAGTATGTTGTTGAGAAAAAAATTGAATATCTTAAATCTATTAAACCTTCTGTGAGAAAATATTATATGTTTATTACTGTTTATCCAGAAGATGCAGATTTGCAGAAAATGACTATTAACATCTTTGCTATTCTTAAACCAAATTATAAAAAACTTGCTGAAAATATACACAAAAAATATACTCAAAAATTACTACAAACTACTGAGACAATCTGTGGTATGTTGAATTCTATCGGTGTTAAAACAAAAAAATTAAACAAACAACAAATTATAGAACTACTTTATCAACATCTAAACCCAGGTAGAGCTGAAATCTTAGATTTTGACTCTAATAACATCCCCCCACAGGTTACCTTACGCTCTCTTTTGACTTATAACGCTGTTGAAAACGCTTTTGCTTACACTTTTGTTGACGGATATTTCTTCCGGGCAGTAAATATGCTTTCAAGACCAAGACAAATTACTTTTGAATATATAAACGAGTTTTTGAAACAAATTGAAGGTGAGTATTTCTTGTCTGTCTGTGTGCATAGTATAGAGCAAGAAAAAATTATTAAACAACTACAGTTTAATTCTACTTTGGCAACTATTATTGCTACTATAAACCCGTTTAAAAAATATCACGAGGCTGAACTTAAAGCACAACATTCTGCTGAACTTGTTGAATATGTGAAAAATACATTCCAAAAACTTTATCAGTTATCATTCTGTGTTGTTTTAAAATCACCCACACTTGAACTTTTAACTCAAAGAACTAATAAGGTTTTGTCTGAATTTAAAAATATCGGTGAAACAGAAGGTATTATTGATGATATGAACCATATGTATTTGTGGCTTTCTTGTCTTCCAAACCATTCTCATTATAATTTAAGAAAACATATTTTTCATACAGAAGCGGTATGCGAGTTTTTACCAGTTTCAAAACCTTGGGGTGGAACTAAGGAAACAAAGATGCTATTTTTGTCAAGAGATTATGAGTTGTTAAAGTATGATATGTTTGATTCTGAATTACCAGCAAAACATTCTATCATTGTTGGTTCAACAGGTGCGGGTAAGTCGTTCACTACTAATTATCTGCTTACTAACTTTTTTATTGAATCAGAAAATAATCATATTGTTGTTGTAGATATTGGTGGCTCATATAGAAAACTTTGTTCACTTTTTGGTGGTGAGTATCTGGAAATACAACTTTCTGAAGAATACGGGTTTAACCCGTTCCCACCTAAAAAGTTTGTTTATGATGAAAATAAAAATGAAGTTGAACCTGATACAATGTCCTTCCTTTTGCTTTTGGTACAAAAACTGCTTAAAAAAACTGAACTTACAGGACAGGAAACTTATATCTTAGAACGAGCAATTACAAACACTTACAAATATCTAAAACCACAATATGATACACCTATTTTGTCAAATCTACATTATCAGTTGAAATTTTACACGCCAGAAGGTAGACCTGAAACTGACCCCGCAAATTGCGGGACTGACACTATTGATACTTCTGATACTATTGACACTTCTATATCAGACGCTACAAAAATTGCTAAAAAGTTCGCTGCTGATTTAGAAGAATGGACTTCAGGTCAAAAAGGTAAAATGATAAATAGAAGAACTTCTATTGAACCAAAAGCAAGAATGATTGTTTTTGATTTACAAGGATTACAACAACATAAAGAATTACAATCTGTTGTTTTGTTCTTAATACAAAATGTTATCTGGCAAAAACTTTATAATAAACAACTTAAAAAAATTATTGTTTTTGATGAATGTTGGCAGTTGTTTGACGACCCTGTCGCTGCTAAACTTGTTGAAAATCTCTATAGAACCGCAAGAAAGTTTAATGCTGCGGTATTATCTATTACTCAATCACCTGAGGATTTTTTAAATTCTCAATCTGCTACTGCTGTGATTTCTAACTCATACATAAAATATGTGCTAAAATTACAAAGAGGGTTTGAAGTACTTAAAAAACTTGATTTTAATGAAAAAGAAATTGAACTTGTTAAATCACTACAATCTGTTCGCGGTAAATACTCAGAAATAATGGTTAAGTTTATGAATAAAACACAGGTCTTAAGAATACAAACTTCTAAGACAGATTACTGGATATGTACTACTGACCCTGAAGATTTTAAAATTGAACAACAAATTAGAAACAAATATCCTAACATAACAGAATTAGAACTACTTAAAAAACTTTCTCAGGAGGTAAACTAAATGAAAAGATATTTCATATTATTTTCTTTATTATTAATTATTTCAACTTCACAAAGTTTTGCTTTTTTCACAGAATTGTTTGAATTAGGAAAATTTGTTATTAACCAAGCTGGTGTCTGGGCTGATAATATAACAGAAGAAGTTTTTCGTAAAACTATGGTTTTGCAAACTATAGAATCAGTTAATACATTGAAGAAGAATTATGAAGAAACAATGAAGTTTTATAAAGAAATACAACAGTTGCAAGAAAATCTTTATGGGATCACAGAAGAAGCAAAACATAAATTTTTAGAACGTCTTAATTATTCTGTTGACAAGCTTCAAAAAGAAATGGACTTAAAAATAAAAGAACTTGAGAATGAAAGTAAGCAAATAGTTAATACAAAAATTGTGGATTATATAAAATCGAACTGGGATTTAGGTAATAAAATTGTGCAAACAGTTGAAGACAGAAGAAAAGAATTGAAAAGGAAAAATAGAAAAACTTGCTAATATATCTAACAACGCTAAATTTTTGCAAACTGATGCAGATAAAGAAAAAGCAAGAGCAGAAGTTGAAAAAATCAAAAACGAACTTTTGGGTATGCAAGTAGAAATACTAAACCAACAGAATTTGTTGTTACTAAAAATTTTTGAATTGCAAAACAGTCAACTTCAACAGATGTTAATCCAAAAACAGTTAACAATAGAAAGACAAAAAGCTTATGCTGAATCAGTGAAAAAGTTTTTAGAAGAAAAGAAAAAACAATTTTCTTCTAACGAAGGATACACTAAAAGATATACCAATATAAAATAATTTAGCAAGAGTAAAAAGGAGAAAATATGTTAAACACAGTAGTAGATGTATCTTCTATTCCACAAACGATGGATAAATACTTAGGTATAACTTGGGGTTTTTCAATGCTTGTTTTACCTTTCATTTTTGTTTCGTCTTTAGTTTATGAATTGCATAAAGCAACTGAAGGTCAAAAACCAGATTATAGAAAAGTTATTTGGGTAACAGTTCTTATTGTTTTTTCTAATTTTGTTTATAGATTATGGGTTATGCAAATAATACTTCTTTGTGAAAGTTTAGGTAAAGCAGTTTTAAATTATAAAGATTGGTCTGCTTTAGTTGGCGTGTTGTCTCAAAAACAAGAAGAGGTTGGTTTGCTTAATTTGTATAACATTAGTATTTTAGATGTGATATACAGTTTAAGTTTAATTATTGCAACAATCATTGAAGATGTATTTGAAATTGTAAGATATCTATTCTTATGTTGCTTGTACATAATAGGACCCATAACTCTTGTATGCAGTATTTATCCTTCTTTGAGATATATTTTTAAACGATGGTGTATATTTTTACTTCAAGTATCATTTTGGATAGTGATATTTCGTATTTTTCAGTCAGTATTGTTAGATTTAAACTCTGTTGAAATTGTACAAAATGCGAATGTTTCTGTTGTACTTATTTTTTCAATTGTGTTTATTTTAGGATGTTTATTAACTCCTTTTTTTACTGCAAAGCTTTTTGAAGAAAAAAATATAACTATTTTTACAACAACAGTTTTATCTGGTATGAATTTAGTTGTTAAAAAATTTGCTACTGCTAAGGTTGTATTATCAAAAAGTGGAGAAAAAATGTCCGTATTAACTACAGCAAAAAACATGGTTGTAGATACTGCTTCGTCTGTTAGTAAAGCATTTTCTAAGTTTACAACAAAATCTAAAGAAAAATCTGAACAGCAAGAAGAAAAAAGAATAAGATAAAAACTTATGAAAACACAAGATAATCCCACCAAAAACGTCTATATGTCTTCATCAAGAGTGGAACTACCTCATGTGGGAAAACGAAGCGACAAGCAGGTATCCACTTCTAGTAAAAAAGAAAAAAAATACTACGAAGTTTGGGCTGATACTGTTAATACTTTGTATTTCTTAAGAACAATTTGTTTTATACTTGTTTTGGTTGTCTTTGGTTTGTTGATTTTGCTTAAACAATCTGTTAACAAACTGCCACTTGTTGTGAAAGTTTCTGAAATTGGTGAGGCACAGGTTGTCTCTGATTGGCAAAACAAAATTTTTGTCTCTCCACCGGAAATACTTTACTTCACTCAAACTTTTATTGAACTTTTCTGTGGGTGGGACTATTATCAATACGACGAAAATTTTAGAAAAGCATTCAAAATGATGACACCTGATTGTCAAAAGAAATTGGATAATTATCTACAAACTAACAAAATTGTTGACCAAATTAAACAAGCACAATATAGAACTAAAATCACTTTTGCAAGAGTTGATATAACAAAAGATTCTAAAGATGCTGTTTGGGTCAAAGTTAAAGGCACTAAAACACAAACTTCATACCTTAATCCTGAGTATAAGAAGAATATTTTCTTTGAAACTGAACTTGTACTAAAAAAAGTTAAAAGAACTAAAGAAATACCTTGGGGATTGCTTGTCGATTATTATAACGAAACTATTTTTAAAGAAGAATAAATAGAGTTTATTAGGTTTGTTGGTTTGTTGAGTTATTGGGTTCTCAACAACTATGAACTAATTAACTCAATAACTCTATAACACAAATAGAGTTTATTGGGTTTGTTGGGTTTATAGGGTTAATTGGGTCATTGGATTCATTGAGTTTTAAACTCTGAACCAAATAACTCATCAACTCAATAACTCTACAACTCGATAACTCAATAACACACTTATGAAAGATATTGTTTTAGCAATTGTTATACTCATAAATTTTGTTGCTGTTTTTTTATCAAAAGGAAAAACTATTGTGTATCAACCATTACAACCTCAAACTATTTTTGATGCTGAAAGTTCTACTATATCAGTTAAACAAGACAAGGTTGTGAGTTTTGATTTTTCTCAACAAGTACTGCCTACTTTTAATATCTATACCGAACTTTATGTCCCTGAAAAGTTTGTTGCTAACGTCGTTAAAACAAAATCTACTGCTGATTATATACTTGTGAATGAGCAACTGCTGCAACAAAAAGTTATTATCCAACCTACTATAACAACACAACAAACTCAACAAATAACAAAAACTACACAAGTTGTTAAATCAGAAAAACAACAAATAATAAAACAACAAACTCAACAAAAAACTAATAAAACAACTGAAAAATCTGTACAACAAAAAATAAATGTGTTAAATTATCAAAATATACAAAATTATGTGAAACAAAATCCTAAAACTTATTTCTATCCACAACTGCAAACCGGAAAAGATGTTGTTTTGTCATGCGTATCTTTTACTCCGTATGAAAACAAACAAGGTATACTTAAGTTCTCTATTGAAAATAAACAAAAATCGTTCTTTTTCATAAACGCTGTTTCTATTGAAACACAGGATGGACAAAAATTACCTATACAACTTTTTGCTGAACAATTTGTACCACCTGAAGAAACTATGATTGGATATATAGTGTTCCAAGCAGAACCTAAAAGGGTCTATAATTTAATCGTATCATCTAAAAATACATTAAAAATTCAATTTTCTACCCCAGGGGGGATATAATATGTTTAAAATACAAAAAAGTCAATTTATAAACGCAAATACGCTTGTTTTAACGCTATTTATAACACTACTTGCTAACCTTTGTTTTGCTTTAGAACCTTGGACCGGACTTACTAACCCACCACAACAAAAAGGAAAGTATTTCTTACATACAGGTTTTATGTTTGATGCTGTTTTACAAACCGCTATTTTTTCTTACAACCTTGAATCACCTGTTATTGCTGAAACTGAATTTGATATTATTTATCTTGACAAAGTTATGATTCCTAAAGGAACAAAAATTATTGGTTACGCCTCTGTGTTAAAATCTGCTGACAGAGTTAATGTTTTCTTTCACACAATGGTTTTCCCTAACGGACAAGAAATAAAATTTTCTGGTCTCGCTTTACATACTGATGGTTCTGCTGGCATCCCAGGGAGGGTTAAAAAACATAAAGAAAATATTCCCGCAAGAGTACTACTTGAAGCTGCAGCTAACATTGCTGCACCTGGTGTCGGCGGCGCTGTAGTAAGAGAACTTACTGCTGAACAAGCTAAAGAATTGGCTTATAAACCTACTTATTCTATCACTGTTAAAAAAGGAACACCAATTTTAATTTATAACATAGAACGGATTGAATACTAAATCTTTACTAGTGTTGATTTTCTTCCTAACCTAATTTTATAAATCATATTTATTATGGAAAAACAATACTTTAGAAGTATTAGAAATTTTAAAAAACAAATTATAGAAATTTTATCTCTGGCAGAAAAAATTGCTTATACAAAGTAGAGCAGGCGAGACCATTAACAGCAATAGAAAAATTGTATTCTTGTGTAATCAACATTCATGCAAAAAATGCTGTTTTGTCAGAAGATAGAATTAATCAGTTCCGTTATGTTTTAGGTAAAAAATCATATGTTGAAAAATATAAAATATTTATCCTGTGGCGATTTAAATTACAATTTGGTTTTAGAAGAATTAGTAAAGAGGGGATATAATGGTTATATTTCTATAGAATGTTTTGAAACAAGAAGGTCCCCTTTACGTGTTGCAAAAGATGAAATTAAGTGGTTCCGTCAGGTAATGAATAATTTGTTAACGGCTCGTCAAATAGAAAGCAGCAGATAATTTTTATCCTTACAGGATACAGTAGTACTGCTAAATTTACTGTTTTTGATTGTTTAAAAAACATCTCTCATTTTTCAAAATTTTTAGTTTTATAAAAATTGTTCCCGATTTTGTAAACAAATATATTATAAAACACAATTTCTTCAGTTAGAGATGTACCAAATTTTCAAAATTTCTCTTCTTGACAAAAACGAAACTTTTTTATAGATAAATTTGTTGTTTTTAAAAATAATTTTATGTTTAAAATTTTTGTTACAAAATGAAATTGAAATAAAATTTAAATTGTAATTTTTCAGCAAGTGGTCCGGTTTTATGAATAAATACTTTTTTGTTTTGAACTTTTTTATTTATGTTTTTTTTGTTTGCTGATGTTCCTGTTGAAATAAATTATAATGGTTTTTTGCGTGAGTTTGGCCAACCTGTTAGTGGACAAAGAAATGTTGAATTAAAAATTTATACACAAGCAACTGGTGGAATACCAATATGGAGTAGCGGAGTTATGAATATAAATGT
>Ga0080004_1062523_pt1 | contig 67092 bp, 70 predicted proteins | sample WasSprMetagenome_FD_69207 | JGI IMG/M metagenome (GOLD analysis project Ga0080004, IMG submission 69207) | Sulfidic aquatic microbial communities from Washburn Spring, Yellowstone National Park, USA - WS (SPADES assembly) (version 2) | ecosystem: Environmental > Aquatic > Thermal springs > Hot...
GGGGATGGTCCGCACAGTACGAGAGGAACTGCGGGCCGTGGCCTCTAGTGTACCGGTTGTCCGGCAGGGCACTGCCGGGCAGCCACGCCGCAAGGGGTAACCGCTGAAGGCATTTAAGCGGGAAACCCGCCCCGAGACGAGGCGGCCGCTCTCGACCGTGGCTCACCGGCGACGGGGGCTGGGTCGGGACGAGGGCGCCCGTAGAAGACGGGGTTGATGGGGTGGCGGTGTATGCACTGAGGGTTTCCGAGGTGCGAGCCGGCCACTCCCAATAGCCCGAGGCTGTCTACCGGTGTGAGCTTGGGCATAAATCTCTCCGTGCGGCAATAATTCGTTTTTCGTACGAGAAATTATTGCTATGTAGCAAAGTTTTTTAGTCACGTTTAGAGCTTTTTATTCTATATGCGTGTCAGCGAGTTACCTATTGGTCGCTTTCCGCCCCTAGCAGTCCTGCCTAGTAATTCTAGCATGCTGAGAGTGCTGGTGGCTATGGGTAGGAACAGAATACGCCACATTCCACTAGTTAATGAGGAGGGAAGGCTTGATGGGATGGTATCAGCGAGAGGGGTTGTTGACTTCCTAGGTGGGAAGAAATACGGGGAGATAGTTTTGTCGAGATTTAATGGTGATGTTTACAGAGCGCTGGAGGAAGTGTCTGTTGACGCTGTGAGGTATAATCCCCCGTTTGTTTATCGCGATGCTGATGTTAGGGAGGTCATTGAGCTGATGATTGATCGTGGACTTGGTGCTCTCGCGGTGGTTGACGACTCTCTAAATGTTGTCGGCATAGTTTCCGAGAGGCATGTTATCTGTTTGTTAGCAGATGTTAGTACGCATGTGAAGGTAAAGGAAATAATGACAACCGAAGTCATAGCTGCATCGCCTATGGACACCCTTCAGCATTGTCTTAAGGTGATGTCTGACAGGCATATAAGGAGGCTCCCCCTGGTTTCTGCAGGCGAACTTAGAGGCATAGTGACTATTAAAGATGTTTTGTCGTTCTTAGCCAGGGAGGAGAATATTTTAAAATTAAAAAGCGACAAGGAAACTGTATATTCGACACCCCTGTTCTACTTATCCTCTAAACCTGTTATAACGATAGAGGAGGAAGCTGACGTGGGCGTAGCTGTGAACTACATGAAGAAACATAATATAGGTGCACTGATAGTTACACGTAAAGGTAAAATTACCGGGGTACTGACTGAAAGGGATATTCTAACGCGTTTGCCACGTGTTAAGGGAGTTGAAATATTTTTTGACGAAGCAACGAAAACTATGTTCGGATGCAGGGTATCCTTTTAAATCTTATACCCTTAGCGTGCACCTTGCAAGCCCGGCGAGAACAAGAGCATGGTTAGCAATTCGGGAGCTTAGAGCAGCGCCGGAAGAGCCGGTGATAGGTCTGGGAAAACCTACAGCCGAAAATGTCGTTACTCCGCAGGCTACTCAAGCTCGCGGAAAACACCCTTCCAACAAAAAATTTAAACCCCAGTAAGGATTAATTTTTCGGGCCGGGGTCGCCTAGCCTGGTCGAGGGCGCCGGACTCATAATCCGGTTAAGCGGAAAAGTCGCTCCGGAAAACCCGGGTTCAAATCCCGGCCCCGGCACCATGCGTAGCGCATTCCACGGAAAGCTTTTTAAGATAGCTCTCCCCTTGATTTTTGCTGCTCCGCGGCCGTAGTCTAGCCTGGTAGGATGGCGGCCTTCCACGCCGCAGAACCCGGGTTCAAATCCCGGCGGCCGCACCACCGGTGTCCTAATACTTCTGGGTGGTAACTATTTACAACGGATGCGTTTGTTTCAAAATAAAAGAAAAAGCTTAAAAATTAATCAAGTGCGAGTAAAGACGGTGTTAAGTATGACGCAGGCAACAACGGGTGTAGAGAAGTTTCTGTTATCTTACATTTACTACGAGTACGGAGGAAAACTGTATTTCCAGAATCCTGGCGGTGATGCCGAGAAGTTTCTCGCAGAGTTGTTCGCAGAAGAATTTCTGCCCCGGAAGAATCCTAGTTTCTCACGCGTAGCTGAAGGATTTGCAGTAGCTTTACAGGGACTACGCGAGAAGGGCTACATCGAGATTAGGGGATATGAACTTATTCTAACTGATAATGGAAGATCTTTAGCTACCCAAATGAGACAAGAAGAGTATATGGAGTTAAAGAAGCGTTTCTCGAGGGTTTAACGCTAACTAGCTTGGGACGTAAACATATTCCTCTATTTCTGGGTCAAATATTCGTTTTACCCTGCCGCTCTCCACAAGTTTCGTTAACGCTTGATAAAATGCCACAGGCCTTACGCCTTTTCGAGTAACTTTTTCGTAGAGCTTTGACTTTGAAAGCTTGTTACCAGCAGAGGTGAGCTCGCCTAATATGATCCTCTCGGCTTCATCTGATAAGTAAGCTGCCTCCTCCCGCACCCCCTCTTGAGCAGTCACCTGCCTTTCAGCACCTGGACTTGGCATCAGGAAGGTTGTTAGATCAATGCTCTGCGAACCCCCCTCCTCCTTTCCCCTTTTACTTTTTTTAACGCTCTTTTCCACCATCAATTGCCTCACGCGAAAATAGTTTAACATGCATTTAAGGTTGACGCGCGCAAAGCAAGTTTACGTCAGCGTGCGCACCGTGTTACCCCGCCTTTTCACAGGGTTACGGGTTTTACTCTGCTGGGCGTAGCTATAAAGCCTTTTCGTTGTGATACGCCCCGGTAGCTTTGCCTCTATGCCTAAAGCTCTTAATCCCCTCGCCATCACGCCCAGACCTCCGTTCACATCGCTGTGTGCATTGTGTGGCCATGCGGGCACGTCACCAACCTCCTAGGTTTCCTTATAACCTCGCATCCGTGGTACGCGCGTATTCTTAGTGCGCGCCTTCGCCCAGCCTGCTGGGGGAGTCTCTCCCGGTAGCCCCCGAAACAGGGTAGCTATACCACCCGCACTTCCCGTCCCCTCCATAGGGCTCGCGCGCGATCGAACCTTTTTTGTCTAGAGCGTGCGACAGAGTACCTCATGATGATATGCAGCGGCAACTAAATATGGTCAGAAAATTGGTGAGCGCGCTACTCAACTGCGTAGCAGTGCTTTCTCAAAATATTCCCGAAGAAATCTTCTGTCATCTACTATCTTCGAATGAAAATCTTCCAAGTACTTTTCGCCTACAATGCGTACAGCCTGCAGAGACACATAAATACTACCATCCCTATCTTCCCGAAGCACACCATATGCCTCAACATACTTTCTCTCGGAAATGCCCTTAATTTCAATTAAATGCCGCTTCTCCGGCCACAGCCTTAAGCGAATAACATCTTCATTTAAAGTCAGAAATATGTCCGCGTATCTTCCGCCTACATATATTTCTTTCACTACACCTACAAGGGATACTTTCCGAGAATAAAGCGTCACATTACCCAGCGCGACTTTAACGAAGATATATGTCCCTCGCCTCACATTACTCCTCTTAATTTCCCAGGGGTAAACTCTCAAATAGCAATCCAGGTAAATCTCTTTGGTCGTACTATTTTCAAGCACATCGTAGAAATCTCAAGCTAATAATAAAAGCCTACCCATCTACCGAGTTTAAAACAAAGTGAAAATAGCTTGTGATGATTAACAGGTGTAAGAGGCTGTGTATCTCCCTCGGACCGCTACCCTTTCCCAAGCTTTGCATAGAGCAGGGACATGTAATATTAGTGGGACCCACTGGCAGCGGCAAAACGAATACAGCTAAAGTTATTATAGAGGAACTTGAAAGGCACGGAGTACCGGCTCTTATCCTCGATTATCACGGTGAATATGATGAGTTTGCTAAGGTCGTACCTGGCGAAGATCTTTCCTTCAACATGCTCGCCACACAAGAAATTGAATTCATTGTCGATATCCTCAGCTCGGTTTTTCAGATTAGTGAACCTCAATGGTACATTCTTCTAAAAGCTTTGAAGAAAGGAAAGCCTCCTTACAGACTGGCTGATGTGATCTCTCTGCTAGAGGAGGAGCCAACAAGGGATTGGCGGGAATACGAGATCAAGTCAGCCATACTACGAAGATTAACCATACTTAATGAAGGAGTTCTTGGAAGAACTCTGAACGGGGATAAACCCCCAGACACTATTTTTAAGAAGACTGTGGCGGTTGACATGAGTACCTTACCCGTCAGGTATCGTGGGCTTCTTTCGCTAATAATTTTAAAGCACTTATACGACTACGCTGTCGCAAGGTCAAAAGTCAACACTATTGTTCACGCGACGGTCATAGAGGAAGCGTGGAATATATTGGCCTATAGAGCCAAGTGGGAGACTCCATCCATAGGTGAGAGATTGTTCCTGGAGCTTAGAAAATACGGAGAACTCATCATAGCTGTATCTCAGAGACTTGACGATCTCTCCGAGAGGGCAGTCCACAATGCAAGGTATATTTTTCTGACGAACGTTTTACAAACGGATTTACAAAAGCTTGGATTGCAAGCATACACCGTTAGGCTCGCTGAAACCATGAAACTAAAGAGAGGATTTGTCCTTGGTATAATAGAAAATCACAAGATCAGGAGAATTAGAGTCAGGCGTGCTCGAAGAATATCGACGGGCAGATAAATGCAGGAAAAAAGCCTGTGACGAGGTATTATTTTATCTTACATGCATGCGAAAAAAATAATTATATTAACTTATTTCAATCATGGATCTGGCATGGCTGTACAACGCAGGGAGAGAAGGTTACGGGTACGATGGCGTGAAGAAGTTCCCAGCGGGAAAGCTTTCATCAACCCAGAGACAATGAAGGAATTGGCAATTCTCTCAGAGGTAGAAGTGGTTATTGCAGGCAAGAAAAAGCTCTACTTCACAGCTATGCCTAACGAGTCTGTTCCTCGCAGAGAAGTATGGTGCAACGCCGATGAACTTAAAAGTAGCGGGGTAGCAGATAACTCGATTGCAACCATAAGGGCTAAGAGGGTGGAATGAATGACAAGCCTGTCAATTGCTGATGCAAAACTGATCGCTACATTGAGAAAAGAGCTGCAACTCTCACAGGAAATGCTTGAGGAAATACGCAGGATTATTAAAACAATAAACGACGATAAATTCAGGGAGGAACAGAAAACAAGGATAAATAGGATTCAAAAGGTAAAAGAAGAAACAATAAGCTTACAGGCAGATTATCTAGGTTATCTCACAAAGACCTCGAGAGCTTTAATGCATAGAGAAGAATGGGTTAGAATAGGTTCACGGATTCTAAGTGTTATCGACAAATTAAGTGGCATTTCTTACAGGCTTGGCTTCCTAACAGAAAAGAACTGGCTTGTACCAGAGAGGGTGTCAGCTAACCTAGTTAGGATATGCGATAATGTTTCTGCGATGACTGAGTTGCTGAACCAGGCGATGATCAAGCTACTAAATGAGCCAGCCCAAACACTAGAGGATTTAAGAAAAATAGCAGAGCTGGAGAATTCCACGGATGCTCTCTATAGAGAAACAATTTTCGAGGTTCTTGAAGCAAATATTTCAAGCAGCACCATGCTGCTCTTATTGAGCATCGCTGAAATGCTTGAGGACAGCTCTGACACTATTTACGACATGGTGAGCAACCTTTACATAGTGCTACTAGAAATAACGTAGCCCATGGGCTCCTAGAAGAAGTCCGTGAGCGAAGCTTGTCTCCTGCCCCCCAGGAAATGTTCCTCCCGGATTCCGAAATACTCGAGTATTCTCAAGGCGGCCGGGATCAATTGGCGCCGCACGTAATAGTCAGCATCTACCTCGTTGATGTGCTTAACGCTTATATAAGGTTTGGCTCTCTCGGATACCTTTCCTGAACCCTTGAGAATAACATACCCTACTTTTGAACCCTTTCCAATGCGGTAACCCAGCTTTCTCAATTCTCTGGCAGCTTGGACGTGGGGTGCATCTACCTCATACTCGCCCAGATCCTTTGAAAGGGTCTTCCAGATTACTAACTTTTCTAAAGGTATATTGCCGCTACTTAGCTCCCCGATAATCTTCTTCACGTACTCTACCGCTTTCCATGGATCTTCCTCCTTGAGTACTATTCTGACAACCTCCTCCTGTAAGTCCTTAGAAATTTCTGCCCAATCACCACGAACAGCTTCAAAGCCCACCAAGTCAACCCTGCCGTCAGGCAATAATCCACAATACTTTTTCTTTGCCTCAGTGAAGAAGACTTTCGTATATACCTTGTCAACTTTAATCTCAAATCCAAGCTCCTTCTCAACAAAATTTATCAGTTTTGCAACTTTATCTTCCTCGTTTTTAACAAATATACTATCTGTATCACCATAAATAATCTCCAGGCCCAAGTTCTCCGCGTAGGAGATAGTTTTCCTAATTAATTCGCGCCCCCAAGCGGTTGTTGCCTCCGCAACTTCCCTCTTATACCACCTGGCCAGCCCCCAACCACTGTAACCATAAGTAGCATTGGTTATTATTTTGATGGCCTTCTGCCTTTCGTCAAGAACCCTGTATACTTCACTGGCTGGATCTAGACTTTTCATCGCCTCCCTTATCTCCTTCCTAGCCCTTATAAGGCTCTCGAGTACAACGCGGTAGAAGCCTGGTGGCTCTCTTCTAAACCTGTGTCCAACTTCCGGAGCGACCCACACCATGTTATTAGGAACCTTTTCGCTGGGCGCAATGTAAGTGTCTGGGGAGATATTATACTTAATCATTACATTAGGATACATGGATGAGAAATCTAGAACAACTATGTTCTTGTGTATACCTGGTCTTGGCTTCAGGACTATTGCACCCTTATATGTCTCTTCTCCTCTTTCTCTAGAGTTCGGCACTATCTCATTGTAGTGGAATGCTTGTCTTATTAAGAACCATTCAACCCTGTTACCCACGGAGGCAGCAAAAACCTGGTCAAGGGGAAGCCCAACTAGGCTGGATAACTGGATGCCGAAGGGTATAACAACTCGTCCAAGCATATACGTGCTCCTGGCATCATCCAGTGCGTATTGTTTAAGAAGGTTTTTTCCTTCCTCGGAATCCCAATACTCGTAAAACCTACTGGCATCAAGCAGTATTCTCTCGGACTTTGAGACAACTCCTAGATATTCAGCAACATTTTCTAAGGTCTTAACTTTCACTTCTTGCAGATCACTGGCATAATCGTATAAATCCACGTTTGCTCTACCCACTATTGAGAAGTGTCCATACACGCTTTGAGCAGGCTCGCCTAAATTTCTACCAAGCTTTAACTTCACACCATTTATGCGCGCGCGCTCTAGAAGATACGGCCAGTCAAACCTATTAGAGTTGTAGCCTAGAACCACGTCGGGGTCGTAAGATTTTAAATCATCAATAAACTCCTCAATTAACTTTTTCTCGCCTCCTCCGTCTGCAGAAAAGACCTCTCCCCCTCTGTCGTGCACTCTACCGATGAGGATTATTGGATCTCTAGCCGGATCCGGCTCGCCAAACTTATTATAACACTCTATGTCAAATGCATAAGTTCTAAGCCGTGGTACCTTCTTTAAATCAAGAACGTGCGGATCTCCCGCTATTTCGTATGCCTCATCGACAAGCCACCCCTTAGGAATATCTAATTCACGCACTTTAGCCTCGATCCACGAGCTTGGAAGAATGTTCCTGTCGACCATGTATCTCATATAGAAGCGAATATCTGCCTCCAAAACCTCTTTTACACCACTTATTCTCGAGACGGCGTCCCTTGCCTCGGGGACTCTCCTTGGATCAGCAAGAGTAATTTTTAATGCGGCTGTTGGCTTTCCATAGTACTTCTTCTCGACATTCTCTATAGAGAGAAGCTTATAGTGTTGTAAGCATTGCTTTATAACCTCCGAGCTCCCTGGCTCCGCTATCACGTAGAAATACGGTTTAAAGCTCCTCTCTAGGACAACCACTCTTTTGTCATCTTCACTTATTCCCCACATGTAGATTACTGGTTGCTCGCCAACAACATCGTAATTAATGTCTAGCAACCAGAACTCTAAGTTTAGCAGTTCGCTGGAAGGTTGTCTGCTTGCACGCGCAACCATACTAGTGCAACAAAGTTTAGTCGAATACTTGCATTTAAGCTTACAGCTCAAGGTAGAAACTGGAAAATCTGCCGGTAATTTAATTAATGAGTGTCCTAACCCTTATGCACTTTTAGAAAACATTCTGTCCAACTCGCTCATGGTGTAAGTTCTCTCAAACGCTCCGTCCTTTTTAATCACCAGTATATCTACGCCATCGCCGCTTGCGGCATCCCTCTTCATAGCTGCATGCATGGATCTTAGTGCAAGGTTAAATGTCTCTTCGAGGGTCATATCAGCTCTATAATTAGATTCAATCACACTTATAGCAAGTTGTGTACCGGAGCCTAGAGCTGCGTAATTGTCCTCGATAATTGCTCCTATGGGATCAAGCGTATAGAGGTGAGAACCATCCTCATCAATTCCGCCGACGATCAGCTCTGCATAGTATGGAAGCAACCTTCTCTCATATAGAATGTATGAAAGTGTTTTCGCAACCGTATGAACTTTGGGGGGAATACCGGAATCGAGCTCGTATAGTCTCATTTCTGCCTCAACGATTCTGGCGAGGGTTTGCATATCAGCCATTAAGCCAGCACTTGCTAAACCCATTTTATCCAGTATCAAATAGACTTTCTTCCCGCTCTTACTCATCAAGTAAAGACCATAAGATACCCTCTTCTCGGCTGCTAATACTACCCCCTCCTCCACTTTAATGCCAACCGTAGTTCCGGGCAGTACCTCCACAAGGGTCACCACAATCAAATAAGGACACAGATATAAAACTATGTCTGCTTAGATGTAACTGAATGTACACCAACATAACAAGATTGAAGCACCAGATAGTGTTCGCGCCCAGAAATTCTAGCGAGCTCTTCAAAGCAATGGTTAGGCTATGCAAACGTAGGACAAGTAAAAAGGGCGCGAGTAGACTGGAGACGAGGAAGTTAAAGGCCCTGGAGTGCGTTAAACTAGCCTCTAAATTTGCTACTGAAAAGCTAAAGAATATAGCACTTAAAAGTCCATTTATTGAGGACTTACATCCATTTTTTAAAGAGCTTTTAGCTGTGAGTGTGGATATCGATAGCTATAGGAGTTGTTCTGCTCGCATACACGGGGCCTCCAGGATCATTAAACGTATCGCATACCTACACTTAAGTGAAATAAGGAGGGCGCGGAGGATAGGCGAGGTAGCAGCTTTCGAGAGAGAATTTTTTGGCAGAACATTGTCAATACTTAAAGATCTAGACGATTGCTTCATCGAAGTTAGAAGATTTCAAGAGATTTTTCAAACGCTACCAGACATAGACACCACTATTCCCACAGTAGTTATAGCCGGAGCACCAAATGTAGGAAAATCATCACTCCTAAGAAGATTGACAAGAGCACAACCAGAGGTGAAACCGTATCCATTCACGACAAAGGAGCTAATTGTTGGTCATCTAACGCATTCTCTAGGGAAAATTCAACTAATAGACACTCCTGGACTCCTGGACTCTCCTATAGAAGAAAAGAAAAGCACTGAGCAAAAAGCAATCATAGCACTAAGGCACATCTCTGACCTGGTGCTCTTCCTGGTAGACCCAACAGAGACCTGCGGCTTTTCACTGGATTACCAGAGAAGAGTTCTTGAGAGCGTCAAGTCCATTGTCAATTGTGAGGTCTGGGTAATTGTAAATAAGGTGGACATAACCTCTCCTGAACATATTGAAAACTTTAAGAAAAAGTTCATGGTGGACGAGTTTATACCTGTTTCAGCCGAGAAGTCTATAAACATAGAAAGTGTTAAGTCTAAAATAGTCGACTTTTTTGCATGCCCTCCGCGCCCCATATAAGAGAAAACTTATAAGCATGCTCTTAGCCACTAGCAGAGGGTCTCGGACATGGGGTACCTAAAATACCTAGCAGAGCTCTGGAAGAAGCAGATAGGTGGTGAACGTGCAGAGCTAATGAGGCAGCGAATGCTTCTATGGCGTCGGCAACCAGTGGTTGTAAGAATTCATAGACCTACAAGAATTAATAGGGCGAGGGCCTTAGGGTACAAAGCGAAGCAGGGCTACGTGGTTGCAAGGGTAAGAATTCGTAAGGGTGGTCTTAACAGACCTCGCCCCTCCAGCGGGCGAAGACCAAAGAGAATGGGGGTTTACGGGTATTCTCCTCATAAAAGCGCACAGCTAATTGCCGAAGAAAAAGCAGCACGTAAGTTTCCTAACTTGGTGGTTCTCGGATCGTATTACGTAGGCGAAGACGGTGTTTACAAATGGTACGAGGTGGTTATGGCGGATCCATGCCATCCAGCGGTAAAGAAGGATCTGGAGCGTCGCTGGGTCTCGGGATATAAGATGGAGAAAGCAATGCCATCCAGGGAAATGCTACTCAGAATCCTCTCCAAGGCAAAGCTGGATGTAGGAAATGAATAAGAGGACTCAAAGTAGCTCTGTGAGCAGAGTTGAGCTATCCTCTTTTGCACATGCAACGGAAGAGGAGTCTAAGGTCATTAGGGCAATTTTAAATATCTTGCCTGTCGAATACAGGGAGGAAGCAGCTAGGTCGATTTACAAGACGATTACACATGGATACTATGGAAACCCCATTACCATCCTGCGGATTATAATAAGTGACGAGGAAAGATCCTGCAATATCTTGGCTCACTTGGTGTCTAAGCTCAGCGAGGAGAATTTTCAATTCTTGATTTCAACAGTCTCTGAAAGATTTGACCATGGCAAACTTTACTTAAGAGTAGATAAGCAAAAGGCGTACCTTGGGGAAATTTCCTTAAGCGACAGAGACGATATCATAAAAATTGTGGTTACTCTAAAACCACATATACGAAGCTTGCCGGGAATAGAGAATTATCTCGTGCTTTTAAGAAGAGGTATACATAGATGAGTAAAAAACCTCGCTTCATAGATGCTTATGCTACTGAGATACCAATCGAAAAACTTAAGGAAGTGTCCTTAGATGAGATCCTAAACTATGCATTTGAAGTCTACAGCTTGGCTAGAAAAACAGGTTACTATGGATGCGTCATCGCGGCAAGATTCTCAAAGTACTCTAGGAATATCCGCGCATACTCAAAGCGCCTTGATGAGGCAATTGCTACGGCTAGGGAAAACGGCGTAAACTGTTTTTCTCGGTGCCATATCGAGGCATCACAACAATCTGAGTTCAAAAGAATATTAAAGGCCATAAGGTTTAACTGTGACTTAATATCGACCTCTCCTCAAAATAGACAACTCATGGCCTTCAGCAGTCGCGATCACAGGATAGACATTTTAACTCTCATCCCGGGAAAGATTCCTCCCTTCTACTCCGGCGACTTAAAAGAGATTAAGTGCCAAGAAAAATTCGTAGAGATCACTGTAGCAAGCCTTTTCACTAATAATACGCTAGACCCTCATAGACTAGGAATCCTTGCGGAAATTTTAAAAGTCCTAGGAAGAAAGGAGATAGCAGTAATAGTATCAACAGGACCTCTCTCCCCCTATGCTCCACGTGACCCCCGCTCCCTGCTTAGCTTTACTAAAATTTTTTTGGGACTAGACCAAGCAAAGCTAGCTAAGGATTTATCCCAAGGGATCCTTAAACGAATTACCGAGAATCAATACAAGAGAGCTGGCAAAATGCCTGTTCGAGGTGTGCTGATTGAGGGCTAAGAAAAGGTATGTGATCCTGGTAGTTGAAAGCGACTTTTTTAAAGACAGCGATCCAGGAGAAAAACTTCATGAGTGGATTAAAGAATTATACGGAATCTATGGGGTTTCAAAAATCCACTTAAGGGAAGTGTTTCGCATCCGAAAGAACGTTTACATTTTCAGCATAAGTGCAAGTGCAAAGGATTTTTTCAGATCAATCTTTATCTTGGATGGCTGTCACATTTTCAAGGTAATCAAGGTGACAGGCTCGCTTAGAAAAGCCATAAGAATAGCTCGCTCAATTCCTAAACCAGGGCTGCTCAATGACAGCAAGGAAAGAAACTAATACTTGTGAATTAAAGGACTCATGTGGACAAAATTGAGATAATTTCAGGCTACCAAGCTAGCGCCTTAGCACAGCGAATAGCTCAACATTTGGGATTAAATTACACTCCAGCCACGATAAAGACTTTTCCAGATGGAGAACTATACTTGAGACTGCATAGCGACGTTAAGAACAAGAAACTAATCCTTCTTGTGAACTTTGGGAAACGCCCAAACGAAGCCTTAGTCGAGACACTATTTTTATCCGAAACTATGCATGAGAAGGGGGTAGAGGAAGTTATACTTGTTGCTCCTTACTTGCCATATCTCAGGCAGGATGCAGAGTTTAACCTTGGCGAGGTTGTGAGCGCAAAAATGCTTGCCAACCTGCTTTATAAGGCACACATTGATGCCCTCGTCACCGTTGATCCACACCTACACAGATTCAAGGAATTATCTGAACTTTTCAAAATGAAGGCTGTAAAAGTTACCGCTATGCCACTTCTAGCCGAATTTTTCCTCAAGAACTTTGGAGAAGCCCTAGTCGTTGCTCCAGACGAAGAGGCAGAACAGTGGGCCAGAGTATTTTCGGAGAAAATAAATTCCCCCTATGTCGTTCTCGAGAAGCACCGCTACAGCGATACTGAGGTAGAGGTTTCAGGCAGCATGCCTAGAGGAAGTAGCGCTGTAATAGTAGACGACATAATTAGCACCGGTGGGACCATAGTAGAAACTACGCGTAAACTAAGAGAACAAGGCTTTACCTCTATATACGTATGCGTTACACATGCATTACTTGTTCAGGATGCTGATTCAAGGATATTTCAAGCAGGAGTAAAAGGCATAGTAAGCACCGACACAGTGATAAATCCATATGCGTGCGTCTCCGTTGCTAAAGTGATTAGTGAGGCACTGGAGGGGTTAATCAAAGATGCTGGAGACTGAGCTAGAAAAAATAGTAAATGGCAAAATCTATAGCTCCTCCGAAACGGTACTCTGTACCTTGGAGCTACTCGGGAAAATTTTAAAACAGAGAAGGGATCCCGCATTTTTCATGGAAGTGCTTGAAAAGATTCTGAAGTCGAGACCTACCTCTGCAATGCTCCAGAATGCAGTCCGCATTATAACCAACAACTTGATCAATGCAAACATACAATCTTACGACGACCTAGTAAATTCTTACGAAAACACCCGCCAATATATTGTCAAAAAGATATACTCGGACATTGAAGAATCTTCAAAAATTGCTTCGCGTAGAATAACAAACAATGAGACCATACTAACAAACTCTTACAGCATTTTTGTGAAAAAGACCATTGAGAAAGCTTTCGCAGATGGTAAAAGCCTCAAAGTTTATGTCACCGAGTCAAGACCGACTGGAGAGGGGATCAAGTTCGCAGCCGAGCTCTCGGATAGAGGAATCGAGACTTACTTAATTGTTGACTCCGCCGTAAGGTTCTTCATGAAGGAAGTGGATAAGGTTCTCTTGTCAAGTGAGGCTATCTCAGCAAATGGTGCTGTGGTTAATAAGATTGGTACAAGCCTCATAGCCCTAGCTGCCCACGAAGCACGTGTCCGAGTATACGTTGTGTCTTCGACACTTAAGTTTAGCCCTGGAACATTAATTGGGGAGCTAGTCGAGATCCCGGAAATAGAGATAAGTGACTACATGCCGGAGGGATGGGACAGACTGAAAGCATTACGACCAAGATCACCGCTATTCGACGTCACTCCCCCCTCATTTATTGATGCGATAATTACTGAGAAGGGAGTGATAGCGCCAGAGTTCGCCATAATGATGTTTCGGGAGACGTTTGGATGGCCAGCGTCTATAGGGGGATATCAGACGGATATAAACGAGTTAAGGGAAATATTGAATAAAATCATCAAGTGGTAAGGCGCATGCACGAGGATGCACACCGCTTCCCGGCGCAAGTTTACGAAATAGCGTGCAAAATAAGGGAAATGAAGATCAGAGGTGCGGGGAGAATAGCCAAAGCTGCAGCTGAGGCTCTAGGAGTTGCAGCGGAGGACTACAAAGGAGAAGACCTGGAAGATTTCAAGATGTACATGGTCAACGTCTCCAAGCTGCTTACCTCAACGCGTCCAACAGCGGTATCTCTTCCCAATGCAGTAAGCTGGGTTCTTAAACCACTATCAAGCCCTGACATAAGCTCCGTTCAAGAGGCTAAGGCTGCAGTTAAATCTAGAGCAAAAGCCTTTGTTCATTACGCGGACCAAGCATTGAGGAAAATCGCAGAATTCGGCGAAAAACTGCTCACCGATGGCGACACAGTTTTAACTCACTGTAACAGTCTAGCGGCAATAAGTGTCATAGTTGAGGCATTCAGGAGGGGAAAAAACATTCAAGTTTTCGTGACCGAGACAAGACCAAAGTACCAGGGATATATAACTTCGGAAATGTTACTAAAGGAAGGGCTGAGGATAAGACTCATACCAGAAACTTCCGTGAGGTACCTGATGAAAAGGGTTGACAAAGTTGTTGTAGGAGCAGATACAGTCGCCGCGAATGGTGCTGTGGTTAATAAGATTGGTACAAGCCTCATAGCCCTAGCTGCCCACGAGAAAGCTGTAGATTTCTTTGTTGCCACAGAAACCTTTAAATTTAGTCCTTACACATTCATAGGAGACATAGTTCCCATAGAGTTTAGACCTCCAAGTGAAATTGTAAGTGAAGAATTCTTAAAGATGCATCCCAGATTAAAGGTGCTTAATCCCGCGTTCGATGTCACGCCCCCAGACTTTATAAGCGGAATAATAACAGAACTAGGCATAATCCCACCTAAGTCGGCTGCAATAATAATCGAGGAAATATACGGGCGTCCAGTAATAAGCATGGAATCACCAAGAGGCGTAGAGGAAGATACCAGTTAGCGCGCGCTAACGATAATGTAGAGCCAAAGAAAGGGGAAAAGGCAGGAAGAAGCGCGCGCAGGCTTGGATACTACAATGTATCTCTAGGCTTCAAGGGGAGTTTAGGTGGTGTCGGAGAGTGAAGCAAGGAAAACTAACAATGCATTGCGATGACAGAAAAAAGAAATGGTACGCAAAATATTGCTAATTACGTTACGCTGAAGAGAGACAAGGCTACTGGGTTTAAAGTGCAGAATAGACCCCAGGCAGAGGTTCCTTGTCATCGCTGCAACAGGGAATGGTCACGTTAAGCTATACAGGGGCTCAAGGCTCCTACGGGATTACAGCTACTTCAAGAGACGGAACAGTGAAAATGACAGGATATCAAACTATGAAGAAATTGATCGCGAGGTCTGGAGGGATAGGAGGAGGTGGCTAGAATACAAGAAGAAAAAGCACGTCGAGGAGACTTTCAAGAGCCCTCCCTCACACTTCGTTAAGGTCTTGAAGCGACTAGGAATTACAGAGGCCTAGATTGGCCATCCATACAATATTGCTCGGGCAAGCCTCGGGAGCTCAATGCCAGATTTTGGTGCTACTTTGAGTTGATTAAGAGAATCGCCATGGCTGCGGAGAACAATGGTATAGCTGTCTACGCTGTCCCAGAGGACTACACGTCGAAGAGATGCGCATACCACGACATCGAAGTAGAGCGGAGTCCTAGAGGCTTGATACATTGTCCCCCTCGCCACACAGTGCACAGCGACGCAAACGCTGCCTTAAACATCCTTAAGCGAGGAGGAAAACCGCCAGCAAGCTTCAAAGCCTAGACCTTTATAGCTCAGAGGAATAGAAACCGTCAAGCATGTGCCGGCGGCTACTGACCCCGAGAAAAAGGTCGGGGCGACGCGCGCTAAACTCCAGCGAAACAAATATTTCTTAGTCCTCTGAAAAGATTATATGGAGAAAAATGACTTCATATACATTACATGGGAACAACTGTATCGGGACGCTGTAGAACTCTCAAGAAAAATTCTTCAGTCAAATTACTGCCCAGACTTCTTAATCGCAATAGCAAGAGGAGGCTGGGTGATAGGGAGGATTCTCTCAGATCTACTAGGGATTCGAGACGTGCTTGCCGTTACAGTGAAGTTTTACGAGGGCGTTAAAACTCCAAGCGGGAAACCCATTCTATTACAAGAACTAAATGCGGACTTAAGTTCCAAGAAACTATTGCTGGTTGACGACATCGTTGATACTGGGGAAACTTTAAAGGAGACTTTGAAGCATGTTAACGCTAGGAAGCCGCTTGACGTGAAAACAGCCACTCTCTACGTTAAAAGCTGGAGTCCTTTAAAGCCGGATTTCTACGTCCGGGAGTACTCAAAATGGGTGGTCTTTCCCTACGAATTAAAAGAGACATTTAGGAATGCCTCACTATCGCAAGGTTTGCTCTTAACTCTGAAGGAGGCTGGACTAAGCGAGGAGATACTACACGAGCTGCTTAAAGGATAGTATTACGCACGGCGTCGCATTTAAATTCTTCAAATTACCAGTTCACATGAAGAAGGTTAAATGAGCGTTGATTTACCGGGAAAAGTCTATAACCTGCTAAAGAGGGAGTTAATTGAAGAGGGACTCCAGCCTCTGGAGCCCGACTTCTACAAAACGGTCATTAATGCTATGAAAACTTTAAAACCAGAATCCCCGCTCCGCGAAAACCTTTGGCAGACAATAAGAATTCTCTTTTTACTTAGACTCAAAAAGGAGGTAGACATCTTACTTCGAGGAGAAACGGACAAGCTAAAAGGTATTCCGCAAGAAGAGCGGGAAGTTATAACTAAGATCCTTGAAACCATAGAAATGGAGAAATCGAGGCCAATCGCCCAGCAAATGGCTGCAAGGCCTCTGGTGGAGGAAGAAGTAGGAGCGAAGGAGCTCAAGACCCAGGGAGAAGGCACCCAGAGGACATCAACATGCCTAGTAGTCTTTCTAAAACCATATGCCTCAATAATAGACAAGGATTTTAAAGGAGGTCCCTTCAGAAAGGGGGATATAGCCCTAATACCCAGGCGGATCGCAGTTGATTTAGAGAGAGACAACTACGTGGAAATAATAGGCGATTAAATACTCGCCCCTGTTACTACTGGCACTGGGACGCGCAACGCGGGTGTTTTCGCGATGTCCCTCAAGACTCTGGAAGAAGCTTCCTTAAGACCGCAATGCTTATTACTTCAAGCGGCGAAATGAGAGGGGGTAAACTCGTGAGCGCGAACGAGAGTTTCATGAGTTACGAGGAATTACTTGAGAGGAGCTACAGCTTACTCCCGCGAAGAAGAAGGCGAAGCCAGGGAGAAAGATTTGTTTTGCCAACGTTTGAAGCAAGCAAGGCTGGGAAGAAAGTCTACATACATAACTTTAAAGACGTCGCTGATATACTGAATAGAGATCCACCTGTTCTTTTGAGGTTCATTTTAAAAGAAGTCGCATTACCAGGAGTGTACGAAAACGGGGTTGCAGTTATACATGGCGAAGTAGCGCCTCAAACGCTTAACAGGCTGCTTGAAAGATTTTACAATGAATATGTAAAGTGCCCGGTATGTAATGCTCCTGATACCTTTCTCGTGAAGGAAAAGAGATTCATGTACATAAAATGTATGGCTTGCGGAGCAGTTTCACCCGTTAAGCCTTTTTAAAGAAGCTGCAGGATATCATGTACCCTTGCATTAGTTTTAAAGCCTTTTGGATCAAAGTGTGTTAAAGAGGCTGAGAAACCAGCGTTGAGGAGGGACTCTACAACCTCTTCTGCAGATCTTTCCTTAGGCAGCGAGTAAGTTTGCGCTATTTTTTCGGTGGTGAAATAAAATGGAGGCATGCCAGCCTCGTTGATCACAGATGAAACAATTTTCTCCCCATATCTACACAGGTTTAGAGTATTTAATCTCTCTCTGTAAACCTCCAGCAATATTTTTGAGAAGCTTGAGGAAGCTAGAGGCGCTATCCAGATGGGTCCACCTAATACCCAATTACCCTCAACGCGTGAGGGGTCAAGCAACCCGGCTAGTTCTCTTTCAAGCGTACTAGGATTATACTTTACGAAGCCGACTGAATTAATGATCCCGCTATAGTTACTTTCCCTTTTTAATACTAAGAAGCATATCCTGACATGGTGGGCGTGATAAAAAGAGAATATAGGTGCCACGCTCCTACGAAGCTTGGCTGCTTCGCGTGCCACAAAGTATGCTAGAATTCTAACTGCAAGTTCACGCGAGAACTCTGTGAGGATGCTCTTCGAGAAGTATTTGCGTATACATGTTTTGGGGTACTTGCCTAGGAGGGGCGGTAAATCCGTAGCAGTCACACAAAGCAAACCTTTGTGCTTTAGGCATCGAAGTGCTGGATCAATAAATTCCGCAGGGCTGCCAAATGGGTCAATGTCGACAATATCTATCCCCCTTAAAGAAGTTAAAAGTCTAACAGCATCCTCATTGCGTATCTCCACAGTGTCTGATAAATTATTTAGCTTGACATTTTCCTGCATCAATTTAACCGCGCGTGAGCTTAAATCATTCAATATAACTTTTTGCACTGCTGTGTTTTCTAGTAAATACCTTATGCCCCTAATGCCAGTAGCGCTTAAAGCGTCTACTACGACAAGGTCGTCCTTTCCCAAGAACCTCGCGTAGGCCTCAATTATAGCTGAGGAGATGTCACGTGAACACTTCATCCGCGGGTTATAAAATACAGGAGCCCATGCAGGGTCTTTATACTTCACCGGTGAATATACCAAGAAAGAGCCTCCACCCTCCTCAACAAGTACTATATCATTGCTGTCACAAGGCATAGCGCTTTACACGCAAACTTAAGCGTCACGCACATCTATTTGCTTATTTTTGGGGAGCCATGCTTCCTTCTCGCTTGAAAAAGTAGTTCCAACGAGTAGCTCCCGGATTTTCTCCAGCCTTTGCTTATCAACTGGAATAATACCCATCTCACCAGCACCGGGTATTTCTCCTTGGTCGCTTATTATCAATGTAGGGGTATTTGTGGCTTGGGAAACCCTTGAAATTTCCTCGAGGTCTTCGCTCCCAGAAATCTCCGACTTCACCGCAAAGCGGAGAAACATATTGGTAGTAATCTTGAACCCTGCATCAAATGGAGCCTTATCAAAGAAGTATTTCTCCCGTATAATGTCTCCTAGAAACTGGATTATTCTTTCAATGTCTTTATTTTCCCTACCTATTTTCCTATCCCTTACATCTTCTTCACCTGACACTTTGTCGAGAAAGAGTTCTCTCAGAGAATTAATACTCAGTTTTTCAAAAATTTCTCTTCCTAAAACTTCCTCAAGCTTTGGTGCTAATTCTAAGCTTATATCGCTTGCCCCTTCCTCGTAATAAGCGATAGCTTTGACGGATACTCCGAGTTCCCTAGCCAGACGTGCCCTCGACAGTCCCTTTCTTTCTCTAAGCTCTTTAAGCTTTTTCCCATTGATTTTTATAAATATACCGCCCTTATTCACATAGATGAAGTAATTCCTTTCTCCCTCAAGCAAAAACTCAGCAGTATCTCTGTTAACAACTGGTATGCTGTATCTAGTGTAAATCACATCCTCTTCTAGTTCATTACCCCTGTATGTTTCAGCAATGATGAGAGGAACCCCATTCAAAAATCTACTAAAAGATTTGAGGTTATCCGCAATACTCTGTGATACATTATATGCATCCCTCACTTTTTTACTTAGAATTATATTTCTGGGAGTTACCGTGAGCTCGTCTACACAATAGTTAGACTTCCTGAGCCTTACTCGCACCCTGTCGACCATAGATGCCTGATCTTTGTGAAAAATAATATCACAAGCTTTTAAACCTTTTTGACGTCCAAACCATGCTGCTATGTTTTTTCAGCTATAACGAATGCATGTGCCTCATCATACGGTTCCAGGTGTTTTACATCCTTTACTTCGTAGCCTCTCTCCTCTAAGTGTGATATTTCTCTTTTATAAGTCTCAGAGGGCGTCGCTGTGACATCAATGCTCATGGCCTTAATCGCCATCATTATATGTCCTTTTTCCTTTAGGAAGAGATCGGCATTGTCAGCAACGTATTTTGCTTGAAACGGCTGGGCGATATCTGCATATATCACGTCTACGAGCTCAACTATGTGAGCATACTTTGCCGGGAAACGGGCATCGGCTAATAGCGGAATAACATTTTTCCTGTGCTTTGCAACTTTCTCAATAAACTCACGCATTACACGAGGGGCAAATTCAACGCCATACAGCACTCCCCTCAGGCCTATGATGTCGGATACATGGCTAGAAGTAGTTCCGGAAGCTGTTCCAAGGTACAGCACATTTACGCCGGGCTTTATCGGGTTCGTGTGTATGCCTTTCAGGATAGCTCCAGCAAGCTTACTCCTGTAAGGATTCCATGTCCTAAGCTCTTTCTCTCCGAACTGTACCAGCATCTCATCGTAAACTTTTATGCCCGGTGCTAAGCTGGCTGTAGCTAATTTCTCAGATCCATCCTCAAACTCAATTACATACACTCCTGGAAACCTGTCATGTTCACGGCATCTTATTGCTCTAATCATTCTTTCTCACCCCCTCTCCCTCCGATCCCCTCCTCTCAAGTTTCTTATTACGCATCTCCCTCCTAGCGGGTTTTTGTCGCCTTGCGGGGGGCTTTGCATACAACGTTTTTATTTCCTCTATTCTTTTCTCCAGATCCTCACGTAGCTCATCGGCTCTATATTCCCCCGTAAATGCATCAATCCTGGCAGCTATTGCTAATTTTCCAGCAAGAGCTCTAGCAGTCTTGCCCCTCTGCCACTTGGGAGATTTATGTATATATGGATGCTGGAAAATTACGCCATGCTTCGGAGGCTTAGCACCAAAGCGAAGTGCTCTGAATAGGGCTTTTTCAGCGCCAAGCACCTGTATCGTACTAGCAGGCATTCGGGCTAGCTTTTCGAGGCCTCCAGCTAGAGATATCAACCTGGCTCCTAGCACAGAACCCACTATACCTCTTATATTGGGCGCAACCTCATACATCGCCTCGTCGATGTACTTTTCCAGCCCGCGTCGAACCTCGTACAGTTGCAAGCCAATATCTGAGACTAGCCTGAGCGCACTGAGGTCAAAGCCTGTCAATTCAGCGCCCATACTGCTGGATGCTGCTTGAAGTATTCTCTTTACAGCCTCACCCTTGAACCCTAACTTTTCAAGAGACTTCTCTGATATCTCGCTCCTGGCTCCAATTTTACTAACGATCTTAAGGTAGTCTTCGTGCTCCTCCACTATGTCATTAAGCTCCGGGAAATGTAAACTGTACCACTCACGCACACGGGAAGCAAATAAGTTGATTGTCTTGTTGACGTCGTCTAACGCGTTAACCGCTTGAGCAATATACAGGTCCCTTTTCTCTGCCCTCTCCCTCACCTTTAGTCGGGACAGAATGTTCGTGGCTTGCCAAAGCAGGCTGTAATACTCGTCCACAGATATCCCACATGCCCTTGTAAACATTTCTACTTGGCGAAGTCTCAGTGATCTGTGAACCGAGCTTCCAGGTCGAACATGGATTTTTACATCAACAACTTTCTGGGAGATTTTACGCGCAATATCCTCGTCTTCAACTACCAGTGAGTAGTCTCCGCTCTCGGGCAATCTAGAGAGAATAATACTTATCACTTCATCGGGAATGTTGGCACTCTCTATATTATAGAGGGTTCGTGCTATTTCCTCGGGGGTCTTACCTTTAATTGTGCAAATTATATCAGTTACTGTTTTTTCATCACTCGCAAGCACTACTCCAAAGGGTGCAAAGTGAACGTAAACTTCCTGAGGCATGCATTTTCACATAAAACTAGCCTTTAAACGTGCTTTTATATTTTAGCGACCCCCGTAGTCGCAAATTTTAGTCACCCGTTCCTAAGGTTTGCGGGGAGGGGGGTAGAGGGTGGTCGGCGGATGTCCAGTAGTCTATCCTACTGATAAGCTGAGAGACATGCCATAGGTCCTCCCGGGTAACCCCCATGAGTAAATGGTAAGGTTAAATTACCTGGGCCTCGAAAAATAGACTCATGCAGCTTATTGGACGTGCGAGACTATTTTCGAAGAACAGGAATCTCGTAGTCGAGGCGGAAGCTATTCCGCCAGTTGGCGAGAAGGTCTATGACGAAAAAGCTATGCTTGTTGGCTACGTTTATGATGTAATAGGACCGGTCTCTTCACCATTCGTCCTAGTCAAAGTTGATGAGTCTCGCTGGAAACCGGAGTCGCTTATTGGGAAACTACTCTACTGGAGCGGTAGCCCCCTGAGGGCAGGTGAAAGAGCACGCAAGAAAAAAATAAAAAAGAAGAAATAATTTGCCCGAACTGCGGCCAGAAAGTCAACCCTATAATCAGCCCCGAATCTAGTGAGTATATATGTCCTAACTGCGGATATGTTTTCCCTGAACAACTCGCCGCAGAGGGGCGTAGTGTTAGATCAAGGGAAGAATTTGAAAGAAAGGTCCACAACTACTCAATCAAGCATGGGATAAACACTACTCCCCAGGAAGTTGCTGAGCTGCACAAAATAGCCTACAAGATAGCGAGGAGTAAAGTTTCGCGTAAGGAAGGCTTACTACATGAGGCAGAAAGCATATCTAAGGCGCTAGGGCTTCCCTCTTATAGCATAGAGGAAGTTAAGAAAGTGCTAACTAAGATGCAGAAAGAAGGTTTGCTCAAGGGTAAGAATCATAAAGCCATAATTTCCTCAATCATCTACTTCATTTCTTCTTCAACCGGCAACCTCAATGTATCCTTCAAGGACCTGGAAAGAGTTACAGGTTTACCTGAGACAAAAATCAGGAAAATGTACAGATACTTGGTCATGAGTGGCTCTCTCTCCTACAGGAAACCCCCGGCAAACAAGCCCAGTAAATACGTATTTCAAATAATTTCTCTAACTGAGGCATCGCAGTGGAAAGGTCACTTAAATTTAAGTCTCATGGCAAAGTTTGCAGAGGAACTGGGCTCATTTCTCCATGGGAAAAAGCCTAGAGGAATTGCAGCAGCAGCTGTCTACATACTTTCCTCCATGCTTGATTTCAGAATTCCTCAATCTGCAATAGCGAAAAAGGCAGGTGTTTCATCACTAACTCTTAGAAGGATAGTCAAAGAAATAAATCACAGGCTCTGCATCACGGTTGAAGTATAGCGCGCTGAGAGGAAAATCGGGGACACTCCTACCTCTTGTGTGCTGCATCTCGCGAAGTTACGCAAACATTTTTCAAGGCAAAGATTTATAAGCAGATGGTTCAAACCTCGAATTGCAAGTCAACGTTTCAAGGCGTAAAACATATGGCATCGGAAACAGAAACCATCGAATCACTCAGACAGCAACTCATCAGCTTGAGACAAAAGTTACAGGATGTAACAGCCAAGTTGCAGGATGCCAGAGCGAAAAGGGACACCGCCAACAGCGAGGTAAAACGTCTCTCTGCTGAGCTTAGATCTCTTCGCGAACAGCATCAACAATTAAAGCAGCAGATAACGGCCATCTCGCAACAGAAGAAAGACCTCTATGAAAAACTCTCCAAGCTCCGAGAGGAGAGGAAAGTAAAAACCGAGGAGCTCGATAGTCTAAGAGAGGAAATTAAACGCCTAAATGTTGAATACAAGAATCTCAGAAGCTTCATTGGAGCCAGGAAACTTGATGAAGACGAGCTTAGAAGCAAAATAGAACAGCTAGAGTGGCAGTACCAGACAACTACTCTGCCCCCAGAGGTCGAAAAAATTATTGTAAACAAGATTCGTAGCCTTGAATCGATTTACGTTAACTTGAGGCATCTAAACGAGTTAAAGTCTAGAATAGAAGAGATTAGAAATAGAATTCCTACGCTCAAAGCAGAGATTCAACAAATTAACCAGGAGCTAAAGAGCATTGTAGCTGAGTACTTAAAGCTGAAAGAGAGCATGCAGACGTTAAAACAGCAGCGTGACGAGTTGGTCAAAAAATTGGTCTTGCTGAAGCAAGAGCGTGACAGAATCCGGGAAGAGGCGAACTCGTACCACCAGCTTTACATCTCTCTTCTCAGCGAGGAAAGAGCCATACGGGAAGAGCTGGAGCGCGTATCAATACTCCTTAAGGCTAAGGAATTGGCGAGGTACATAGATGAGAGAAGGAGGATGCTTTACGGGAAAGCACTGGAAGTCTTTGAGAAGTACCAAAAAGGTGAACCAATAACGCTTGATGAATACAAATTACTCGCCGAGTTCAATATGATCAACTTAAAGCGAGAATAGCCGAAAGCCAAGCAAAAACAAAGGTTTAAAAACACGGAAACAAAGGGTTGTTGTGTCTCGGAGGTTTAAGGTGCAAGTAGCGCTGGATTTAACTGAGGAAGAGCAAGCCTTACACATTTCTTCATTGATCGGAAGGGGAAGCAGGGAGGGATTACTACCTTCTGACAGAATTATAATGGAAGCCGGAACCCCACTCATAAAAACGCTGGGATTAAGGTTTCTGCCTAAAATTAAACTAGCCTCCGGAAACCTTCCTCTAATGGCTGACCTAAAGACAGCCGATGTGGGCGAACTTGAGGCATCACTTGCATATGCACTTGGCTCAGATATCGCATCTGTACTGGCACGTGCACCTATAGCTACTGTGAAATCTTTCCTTAAAGCCAGTCTCAAGTTTAATAAGAAAGCAGGGATAGACTTTATTGGTGTTCCTGTAGCTGAGCTTGGCAAGGAAATAGAAAAAGCTTTGAGCGTGGCCAGGGACCTGGGGCTCCCCGGGGAGAATATAATTGTATTCCTGCACAGAGGGATAGACGAGGAGACAATGAATGTTAACTTTTTCCACGAGTTAAAAAGCGTAATAGGCAGACTTAGGGAGCTAAGCCCAGAGACTCAAGTAGCAATTGCAGGAGGCATCACACCTCAAGCGAAGAAACTATTAGAGGACCTAGAACCGGACATATTCGTTGTAGGCAGGTACATTACGCAATCTCCCAGTATAGAGAGAATAAGGGAATTCTTCCAGTGATATTTCATTCAAGCATTGGCGGTGCTTCAAACCTCATATTCCTCTTTTTCAAAATCCTCACCTCCCATGTAAACTTGCTGGAGATAGAAGAAGACTTCCTCAAAGTTCTGGTTTTGCCTCGAGGATACGGGAATAAAGGGAACAACATCCATAAACTCTGAAAGAAGTCTTACTATTTTCCTGGTAAACTCCTTATCCATCACATGAACAGTCTCAAAAGATGTCTCTAGTGCATCCCTCTCCGAGATCCATCTCTCTAATTTCTCTCTCTCCTTAAGATCAAGCAGATCTATTTTGTTTATAAGCGTTAAGAGAGGTATTCTGAAGCGGTAATAGACGGAAGACGATAAGAAAACCTGGGACAAGAAATCGTAAGGCTCCATTGAAATCGTTGCATCAACGAGAAACACGGCTGAGCACTTTCTGTCCGCGGTACAAAGCTCTCTGATAATGTACATCCCGCTCTGTCTATAGGCAAATATCTCCATCTGCCCAGGAGTATCTATCAGTACGTATCCTTCCGGGAGATCATAAATGAGACGTGTAACTTCGCCTAAATGCTCTACGGCTAGATCCAGGGAGGCTATTATAGCCCCATTAGGACCAAGATTGTACTTCTCTAGTACATCTCTTACGAAGACATACTCCCTAATGTCTATGTCGGGGTCATATTCTAGAAACTCCACAGCCGGATCCATGTTTACTGTCGAGACAGGTACGTTCTGGGACGATAACCAGTCCCTAAAACTAGCAGTGAATGTGCTCTTCCCCGAACCGGCCGGTCCAACAACAAATACGAGTAAATGCTGCATATCCTCTTTTAACGTTTAACAGCATTGTCGTTAAAAAATTTCTGTACGAAGTCATCGAAGATAATATATTCCTGTTAGTGTTAAGATATAGGGGAGTATCGTGGCACCTACCTCTAAGGCTTTCACCGAAGAAAAAGACATAGAGGAGCTTGAAGAGTCCTCCGTACAATTTCAGGCACTGGAACGCCGCATCATTGAAATCTTAAAAGAAGCTAAGGGGGATGGAATCCTCCAAAGAGAAATATGGAAGAAACTCGACTTAGACAGCAGGAAGGGGCTAAAGTTGCTTAGAAAGTTGGAGGCTCAAGGATTAATCATAAGAGAGCAGGTAACGTACAAAGGCAGGAAAACCTACATTCTCAAGTTAGCTAAGATACATGAGGAAGTATATCTACCAGAATTCTTAGAGAGAATACCATGCTTTTACTGCCCCTATCTGCAAAAGTGCGCCTCTGGAGAAAGAGACATATACTCCTGCCCCAAGCTTCAAGAATGGTTGGAGAGAGATGAGTGAACTCATTCGTAGTTTTGTAGCTGTAAAGATAGAAGCCCCAGATGTACTGGCACAAATTACCAGGCTACAGACGGATTTGCAGAAAACAGGTCTTAGTGCAAAATTCGTTGAGAGCGAAAACCTCCACTTAACTCTGAAGTTTCTCGGTGAGGTTCCAGCCCCGAAGCTAGAGATAGCAAAAATTAAACTTTCAGAAGTTAAGTCCACCTCCTTTAAAATCACTCTTAGAGGAGTGGGGGCTTTTCCGAACATAAGCAGGCCCAGGGTTCTTTGGATCGGCATAAGCAACGGTGCAGAGGCTTTGATAAGCCTAGCAAACCAGGTGCGAGAAAAGCTTTCAAGCCTTAAATTCCCAGGAACAGGTGAAGAATTTCAGCCGCACCTCACAATTGCTAGGCTTAAGGGACCCCTTAATAAGGAGTCAAGAAACATAATCGACGCCTGCAGAGACACGGTCTTCGGCGACCAAGAAATAAGATACTTTTCTCTCTACCGGAGTATTTTGACGCCTAAAGGTCCAATATACAAAGAGCTAATGCGCTATGAGCTACCCTGACTGCATAGGCATCATCCTTAGGCAAATAGAGCCGACTCCCGACGAAAGGAGGAAGATCAGTAAGAAAGCTGAGGAAATAAAGACGCTTATTGAAAGAAACATTGTTGAAGCAACTGGCGATGAGGCCGTAAAGGTAGAGTACCATGGGTCCTTTCGCCATGATACCTGGCTCAGCGGTCAAGCGGACCTAGACCTATTTATCCTCTTCCCAAAGAAGTACACCCTGGAGGAGATGGACGAATTTGTCAGGAGAACAGCGTACAAGGTGGCAAAGAATGTGAATGCCTCTGTCGAGGAGCGGTACGCGTCACACCCCTACTACACACTACTACTGAAGGATGGATTAGAAGTAGATCTCGTCCCCGCCTACAGAGTTTTTTCATCAGAGGAGGTTACGACACCTGTAGACAGGACTCAGTTGCACACAGAATATCTGCAAAGGGTCCTTTCGGAAAGACAATACTTAAAGGATGAAATAAGGATATTTAAAAAACTCCTAATCAATCTAAATATCTACGGTGCTGAGCAGAGTGTGCATGGCTTCTCAGGTTACTTAGCAGAGGTTCTGATTACTTACTTCGGCGGCCTAGAAAGACTACTTCTGGAAGCCTCAAGCTGGAAACCCGGCAGGATACATATTCCACCAATACCGGAGGCTAGAAGATTCTTCAAGGGTCAGCCGATAGTAGTTATTGACCCAACAGATTCTAGGCGTAATGCTGCCGCCTCCGTAGGGCTTGAAGCATTATCCAAGTTAATCTTGGTGGCAAAACTTTTCTCTGAGAACAAAGACATAATTTGTTGCCTATTAAATCCGCCCCGCTTAACTGCCAGCGCTGAAGACTTATTACCTATCCTTAACTCCGCAAACGTTATTGTTGCAGTAGCAACACACTACCCCAAAATGCCTGAAGATGCATTAATGGCAAAACTTCAAAGAATAGCTAGAAGGGTATCAAACGCGGTAGAGACGCTTGGTTTTAGGATTCTTAGAGTTAATGTCGGAAGGGTGAAAGGTTTACCCTCGATTTGGCTTCAGCTTGAAAGCTCATCCCTACCCTCCACATTCATACATTGGGGGCCCCCAATTTGGCATCAAAATGCACTGCACTTTGCCAGGAAGTGGATCACAAGGCAGCTAGCCCCAATCATACTGAACGAAAGATTGGCTGTTATCAGGAGTAGAGTTTCCATTGACGCTAAACATTACTTATCTAAGATTCTTCTGAGTCATGAGGAATTCTCGTGGGAGATATTCGATTTAAAAGACCTGGTCTCTAGCCTCTCGGAAAAGGAGACTCTCGACATCTACAAATGGCTAACAGGTATGGAGGACTGGACGATGTGCATACTCGCGCGCAATCCTTGCCTCGAACAGTGACTGAGGCGTCGATGAAGTTCATTGCTGGGGCACCTATGAACCCGGCAACAAAGGTGTTTGCTGGTTTAAAGTACGCGCGCAGCGCGCGCTCGAGGGGCGCCCCAGGATCAACACGGGTGAGCGTAGCTGAACCCAGGGTGATGGGTATGGAAGAGGCAAGCCTCGGGTCTTGGGGGCGGGCGAGCGGGCTATGCTTGCTGAGCTAAGGTAGCGAGCGGAGAAGGCTCACAGCAGGCTTGACGAGCTGTTCAGCGAGCAAAAGAGGTACTTCCGCGAGGAGGCCGAGCTCCTCATAGAAGAGCTGGACCTGCTATCTACGAAGGCGTCGATGCTGCTGGACTTCGCTGAGAAAATCATCGAATGCTTAGACAAAGCTTACCCGCAGGCTGAGACGAAGCTACAAAAACTACTGACAGCCCTGGGAGAAAGACAGCGTGAAAGTGGAGCGGTCCCCATGCGGAGAAAAGACGCTACACGTAGTACCAATAGGCGAAAAGTGGTATGTACGCGCATACGCACAGCTATGCAGACAAACCTGGCTATTCCAACTACCAGTCCACGAGGTAAGCAACGAAGCCGAATTCCCGGATATACTGAGACTGCCCAGCGAAGAACTCTACTGCCTACAAACAGGATAGAGGACAAGTGACGAAGGAGAAGATAGAGGTGTCCCCATAATGAGCACGACCAAGCCCTGGCAGATCTTAGCGTGGGCAGCTGTGCGGTACGGTTCCCTACGGATCTATATGAATGCCTTGAACCTCAACATGACTAAGCCAGCTTTCACGTGGCATATGAAGGCGAAAAGCTGGGTCCAGTAGTGGCCTAGAAAGGAGGGCAAGAAGCGGGCACAGCGAGCCGCGAGACAACACCCTCTAGGCATGCTAACATGGTACCTAGGGGGACGGATCAAGGGACAAACGCAACTTCAAATACAGGGTTGGAAGCAACGAAGAGTATGCGCCAAAGGAATTAGCGCAGCGAATCCTCCAAGCATCATACCAGACAGGCTATGGCAAGCTGCTGGACCTAGTAGACAACGAGAAATGGGCAGCGGTAAAACGCCTACAGCCAAAACAGCATCCAGTATACGCTACATTCCAAGGTCATGCCTTCTGGCTATACTACAGCGCACGCGCGAGAGTCCTATATGCACAAGCCCTACTCAAGAACCTGGAGGAGGCGTCAAGGCTAGCCCGTGCACTCGCTATGCTGGGCATAGATTCACGGCTATACACACGGCGAGGAGGTACCACATACTACAGCTCAGTGGACGCAACATACTGAAACTAGCAGAGCGCTGCCCAGAATGGAGGAGAGCAGTCAAGGAACTAGCGCAGAAACAAAACCTGCAGCCGAAAACACCAATGCTGCGCAGGCTACTCGAGCTCGCGGAAAACCCGCCCGCGCGCTTACTTGCGCGCGCTCCGAGAAATACTAATCAGGTGCCTTGAGGGTGAAAGCCTTGAAGCATTTAGGAAAGTTAAGAGAGAAGACCCCAACCTTAGCGCGCGACGAGGTGCATACATTAGCATGCACTAGCATTGCGAAAAAGCAAAATAGGGAATGGTTTCCAGGGCTCATGAGCACGGCTTTAAGCACGCGTTAATAAATTGGGAGGATAATATGAATTGGAGAATGGGTTTAGCTAGTAGTGCGATGAGTGGGGGGAAGCCGAGGAGCGAGGCTCAGAGGGCCAGGAAAACATGTCTCAAACTAGCTGGTAATTATGCGATAAGCGAACTGAATTTCATTTTATGCTATCCCCAAGGGGACCTGCAGTGCGCTATCCAGCGTGCAGTCGAACTAAACATGCTTGGTGTCCGCGAGTTGTGTTTAGAGGGAGAGACGGAGATTTCCGGGAAAAGGATCATAGGAAAGGGCACTACAAGTTTAGTCGTCAAGGGAGTATACCTCAGCTACTATGTGGCAGTAAAAACAAGGAGATGCGACTCTAACAGAGTCTCCTTACTGCATGAAGCCAAAATACTTGAGAAGATAAAGGGTCTAAACATTGGACCAGAACTTCTAGCCGCTTCTAGAAACTTTTTAGTTTGGAAATTTATTGACGGAGTGGATTTCGCAGACTGGATACGTGGAGTGGATTCACAGGAGATACTTAGAGAAGTGCTATGCAAGATACTATACAAGCTGTATCTTTTAGACAAGCTTGGTATTTCGCACAATGAATTGTCGAAACCCTTTAATCACATAATCATTGCAGTTGCTCAGAGGGAACCATACATTGTTGACTTCGAATCGGCATCCACCTCATCAGGGAGATCAAACCTTACCCAGTTCCTCGGCTTCCTCCTGGGCGGGCAAGCTCGGTTACCGGATAAACTAGTTACTTATCTTAAAGTGGACAGGGAAAAGCTAAGTGACATTAAACAGTACTTGAAAGAATACAAGGTGAAAAGAGACTTTGCATCAGTTGCTAAGATCACCGAGTTGCTTCTGCGTTGAGACGCGCGCACGCACCCTCATAGCGCCCGTCATCTTTGGTCGGGGTGCCCCTCACCGCAGCCCCTAGTGTCGCTGTAGGGGCGCTCTGGGGTCATGGGGTCCGCCCGTTGCCGTGCATCACACCCTCCTCGGTCCCGCGCGCTGGAGCCCCCTGGAGGCTTTCTCCTCGCCCGCAGGGGGGAACGGCTAGCGCGCGCTTGAGACGAAAGACTTTTCCTTTCACTTTAGTGTCTCGATTACAACATAAGTCTTTGTCTCCTTTACGCCATCGATCAAGTTAATCCTATCCAGTACCTCGTCAAGCATGGGCTGCGGCACCTGGATCACAAGGTCAATTTCCCCGGTAACTCGGTAAACCTTATCGACGGGTAACTCCTTGATTATTTCGTATGCTTGCAGCCTTTTCGGAGGATCCAGCTTCACAAATATAAAGGAGTCTCCCACCTGTTTACCAACAATCGGCAGAGCTTTCTCAGTCAAATCCAAAAAACCTCTACCTGTACGTATATACCCTAACTCTCTTAGCTTCCTCAAGTGTATGTTCAAGGCCTGCCGGGAAATGCCTATATCTTGCGAGATTTTTAACTGCGTATCAGCTACCGTGAAGACTCTTAAGGGCTTGCTCCTCTTAAAGAGATACCTGATCAACTCTGCCTGTTTTTCAGTTAAACCAGTATGAATCACGCCTTAATAAATGTAAAGGCAAATATATACCTTTGTTTAGTTTGATACTCAAAGTTAAAGGCGAGTTGAATACTGCAAACCGCAAACAATAAATTATCAAGGGAAGAACTTTAACACATGTCCTCAATAGTCCCCTACGTGCCAAGCCCATACGAGGTTATTAAGAAGGCGCTGGAGATAGCAGGCCTAAAAAAAGGTGAACTATTTCTCGACCCTGGCTGCGGTGATGGCCGCTCGCTGGTTATGGCGGCTAAAGATTTCGGGGCTAGAGCCGTAGGAATAGAGATAAGAAAAGATCTGCTCGAGCGAGCACTAAAAAACGTTATTGAGGCTGGAGTCTCCGACAACGTATTACTAATTAATGGTAACTTTTTCGACGTAAAGTTCCCGCAGGCAGACGTCGTCTTCCTCTACTTGCTCACCAGCGTGAATGAAAAACTTAAGCCAAAACTACAAAGCGAGCTAAAGCCAACTACCAGAATAGTTTCCCATGACTTTGAGATAACCGGCTGGAAGCCCATCAGAGTTGTTGAGGTACGTGAGGGTGGAAGATCCCACAAAATCTACTACTACATTGTTGGAGAAAGCTCCCGGCAAGACAAACACCCTCCAACATACTAGCGGTTAGTTAGCGCGCGCCCCAAGTGTGGGATAACATGGGACAGGGACTGGTGCGCCGTGGCGAGGCTTCCGCTGCTCTACCTGGAGCGGCTGGAGAGCGAGTATGAAGAGAGCAACGACGCGAAGTGCGAAATAGGCAGGCTGGCAGTAAAATACCAAGTTTTCCTAAAGAGGCGCGCAAAGTTCCTCAAACCCGTTCCCCAGCGGAGCGGGGAACCGTAATCACGGCCCGCGAGCCGCTGGGGCTCCCGCGCGCGGGACCGAGGAGGGTGTGATGCACGGCAACGGGCGGACCCCATGACACCCCGAGCACCCCAGAGCAACAACTGGGGCGCGGTGAGGGGCGCTCCGACCAAAAAAATGACGGGCGCTATGAGGATGCGCGCGCCAATATACTAGCTCACGCATCCCTTGGCTCTCCATTAGCTAAGCTTGGCAGCCGTGGTCTGGGGTCACAGCTTGAGCATACTGTCAGTGCCAGACCGCGCACAGAGCGATGCGGCGGCTCAGACGGCACAGTGTATATTCCGCCAGATACGGGTCTTTCTTACTTTTCACCCGTTCCCCACCTTAGGGCACGCGCAATAAAAACCTTAATATGTGCATCTGTGATGTGATGAGGAGGCATATGTCACTCGTTGGTAATAACCAAAAAACGACCATCATCTACGTCGAAAAGTTAACCCAAAGTTTTCTTGAATTGAGGATAGAGGGCGAGGGTCACACGCTTCTAAACCTTATTGTTGACGAGCTAAACAGCATGCCTAACGTTGAGGCAGCGTACAGAATAGAGCACCCACTCCTTAGAACAGCGCGCTTAATGATCAGAACCAATGGCTCAAAACAGCCCCTAGATGTCCTCAGGGAAGCTACGGAATCAATCAAAAATAAACTCGAAAATCTAAAAAAACAGGTCTTAGAGTGCAATGAGCTCTAGGGATTCACTACAATTAAAAAGAATACTGAGCAGCAAGAACCTGGCACGTTTAGGAGATGCTCTTGTAAACTTTATCGCCTCAGCTGCAATATCGCTACAAAGCGAAGTAACAGGCTTAAAGGTCCCCGGAAAAACTCTCCGCGAGGCTTATCACTTATCTATGCTCAGGGCACTCGATGTGAGAGGAATAGACAAGGGGGAAGCCGTAGAAGCTCTACTAGCATACGCCTGGCTAAATAACATTCTTACATGTGAAGATGGAGTTAAAATGCTGCATCGTTCTTTGACGGAAGGGAAGAATTTGGAGAGCGCACTAGCTAACTTAGTTGATTTTTTGCTCAAAGAAACTTTACGTAGGACTCCAACTATTAGCTAGAGGACTGCGCGTAAAGAATTCTTCTCTTGTAATTCCTGAAGTTTCTCCTTCTCGGGATCAAATTCTTTTTAGGCTTTGGAGGAATCTTCGGCGTAGCACTACGGACCTTTCCAGCCTTAGTTAAGCTTCCATGTGAAGGCATGCAAATCCACTGAAATGAAGAGTGAAGAAACTATATAAAGTTTGTGATCTTAGTGTGCACAAGCATCCAGCACTCTCTTGAGCGGTCTGCAGCAAAACATTGGAAAGTTTATTAGCGTGTATGCAACGCGTTAGAATAGAAATATAATGAGCTTTTACATATACTCCTTGAGTGTTAATTAAGTATGCCAAGTGCATTGAATGGGTATAGTCCTAGAGTAAGGGAACTTTTAGCGGTTGCTAATGCATTAACATTTGACCGAGTCAGATTGCTTCTTGCAGGTGGGGGAGTATTAGAAGGACTCTTAATGCCCAGGCCAGCCTTCGGTGATCCCGACGTCATAGTAATAAAGCTTGATAACGGTTATAACATCGGCATCTCTGTTGAGAGAGTCTCCTCCATAACATTGGTGCAGAGATTTAGCAGCAAGAAAAGCGAGCTGCATGAGGGGTCAGCGCATCCCACCCATCGAGAAGAGCTCTCGAAGGAGCATGTGTATTTTCTTAGCACAGGTGGAACAATAGCTTCGAGAGTTGACTACGTTACTGGCGCAGTTTATCCCTACTTTACCGCTGAAGAGCTATACTCAATGATACCTGAGCTGAGAGAGATTGCAAGAATATCGACAAAAACCGTCTTCAGTATCTTTAGCGAAAACATGACTCCTCAGCATTGGAGTCAACTTGCTTTAGAGATCGAGAGAGTTTTCAGGGAAGAATCAGACATCAGAGGGGTGGTGATTGCGCATGGAACTGATACTCTACACTACACAGCCGCAGCTATGGCTTTCGCTATACATCAAGCACCCGGACCTATAGTGTTTGTGGGAGCGCAGAGATCCTCGGACAGGCCTTCCAGCGATGCAGCCTTAAACACTATAGGGGCAACTCTTGTAGCGCTTAAAGCTCCTTTCGCTGAATCAGTAATAGCAATGCATGCAAACACCAGTGACGAATTAATTCTTGTGCATAGGGGTGTAAGAGCCAGGAAAATGCATACAAGCAGGCGTGATGCTTTTATGAGCATAAACGCTCTTCCGCTGGCTGAGGTTAATCTGCACACGTGGGAGATGCATCTCAAGGCAAACCTGTACAGGGGGAGAGCTGACTCTGTAGAATTGTTCCCCAAGTTTAGCGATAAAGTTGCCTTGGTTAAATTCTACCCTGGAATGCTTCCTGACATTCTCAATTTCTACGTGGAAAAGGGCTTTAAGGGCATAGTTATCGAGGGAACTGGTCTAGGGCACGTGAACCAAGGATTAATAGCCACGATTAATGAGGCAATACGACATGGTGTCCTCGTTGCTATGACTTCCCAGTGTCTATGGGGGAGAGTAAACTTGAACGTGTACAGGACGGGAGTAGAGCTGTTAAAGGCAGGCGTTATTCCAGCCGAAGACATGACTCCTGAAACAGCCTATGTGAAATTAAGCTGGATTTTCGGCCAAACAGATGACCTGGAGGAGGCGAAGCAGCTTTTCCTCACGAACATAGCCTTCGAATACTCGAAGAGATCAGAGTTGGATAGTTACCCCGGTGCACTTCGGGGATGCGGCAGATGAGGCAAGTAAAAATAAAGTGTGGTCTAGAGATACATCAAATGCTTGATACTAGCGAGAAGCTCTTCTGCTCATGTCCAACTCGCCTGAGCCAGGACCCCCCTCACTTCGTGTTCACCAGAAAATTACGGCTTGCAAAGAGCGAGATCGGGGAAATCGATCCTGCGGCTTTATTCGAGTACGAGAAAGGGCTTTCATACAGGTACGAATGTTATAGGGAAAACGCTTGTTTAGTCGAGATCGATGAAGAGCCTCCTCACAACATGAACCAGGAAGCACTGGAACTGGCACTAAAGTTCGCCCTCATGGTCAATGCTAACATAGTAGACGAGGTTCACGTAATGAGAAAAATCGTGATCGACGGCTCAAACGTGACTGGCTTCCAGAGAACCTCTCTGATAGGTCTAGGCGGAACCATAAGTGTTAATGGTAGGGAAATCGGTATACAGACGATCTGCTTAGAGGAGGATGCTGCTAGGAAGGTTGAAGAGAAACGCGAGGGGTACGTAAGCTACAGATTGGATCGACTAGGCATACCTCTAATCGAGGTTGCAACCGCACCGGACATCGAGACTCCAGAAGAGGCCAGGGAAGTCGCGCTCAGGATAGGACTAATTTTGAGGGCCTTGGGCAAGGTGAAGAGGGGCTTGGGCACTATTAGGCAAGACTTGAATATCTCTATTGAAGGTGGGGCGAAGGTTGAAATCAAGGGTGTGCAGTACTTAGACTTAATACCCAAAATTATTGAGCTGGAGATTCAGAGGCAGCTCTCTCTTCTCGAGATTAGAGACGAACTGATGAGAAGGAAAGTTAAGGAGGAGGATCTACTCTTCGAACCGGTAAACGTAACGGACGTGCTCAAAGCCACTCAATCCAAGATCATTAAGAAAGCCTTGGAGTCTGGAGGCGTGGCCCTGGCTTTAAAACTCAAGGGGTTCGCCGGTCTATTGGGCAGAGAAATTCAGCCCGGGCGTAGGCTTGGGACGGAGTTGGCAGACAGGGCAAGGTATTGGGGCGGAGTTGGGGGATTATTCCACAGTGATGAATTACCAGCATATGGTATTTCAAGGGAGGAGGTAGAGGAAATAAAAGGAAGATTAAGACTCGAGGCAAACGATGCATTTATCCTGATCGCTGACTCCCATGAGAAGGCTCTCAGGGGCTTAAATGCTGCCTATGAAAGAGCCAAAGAAGCCTTAAGAGGAGTGCCGGAAGAAACAAGAGCAGCTAACCCGGATGGGACCACTAGGTACATGCGCCCGAGACCTGGTAGCGCGAGGATGTACCCAGAGACCGACATAAGACCGATTAGAGTAACAAGGGAATATTTAGAGGAGTTGAGGAAAAATTTACCCGAGTACCCGGAAAAGACTCTTGAAAGGCTTGTTAGAGAATACGGCTTACCCAAGGATATTGCATTCCAGTTATTTAATGGGCAGCAAATATATTTCTTCGAAGAAGCTGTAAAGAAGACGAATCTCCCCCCACAACTTGTAGCTGCTACTCTGACGAACACGCTTGTAAGCCTTAGGCGGGAAAACGTTCCTGTAGAAAACTTAACAGAAGAGCATCTCCTAGCAACATTTCGCGCTGTCTCTGAAGGCAAAATAGCTAAGGAAGCAATCCCAATGGTCCTTAAAGAGCTCGCAAACAACCCCGGAGCAAGCATCGATGATATTCTTAAAAAGATCGGCATCGAGAGACTTACAGTTGAGCAGCTCAGAGAGATTATAAGGAAAGCTATCCAGGAACATTGGGACGAGGTAAGACTGAAGGGAGAAAGAAGCTTTGGAAAATTAATGGGAATAGTTATGGAGATTGTGAGAGGCCGGATAGATGGGGCAACTGTCGCACGAGTCCTCAAAGAGGAGCTGAAAAGGCTACCGCCTCCTAGGGCGTGAGCGTTCCCTCTCCTCCCTAATCTTTCTGAGTTGAATGGCAATGGCCTTTACGAGAACATTCTTCTTTTGCGTTGCGTGAATCAAAATTCTTCCGCTCGACTCAAACCAGAAGCTGGGATGTTTTGCTGCCGGCTCGACCGTGACCGTAAATCCGGCTCTAGTCGCAGCCTCTTTTAATTCTTCTAGTGTAGGCTTCTCCACCGCAAGCGAACGAGAGATCCTTCTCCACCTCCTGGGCTTGGAGGAATCGAAATATTCTGGCCAAATTATGTAGCCGCCCTTCTTTCTCATTTCTCCTCTACAAGAACGGCGTTAACCACTCCGTTCTGTCCCGGACGAGAAGTTACGATCGCCTTTCCGACTTCAGTTTGTACTATGGCTCCCTTAGTTATTACGCCTCTCCTCGCCAAATCCTTGTTAGAAGGATTGTCGACAAATTTGATTATCCTGGATTTAACTGTCTTCTTTTCACTGGGGATAAATACGTTGGCCTCGCTGACAAGCTTGGCTTTAAGTTTTACAGATCCACCCATAGCCCTTACAAACCTGAGCTCGTTCCTTTGCCCAATAGTCGTTAAGGTTGGATAGCCCCCCGTTAGAGACTTCCTCTTTTTCTTGGCAATCCTTCCCTTAATCCCACCTGTTATTTTTCTTAAATCGTTGCCATGATACACTCCCATAGCGGCATCGCCCTTTTCAATTCGCCCAGGATATAAATATTTTCAGCGCATACGCGCGCCCAAGAAGTTTAGCACAGTAATCAAAAAGTTTAACATGGAAGACTTGCATAAAAACCGTGTGACTAGGGAAATAGTCTATACTAGGACAACCAAGGTAGTGCTCACCGAGGATGTCTCTCCAGAAATTTTTATAGCCGGTTTTCATGGGATAGGTCACGTTGGATGGATAGCCGTGAAGCACATAGTGACGAAGCTGGAAGCAAGGAGGGTTGGGTACATTTTAACTCCCAGTATGACGCCCTTTGTGACCATAAAGAATGGTGTGAAAGTACCCTACGAGCTTTACGCCGCGGATAACTTGTTAGCCTTCATGCCTAACGTGCCTTTGAGCATTAAGGACTCCATGGTGGTTCCTCAGATGTTAGCACAGCTGGTATTAAATTGCCGAGTTAACTTAGCTGTGTTGTTTGGCGGTCTAGATGCTTCGTTCGCGGAACCAGATGCTAAACCGAGAATTGCACCTACTAGTGCCTACTTGTCACTGTTTACCTCCAGTATTAAGAGGCTTGAGTTGCCTATCATCGACGAAAAGCTGGGGATAGTAGGACCATTAGCCCTATTGCTTACATATCTTGAAGCCGGAAATGTGCCAGCAGTCGCTATTCTCCCTTATGCAGCCGTTGAGAGGCCGGATCCGCGGGCAGCAGCACAAGCCATTGAAGTCTTTACACGCATCACCAACTTAAACATCGATGTATGTGAGCTGCTTGCGCAAGGAGTTCAACTCGAAAAGGAGCTTGCAGAGATCGAGAAGAAAATAAGAGAAGCCGTCAAGGAGCGCGAGTCACTAGTATACCACGTCTAATTGATTCACTGTCTTCTCATTTAAAAATATTTTTGAATGACTGGAGTACAAGTCTAATTTTCCTAATCACTTCTCCGGGATTTTTTAAAGCTTCATCATAATCATCAACCCATATTGAGGTAAAAACCACGCTGTTAGATAAAAGTCTCTGCTGTAGCTCATACACGAAACCCCTTGGAAGAGAATAATAGACAAGTATGACCCCCTTATACCCCTTATTCAGGACAAACCAAACTAGGTCTGCGAGTATCTCGCTGCTAGCCTCCGAAAAAACTGCTCCAGAAGCCTCATACTGGGAAAAAGGATAGAGGCCATCTAGCTCTAGCGGAATTACTGAGAAAGGCGCTGAAAGGACTATGAAATCAACATCCAGAGGCAGGTCTTTATCTGCTGAGATAATCTCCTTAATCAGGCCTCCACGAGTAAATGGTTTCTGCGGAGTTTCCTCGAAAACGAGTAAAAAGTCTCTTGTTTTGCTGTATCTACGTGCCAGCCTGTCGATATGCCTCACGACTTCTGGTCTGTACCTGCTGAGCCAGCTATAAAAGAAAGCTCCCTGTACGGGCGATCTAGTTACTGGGTGCCTCTTTGACACGTACTCGGAGTATTTCACGTAAACCTTTAAAGCCTCTCGCAAGGAAGGATGGGTCATCGTTTTCCCCTCTACTAGCTCCCACAACCTACCCTCGTGAACAGCCTCACGTATACACCTGATCTCTCCCAGAATGGTGTAGAGATTATGCTTCGTTAACAAAATAACTCTCTCCTGTTTCGGCATTTCCTTCAACTCTCGCGCAGTGTACTTTGAGCAAATAGGACAATTGCATGGGAGATCTCTAAGCTCCTCAAGCCGCAATGTCCCTCTGGGCGTCAAAATTCTATCCTCCCTAGCGTAGAGAACATAAGAAGCAGAGTCGAACATATCCACGCCCATAGCTACAGCTAAAGGAAGCATTACTGGATGACCAGCGCCGAATAGATGCAGAGGAGCCTCCCAAGGCAGATTTAAGCGTGCAGTCATGACGAGTTTAACAAGCTCGGGAAAGTCGTACTCCTCCATGAATTGTGTTGGACCCCCCACGGCATATATGTCGAAAGGTAATTCTGACATTCTTCTAGCAGCGTGGGCAACCAAGCTAGTGTACTGACCACCCTGGATTGGACCAACAAGTAGCATGTCTTTTCTGTCTACTTTAAGCGACTCTTCTGCCCGTCGAAGCGTCTCATTAACTTCGCTCAAAACCTTCTCATACGGCTCCCCCTTCCTCGTAGGTATGTCCAGGATCACACCTATATCGGAGCCTATCTCAACTTGGTAATTCACAATCTCTACCGGATCTACCTCTACACGGCCATACACCATCAGCTGATAAGCACCAGAATCGGTCATTACTGGTGTATTAACTCCTAAAATGCCGTGGACCCCAATTTCCTTGGCTAGATTCCCGTAGTGGCGCTTGACTATATAGCTGTTTGTCATCAGAAGCTTAAAGCCTATGTTGGTAATTTCCCGGGGGTCGATTACAGGCTTGGATGGATTTATCACCGGAGTTAAGATTGGCGTTTCAACAACACCTTTCCTAGTGTAGAGCTTACCGTTTCTTCCAAGGAGATCAATCTCCTCAATTTCAAATACCTCGCTCCAAACCATAACGCATAGCAGGCTAAATTATTTGAAGTTAAAAAATTACTTTCGTTGCTCGACGCGCCTGTACAGAAAGCACTCGTCAGTGCGCGTTGCGCCTCTACCTAAATCCCGCGGGAACAATGTGCCACGGAACTCTGAAGGAAAAGCTGCGAGCCCGAGAGATAGTGGCGATGATAAAAAGTGGCAGGTGCGATAGGCAGCCTAGCGTCTCTTAAGTATGACGACGAGAGAGGCAAAGTTCGATGATCATAGCGGGGCTCAAGCAACAGCTAGCCGTAATCTTGCTAGCGAGCGCTGCAGGAGAAACAGCAACCACAAGTCGCAATGTTTAAAAATCGATAAGAGATATGGAGGGGGGCATATGAGGCACTCGCATGGTTACAGGAGCAGGTGTAGAAAATTACTTAGGAAGCATCCCCGCGAGAGAGGCTACGGGGGGCTTAGCAGGTTAATGTACGAGTACAATATCAACGACAAAGTAGTAGTCGACATTAACCCCACATTTATTGAGACCGCGCCGCACAGGCGTTATCAAGGTAGAGTTGGAAGAATAATCGAGAAAAGAGGCAGGGCATACGTTATTGAGATACTTCTAGGAAGTAAGATAAAGAAAATAATAACTACCCCCGAGCACATAAAGCCCCTTCCTACTCAACAAGCACGCTAGTAAGTAGAAGATCCATCGCTATGCACGCAGCAGCGTAAGCTCGCCTACTGGCGCACAGCGCGCACTGTCCTCAACCAGGCAGGGTTGAGGTGTACGCGTCAACGAAGCTCTCCTCTATTTCAATTACATCCAGTTCTATGTTCTTCACTCTGTTGCCTAGGTATTCCGAGATGCTTGGACTTGTCCTGCCATTGTCTCCATGGATAAATTCCTTAACATAGAATCCCCCCTGAGCATCAATAATGAATTCAGCTTCAGTTTGGGAGATTTTCCTTGCGTTGACAGAAAACACGACTTTCTTCCTTAATCTGTCAGCGCGCCTGTGAAGAACTCTGCTCGGAGTTCTCTGGCTTATAATGGCGTGGTCGAAGATTTTAGAGATTTCTTGCAGTTTCATATCATCTAGTGGTTCGTCAAAGCTTACTCTGGCTAGGTACTTTTTCCTGGCGATGGAGGAGAGACTCTTGAGTTTCTTCAGAGTTTTCCTGTCAGTATACCTCAAGTCGATAACCTCAATTAAACCCCTCGCCCTCTGGTTGATTGACTCCTGTAGATCCTTCAGGTCCACTGTTCTAACCTTGGGCCTCTTAAGCTCTAAGACGAATGGTCTTCCATTCCCAAGGGTGCGTACGTCTATATCTTCTCTACCAGCGGCATGAAGCTTTGCCCCCTCTGCCTTAAACGTCTCTATAGCTGGTTTTGAGATTAACTCCTCGACGCTGGTATTGAACCTCATTCGCTCATCAGGCCAAGACCAGGGGCTCTGCGGGAGTCCGCGAACGAGTTTCCTGTACCTTCCGTAGATGAATAGAGGAGCAGGGACGTATTCCGCGTTACCAGTAGCCAAGTCCACAATTATAGTAAGCTCCGGGTTAATTCGACTATACTCTTTACCCGAGATCCTGGAGAAAGCCTTACCTATTTCTCTGCTCGCCTCGTTCTTCAAGTTTTCAGCGCTAGACAAACTGTATCTCAGCCAGAAATCCTCTTCTCTTCGCAAAATATCAGGAGGGATACGTATGCCTACTTCAAAAGTCCTGAACTCATAGATTCTTGACTCTTCAAACAATCTCCGCGCAATCATCTCATATTTCTCGGTTAAGCCCCCGCACACGCTACACGCCAGCCTCTCAATCTCCTCACCGAATACCTTCTTGACTATTTCTCTGGCAGGCTCATAGCCGCTCTTTGCCAGGCATCTTAGCAGGACTTCATCAACTCTCCTAGGAAGCGCCTGGTATGCTTCCATGAAGAGAAGCGTCTTTATAGCTCTTCCCCTCTCATTGTTCGATAACTCGGAGCCTTTAAGGCCAAAGAATCTTCCTAGACACCAATCGCATATAGCAGGGTTTTCTCTAAGAATCTTCTCCGCCTTCTGTAAAACTTCAAGCACGGAGATTCACCTTAACTCCAGCCTCTACGTTTCTCAGGGATCCTTCGCGAAAAAGGACCATAAGGAGGATTCACAAATAGGTATACTGTTTGAGGGCTGCGGAGTTCATCGAGTACTCTTTCGACTACCAGCTTCACGGGGTCGATGTCTACCCTCTCTTTTATGTCTTCATATGACTCAAAGGGCTTTCTCTTCCTCTCCTCGATAATGCTCCAGAGCGTTTTTTTACCTATACCTTTGAGTAACTCTAAAGTGTGGGCTTTTTTTGATAAGGGCTGAGCCGTATTGAAAAAGCCTACAAAGCGCTTCTCCTGGGACTTTACGACGAGAGCAATAGCCTCTGGGAGGGTTGATTTGGCAGTAGCCGTTAAGTCTTCATACGACAGGTATCTTGCAAATGAGAGTATCTTGCCGTCAAGAGCGGAGGTCAACGAGACTAAATCTAGTGGCTTTAGCGAGGGAGCTTGATGAATAAGTGACCTCAACTCAATAAGCAGGAACCTAGAAACTCCTAGAGTTTGAATTAAGGGGGACCTGATGCCCCGAATAGCGTCTCCGTAAGGTAGCACATCTAAAATAATAACCTCCTCCTCTAGTGGCTTAAGAGGCTTCCTCGAGTAGTCTCCTCTACGGTTCAAGAATGACCGCCCCCTAAAACTTACTCCGCAGATGATAATATCTCTAAAACTTTCTTCAGCTCCTCATCGGTGTAGACCTTGCTCAAGTAAGCGACGAAAACTTTCACCTCTTGGACGTCTGAAGGCTTCACGTTTACTAGTTGAACGGCGACTACTTCGGGCAAATCTAGTTCCTTTACGAGCCTCTCGACGGCCTCACGGGCCTTTGCAGGGTCTCTTATTTTTGAAAACTTTCTCAGATACTCTAGAGTATATCGTTCAATATTTGAGAGGTCCCGCCTAGCCTCCTCCTCTTCGAGGATTCTTAGAGCTTCTGAATAGCTCAGATTTTTCTCTGAAAGCGTTTTCGGCAAGATATTCCCCCTTACTGCTTTCTCCTAATAGTTTCTCTCTTCATTCATTTATATACTTATTCTTTTTCATATCAATTTTAAAAGATCCTCTAACTTGCTGTAAACCTGCTCTACGCTTCCTCTTTTTACGATAATCCTCTTTACTTTAAATGTAGCAAACACGTCTGTAGGTCTCTTGGTTCCAAAGGCTCTACTCCAAGGAGTGAGGTTTCCTGCGGCATCCACAGCCCTAATAAATTTATCAATTCTGACACGGTACGCAGTTTCGTTAAAGGAGAATTCTACAAGCGAGTTCGTCCTACGTGTCCAGTCTAAAACTCGGTTTAAAAAATTGTAACCAGTCATAGCACTAATCTAAACTGCACGAAGCTTAAAATATATTTTGTCTCCGACTTTTAAATCTCTATAGATATCTTCAGACCTTATAACTAAGCGAAGCCCACCCAACGAGCTATACACAATCCCACCCTTCTCCTTTTTAAGGTAGACTTCTCCCGACATCACTATAAGCCACTCATCAATGCTGCCTGCCTCACGCGAAACTTCAAACTCAACGCTTACACCTTCCCGCGCGGGGAAATTTGCTTCCTGAAGTACACGGATAGGTATCTCTACCTCTATGCTAGCCTGCTCAGAAGCTATCCCTAAACGCCTCACACGAGCATAGCTTAAGTCCTCCGCACTAGTAATTTTTCCCAGCATAGAGACCATTTCCCGCTCAAACATATTTTTAATTTTTCTAGCAAAAGCCCGCCTAAGGCTAAGCTAAGATGTGAACCCCTCTATCCTCCGGATGTACTCCTCTTCATCCGTCATTGCAATCTCCTGGCGCATTAAGAGCTTCTGCTCGATCAGCTTCTGTCTCTTAACAAGCCTTGTAATGTAGCCAGCGATCTGATTCCTCAGAATCTCAGAGGACATCTCCAGCACCTCTGAAACCTTCCTTTTATTGTATTCGAAATCAGTTGTAAAGGCGCCTGGGTACATCTCGACTAGCATCTTGGCAGTCCTCTTAACCAGTTTTGGTTTAACATTGCCCATTCAATCCCCCAATGGAACACTGCTTCGAAAAAATAAATTTACCGCTTTCAGATCGACTGGAGCAGAAATGTTCTCTGCAGGCGGGATATAGCGAACTTTACGTCCTCATCAGTTACGGTTCGCCTATTAGCATGCCGTGAAGCCTCCACAGCCTCTAAGGCTATCTCCGTAGCGAGTTTTTCCAAGTACTCACGCATCAAAGCGACAGCATCATCACTTACACGCTCAGCCCCCTGGCTGCGGAAAATCCTCCTCAAAGGCGCTAAAGGCAATTCGTGGCTCCTCTCTCTCCGCCCCCTCTCAATCATACATCACTGCCATTAGGGTATGCTTCAAACCAAGTATTTTAACTTTTCATCAACAAAGAAATGGGAGTAAGCATATGGCAAAAAAGAGATTAAATATGAAAGAAAAATGGAGGAAGCAAAACTCTCCAGCCCTTTAACCTCCCTGCCCGAAAACCTTAAAGCCAGCAACAGCTAAAAGCGTGCGGCAAGCCTCGGGTCTTGGGGCGGGCGAGCGGAGGGGGCCTATGAGGTTCTGGACGAGACGTTCAGCTGGGAAGCAAAGTACTTCCGCGAGAAAGCCGAGCTCATCATACGTAGCGCGCGTACGGCATGGCTTGCAACGGATCTATCTGAGAAGCCTAAACCTTAACCTGACCGAGCCTAGCATTAGCTGGTATGTAACTGCAAAGAGCTGGGAACAGCAGTGGCCTACACGCGAAGGCAAAAAACTTGCACAGCAAGTTGCAAAGCAGCTCCCGCTCGGCATGCTGGCGTGGTACCTCGGCGACGGCAAAAGGCACAAGTATGACCTAAAGTACAAGGTTGGAAAAAACGAGGAATATAAACCTAAAAGCCTTGTCCCAGAAATGCTCTTTGCCGCCGGAGAATCAGGCTATGCCAGACCATTAGACCTCCTAGACAGCAAGAAATGGCAGATGCTAAAGAAACTTCGACCAGTACAAGATCCAGTATACGCAACCCTTCTAGGCAAAACCTCCTGGATATACTACAACGAAGACAAACAAGTCCAAATAGCGCGCAAATATTCCTAGAGGTGCACTGATCGAAATCTCTGTTATAGCTGAGGCCTAGCACCCCCGCGAAAATCTTATAGCTTTCCAGGTTGTTTAGTTTTTACGGGCGGGGGTGCCCGAGCTAGGACAAAGGGGGCGGCCTGGCAGTTACTGGGCCCACACTTAAGATCCGCTGGCGCTGGCCTGCCCGGGTTCGAATCCCGGCCCCCGCACTATTTTTCCTCAAGATAGGCGTGCACATGGACGTGACTGAGGCGGCGAGGTTCTAGTGCATATTATTCAAAAACTTGGAGAAAGCATTCAGGCTAGCCCAGATACTCGTGTTGCTAGGCATAGATGCACGAGAATACATATGGCGAGGAGGCTACCACATTATACAGCTCAACACACGCAACATACTAAAACTAGCTGAACACTGCCCAGGAGCTGGCACAAAAACAAAACCTGCAGCCAAGAGGACCCATAACAAGAAGGTTACTCGAGCTCGCGGAAAATCCGCCCCCTCCACATAAAAATATAAATCTCAACAAAGGTTATTATTCTGCAAGACATCATCGCGATGCGTATTCCCAGGGTTTCAATTAGCTGGAGCACAGCGAGAATCCCGTCGTCCAGGTTTATCGCGCGCGCTTTCGACCTGAGTGGAAACCCCTTCTAGACAGGCACATCAATGCCATGATGAATCCCTCTCATAAGCTGTAGCAGGGGCTAGTTAAAACATTCGTACCACGCAAAGCCTATTATTCGACGAACTCCGGGGACCACAGATGACTTCCGCCTTTTTTCTTCCCCCACCCTCCCCCTCCATCCTATTTTTCCTAGACACGTTGGACAACACACACCACGCGTCCACCCGTAAAACGCGGGCAAAGCAAATATATATCCCACATGTAGATAAGAAAACGATGAACTCCGCGACCTCAAAATGACGATGAGCCCAAGCAGTCCGGTCGCGGAGGGATGAGTGAGGGGAGGGGCGGGTCCGCAAAAGGCTCAGACTAGCGACTAAAAATAAAATAATATTTTTCCTCCCCCTCTTCCTCTTTCCACTCCCACCTTCGATGGTGGCACCCCCTAGTAGGGGGTGGATCGGGGGCCTCGAAAAGGCCCTCGGGTCGCGGGCACGCTTGAAAAACATGAAGGCATGCCCGCGGCTAGGGGAAGAGGGGGAGAAAAGACCTACAAGGCTCAAATGCGCTCAGCAATCCTAGAGATCATCGAGGGTATACAACATTCGCGTCGAAGCAATACCAGCGCTTACGGGGGTGTCTCTGACCTCCTCGGGGCTACGCGCCTGCAACAGGGCGCCCTCGGCAACACGGCGGAGCCGAGGGGCAATGCCCCGAGGAGGCATAAATTTAAAAAAAGGTGAAAGAAAATGGATTTCCTACAAGAACTGTACAGCAGGACACAGCTAGCACAAAGCCAGCTAGGCATCCTATTCAGCGGGCAGAAAAAGTACTTCTACGAGACGGCCGAGTCCATCATACACGGGCTAGACCTCCCGGCAGACAAAGCCAATATGCTACGAGACTTCGCAGAGAAAGCCATCAACCTGCTGGACAAGGCATACCCACAAGCAGAAACAAAGCTACAAAAACTACAGAAAGCACTAGAAAGCAACAACGTCAAAGTAGAACTGGGTCCACGCGCCAAAAAGACACTACACATCACGCCAGAAGGAGAAGAGTGGCATGTTAGCGCACACAGGATAGACGAGAGATGGCTATTTGGTCTACCGATATATCGAATAAATACCGAGTCAACTTTCCCAGATATATTGAACCTGCCCGACAAAAATTTATTGTATTTACAGGCTGGATGGCGTGCCTCCGATGAATGTGATATAAAAGGTGCCCCTGCCATGACGACGACACAGCCATGGCAAGTATTTGCATGGTCGACCGTGAGATATGGCGCCATGCGAATCTATCTTGCCGGGCTATCATTGAACAAGTACGATGTTACTATTAAGTGGAATCTTAAATCGTCAGCTTGGAAACAGCAGTGGAGAGGAAAACAAGGAAAAAAGGAGTCTCAACAAGTAGCAAAGCGGGATCCTCTTGGGATGTTAGCTTGGTATTTGGGTGATGGCAAAAGGCATCGGTTCATTTTGAAATATATGATCGGAAACGATGAAAAATACGAGCCAAGAGAACTAGTCCAACAAATGATCCAAGCCGCATACCAGACGGGCTACGGCAAACTGCTAGACCTGCTAGACAGCGAAAAGTGGCAGGCGCTAAAAAGGCTACAGCTAAAACAGCACCCAGTATACGCCACATGCCAAGGCTACACGTTCTGGCTAAACTACCACCAGAAAGAAGATGTCATTCGCGCGCGGACAATTGCTTACACATTTGAAGATGCAGAAGCAATATCGCAAAGCCTAAGACGACTGGGTCTTCAGCGAATTTCCATTAGTACTGTCAAAAACAAATGGAAAACATATTACTACGTGGGTTTCCATACTACCGAAGTGGTAAAACTAGCAGAAAAATACACGCAATGGCGGGAGGCCATAAAAAAGCTGGTAGCAATGCACGACATAAAACCAAGGGGACCAGTAACACACAGGCTACTCGAGCTCGCGGAAAACCGCCCTCCACATAAAAAATATAAACTCCGAAAATGATTTATTTTTGATCGCCGGGGTAGCTCAGCGGTAGAGCACTCGACCACCTGTGAGGGGTGAAGCTGTTAACCGAGGGGTCCCGGGTTCGAATCCCGGCCCCGGCGCCAATGTTCTACTCCTTCAAACGATGCCTAGTTTAATGCCTCAATGAGAGTTTTCTGTCGCACCCCCATGATTGTTTATTGCTGCTCGTGATTAAACAAGTAATTTTGTTGCGAGTTACTCAAGTTACTAAATTAAGAATGAAGAGAGTAAAGGCGCGCGCGCACTACCACGAGTAACTACGACGTTTATCCTGCTTGCCTGGGTTAGCAGGCGCGCTAGATGCGTAGTGTAGTACAGCTTTTTTACGAAGGTTTTTCAGCGCATTGCAATTGAATAGGTAATTTTGTTGTGCAGACGAATAGAGCTGAGCTTAGCATGAAGAAGGTGTTAGGGCTATTGGTGTTATTGCCGCTTGTAGTACTGCCCATGATCGGCCTTGCGCTTGCTCAGCCGGCAGACGCGCAGTACTTTGCCAAAATCGATATCCAATTGATGGTTACCGACAATTTGGTGTTGGATTTCGGCGAAAAAAGCATTATAACCATAGCTGGAGCAGCAGAACCTCCAGGTTTCAAGCTTCAGAGAGTAGTTGTTGTGTTTGAAGGAGACGCTCCGCAACAAATAGTTCCCGTGAAGTATGACTCTACTAGCCAGTCAATGGGTAAGATTCGATCAATAACATCTAGCAGCGGGGAGGTGGTGATAGCTTCTAACGGCTTTAATGGGACCCTCAACGTGAGGGTTATAACCTACTTCGTGAGGACCTACTGGAAAGAGCTCGGTGAAGGGAACCTGACCGTAGATACCTCAGAATTTTCCGGTCTAGGAATCCCGGGTGTGAGCTTCAAGTTGACTATTGATAACTACGCGCCCTACAGCATTACTGGCATCATTGGTCCCGGTGGGGACAACTTGATGGACCCCGCAGTCCAGGAAAGGCTCGGAGCTGGAACGGTAAAAATTGACCCGAAACATGTTGAAGTGGACGTTGGGAAGGCTGGTTTTGGTGCATACACCGTGAAGATCGCTAAGGGGGAAGACAAGGTGCTTCCAAACGCCCTCTTAGTTGTAGAAGATGCATTCCAGGAACTTACCGTACCGGCTAAATCCTCCAAAGTGTTCACCCTGAGGGGGCGTAGTGGGTGGAAGCCGCTGGGATTCATAGTGGTCCTGTATTCAGTCTCACCCGGCCCACTCACGATAGATCCCGGCACGGGCGTGGAGGCAGCAATGGCTAGCTACGTGTTTTCAAGGCATGAGGAGTTTGACGTTAGAGGGGTTTCCCTGCTAATACCCCCGCTCCTCATGAACTACTGGTTAAAGGGATACATTGTATTCGGAGAGTCTGTGAAAATCAATAACAACCAGGGCAGGGATATCCAGGCACTAGTGGTGCCAGCATACTATAAGGAGGTTGGGACGTGGACGCCGAGCGGCTTAACCGTGAAAGTTTCAAAGGCGGACATAGGCAATGCATACTCAGCATTCATCGTTGTGCAGGTACCACCCATCGCAAAAGTAACTTCCATCCAGACCCCTAGTGGGCAGGTTTTACAAAACCTCGAGAACTACACATCTAGCTGGCTCGGCACGTGGCGCACAGCCGTGCTTGAAGATGACGAAGCCGCAATAATGGTTAAAAACGGGGATGCTTTAGAGGACGGCACCTACGTCTTCAAAATAAGCTGGAAACCCATCACAGTTAAATTCACTGATTCCAAGGGCTACCCAATCTCAGGTGTAAAGGTCCAGGTTGGAGGACCGATCACTGCTGAAGCACTCAGCGGGGCTGATGGCGTCGCAAAGATTAGCATTTACGCCCCTGGAGTATACACGGTTACAGGGACATTTAAAGGGGTTGAGATAGCGTCCTTAAGACTCGGCACGTTAATCAGCGAGGAGATAGTACTCAAGTGTCCAGTCTATAATTTGAAGGCCAGGGTCGTAAATGCGCTGGGCAGCGCCCTGACCGGGGCAACTGTGACAATCACCAATGAAGGCGGATACTCACAATCCATGGAGACCGATGTGGACGGAGTAGCTATCTTCCAGCAACTTCCTGCGACAAGGTATACGGTTAAAGTGGATTACAAGAGAATTTCCACAAGAACAACCATAAACTTAACAGGTGACCAAGAAGTAACGGTCAATACAGGCATACTGTTTGACATCCCACTGCTGGGCCCCGTCACTGTGGTGGAGACGCTTGCCGCAGGGGTAGCCGCAATAGTCGCAGGCGTCCTACTTTCGGGGGTAAAGAGAGGAAAAGACAAAGAAGAAGTCGAGCTAGAGCTAGATTAGCCCATTTCCACACGCGTGGTTTCATGGGTGGTGAAGCAGTTTTCTTTATTCCTCCAGCATGCCTTAAGAATCCTGAAAAAGTTTTTTCCCTAATCTTAAACCTCCTTGAAGAATGGGGGTATCTCCCAATCGTTCAAAGCAGAAACCTAGTCATAGCAAGGAAGAAAAGTAGCTGTGAAGAAATCACAGCCATGTTCTCGGAGTATAAGGTATCCTTTTTTATCAACAGTAGGGTTTCGCCAAGGGCTTTCTTGAAGGAAATCTACCGCCGCGCTTTTTCACACTGCGAGACTAAGCCTGAAATCGTTTTCATATTTCCCGTCTACGGCGAAAAGCTGGCTTTCAAGAGCTTTCTTTCCACGAGAAGAGGAGTCTACAATAGGCCCATTCACTCACTACCACTAGTGCTCATGCTATTAGCACTTATGGAGACGTTCGGAGGAAGCCCCCTTCTACTAACTACATGCTCGATTCTCGCGCTGTTTTTTTCCACGTGCATGCTGTCTCTGCTTCTTCCCAGAGCTTTGAAGGCGCTCAGGATAAACTCTTCATCGCTTTTAATCGTCAAAGCGGTAGTTGCAGGGAAGCAGGATCTAGCTGAAGAAAGCTACCTTTTAATTAAAAGGGAGCTGGCAAAAACTGTTAAAAAAACAATTAACGAGGAAAGAGTTCGAGACGTGTTATTAAAGTGGGGAATAGACCCATTGAGCATAAATACGTACAGTGTTAGCCTTGATGACCTTTTCATAGAGGAGAGAGCGAAGCCGGCTGTATACTTAGTAGCAGCCCCCAACCGAGCCTCATACAGCTTATCTTTCCCAAAACCCATCATCTTCGTAACCACGGGAATAATCGCTGAACTAAGCGAGGATGAGTTAAGAGGAATTATAATGCATGAATACGCTCACATCAAAAACAGGGACTCACTAATTCTGCCACTCATAGGCTTGGTGGGGTTCTCAGCGGGCTATATGCTTTACAGCTTAGGCTCTCCGGCATACGTGTTGGGCATCTACGGCGCCTCCTGCTACTTACTTCTATCCCTTTTATTCAAGGCTGTTGAGCTGAGGGCAGATGTTTATGCAGCTAAGATAGCTGGGCGGGTCAGCTATGCAAGAGCCCTGCTGAAGCTTGAGTACCCGAAACTAGTAGAGAAAAAATCAATTTTAAAAAGGATAGCTGATGCCCTATCAATAACGAGTTATCCTCCTCCCTTACTAAGGCTCCGAGTAGTTGAGCAGGCATACATCCTAAGAGGATGCGTATGTGAGTTGTTAAAATTTCTTCTCGGCTGGCATCTTCATAGGCGAGCCTCACGTCCTCTTTAGTTTTGCGCGTGGTGGTCCCTGGGGCTTGGATACGGGTCGCTAGTGCTGAGCTAGCTTAGCCGTGATCCCCGTCGCTTTCTAGCGCCAATGCTGCTGAAAACGTGCACTAACGCTGTAGGAAAGCCGTAATATCTTTTAAAAGCTGCTTAAACAATTTGCGCTCAATAAATTATGATCTCTGCTTTTTAGTAGCAGTGTATGTGCATGAGGGACTACATTAGTGAGGCTATTCAGCTAGTTGAAGACTTAGTTATAAATGAGCAGCTGCCAGACGACGGCAAAAAAGTCCTCGTGAGAGTTTTGAAGTTGCTTTCCCAAGCGGAGGATTCGCTGGTGGAGGTGAGAAGCCAAGTCAGAGACATAACATACACGCTACAAGAACTGGTTAAGGCTTTGGGACTCGAAGTGAAGGTGTCAAACCCCAGGATTACGGGCAACTCTCAAGACATGCTAGATCTTTTGAGTAAGAGCGAGATAGCTGACCTAGAAATAGATGAAGAAAGAGCAGTGGTCAAGAAGCTTGTATTGCAACAGCAAGAAACCTAGCATGCTCGCACCCCATCGTGCTGATCGATAACGAAAAATATGAACCATGAATATTCTTTCTTGGTGCTGAAAATTGCCACTGAAGGTCTCCGGTAAAAGACCAGGGGGGAACCCTCGGGAAGTAACCCCCGAAAAGCTCAAAAAGCAGGGACAGATCTGCGCATATGTCTCAATAGCTGCCGCATCGATCATTTTTCTTGCAAGTCTCGCCTATTACCTAAAAGAGGGGGATACCGCAGCATTCCTAGTGGTAGGAGCCGAGATCCCCATCGCAATCCTCTCAACATACATCATCATAGACAGAGTCGTTAGAGCTTACACTTTAAAACTCAACCGGACAATAGAGGCACTCCTAAAAGCTCCGAGGCCGGAAGTTGCGATGCAGCAGCCCCAAGCACCAGTAAGAGCAGCACCCGTGCTTCAACCAGCACCACTGAGCAGCCAGTTCTCCCAGAAAACGTACAGAACCTTACAAGTCGAGCAAAAACCTCCTTTAGAAATCGCAGAGCCGGGTATCCAGGCTACTCGAAGGCAGCAAACTTACCTGACCCAGGCTCCTCCCCAAGCAGAACAGGGGGGTCCTGGCTCTAGTGTGAAGCGTTGCCCCTATTGTGGCCGAGAGCTTCCCTACGGAGACTTACACATAATGTGCCCGTTTTGTGGGAAGTTTCTACGATAGGCTACCGCAACGCACAGACCCTAGTCTCTTTCCCCCGCTGGATCCCACTTTTTGCCTAGAAGCAGTAGCGTAATCGCTAAGAAACCAGCCAGTACATCCACGCCGAGCTGCGTTCCCGCAAGGTTTTCTCGAGAAACCTCTACGCTCAGTGAAACTTTTGCCTCATTGTTCGGTGCATACAAGAGCAGGTAATCGTTTGGATCACTGTTGCTGACGCGGTAAACAATGATCACATTGTCAAGCGAGACTGCTGCAGCCCCCCTTACAGGGTCACCGGCATTAGCAGTCGCATCGATAGGCACTCTGCTATTCTCAATTTCAACCACAGTAAACATGTGGGGATAGGCCCCCCTAATTATGAATGAGCTCCTTGACGAATTTAGAGTGATTAAAGCCCTAGAGTCTTGAATTAAGGCGTAGTAAACATACGATTTGATCCCCCTAAATTTGAAAAGAGCAGCGATGAAGCTTGCGTATTCCCCACAGGCGCCACGACCAGTTTCGAGGAAAATAGATGGGCACATGACTCCTCCTCCAAAACTTTGCTCATACCTAATGTTATGAGCGTTTAGCCACTCAACAATCCTGTAGGCGTAATCTACTGGGTTTTTTGCCTCAGAAGCCAGCTCATCTGAGATTCTTTCTATGCTTGTTAATTTAACCCCTGTGCCGTTACAGCGCCAGAAGCTATTCTCAGGCAATTTATCCGCGGAGTGCAGGGGCCAGGGCGGGTTGACCATGGTATTGAAAAAGCTTCTGAAGGAAGCCCGGTAAACAGCAACTCTTTGAATCAATGTTATATTAATGGCGTGCGAGTAGTTAAGCGTAACTGACGGAAACTCGTTCCCATCCTCATTTACTCCTACTGTGAAGTCGACTCTCTGAGAGTTCACGTATAATTCAGCTGTAAGTCTCTCCTGGTAGCCGGGTAGTGATGGGGCAAGCAGCAAATTTCGGGAAAGGGTCTCAAGAGGTATAGTTCCCGAACCCCCAGAAGCGACATAGCTTGACCTCACCAAGTAAGTATCGAAGTTTGAAAGTGGAAGTAGCCCGGCGAGGTATACGAGCATGCCCAGGCATGCCACGTTAATTCCAGCAATCAGCTTGCTTGTTGAGAGATGTAATGTCTCGCGCATGCTTATTCTGGAAAGACGCCAAAAAACAATAATAACTTTCCGTTTAGTTTTTAATTGGCAAATGGGGGTATTCATGCCCATCGATAGAAAGGGATACATTGTCAGCGTCTCGGGCCCCGTCGTCACAGCTAAAGGCATCCCAGATATAAAAATGGGGGAGGTAGTTTACGTGGGCAACGAAGAATTGTTAGGGGAGGTAGTAAGAGTAATGCAGGACTCGTTTGCAGTTCAAGTATACGAGGATACGAGTGGAATTAAGCCAAAGGAACCGGTTAGAGCAACTGGAAAACTCCTAGTTGCAGAGCTGGGTCCCGGGCTAATGGCACAAGTATTTGATGGAATTCAACGACCCCTAGAAGACATTAAGGAACTTGTGGGTTCCTTTATAAAGAGGGGGGTTAAGGTAAACCCCTTGCCCAGGGATAAAAAATGGCATTTTATTCCAAAGGTTGAGAAGGGCGTGAAGGTCTCGAGCGGCGATATTATTGGAGTCGTCCCGGAGACCCCCCTAATAGAGCACCGCATAATGGTTCCAGTAGGCATTAGTGGAACAGTCACAGAAGTAGCCCCTGAGGGAGACTATACGATAGACGAGCCAATACTTACGATCGAAAACGGCGGTAAACAAGAATTAACGATGAAGCAAGAGTGGCCGGTGAGGCAGGCACGCCCCTATAAGGAGAGGCTTCCAAGCGAGGTTCCATTGTTAGTGGGGCAAAGAGTGGTTGACACATTTTTCCCAGTAGCTAAGGGGGGAGCTGGAGCGATACCAGGGGGTTTCGGGACAGGAAAAACGGTAACACTGCACAAAATTTCAATGTACAGTGATTCACAGATCGTGGTGTATATTGGGTGCGGGGAGCGAGGTAACGAAATCGCGGAAATGCTGAAGGAGTTCCCCGAGCTTGTGGATCCCAGATCCGGGAGACCCATAATCGAGAGAAGTATAATCATAGCCAACACGTCGAACATGCCCGTCTCAGCCAGGGAGGCATCCATATACATGGGTATCACAATAGCAGAGTACTACAGGGATCAGGGCTACGACGTTACACTAATCGCAGACTCAACAAGCAGGTGGGCAGAGGCCCTAAGAGAAATTGCTAGCAGACTTGGCGAACTCCCTGTTGAGAGAGGCTACCCCGCTTACTTGCCAGACAAAATAGCGGAGTTCTACGAGAGAGGCGGGCTCGTGAGAACGCTGGGGAGGCCTGAAAGGGTCGGGTCAGTGACTGTCCTTGGGGCAGTCTCGCCGCCCGGAGGCGATTACAATGAGCCGGTAACGATACACACCTTGAGATTTGTAGGCACGATGTGGGCGCTGGACACCGACCTGGCCTACAGGAGACACTTCCCCGCAATCAACTGGCTGAAGAGCTTTAGCCAGTATGCCGACATAGTAGAGAGGTGGTGGGTGAAGAATGTCTCTCCAGAGTTTCCAAAGTACAGGAAAAGGGCCCTCCGCTTGTTGGCAGTCTCCAGCGAGATCGAAGCCATAGCCTCGGTCGTCGGTGAGGGCGCCTTGCCAGACGATCAAAGACTCATACTGTTGACTTCTGAAATCATTAAGGAGGGATTTCTGCGGCAAGTGGCTTTTACCGGAGAGGACGTCTTCTGCAAGCCAGAGAAGCAGTACTGGCTGCTCAAGATGATGATAGACTTCTTCGATAAGTCGTACGAGTTAATCAAGAGGAGGGTTTCAATCGAGGAAATTATGAAACTCCCGGAGATATATGAAATGATGCGTGTAAAGGAGGATGAGAGGGGGCTTCCGGCCGTAAAAGAGCTCTACGAAAGAATCATGGCCAAGCTGGATGAAGTGGCAAAGAGGCATGGCATAAGTATAGGTGCCGTAATTGAAGAGGTGGCAAGTTAATGTCTGAGACAACAATTCACAAGCTGATACGGCTCTATCCGGGGAGAGTATTCAGGGGTGTAAGGGAAATAAGAGGCAACCTCCTAGTGATTGACGGCATAGAAGACGCAGCATACAACGAAGTTGTAAGAATATATGGGAAGGACATGCGCGAGAGGTTTGGAAGCGTCCTTGAAACCCGGGTCGGCCAGGCAGTGGTGCAAGTCCTGGGGGACAGGGAGGGCCTCGATACGGACACAATTCTAAAATTCACAGGTACAACGTTTAAAATAAGGGTGTCAGAAGACGTCATAGGCAGGGTATTCAACGGGAGATTTGAGCCACGTGATGGACTGCCACCTGTAATTACAGGAGAATTAAGAGAAATTACTGGTGCTCCGATAAACCCCGTCTCAAGGGAGTACCCAAAGGACTTTATTCAAACAGGTGTTTCAGCCCTAGACGGCATGTTCAGCCTGATCAGGGGGCAAAAACTCCCAATATTTAGCGTGTCCGGCTTACCCCACAACCTCCTGGCCGCCCAGGTGGCTAGGCAGGCAACAGTCAGGGGTGAGGGTGAACAATTCGCGGTAGTATTTGCAGGTATCGGCTTGCGGAAGACCGAGGCTGAATTCTTCCTTGAGCAGTTCCGGGCTACGGGCGCCATAGAGAGGCTAGTTGCAGTACTAAACTTGGCAGACGACCCCGCAGTTGAGAGGCTCTGGACTCCTAGAATAGCATTAACGGTAGCCGAGTACCTGGCATTCGACCTGGACATGCATGTCCTCGTGATAATGACTGACATGACAAACTACTGCGAGGCTCTGAGAGAGGTAAGCTCCGCCAGGGGCGAGGTCCCCGGTCGTCTGGGCTACCCAGGCTACCTGTACAGTGACCTTGCCACGATCTACGAGAGGGCGGGAGTCATAAAGGGTAAGAGGGGAAGCATAACACTCTTCCCGATACTCACAATGCCCGGCGGAGACTTGAGACACCCGATCCCTGACTTAACAGGCTACATAACTGAGGGGCAAATCTTCCTGGCGCAGGAGCTGTACGCGCAGGGCATCTACCCACCGATAAACGTGCTGCCAAGCCTCAGCAGGTTAATGAAGTCGGGCATCGGGCCAGGCAAGACCCGCGAAGACCACAGATACCTAGCAGACCAGCTCTACGATGCATATTCGCGAGGAGTCAAAGCCAGGGACCTGGCAAGGATAATAGGCGAGGTAGGTTTGAGCGAGAGGTACCGGAGGTACTTAAAGTTTGCAGAGGAATTTGAAAACAAGTTTATTAATCAAGGCTTCTACGAGAATAGGAGCGTAGAGGAAACGCTGGACCTCGGCTGGCAGGTTCTCTCGATCCTACCAGAGGAAGAGCTGGTAAGAATACCACAAAAGATAATTGAGAAGTACCATCCAAAGTACAGGAGCTGAGGAGGGTATGACTCTCCAAGAACTAGCATTTCTTCCAGTATCAAGGGGTACGCTGCAGTACCTCAGAAGAAAACTCGAACTAGTTAGGAGAGGCAAAGACGTGCTACAGATGAGACGCGACCAGCTTGCAAAAGAGCTACTAGCAATAATGGATGAACTCCGTAAACGCCCGGAGGCGGAGAAACAGTTCATAGAAGCGGCTAGATACGCGGCCATAATGCGCATGGCAAGGGGCGAGTACGAGTACAGGTCAATGTCTTCGCTAGTAAAGCCGCCGAGGTTCACACACGTAATTGTAAGCTACCAGGGAATACCCGTCCCCCAGATTAGGGTAGCTGAAGAGGCTGACTGGTCGAGACTCGTTGACCAAGATTACCGCAGAGTAGTTGAAAACCTGTGGAACGCGGTGAAGACAATGATCGATGTAGCTAATAAGGAAGTGGCTGTTGAAAAAATGAGCGACCAGCTACTCTACATAAACAGGGTTGTTAACAGCTTGGAGAAAAACATTATTCCGCAACTCGAGTCTACCCTTAGAAGAGTAGAGGAGAGAGTAGTGGACGAGGAACTGGAAGACTTCGTTAGGGTAAAAATCCTGGGCGGAAAATGATGGAGGGCTACGTAGTTGTAAGGGCCCACGGCTTAAAATCGAGGCTCCTCAGAAAAGTAGACTACGAGCAAATAGTAAGCGGAGAGAAAGAGATAAACACATTTAGAGACTACCTACTAATCAGCGATAAAGATACTCTAGAGGAAAAGCTGGAAAAAATCTACAGAGTTTACATTTCAAGAATCAGCCCCCTCGCAGAAGCTTCACCAGAGCTCTCACCATTCATCTTCGCCCTCCTCGACAGGCTGGAATTCGAGAACCTGAAAATACACTTAAGATACATGCTGGGGTACGCAAGACCAGTCATTTACTACCCTTATGGAAGGCACTTTGGACCAGCAAAAATCTCAAGCATTAAAACCGAGGCATCAGTCTGGGAAGCACTTGCCGAGAAAGGAATCTTGTCGATTGAGTGCCCCAAATTTACAACCGAGCTGGTTGCTGAGAGGGAGGCTTTCCTAGACGTACTCTACTATGCTTACCTCCTGCGCCAACTAGAGGAAACAAAGCTTAGCAAAAGCGAAAAAAGTGAGCTCCGCGAGACTGTGAAGAGCGAGGCAAGCATTTACATGGCCTACTGGGAAAAGGTACTGAATCCACAAATAGTGGAAAAACTCGTAGAACACTTTAAGCTCGACATCAGGCCTGCACAAATCGATATGGAGGGAGAATCCACGACCGACCTTTTAAGGGCAATAAGCGAAACGATAATGAGGCAAATAATAGCTAGAGTCGAGGCAAAGCACTTTATAACACTGCCCTACGTTTACGCCTTCAACTTCTACGCAAGACTCGAGGCCCAGAACCTCGAGAAAATAATACTCGGAAAAACTATAGGTCTCCCAAGCGATATACTGCTCAGGAGCCTGGTGTATCTCGAGTAGCCCTTATATCTTCCCTAGTATCATTATACCAAGCAAGAGACCATATATGGCAATTCCCTCAGCAAGACCACCCATTATCAGTAGCCAAGTGACTAATTCCGGCTTTTCAGCTGCTGCTGCAAATCCGGCAATTGCCACATTTTTCAAGGCAACAGCTGAAGCCACCGTTGAGCCAACAACAGCCGCTGCTCCGGCAATCATTGCTATGGCCTCGGGTAGCTCCAGTTTCTTTGGAGCCTCCTCTGCCCCTAAAACAGCTGCAGTGCTAATCCTGGAGGCGGCGTAGGCAAATACGCTCAGTCCTAGTATCAATGTTATAGCGCTAACAGCTATCATTATGAAGGATGCTATTTTCTTCTTCATACAGAGAAAGATTTGAAGAAAAGGTATAAAAATGTTATGAGCACTGCCTCCCTAATATTTAGCTGCTAATCTTCTCAATGTGCTCCAATGGCATTGAAACCGGTATAAATCCTATACCGGTTCCCTTGAAGAATTTCGTCGAAAACTCATAGTAGATGAGCCTCATTGCTTGAATGCCTACTGCCAGCCCCTCGATCACAAGAACTAGTAGGTTTGCAACAAGATAACTAGCCAAGGGACCAGCAAAGCTGGTCATGTTTTCCGCAAGTATGCCGAAGACTTCATGAGCCATAGCAAAAGCAGCCAACCTAATATACGAAAGAGAATTCGCCGGATAGGCGATTATCATTTCTATAACCTCGCTTACTGCATGCATGACTTTACTTTTTTCGCCGAAGCGCAGGTACTCAAAGATACCGGAACCAATGACAGAGAGCAGTGCAAAGGTGAGAAGGGCCACGAACGGTGATAGGTCTGGCGATGACAGGACGGCAAAGTTAAAGCCAGAAGTAGCCAACCTATAAGCGATGACAACACCTGCACCATAAAATGCCAGCCCAGCTCCACCCATTCCGCCAAACAAGGCTCCCACCCTATCTCCATTCAGCCATAAATTGAGGATGTTCAGCGAGAAGGCGAGCACTAGTTGCGCGACTCCAAACCACAACGCTACCGCTATTATTCCGTACACGTCGTGAATAGGCGCTATTATCGGCTCGGCAAGAGGCTTCAGGAAGAACATGCACCCATAGATGCAGCCGAAGGCTATGCTGGAGAGCCCAGCAAGTATAGAAAATGTTCCCAGACTAGCAGCCCCCTCCCTGGAAATTCCCAGCAACCTGTATTTTGTCTTCAAAAGGAATGCACCAAACAACAGAAGCACCAAGCCATGCCCCACATCACCAAACATCATACCATACATTATCACAAAGAGCGTGGTGAAAATAAAGGTTGGGTCAATCTCCCAGTATGCTGGTGTGCCCCTCATCGACGTGAGCCTATACAGGTATTTTTTCAACCCCCTTGTCTCCGAATACGTTGGAGCCATGGATGCTCTAGGAATTTCAGAGTACTTAAAGTACAAGAGCCTAGGCACTCTAGCCTTTAGCGTCTCTTCAAGTAAAGGTACATACTTTACAGGAACATACCCCTCGGCAACAGTTATTCTCCTACTCCTAAAAACTCTTATCTCACTTAACAAAGGCTGGGCCCTAAACATAGCCTCTATAACCGATTTATAAGAAAGTAGCTCGATGAATTTGCTAGTGGCATCTAGAAGCATTTTCTCTGCGTCTTGCAACCTCTCTTGCGCGTCCTCGAAAGGAAGTTCTTTAATTAACTCAAGCTCTCCTCTTAAGTAACTAGTCTCCCCCGATAACTCATCAGCGAGACTTACCAGAGATTTTAAGAAAGAATACGCGTCGCCTTCGGGCAGGCTCCTCTGAGGCACTTTACCCTTGAGCTTGGAGAGATTACTGTAAATTTGTTGAAGTTCCCTTTTACCTAATATTTCAAGAATTTTTTCCAGTCTTTCACGATTTCTTTGGAGGCTTCTAGCCACGATAGATATTAGCAGCGAGTTTCTTACAGCCTCGGTCCTTCTTATGAGCAGTTCTCTCAGGCTCTCCAAATCCTGCTGACCCTCGAGTGCAGCAATTGCCTGTACTCCCAGTTTATCCTTTTCTCCGAGTTGTGATGCACTTAGCACGTCACTTAAATCATGGAGATTGTTATACTTGATCAGGCTGTCCTCTAGCTTCGCTAGCTCTTCCTGCGAAAATAAGCTAGATAGTGCCTCTTTGAAGTGATGAGGCGAAACTTTTTCACCTTTAATTAGGCTCTCTACAAGCTCGTAGACAGGTTTTTTGAAGCCTATATTGGCAAGAATAATCCTTTTACCTCCACAGATGCTATAGAAAGCTATAATTTCCGAGAAAACTTCTTCTAAATCCTCTATACTTTTTTCTGCATTCTCGATAGCTCTTAAGGCATTTGAGACTATATCTAACCTAGCGGCTCGCTCAAACTCGAAAGCGTCCCTCAACACGCCAGCAATCTCGACCAGTATTTCGATTATCTCCTTCCTAATTCTAGTCTTCTCCTCCTCAGCTCTCCTCCTCGCTGAGTCGAGAGGCTCATAAAACCACCGCGGCAAGTCGACGTTAAGGGAGTATCTTTTCTTTATCCTTTCAACCTCCGAACTCTTGTTTGCACTATAAACAAGCACGAGGACGTGATGCTGGGGGGAAACTCTGGCCTGCCTAGTAATGACCTCGGCTTTTGCTAGCTCGCTTAAAGCATCATGGACATTCTCATCTGCAACCATGACGAAGTCCGTAACTACGCCCAAGCATGGTTTGCCAAAAGAATCAGGTGAAACCCCAATTACTTCCAGCCTCCCGAGGATCTTTTCCACCAGCTCGACATTTTTCAGTTCCTTTACTTTGTCTTCGAGTTTTGAGAGAAAAGGATCCCCTGGACGTAAAACCCTCCTAGAAACTTCAAGCGCCTCCTCAACGTTTAGGTTGGCGTAGTTAATTCTTCCCTCAAGGACATCCACCAAGAGATCAGGTAAAACGCTTCCGACCCTGCTAAGCTCACTTTCCAGGTGAACACTACCAACACTAGCAATCGCGTTTAACAGGGTCATTTCGTGCTCCGCTGGAGCAGCAGCCCAAAACTTTGCAACTTTTTCTGGTAACACAGCTCTCCTCTCTTCTACCTTGAAGGAGATTATATAAATTCATGTGTCATTATTCATTAACCACTTGCGCTATTTATTTGAATATTTATTAAATCCTTAGTGCGTATTCTTAAGAAATTATTAACATATTCGTCGAACGAACCTTTACGTAGTAGGTATTCACCGTACTTAACCAAGCCCCAGAGGGCCTTCACTGCTCTTTCTGGCGTCGGGTAGGCAGGAAGTCCGTTAGCGTCGAACTCTTTCCTCTCAAGCACAGCTGCCTCGCTTCCACCGATGTCAACGACTACCACCGGCTTCGCGTGCTCCATTGCGATCTTCGATAATTCTTTAACAAGCACTATTGGGTCAGGTATCCCGGGAACGTGGTGCATAGCCAGAATAGCTAATGCGTCAATCTCCTCTGACTCCAAAAGTATGCGTGCAGTCTCCACATACATTTTGTCAGTAGCTGATCCAGTCAAGTCAACTGGGTTGGATACTTGAGCGAACTCAGGCAAAAAGCCCCTGGCTTTCAATTCTTCAAGCCTATCCCTGGCTTCCCCCACCAGCTCAGGCACCCTTAAGCCGAGCATTTCCGCCATATCCGTAGCCATGACTCCCGCACCCCCGCCATCAGTTAGTATGCCAACCTTGTCCCCCTTGGCTGGGGGTTGTTTGGCAAGAGCCTTTGCAAGGTCGAATAACTCCTCCATATCGTTAGCCCTGATTACGCCGGCCCTCCTGAAGGCAGCATCATAAATCTCATCTACTCCTGCAAGTGCAGCTGTGTGCGAAGCAGCTGCACGTTTCCCTGCAATTGTTCTGCCAGCCTTCAAGGCGACGACGGGTTTTTTCCTCGTGACCTCGCTAACGATCTCTACGAATTTCCGCCCATACTTGACGTTCTCCAGGTACAGTAAAATAACCCTTGTGTAAGGGTCATTTTTCAGGTAATCTATCAAGTCTACTTCGTCTATGTCAGCCTTGTTACCAATGCTTACAAAGTGTGATAATCCTATGTTTTCACCGTACATGTAGTCAAGGGCTGCTACACCTAGAGCTCCACTCTGAGAAACCAGCGCAACAAACCCTCTGCCAGGTCTAGGAGTGCTGAGAACCTCCCGACCGTCTCCAAGCTTCTTCGTGTAGGGCAGAAATATCGTGTCGACGCCGCTCCAAGCGGAAAGCACTCCTAGACAGTTCGGGCCAAGTACTCTTATGCCGAATCTCTCTGCCTTCTCAACAACTCTTCTCTCCAGCTCTGTTTTACCAATTTCGCTAAAACCAGCCGAGACTATTACTGCTACCTTCACTCCCTTCTTACCAAGGTCTTCAATAGCGCTCTCCACGAGATTAGCTGGAATCACTATGATTGCCATGTCTACAAGGTCTGGCACCGCCTCAACACTAGGGTAAATCTTCTCGCCCAGAATATAGTCGGCTCTAGGATTGACACCGTAGACTCTCGCACGAAGCAATCCCTTCCTCCTGTTCTCGAGCAGCACTCTAAAGATGACATGTCCTAGCTTCTCCTCCTCCCTGGAGACGCCTACTACAGCTATACTCTCGGGGTAGAAAAGCTTCTCAAGATTTTGGGTAGTCATGTCAATCAAACTAATAACTACCTGTTTTATTATTTACGCTTTTATCAGCTCCGATATCAGTTACGGAAAGCTTTGTAAAATCTACAGGTTTATTTTTTAATAATCATTCCAATAAACTCGCAGGAAAGCATGGTATTTTAAACATAGCAGCGGCTGCATGTTTGTAAAAAAACACTTTAAAAATGCAAATATTTTTCCTGTTGATTTGTCATAAGGTTTAATAACACCCAGGCTTGCTATATCTTGGGAATTAGGAGAGATTCCAAGGATGGCTATGGTGAAGGCTCTCCAAGAAAAGAAGGCTCTTGACTTCATCAGCCTGGAAAATCTCTACATGTCAAATGCTGACTGGGAGAAAAATGAGAATGCTAATCACAACGTTAGCTACAGTAACTTCAGAAATTACCTGTTCGAGAAAATACTGAAGCGCAAGGAAGTATTATCAGGGTACCTTCCTCCAAGTGCCGTTGAACAGCACTTCAGAGGCGATTTGCACATTCACAAGCTGCCGGATAGCCTCTGGATACCCTACTGTGCAGGTTGGAGCTACAAGAAAATCCTGTCGATAGGTCTGAGAACCCCCACTATAGTTTCTTCCCCGGCTAGGCATTTAGACACGGCAGTAGCCCACCTAACCAACTTCTTCTTCATGGGTGCACAGGAGTGGACAGGCGCTCAGGCTGTAAGCGCTTTCGACTTGTTCATCGCCCCCTTCATCTCAAAGGACAACTTGAGTTACGAAAGGGTAAAGCAAACACTCCAAGGCATGCTTTTTGAGCTAAACTACCCAGCTAGGTCAGGTTACCAAAGCCCCTTCACGAACATTACCCTGGTCATGGACACAAGTAAGGATATGCTCGAGGGAGAGGCGATCGTATCCGGGAGGAAGCAGGGGACGCTTGGCGACTACGTGGATCAGGCGCTACAAGCCGACCGGGCGCTCTTTGAGCTTTACGGCGAGGGCGACGCGCTAGGTCAGCCATTCACCTTTCCTATCCCAACAATAATGCTCACGAGGAACTTTGACTGGAATGGCAGGAGATGGGGCGAATTAGCAGACATCATATTCAGCACGTTAGCGAAGAAGGGGTCAGCATACCTGCTCAATGGTTACGCTAGCAATGTAGAAGCCCTATACGCGATGTGTTGCCGGCTTACAATCCAAGTAGATCACGTGCTCAACGGACCCTCTAATGGTTTCAAGCTAAGGCTCAACCACGCCGACCAAGAAGATGCCTTCGAAAGATACATGAAGGCAAGGGAAAATTCGAGGGCCTACGGGATATGGGCGCTCCCAGACGCTACTGGAAGCATAGGAGTTGTCACGCTTAACCTGCCACGGCTAGCTATACTTAGCAAGGGGGAGTGGTCCGCGTTCGAGGAACTCCTCGACTCGCTAATACAGAGCGCCAGAGCGGTACTAAACACATTTAGAAGAAGATACGAGAAATCCCTGCAAGCAGGCCTAATGCCGCTCACCAAGACGTACCTCGGCCACTTCAAGCACCACTTCAATACCCTAGGCGTCATAGGGTTACCGGAGGCAGCGGCTAACTTCATGCGTAGCCCAAAGTTATGGTTTGAAGGGTCCACAAGTGAAATGAAGGAAGCCGTGCTCATCGAGAAGAAGATGGTCTCGATGGTGAGGGAAAGGGCGCAGGAACTAGAGGAAAAAGACTGCTACCTCTACAACGTTGAAGAGATACCTGGGGAAAGCACAGGTTACATACTGGCTTCGGCCGACGCCCGTCTCTTCAAGGAAGAATTGCAGCACGGCGAAATCCTTATCCCAACAGACGGCGATGCTTACTTCTATAGCAACAGCGTCGTACCATACTATGCTGGCGTACCAATGTATCAGAGAGCCATTTGGGAGGGGGAAGTTCAGCAAGAGTTTACCGGGGGTGTCATGATGCACCTGTTCCTGAGCGAGCAGCCGGATCCAAAGGCGCTTCGCAACTTAGTGTACAGGATAGCTACAAACACGAAAGTGGTGTACTTCAGCATCACACCCACGCTGACTGTGTGCAGAAAGTGCGGGAAAAGCACTACGGGGTACATTGATGCCTGCCCGCAGTGCGGCAGCACAGACGTGGATCACTGGAGCAGAATAGTTGGGTACTACAGGCCAGTTAGGAGCTGGAACGTAGGCAAGAAGGCAGAGTTCAAGCTACGCGTCACCTACTAGCCTAGCTGCTTGCGCGCGCGCACCCTCATAGCGCCCTGTTAGGAAGGGCGCCCCTCACCGCGTCCCCCTTGTTGGAGCTAGAGGACGCTTGGGGTGTCATGGGCTCGTCCACTGCCCCACGGGAAGACCCGTAGGAGCGGCTTCACCTTCACAGCCTCCTCGGTCCCGCGCGCGGGAGCCCGCTGGAGTAGTTGCCGCTGAGCGGCTTTCCCCCAGGGGAACGGGCTGGTTGGTGGCGCGCTAGTACGCTAGGATGTTTGGGTGCTCCTCCAGCCATTCCCGCAATGAAGCTAGCACCCTCGTAGCCATCGCCGTGTAGTCGTCGCACTCCTCTCTTATCATGCGCGCAAAGTAGCTGTAGGCGAGGTTGTACTGCACCGCTTTGTCCCTGTCCCAGCGCAGCCCGCACCTCGGGCACTCGTATACCCTGCTGTGCTTCGTGTGCTCAACCTCCCTGCCCTTGCAGCCGCAGCGCGGGCAGTGCCTCCCGCTAGCGCGTAGCAGCCTAAGCATCGCTCCCTCGTACCTTGCTAGGTTTTTCAGGCTCCTCCTGGCTCGCAGCAGCGTCCCCTGGAGCCTGGTCCCCCTAAGCGAGTCTGGGTTTATCGGGTCTATGAGTACCAGCACGCTCATGCCCCGCCTGCGAGCCTCCCTCACGAGCCTGCGTACCTCCGCTAAGAGCCTCTGGACGAATGCTTCGTTGAGCCTCCTCTCCCTCCTCCTTGTAGCTTCGGCGAGCTCCCCAGCACTCTCAGCCGTCAGCCCCTCAAGCACTTCCTCTGGGAGGAGCTCAGCCAGCTGTTGCTTTGCCCCCTCACCAGGCTTGTCTGCGTAGCTCTGGAGCAGGCTCGCGACCTGCCTCCCGTAGCCGTGGTTCGGGGGCCTGAGCTTCTCGAAGAACCTAAGCGAAACCTTCGCCGCGCAAGCATTTATGTCCCATGCAGCGAGCGCGAAGCCGTAGGAGCTGTTCTCGTCCAAGGTTATAACTCGGAGGGGCATGGCGAGCTCTGAGTAAACTGCGCGGCGAGCGATGATGCGCACAAAGCCCCTCCTAGTGACCTGCAGCACGAAGTCGGGCCTTGGGTCGAGCTCGTTCTCCCCGATCAACGCCTTGGCGAGGCTCCCCCGCAGCGGCACAATGATGCCGTAGCTGGGTACCCGCAACTCCTCCTTGCGGAGGTCGATGACGCACGGCGCGTTCTTATTCCCCCTCACGCCTCCATCGGGGGTGATGAACTTTGCCAGCAACGTTATCGCTGGCGGATTGGGCACCGTCCTCCTCCCAGCTTCCTCGCGCATCTTTAAGACGTTTTTCCACTCTCTGAGCCACTCCTCCCTGTAGTACAGCATGCCCCTAACCCTGGTTCTCCCCTCGATGAAGTCCCTGAAGAGTTGCTTAAGCTTCTCTAGGTCCCCGCTGCTGACGCGCACCCTGAACACCCTGAACCCACCCCTCCAATTGCCCTTACCCCTCTCCGCGCTCATGATCCCACCCTCCGGTGGCGGGTGGGGCGCCCTATCGCAGGCGCGAAGCGGAGCAAGGGTGCCCAGGATGAGCGTAAAGATGAAATCGCGGCTCTCAAAAATCTTAAGAAAAGCGTCCGGCAGAGCAGGCCAGTTCACGAGCGGTGGCTTGTCGAGAAACGCTGCTCTGACGAAGTC
>Ga0080004_1203793_pt1 | contig 66985 bp, 55 predicted proteins | sample WasSprMetagenome_FD_69207 | JGI IMG/M metagenome (GOLD analysis project Ga0080004, IMG submission 69207) | Sulfidic aquatic microbial communities from Washburn Spring, Yellowstone National Park, USA - WS (SPADES assembly) (version 2) | ecosystem: Environmental > Aquatic > Thermal springs > Hot...
GATCCATCATCAAATAGAATTGGGCTTACAGCAATGTATGGAACTGCATCCTGGAATGTTTCTATATGGAGACCAAGTGGAACTGAGGGTTGGAGCGCTCTTCCAACAGCAGATACAGCAATAAGTGGTATTACAACAAGAAATACCGATTGCACCTGGGAGACAAATACTGGTAGATTTATTGCTGTCTCTGTTGATGATATAGGAACTATTGATAATAAATTTGATTGGATAACCTGGCAAAATGGTACCTGGAGCCCAGCATCGCCATCTGTGACTGTTACAAATGATAATACTGTATGGGTTGGTAGCATAACATATATAAATCTTTTTACAGATCCAAACACAAATAATGTCACAGCAATTGGTGTTGATGCATCAAGATATATAAAATCAACTTTATGGACAAATGGTGCTTGGGTTGGTGCTGGAGATAATCTTAACTTTCAGCATACAAACTCAGCATCTGATTTTAATATGGAGGTTTATGGTTTTGTATATGACCAGCAGGATAATACCCCGCCAACATTAACTGATAATCAAAGCGGCGATGATGTGTGGAGGAATTCAAATACAGGTTATTATTCTGTTTATGCAAATGATACAGGCGGATCAAAACTATCAAGAATTGAGACAAGGATTTATACTCAACCATCAAATGGAGGAACTCAAGTTGAAGATTGGACACCACAAGTAGTTGGTATAAACCTTGATAATTATAACCAATCATGGCAAATTACTCAAAATACATTTGATAAACTTCCACAGGGTATAAGTTATGTCTCTATAAGGGTCTTTGATAATGCAGGAAATGTATCAAGCATTGCACAAGACGCATTTTATATCAAAAAAGATACAACCCCACCATCAATTGTAAATAATTTAAGTTCTGATTCATTTAATTTCTGGACATCAACAGGTGTTGGAAGTATAAACATTGACTTTTTTGATAGCGGTGGTTCTGGAATTTCGACTATAACATATCTTGTTTATAAATCAAGTTCAATGAGTGGTGATTTTGTTGGTGAGTTTTTAATATCAAGTGGAAGCATTGGAAATTATTATACGACGGATTGGAACATAAATTTTTCACTACTTAGCGATGGGACAAATTACATAAGCCTAAGAGTATGGGACTTGGCTGGCTCATCAACAACTCTGGTTGACGCATTTAAGGTTTTAAAAGATACAATACCACCGAATTCAATAACTGACCTTACCGCTTCAAAAGGACCAACACTTGGAACTGTTGTTCTTAATTTTACATCGCCTTCTGATAATGGCTTAAATAATACTCAAGGTGGATATATAATTAAATATGCAACTTATCAAATAACTGAAGCGCTTTTTAATTCGGCTACAACCTATGATTATGATAGAGTTCCTCTTTCAAGCGGATCTATTGAGTCAATAATTGTTTATGATTTAGATCCAAATACTACTTACTATTTTGCAATAAAAGTAAAAGATAAAGCAGGAAATCTTTCAAGTATATCAAATGTTGTATCTTCATTGCCGCAGAGTTTGAATATTTTTATAAACGAGGTCTATCCTGATATAAGTGGAAATAGCTGGGTTGAACTTTATAATAACACTCAGAATAATTTTAATTTAAATGGTTGGAAAGTTGTATACAAACAAAGTGCAGTTGATTTAAATGGCACTGAAGTAGTTATGTGGAGTGGAACATCAACTGATACTATAAACTCTGGTTCATTTAAACTTATAAATCTTGGCTCTATGAACTCTGCTCAAAGTTATAGTGTTTTGCTTAAAAATTCGGAAGGAAAAATTGTTGATAAACTTCAATGGCCAGTTTTGTCAAGTGGAAAATCATTTTCAAGAACATATGATGGCGCGTCTTATCTTGAAATAGATCCAACACCAACACCAGGATATGCTAACTCTATTTCAAGCGATGTTAAGATAAATGAGATTTCTTATTCAGGATATAAATTTATTGAGCTTTATAATAACTCATCATCAACTTATACTCTTACAAACTTTGTTTTGAGAAATAAAAACTCTGATTCTATTTTTAAATTTACAAGAAAAATCTATCCACATTCTTATACTGTAATTGATGAGTCATCTATAAGCAATGATGGTTATAATTGGAGTTCTGTTTTTAATACAAACTTAAATGCTGATGGGGATTTTGTAGTTCTTGAAAATGAAATTGGTCAGACAATTGATAGGGTGAGTTGGAAAGGAAGCACAAATATTCTTTATAATTATAAGGCAACTCTTATTGGAACTGGTGTTTATGCTCCAGCAAACTCAAATACATCAATTGGAAGAATAAATGATGGCCTTGATAGCGATAATGATTCATCTGATTTTACAATTCTAAGTGTTCCAACACCTTTTTCAAGAAACTCAAATTATGGAACTGCCTCATCAAATAATCTTATCTATCCTTACTCAAATATATATCTTCCTTCCAATTTCCCAATAAAACTTAAACTTAACTCAGATTTTACTGGTGGAACAAATGATTTAATTGTATTTATAAACACTGATTTGAAAGATAATAAATCACCTCATATATACAGATTATCAGATCTTGGATTTAATCTTTCTGATATCTCAACTCAATCGCTTACATTTAACATAGATAATTTTACTGATATTGATGGAAATACTCTTGTTTCAAGCGCAAGTTATAAGGTACTTTTAACTCTTGATAATTCAGACACATCTTCACCAAATATATGGGTTTCAAGTATTACGATTGATAAATCATCAATGAATGTAAGTGCACAATTTAGCAATTCTAATTGGTTAAATCCAAATAAAGCGGTTGATATATTTAGAATTGATATTTATAATCCATCAAATTATGATGTTTATTTTACAACTTTAACACTTGAGTTTAGAACAACAGATAATATTTTATTAAACACATCCGAGATGAAGGACTTATTTAAGTTTATAAAAATAATCAAGGACTCAAATTATGGAAATATTGGAATTTTTGAAGAGGGGATAGATGTTGATGAGGTTATATCTTTGTCAAATCTTTATTTTGACAATAATCCTTTAACTCTTTCAATTTCAACTGATACACTTTCATTTATAACTTCAAAAACAACATCAACATATTTTGTTGTTCTTGTTTCTTCCGATAATTCTTACAATGCAAATCCAAACTCATTTATTACAAAAATTGATCTTTCTTTGATGAGTGTTTCTGATTCAATAAATCTTATTTCTCAAAACAAAAATAATAATTCTCAAATAAACTCCTCAACAATTACAGCAATACTTCCACAATCACAAGATGTTTGGTCCTATGATACTGGCGAGGTTTCAAATATTGATAAGATGGTTTCAGTAAACTGGATAACAGGGACCGAAGTTTATGTATCTGGAAAAGATGGAAAATTAAGAGCGATAGATTATAATAATGGTAATGAAAAATGGGTGTTTACTACATCTCCAGTTTCACCAATTAAAACATCACCTCTTGTAAGTTGGGGAGCAAATAATGAGAGTTTTATATATTTTGTTTGTGAGAATGGCGATGTTTATAAAGTTCAAGATAATGGGACATATTCTAGTGTTATTTGGAAAACAAATATAGGAACTACAGTAAAAGGCGATTTATATGATTCAGATACAAAAATATATTTTGGAACTATAAATAATAAGATTTATTGTTTAAATAAAGCGGATGGAAATGTTTGTAGCGGCTGGAGTTTTGATAGTGGAATTGATTCGCAGGTAAATACATCTCTTTCAATTGATTTTAGAAGTGATGTAAATCTTGGTTGGGCAGGGCTTAATAATGGAAAAGTTGTTGCATTTAGATTGACAGATGGAGTTGTTATAAATAACTTTTTGACTGGCGGTTCTGTTTATTCAGCACCGTTTGTTGACTCGGCTTATTCTGCTGCTTCAAATAATTTATATATCGCATCAACTGATGGAAAACTATACTCAAGAGTTGCATCAAATCTTACAGTAAAACCATCAGAGTGGAACGATGTCTCGCTTAATGCTGCGACATACTCATCGCCGTTTAAAGTAATGTATTCTACATATGTTTTGATTGGTGATGAGAGTGGAAGGGTTTATAAAATAGATTCAGTAAGCGGACAGATAATTTCATATTTTGATAGCGGATATCCTGTAAGAACTATACCAATTGAGTGGAGTGGAACGGTTTATTTTGCAAGTGGAAAGTATATTTATGCTCTTGATTTAGATACATTTAATTTAAAACCAGGATTTCCAGTTTATATAGGAAGTGAGATTAAAGGAGAGATGTCGTTTGATAATGGGAGTGGTTATTTAGGTTTTTCAACTAATGCTGGAAAGGTTTTTGTAATTGATTTATGGTGAGGTTTTTATGAGGTTTTTTAATCTTTTTTTTATTTTAATTAGTTTTTCAAGTTTTCTCTATTCTGATTGGGCTTATTTTATGGCAAATTCAAAAAGAACCGGATATGTGGATGAATTTATGAAGGTTCCAATTGAAGAAATATGGAGTGTCGAGGTCCCAGGACAGATAATCTCATCACCTGTTATTTATAAAGGAAAAGTTTTTATTACGACAAGATTTGGCTATGTTGTATGTCTTGATTTAAAAACAGGCAATTGGCTTTGGGATTACTCAACTGATGGGTTTAATGACGCAACACCAGCAGTTTCATCGGATACTATTATAGTTCCTTCAATGGATGGAAATGTTTATTCAATTGATATAAACAGCGGTAATCTTTTATGGAAAAAGTATTTAGGTGGTCTTATTTCTTCATCACCACTTATTTATTTTGGTGATAAAAATTATAAAAATGGGCTTGTTTATGTTGGTGTAGGCGTTCCAATAAATTCTCTATTTATTCTTGATTTTAAAACAGGCGATGTTATTAAAAAGATTTCATTTGAAAAACCGATGAACTCAGCAATTACTTTTTGTAATAACAGAATTATATTTGGTGGAAATGATGGAAGAATTTATTCTGTAAATACAGATTTAAGCGATTTAAAGTATTATCAGACAAAGGGTGGTTCTTTTGAGAATAAAGCGATAAGTTGCAATGAGTTAACCGGAAAAATTTACTTGCTTCCTGGCTATGATGAAAGAGGTCTCTATGTTAATAACTCAACTTCTACATCACTTCTTTACGAATCTAATGATTTAACTGGAAATCTTGAAAATGACAATTGGAACTGGCAGGATTCGTCGTCTATCGCTTTATCAAGTGATACTATCTATTTTGTTGCAGGAAATTCATCTACATCTTTTTTTGGAATTAAACTTTCGGATTATTCCATAAAATTTTCAAGTTTTAATGTGGGAGTTGTATCTGAGTATAAAATTTCTGCATCTCCATCAGTTGCTGGTGATAAAATATTTCTTACAACAAATAACTCAAAGTTTTATGTTATCTCATCTACAGGGGGGATATTACAGGAGTTTAACTTAACATCCCCGTCTTATTCATCAGTTGCAATTTCTGATGGATATATTGTTGTTTTGGAAAACCAAGGTGCTGTTAGAGGATTTAAAGCATCAGAGTATCTATATCTTGATATTCCCTATGATGAGATTATTAAATCAAGTTATACAATAGGTTTAAAAGGAAATGTTTCTGAGGCGGTTTCTTATGATCTTCTATATTCAGGGGATGGTTCTAATTTTACAAGAATTTCAAGTGGTTCTGTTTCCTCTTCTGATATAGATTTAAATATTGACTGGGATTTGTCAAATCTTTCAAATTCAACATATACAATTAAAGGAATAATTTATAATTCTAATAATGAAGTTATTGCTGAAACTTCAAAAATTATAAGAAAAAATTCAAAACCACTTCCACCACAAAATCTTTTAGCAAAAGATAATCCAAATGATAACTGCAATAAAATTCTATTAACCTGGGATTATCCAAGTAATGATTTTGTTTTTAATATATATAGAAGTTCTTATGGCTATGATAACTGGACGCTTATTTATTCAACAACATCAAAAACATATATTGATAAAAACGCAGTATGTGGTTCTACATTTTCTTACAGAGTAAGCGCTTTTGATGGCTGGATTGAAAGCGATTTTTCAAATATCTCATTAGCATACTCAATAAATGATAACCCTTTTAATGATAATATTCCACCAGCAAAGGTTAGTGATATTAGAGTAAATAAAGGAAGTAAAGGTGGAAGTTTAGTTTTGAGTTGGGTTGAGGTTGGAGATGATGGAAATATCGGAAAGGCATCATCATATGAGATTTATTACTCAACATATTATCCATTTGAAATTGATAAATCTACAAAAATTATAGGAAGTGTTTTGGCAAATCCTAATGAGATTGAAAGTGTTTTAATAAAAGGGCTTTTTAGTTATCTAACATATTATTTTGTTTTAAGTGTCTGTGACCTTGCTGGAAACTGCGGAGAGATTTCAGATTATGTTAGTGGAAATCCACAGATAGATCTTAACCCACCTTCCCCTCCATCAAATTTTAATGCATTTGATACGCCACAAGATAGAGGAGGAAGAATAACTTTATTGTGGAATTTAAGTTCTGATGATGGGAAGGATGAGGATGATGTTTATGGTTATAAAATTTTTAGATCAACATCTATAACTTTTGATTATCAAAAACCATATGCAGTTGTTGATAAAGGTGTTTCTGGTTATATTGATAACAATGCTTTAAATGGTGTTAAGTATTATTATCAAGTTGGTGCCTATGATTCTACAAATATAAGTTTGAGTGAAATAAAATCAGCAGTTTCTGCTGATAATTATATATTTGTAAGTAGAATTGGTGGTGGAACGCTTTATAGTGAGGATGGCTCGTATATTAAAATTCCTGAAAATTCACTTACTCAAGATGATTATTTGATTTTTAGAAGGGTTAATTTAGATTTAGGAAGTATGTCTTTAAGTAATTTTAATGGAAATTCTTTTAGAGTTACTCCTTTTTTATATGAACTTGTCTCATCAAATCCTTCAACTTCTCTTAAAGGAAAAGCAAGAATTTCTATTTTTTATAATGAAAATGAAATTGGAACAATTGATGAAAATACACTTAGGATTTTTTATCTTGATGGGAATACCTGGAAGATGATTAGAAATTTTAATCTTGATACATCTTCAAATGTAATTACAGCAGATGTAGAAAACCTTGGAAGGTATGGAGTTTTTGGATATATTCCTCAAGGTGATGTTTTTGATGATAGTTTTGTATATACATATCCAAATCCTAGTAAGGGTGATAAACTTATATTTAAGTTTTCGCTTAATTATAACGCTGATGTTGAGATAAGAATTTATAATATAGCTGGAGAGATGATTGATAAACTTGAGAAAAAGAATGTTTTGGGTGGGAAGATAGAAGAGATTGAGTGGAATATAAGAAACATAGCAAGTGGTGTTTATATTTATGTTTTTGAAGCAAAAACTACTAATAAGACAAAAAAGATTGATAAAAAACTTGCGATAATAAAGTGAAGAAGTAAAAAGTAAAAGGTTAGAAAGTGAGAAGTAAGAGATATTAAATCCCCTTTTATTTCCCCCTTTATCAAAGGGGGAATTAGGGGGATTTTAGAGGTAAGAGGGTGAGAAGTGAAAAGGGAGAATTTATGATTGGTAGGATTTTAATGTTGATAATGATTGTTTTTCAGAGTTTTTTGTATTCTGAAAAGATTTATCCAACTGCTGGATCAACTTCTGCATCTTTTTTAAAAATTCCTGTTGGTGCTTATTATTCATCTCTTGGTGGAAGTGTTATAAACGATTATGAGGATTTATCGTCAGTTTTTTACAATCCATCATTTGTTTCTAACTATAAAAATAGAAATTTGTATTTAGCTCATAATTTTCATATTTCAAATATAGAGCAATCATACTTTGCAATTGGCAATCAAACAAAGAATATATTTTTAGATTCTAATTCATATTATGTTTTTTCCCTTAATTATCTATCTTTAAGTGGACTTGAGAAAAGAAGCGGTCTAAATGAATCCGATCCTTTCTCCCCAAGTCCAGTTGAAGGAAAGTTTGGAGCAGATGATCTTGCATTTAGTTTTTCATACGCTTTTTTATATAAAAATCTTGGACTTGGATTTTCTCTAAAATACATATCTCAAAAGATTGATAATTATAGAGGCGATACTCTTGCTCTTGATGTTGGAGTTGTAAAAGAGGTTAAAATAAAAGAAAAAGCTTATAACTTTGATTTTGGGATAAATAATATAGGTAGAGGAATTAAATTTGAAAATGAAAGATATAAACTTCCACTTTTATTTAGAACTGGAATTTGGAGTAGTATTGATGATTATGGTTTAAAATTTTCTTTTAATGTTCTTAAATATATTGATAATTACCCGTATTTTGTTTTTGGAGTTGAAAAAGAGATAAATAGCTATTTTAGTGTTAGAACTGCTTATAAATATAGATTTTATGGTAATGAACTTGGGTTTTGGTCTGGTTTTTCAGTAGGTATTGGTTATTATTATAAAAAATTTAAATTTGATTATTCATTAAATCCTTATGGAGATCTTGGATATTCTCATAAATTTTCAGTTGGTTTTAAATTTTAGTAAAATTTAAGTATGGAAAAATCAGCACTTATCCTTGCCGCAGGTCTTGGCACAAGGATGAAATCAGATATTCCAAAAGTTCTTCATCTATTTGACTCAAAACCTATTATAAATAGAATAATAGAAAAACTTTTAAAACTTGATTTTCAAAAAATATTTATTGTAATTGGTCATAAAGGTGAGAAGGTTAGAGAGACAATTGAAAAAAGTTTTCCATTAGATTTGAAAAAATTTGTATTTATAGAACAAAAACTTCTCAAAGGAAGCGGACAGGCGGTTTATGAATCAATAGAGTTCATAAAAAATACAAGAGATATTTTAATACTTTCTGGTGATGTTTTTCTAATAAAAATAAAAACTATTGAAAAAATGTATGAAGAATTTATCTCAGGTGAGTTTGATTGTTTTCTACTTACAGCAAAACTTAGCGATCCAAAAAACTATGGAAGAATAATAAGAGATGAAAAAGGAAAGATAAAAGCAATAGTTGAAAAAGATGAACTTGAAGGGAAATATAGCGATGTATCTGAGATAAATAGCGGGGTTTATATATTTAAAACCAAAAAACTTATAAAAGCAATCTCAAATCTAAAGCCAAAAGGAAACAAAAAAGAGTATTATCTAACTGATGCAATTGAGAACATAAATAATGATGGAGGAAAAATTGGTTCAATTACAATTGATGATGAGTTTGAAATAACTGGACCAAACTCAAAAGAAGAATTAGTTGAACTTGAAAAAAAATACTATTTGATAAATGCAAAGGCAAATCTTGAAAAAGGTGTTATAATAAAGGATATAAACAATACATATATTTCAGAAGACGTTGAGATTGGTATTGATACAATTATCTATCCTGGCTCATATATAATTGGTAGATGTCAGATAGGTAAAAATGTAAGTATAGGTCCTTATGTTATGATATATGATAGTTTAATTGAAGATAACTGTGTTATAAAACCTTTTTCTTATATAAATGAAAGTGTTATAAAAGAAAATTCATCTATAGGTCCATTTTCACATATAAGGCCTGAGTGTGAGATAGGACCAGGCGCAAAGATAGGAAACTTTTCTGAGATTAAAAAATCAAGAATAGGAAAAGGATCTAAGGTTCCACATTTAAGTTATGTTGGAGACACTGAGATGGGTGAGAATGTAAATATAGGTGCAGGAACAATAACTTGTAATTACGATGGGAAACAGAAACATAAAACTATTATAGGTGATAGAGCGTTTATTGGTTCAAATACTAATCTTGTTGCTCCTATAAAAATAGGAAGTGATGTTCTTATAGGTGCTGGCTCTACTATAACAGAGGATGTTCCAGATGGAAAACTTGCAATTGCAAGAGAGCGTCAAGTAATAAAAGATAGAAAAAAATAAAGGGGAGTTTATGAGAAGATACTGGGAACTTGGAGAACTTAAAATTTTTTCTGGAAATTCAAATCCAGTTCTTTCATCAAAGATTTCTGAGATACTTAAAATACCTCTTGGTAAGATAAAGGTTGGTAGATTTGCTGATGGTGAGATTGATGTAAAGATTCTTGAAAATGTAAGAGGTGCTGATTGCTATATAATCCAATCAACCTGTAGCCCTGTAAATGAAAATCTTATGGAACTTCTTGTAATGATAGATGCATTTAAAAGGGCAAGTGCTGGAAGAATAATTGCTGTTATGCCTTATTTTGGTTATGCTCGTGCTGATAGGAAGGCTGAGCCAAGGGTTCCGATAAGTGCAAAACTTGTTGCAAATCTTTTAACTGTTGCTGGTGCTGATAGAGTTATAACGATAGACCTTCATGCCCCGCAAATTCAAGGTTTTTTTGATATTCCTGTTGACAATCTTTATGCAAGACCAGTATTTCTTGAGTATATTAATGGAATGGATCTTTCAAATGCTGTTGTAGTATCTCCAGATATAGGAAGTGTTGATAGAGCAAGGTCATTTGCTAAAAGACTTGATCTTGGACTTGTTATAGTTGATAAAAGAAGACCTAAACCTAATATGGCTGAGGTTTTCAATATAATAGGAAAGGTTGAAGGTATGGACTGCATTATTTTTGATGATATGATAGATACCGCAGGAACGCTTACATCCGTATGTAATGCAATAAAAAAAGCAGGTGCAAAAAAAATAATTGCTTTTGCAACCCATGGTGTTTTTTCAAGGGATGCAATTGATAAAATAAATAATTCTGATATATCCGAGGTTGTGGTAACCGATACAATACCTTTTGACTACTCAAAGAGTTCAAAAATAAAAGTAATAACTGTTGCAAAACTTCTTGCCGAATCAATAAAAAGAAACCATCTGAGAGAATCAATAAGTCAACTTTTTGATTAAAAAAATTGATAAAATGTAATTATGAGTAATATAAAGAAAGGATATAGAATAGTTTTTCTTGCTTCATTTGTTATAGGTATATATTTTGAGATAGTAATTTTTTTTTACTTTCAAGCAAAAAATATATCAAATATTCTTTTAAATGATTTTAGAGTAGTTGTTGCTTTAAAAAAAGATGCAAATCCTGATGAGGTTAAGAAAAAGATACTTGAAAATAAATGGGTTAAAAGTATTGAGTATTTAAGCTATGATAAGATTCTCTCTGATCTTGAAAAAAATGATAATCTTTTATATCTTTCAATAAAATCAATGGCTTTAAATCCAATTCCAAATATAATTAAGATAGAAATAGATCCGCTTTTTCTTGGAAATATTGATGTGATTGTTGATATGCTTTCTAAAAACGATAGTATTACTGATATAAGATATAAGCCAGATGAGGTTGTGGCAATAATGCATACTGAGTTTTATAAAAAATTGTTATTCCTTATAATTGGGATAACGATTGCGGTAATATTTATTCTTTTTGTAAGCGGTATTATGCATGTTGGAATAAGTAACTTTTTCTCATCTGCTAATGAGTCATTTAAATGGTTTTTAAATGGTTTTTTGGGTTCATTTTTTGGAGTAGTTGCTGTTTATGTTATTATTTATCCGGTAAAATATATTAGTCAGATATGGTACTGGCCTAGCTTTTATTATCATATCATTATATTTTTAAGTGGTGGAATTATAGGGTGGGTTTTGTATCAATGGAAAAAAAATTAATATTTTTTTCTGTAATTTTTTTCTTTTCTCTGCCTTCTTTTTCTCAAAAAATGTATAATCAAAACAAGGATAAGCTTGAAAAAGTAAAAATAGAGATTGAAAATAAAAATAAAGAACTTGAAGCATATATGGAAAAATATGAAAAAATACTTCAAGAGATGAATAAGCTAAAAGAGAGTGAAAAAAATTTTATTCAAAAAAAAGAAAAATTAGCAAAAACACTTGAAGCAGTAAAAAATGATATAGAAAAAAATAGAAAGATTTATAATATTTTAAATGATACATATAAAAATCTTATAAACGAGTTTAATAATGATATAACATCGCTTTATCTTTCTGGTTTCTCCGAACTTTATTTTTATGGAACGGATGAATTGGTACATGGTATAATAAAACGAAATATGATACTATATAAATCAAATTATGCCAAAACAATTGAGAATAAAGTAAAAAATCTTTCTCAAAGTATTATGACCCTTTCTCAAAAAAAAGAAAGCTATATTAAAGAAATAAATACAACTATGAAAGAATATAAAAAAAATAAAATAAATATGCAACTTACACAAAAAGAACTTATTTCTACTGACAAAAAATTGTCTGAGTTAAAAAGAGAGATAGATGAACTAAATAGAACTGCCAACAATCTTACTACACTTATTAAAAAGATTGAAAAGACCTCTCCTTATAGAAAGGAGGAAAAAGTTTCTTTAAATCTTGAGAAAAAATCACTTCCATGGCCTGTTGAGGGGGTGGTTGTTAAAGGTTTTGGAAAAGAGTATGTTAGTGAATTAAAAACTTATCTTGTAAACGATGGTATAAAAATAAAGCCAACTTCTGATAAAAATGTTAGACCTGTTATGAGCGGTATTGTAGTTTATAGTGGTGAGTTTAAGGGTTTTGGAAAAATTGTAATTATTGATCATAAGGAAAATATTTTTTCAACTTATGGATTTTTAAGTGATATCTATGTTTCAAATGGGGTTTATGTAACAACGTCAAGTGTTATTGGAAGCGTTGGTTTTGATAAAAGATCAAATAAGAAAGAAGAGGTTCTTTATTTTGAGTTGAGAAAAGGGGATATTCCTTTAAATCCTCTTGATTGGTTAAAGTAGGGAGGTTTATATGAGATGGAAGAAAATATTTTTAACGGCAGGAATTGTTTCTGTTATTGGTTTTTCTATACCTTACCTAAATTATGCTGTTGATTCAACATATCAAAAAATAAAGGTTTTTGTTGAAGCATTTGAGATAATAAAATCTGAGTATGTTGAAGAGAGAAAGGATGACGATTTGATATACTCAGCAATAACTGGAATGGTATCAAGCCTTGATGATTTTTCTCAGTTTTTAAAAGAAAATGTTTATAAAAGATTAAAAGATGATACTGAAGGAGAGTTTGGTGGGATAGGGATAAGGCTTGAGATAAAAGATGGTTGGCCAATTGTTGTAACTCCGCTTCCAGATACGCCTGCCTATAGAGCAAAGATATATCCAGGTGATAGGATAATTAAAATTGAAGGAGAGTCAACTGAAAATAAATCATCAGAGGAAATAGTCGATAAATTAAGAGGAAAACCAGGAACAAAGGTTAAGATAACAATAGCAAGAGAACCAGAAAAAAAAGATGATGAGTGGAAAATATTTGATGTAGAACTTATAAGGGAAATGATTAAAACTGAAAATATAAAGTATCAGATGATTAACAATGATACAGGAATTATTAAAATAATTGAGTTTACTGCAACAATGGTGGATGATTTTAAAAATGCAATAAAAGAACTTGAATCAAAAGGAATGAAAAAACTTATAATTGATCTTAGATATAATCCTGGTGGGCTTCTTGTTTCAAGTATTGAGATTGCAAGAATGTTTATTGATTCAAATAAACTTATTGTATATACCAAGGGAAGAACTCAAAAAGATTACACAGAGTATCGAGCAAATGAAAAGGCACCTTATTCAAAGATACCACTTGTGGTTCTTGTAAATAAATATTCAGCATCAGCAAGTGAAATACTTGCAGGAGCACTTAGAGATAATAAAAGGGCAATTATTGTTGGAGAAAGGACATTTGGAAAAGCAAGTGTTCAGACAATGATACAACTTTCTGATGGTTCTGCAATAAAACTAACTATAGCAAAATACTATACTCCAAATGGAGATCTAATTCAAAGAGATATAAAAACCGGTGTTGGTGGTATAAAGCCAGATATAGAAGTAAAACTTACTAAAGATGAAGAACTTAAGTTATATGAGGATATGCAAGAGATCTATTATCCAGAGAAAACAAAGAAAAAAGAAAAGTCAAAAGTTGAAGATAAAGTATTAGATAAAGCAATTGAAGTTCTTTCAATGATGGATGTTATTAAAGGGCTTGATAATAAATGAGATATCTTTCAATTGAAACAAGCTGTGATGAGACATCTGTTGCAATTTTTGAAGACAATAATCTTATAAAACATTATGTTTATTCTCAAATTGAAACTCATAAAAAATGGGGTGGAGTTGTTCCTGAGGTTGCAAGCAGAGAACATAGTGAGAAAATAGCACACTTACTAAAAAAACTTGGTGTAAAAAAATTGGATCTTGTAGGTTTTACGAGAGGTCCTGGCCTTAAAGGATCTCTTCTTATTGGAAAGGTATCTGCTTTTGTATTATCAGAGTTTTTTAAATGTCCTATTATGGGATTGAATCATCTTGAAGGACATTTTTTATCTCCTGAACTTGTTAGAAATAAAATAGTTAATAAAATAAAGTTTCCTTGCATAGGACTTCTTGTTTCAGGTGGGCATACAGAGCTGTGGTATTCTGAGGGCTATGGTAATTACAAGGTTATTGGAAAAACAAGAGATGATGCCTGTGGTGAGGCATTTGATAAGGTTGCAAAAATTCTTGGACTTGGATACCCTGGTGGTCCTATTATAGATAAGATGAGTAAATTGATTAAAGAAGACCCAAAAATATTTACTATTCCTGAGGTTAAAAATAGTTTTGATTATTCTTTTAGTGGGATAAAAACACAAGTTGCCTATTATGTAAGAGATCTTAAAAAAATAACAAGAAAAGATAAACTTAGAATTATAAAATCATTTCAAAGTTCTGTTGTTGAGAGTCTTTTAAATAAACTTGATCTTGCAGTGAGAAAATTTGGAGTAAAAAATATTGTTGTAAGTGGGGGAGTTAGTGCGAATTCTTTTTTGAGAGAAAAACTTTTTGAAAGATTTAAAGAGTTTAATATTTTTCTACCTGAACTTAAATACTGTGGAGATAATGCTGCAATGATGGGAGTTTGTATTTATAGAAGAATTGAAAATGGTATTTATGATGGATCTACTGATGTGGATGATTTACTTTCCGGGGATATGAAAAATTTTAAATGTATTTAGTATATGAAACTTTGGATTTTAAACGATTATAATTATTCGAAGTATCTTTATTTTAAAAATATTAGTGATGAGTTTTTAAAAGAAAAAAATACAAAGATTGATATTGAGATAAAAACAAGGGAAAGCGTTTGGGAAAGCATATTTTCATTTAATAGAAATAATGAAAAAATTGCTGATGTATTCGAGGTACCACATCAATGGGTTGGGCTTTTAAAAAGATTGGGGCTTATTCTTAGTACCGATCTTTTGTGTGATTTAAATTCATTTAATTTCTTTTCTTTTCTTAAAAAAACAATATATCCAGATTTTTCATCTAAATCTTTTTCACTTCCGCTATATTTTGAGGCAGTGTCTCTTTTTTATAGAAAGAATGATATTAAAAAATATATAACACCAACAGAAATGAAGGATATAAAATGGAATGATTTTATAATTCTTTGTGAAAAATTAAAGAATAGCTCTCGCGTTAAAGATTATTATCCGCTTGATAATACAAATATATGTGGTTATATTACTAGTGATGATGTGTTGTGTTCAGTTTTAAATAGAAATGATGGATATTTTTCTGATGATGGCACAGTTCTTGAGTTTCATAAGGATGAGGTTTTATCTTCAATAAAAGATTATATTGATCTTTCTCAAAAAAAATATTTACCTTTATTTGAGGAGAATTTTTTTGAAAGGGAGTTTATAAAAAAGAAACTTTCAAATATGGCTTTTTCTTTTAGAAGAGATCTTGTTGAAAGTGAAATGGATTTTACAAGATTCCCAGATATAATTAAGAGAAATTATGAACTTGTAAGATCATTTAATTTAGTTTTTTCATCATCAACTGAAGAGTTATCAGAAGTAAAGATTTTTATAGAATGGTTTTATAAACCTGAAAATATTATAAATCTTGCAAAAGTAATGAAAGTGTTTTCTCCATTTAAAGATGATTTATCTAAATATCTTTCTGCAAAAGAAATGGAGCACTATAAAGATATTTTCTCAAGAGGATGGCTTTGTGATTCAACTGTAGTATACCCTACTTTTGAAAAGATGTTTAATGAGTTTCTTTATAAAAAATGTCTTGATATTGTAAATGAAAGAATTGATTATTCAGATTTTAAAAAGGATCTTATGGAGATAAAAGCACTTGTTGAGTATCTTGTAGTTTCATATTGATTTTATGAATAGAAAGGAGATTGATTTTATATTTAAAGTTGTTAAAAAAGCCAGGGAAGAAAGTAGTGTAGTCAATGTTACTTTTTTTGAGTTTATAAAAGAAGAAAATGTATTAAAAGCTATTTTCAGATATAGAAATGATATTTTTATGGAACATAATGAGTTTGTATTTGTTGGAGATACAAATTCTTTTTACGATGCAATAATTTCTGGGAATGATTTTTTTAGTAAGCGAGGAAAAAGTGTTTATTTTTATATTCCTTTTTTATTTAGAAGCAGATTAATTGAAAATCAAATAAGAATATTTGTTTTTAGACTTGAGAGATTTGATGGTAAGAGATTTTCTATAAGAGATATTAGAAGGTTTAAAAATGTTATTTCAAATAGTATGAAAGATTTTGATTTAGTTGAGTTTGAAATAATGAAAGAGATTTATACGAAAAATGTAAAGATAGCAACATCGCTTGGAGCTATTTTTACCAGGAGTTTAACACAAAAAGATAGTTTTAAGTATTTAATGAGAGGACTTGAGAATATATTTGGTTTTGATAGAATAAGGCTTTATCGGGTAGATGAAACAAAAAATATACTTTATGGTGTTTTTTCAATAGATAGAACTTCAATGATTAATGATATATCAAATGATACAGCTGAAATGATTAAGGGATCATCAAGTCTTGTTGATATTCTTTTAAGCAAGGATGATATTGTTGTAAAGGATTATATAATATATCTTCCTTTAAGAATAGATCAAAAAAATATTGGAATGCTTGTTGCTGATAACCTTCTTGGAGTAGTTCCTATTAAAAACTATGATATAGATCTTCTTAAATCATTTGCATTACTTCTTGCTCTTGCAATTGAGAATATAATTCTTTTTGAAAAAATTGAGGAGATATCGCTTTATGATGAACTTACTAAACTTCCCATTAGAAGATTTTTTAATCAAAGAATTTCAGAGGAGTTTTATAGAGCAAAAAGATTTAATCAACCGCTTTCTTTGATATGGATTGATATAGATTATTTTAAGGAAATAAATGATACTTATGGACATCAGGTTGGTGATGTTGTTTTGATTGAGATATCAACAACAATTACAAGAACCATAAGAAAAATAGATTTTCCTTGTAGATGGGGTGGTGATGAAATCTTGATATTACTTCCTCAAAGTAGCAAAGAGCATGCTCTTGGACTTGCAAAAAGATTAATTGACGAGATTAAAAAAATTAAAATTGATCTTTCTTTATTTGGCATATCAAAGGTTATAAATCTTAGTGTAAGCATTGGGATAGCAAGTTATCCTGATGATGCAAAAAGTATTGAAGAACTTTTAAATAAAGCTGATGAGGCACTTTATTGGGTTAAATCTCATGGGAAAGATGGTGTTATTGCCTATTCAGATTTTATAAAAGAAAATAATAAATAGGACTTATGTCCTATTGACAAATAGGAAAATGGAATATTGACTTTCCTATGGTAATCTGGTATAAAATAAATGTGAGGTGTTTATGAAAAGGACATTTAAGATTTTAATAATTCTTATCCTCGCATCGCTTAACTTAAAAGGCCAGGAAGATGACCTTTTAAGTGGATACTCATCGCTTATAAGTTCATCATCTCTAAGAGTTCCTTCATTAATATCAAAAAAGATTGATAATGCTGTTAGTGGTGAGATTAAAGATAAATATGAGTATTTGTTCTTTGTTTTTATAAACGGAGTAAATGACCTTGGTATCTTAAATTTTTCTATAAGTGATATAAATGAAATGGAGAGTGTTGGGTCAACTGATAAGGTTGCTGTTGTTGTTGAACATAATAGAATTGCACGAGGGGAAGAAGGAGTTCAATTTTCAAATGGATCAAATACTTATTTTATTGTAAAAGATAATCCAAATAATAGAGAAATAGTTTCAAAGGTTATAGATGTTACACCTGATGGTGATATGGGAAGTTGGAGACATTTTGCCAGATCTGTTAAAAAAGCAATAAGAAGATTTAATCCTGATAAATTGATTGTTGTTTTATGGAACCATGGTAATGGTTATTTTGGTATAGCATACGATGATGTGAGTGGTAATCACATTAAGGTTGATGAGATAGGAAAGGCACTTAAGGATATATCTATGTTTTATGGAAGAAAAATTGATATCTTTGCAATGGATGCCTGTTTAATGCAGATGGCTGAGGTTGTAAGTGAGATTAAAGATTACGCAAAATTTATTGTTGCAAGTGAAGAAACTATACCTGGTCAAGGTTATCCTTATGATGATATTTTAAAAAGTATAAATCAAAAATCTGATATAAAAGAAATTGCTGTTTCAATGGTCGAAGAATATGATAAGGCATATAATGGCGGAAAATATTCATATTCAAGAGGCACAACTCTTAGTGTTGTTGACACATCTAAGTTTAGTGGATTTATAAATCATCTAAACAGATGGGTCAATACAGTAATTAATTCAGATGATTTTAAAGTTATAACCTCAACTGATGTTATTGAGAAATCTTTTTTCTTTGAGAAGGATGAATCGATGGGTTATATTTTAAATGAAGAGACAGAAGGAATTCTTACAAGGAATGCTGATCTTGTAAGTTATTTAAAAGAAGTTCTAAAATCAGCAAAAAATGAAAATGTTAAAAAAGAGACACAATCTCTCATAGATTATATTACATCATCACTAATTGTTTATCATAAGGGTGGTAAATTTGAAAATTCTCAAGGGCTTTCATATAAGGATAATACTTATGGAATTAGTATTTATCTTCCTAAACTTAGATATAGATCAACAACATATGAAAATCTTACTTTTACAAAAATAAGTATGTGGGATGAGTTTATAAAAAAGTATATTTCTGATAGAAGTGGAAAGGATAGCATAGATATTGAGATGAAATCTTCATTAAGAAAATCAACAAATAATTCAAAAATAATTGATTATGAAGAAGAAAAAGATGATGCATTATCTAATAATTCATTTAAAAAGGAAAATTCATCTGGTAATATTTTAGGTATTCAAAAAGATAAAATTATTTCTGATAAGAATAATGACACTAAACTACTTGCTAAAAATTCACTTATGAAGGATTTAAATTCTAATTCTCAAGGTGTATATAAAATAAGTGAAAATATTGTTGCAAGACCATCGATTATTTCAATTAGATATACAAATGAGAAAACTTTAAAACCTGATATAAATGAACTTGTAAAACTAAGTTCATCAAATAAGAATTTATCATCCCAAGAGGATAATAAAAAGTTATCTAATTTGGAATCAGTATCTATAGATAAAAAAAATATTTTATCTCAAAAAGAAAGTTCTGGCGGTGTTAAAGAAAAAATAGTTGAGGTTAAGAATCAATTTATTGAGAGAGTAAATGATGTGATTGAAAGTATCTTTCCGGATAAAGAGAAAAGTGAGGAGTATAGGAAAAAATTAAAGGAGTTTGATGTTGAGATTTCTTCAAATCTAAGTCCTGTTTATTCTAAGAAATTATTAGAAGATAAAAAACTTCAAAAAGAGTTCTCAAAACTTGATCCAAACAAAACTCAAAAACTTATTGCCTATGCAGGACAAATTATTGAACTTGAGAAAATACTTAAAAGAAATTACTCACAAGAAGATCTTAATTCGCTTAGTAAGACACTTGAGACATATCTTGATAAATCACGACTAATATGTGAACTTGATATATGTATCCCTCCAGAAAAATTGGTTGATTGGATGAAGAAAAATCAAGATTTTACAAGCTCAAATATTGTTAATGCTGAGTATGCGATAAGAAAGTGGAATAGAATATTTGGGGATGTAGAATATTCAAATGTTAGATGGGCTCAAGCGGGAAACATCGTTTTTTCATCTACTAACTGGTCGAATATGAGCATAAAAGAAAGAAATGTTGTTCTTGAAAGGATAGCAAAAAGGCAAGTTGCTTCTGGTATTCAATCAGGTTCAATAGTAGATACGAGTGATACCAGAAAAACTCAAGTTGCCAAGTATCAGGAACTTAAAGTTGCAGTTGAAAAGGTTTCTAAAAAGATGTTAGAGAAAAATATTATTAATTCTGATGAACTTGCTGCAATAAAATCTAAGCCAATAAATGAGCAGATATATATTCTTTCGCAATTATTTGATCGTGGAGGTCTTAAGAAAGATAGCGAAGTTCTTCCATACATTACAAGAATAAATGCATCAAGAACTTCATATACAACAGAAGTCCTTGATGAGTCGGCAAGAAAGTATCTTAGCAATTATTTTTCATCAAATATAAAAACTGAGATGGATAAATCTGAAACATCAAAAAAACTCTATCAAAGAGTTTATGGAAACACAAAGCCTGAAATAAATTTTGAGTATCTTTCATCATCTGAATCACAAAATGATGGTAGAAAAATAATAATTGATGCAGCAATTGTTGAGCAGTTTTTAAGAATAAAGGGTTATACTAAGGATGATTTGATTAAAAATGATAATGCAAGAAAAGAACTCATGACCTATTTATCACCTCTTGTTGTAAGAGAGATGGCAAATATTGATGTCTCAAGATTAAAGAAAGACAATTATTTCCCAAATGTTCGCGAAAATTATGCTATAGGGCTTTTATATCAGGCAAAATATACAAAAGAAAGGGAAAAAGAACTTACACCAATATTTTCAAATTTTGGAGGACTTTCAGATTATGCAGACAAAGTGATGATAGTTAAAAGAAATTATGAAAAATCAGACAATGATAGAGATTTTATAGAGATGGCAGGAATTAAATATTATTCAAATCTTCCAACTGCATCTGAAGCAAAAAGTGAACTACTTCTTGCAATAAATAAAGAACTTGAAAGAAGAAGTTTACTTGATAAAAAGGAATTAGAAAAAATTGATAAATATGCAATATTTGATTTATCGGATATAAATACTCTCTCTCCATTTGAAATAACAAATTACATAAAGGATATAAAAACAGATGCGCTTTTAAGACTTAAGACAGAACTTACAAGTGGAAGGGATTTTAAATCAAAGATAGATAAATATATTGGAAGTTAGGAGGATTTATGAAGTTTTTAATTAGTTTTTTGTTTATGGCATTTAGTTTATCTGGAGAGATGAAGAGGTATGTTATGGATAATAATTATTTTAGTTTGAATTATCCTTCTGATATGAAGATTGAGAGAAATAAAGAGAATGATAAATCTGGAATATATAAAGTAGTATTTGTTGGAAGTGATAAAAAAACAACTATTACAGTAAAGTATTACTCGCCAAGAAGTGGAAAGGATTATAAGAAATTTATAGAAAATCAAAGTGGGAGTGATACACCAACAGAAAGATATGAAAAGCCAAAACAAATAACTATTGGAAATAAAAAGGCAACTGAGATAGTAAGATATTTCAAAGAATTTGAGGATATAACATCAAAAAGTTCTTCATACTGGCTTAAAGAAAGATTAATTGTTATACCAGCAAAGAAAGGTTTCTATGCAATTACTTTTAGTTGTATTGAAGGGGACTTTGAAAAAAATTCAAAGATATTTGATGATGTTTTAAAATCGTTTAAAACAAAATACTAATTAAGGGTGAGAAAAAAGTAGGTGAGATGTGAGAAATGTTGAGTTATGAATTATGGATGTTGGATTTTAAGTGAGGGTTTAAATATAGGTTCTCGAAATTATTCATTTTCGGAATAAATGTCAGATACAGAGGTATGGGATTTTATGCTCACTTACGAACTTTAAAGTTCAAGGGGGAAACAAGTTCCCATACCTCTGTATAAATTTTCAGTTTAATTTTTTAAGACCAAAGACCTGATAAAAATTTCCCCAAAAGACCCTTTTTTAATCTAATCTATAATATCCTTGTATGATATTTTTATACAAGGAGGAAAATTATCTTATCATAGAGTTCCAAAATATGATCATTCAAATTGTATTCAAGAATGTAGAACTATACACAAAAAAGTTTGTGATGATGGGAGTAACTAAATTTACAAGATAATTAAATTATATGATAAAATAGTTAAGGAGGAGTGGATGGAAAATTATAAAACAAGTTTAAAAATAGGAGTTATTATTACAGCAGCTATATTGTTGGTGGATTTATTTTTTGCAAGTGAGGCAAATATTGCAATTTTTAAATTTTTTCTCATCTCAGTTATTTTTTTAATTATGGCGATATTTAAATTTATAGATAAAGTTCAATTTAAATTTTTGCTATCACTTTCAGGTATTTTCTTATCAGGGATTTTAGTTTCTTATATTTTTGTAAGTATTAATAATTTTAGAGCGAAATCAGTTGCAAATGAAATAATAAAGGCGTGTGAAGATTATAAAGCAAAAAATGGTTTTTATCCTCAAAAAATTGAGGATCTTACAAAAGATTATATTTCAAATATACCAAAATCTAAATTTACTTTATTGTGGAGTGATTTTTATCTTTTAGATAAAAAACTTATATACATAAATACTCCGCCATTAAATGTAGTTGAGTATGATCTTGAAAATAAAAAGTGGGGATATGGCGGAGCAGAAGCATTTGCAAAGATTTTGATTTCTTATAAGAAGAATTAATTTTAAAAGTGTAGAAGATAATATGAAAAAGATATTTAAAAATTATGCTTTTTGGCTTTGTCTTGTTGGAATAATAATGGACAGAATTATTCGAAAAAATTATTCTAATTTTTTACCAGAATACATAGAGTTTTTAATTACTTCTTCTTTACCTTCAATAGGAATACTTATGGGGATTTATATTGAAAAAACAAAATAAAAATAATACAAATTTGAAAGAGTAATAATTATGTTCATTGATTTTGATAAAAACACTTTGATTTTAACATTCATATTTAGTGGGTTATTAGTTGGAATAATAATAACTTCTATTTATTTTTGTTTGAAAATTTCTAATTCTTTTTATAAATATCTAATAATTTTGGGCTCTATACCTATTTTAGTGATTTTAATTTTTGGTTATTTGTTATCTCCAAAAAAAATTGTTTTTGAAAAAGATAGATTAAAGATTGATAGAAGTATTTCAGATGTTTATATTGAGTGTTCTAATATAAGAGAAGTAAAGATTCTCAATTCAAAAGAAGTTTTGCTAAATTCTAAAAGAATATTTGCAAGTGGAGGTTTTTGGGGATATTATGGAAAGTTTAACTCAGAAAAATTAGGGGTTTATTATCTTTATACAAGAAGAAGTGGTGGAGATTATTTTCTTATAAGAACTAGTGATAAAACTTATGTTCTTGCACCATTTGATCTAAATTCTTTTGTTAAAGAATTAAATGAGAAATGCAAATTATAAATTTAGAAATTAACAAAAATAAAGAGGATGAAATGGATTTTAATTATGACAAAAAGACAATAATTGTTACTTTTATAATTTTTATTCTGATGCTTTTTGGTGTTATAAAATTATTTCAACTTTTTGAAATTTCAAGGGGTTTTTGGAAGTATTTTTCTTTGTTTTTTTTATTATTTATTATTTTTGCTTTAATTTTATCTTATTTACTTTTGCCTAAGAGAGTTATTTTAGATGATAGATTAATTATTGATAGGGTTTTATCAAAGATTTATATTGATTACAAAAATATAAAAGAAGTAAATATTTTGGATTCTAATGATGTTATTAATAAAAGCACAAAGGTGTTTGGAAATAGTGGGCTTTTTGGATATTATGGAAAGTTTAGATCTGATAAATTTGGCAAATACTTTTTATATGCAAAAAGAATAAGTGGAAAATATGTTTTAATAAAAACAAACAATAATTCTTATATTATTGCTCCATCTAAACCAGAAATTTTTATAGAAAAACTAAAAGAAAAATGCAAATTATAAAAATTATATTTTTTTGTTTTATATTCTTGTTTAATTTGGAGAGTTTTATTTTTGCGTTTGAAAAAAATATTGAGGCTGTTGATTTTATAGTTTCTTTAATAAATACTCAGTATTACAAAGAGGATTTTTCAAATAATTTCTCAGATTTGTTTAAAAAATATCTTCCTGAAGAAAAAATAAAATTAGTTTTTAAAGAACTTAAAAACAAGTATGGCAATATTGTGGGATACAAAACAATAGATTTAAATAAAGGAATATTTGAAATTGAGTTTGAAAAAATTATTCTTACTTTAAGTATTACGCTTGATGGTGGCAAGATAAATTCACTTTATTTTTCAAATCCAAGAACTAAAAATAATTTTTCTATTGCTAATTTAAATGAAATTAACTCTGAAAAAAGTATTTTAATTAAGAATTTAAATGACAATAAAATTATATTTGAGTTTAATAAAGATTTGCCTCTTGAAATTTCATCTTTATTTAAGTTGTATCTTCTTATGGGAGTTCTTGAGAAAGAAAATGATTTATCTAAAATAATAGAAATAAATGAAAATTATTATTCTATTCCACCCTCTATACTTTACTATTTTCCTAAAAATTCACCAGTAACTTTATATACTTATCTTTTTTTAATGATATCTCAAAGTGATAATACAGCAACAGATCATATAATATCATTTGTGGGTGATGAAAAAATCCCTCTATTATTAAAAAAATATGGCAATTTGAACTATGAGATGAATATTCCTTTTTTATATACCTCTGATATTTTTAGAATATTTTATTCAACTGAAAATCTTAAATCTTATTTAAATTCAAGTGTTAGCGATAAACAATTAATCTTGAAAAAGTTAAGAAATGATAAAGAAATAAATAGTATTGTCACAAATAAAGACCTGAAAAAAATTGAGGATGTTTTGCTTAAGAATAATGATTATCATACAAAAATTGGTTGGTTTGCTTCTGCATCTGATATATGTAGATTTTTTGAATATGCAATTAAGAGTAAAGAAATTAAAACAATCAGAGAAATATTGGCTGCAAATACAGAAATTTCTGTTAATTCTTTAATTTCAGATGATATTAAAGAAAAATATAAATATATTGGTGGGGAATTAGGAAGCAAATTTGGTGTTGTAAGTGTAGGTTTTTTGATTATAACTAAAAAAGATACTCCTTACTGCTTTTCTGCAATCTTTAATTCCAAAGAACCTATAACTTATGAAAGTATTTATATGAAAGTTATATCGCCTATTTTAAATAATCCAGAGATTTATAATAACTGATTTCTTTTACAGCTTTTGTGGTAAAATATGTAAATATTTCATCGGTTTATAATTTTTATACCTGAACAAATAATGAAATAGTTAGCTTAAAAAAGTGGTTTATAAACTAAAAGTTTATCGCCTTAAATTTGTTGTAAGTTTAAAAGTGTTTTTATGAAAACTTTTGCATCGCTAATTATATTTGATATATAGCAATACTCATTTGGTTGGTGTGCTGTTTCATTTAGTTTTGAGTATACAACTGTTGGAAGATTAAGTCTTCTAAAAAAAGCAGCAACAGTTCCACCGCCTATTCCATAAACCTTTGGTTTAACATTTAAAACTTCTTTTATTGATTTTTTTAAAGCAAGAACTATTGGAGAGTTTGGATCTGTCATAGGTGCTGCTTGAGATTTTTGTTGATACTCAATTGATGTTTTTACACCATATTTTTTCTCTATTTTTTTGGTAATCTTTATTATCTCTTTTTCAACTTTTTCAATTTTATATTCTGGAAGAACTCTGCAGTCAATATAGAAAACATCTTCACCTGGGATTGTATTTACATTTGGCACATTTGCTTCTTTTTTGGTTGGCTCAAATGTTGAGTATGGTGGTTCAAATAATTTGTTTTTTTTGTTGAATATTTTATAAAGTTTAGATAACTCTACAACAATCTCACTTGCTGCTTTAAAGGCATTTATTCCAAGTTGAGGTCTTGAAGCATGACATTGTTTCCCTATTGTTTTTACTTTTATCCACATAATTGATTTTTCTGCTATTTCAATTGCGCTACCATCTTCTGTTCCACTATCTGGAACAAAAAACATATCATCTTTTGAAAAAAGATCCTTTCTTTTCTCAACAATATAATCAGCTCCGTATCCAGAACCTGTCTCCTCATCAGCGCAAAATAAAAATCCAACATTAAAATCAAATCTAAGATCGTTTTCTTTTAATGATTTTAAAATGAGAAATGATGATACTATTGCTTGTTGATTATCTTCAACACCTCTTCCTATAATCTTATCTCCATCAACAACTATCTCATATGGATTTGATTTCCATAAACTTAACTCACCTGGCGGAACAATATCTATATGAGACATAAACCATACTGTTTTTTTTGTATCGTTTTTTGCTTTATGAATTGCAACAATATTTGGCCTTACCCCATTTTTTGCTTTTGGATCTTGTGCATTTATAACTTCAATTGTATCTGGTTTTAATTTTTCAAGTTCGCTTTTTATAAACATTGCCTTTTCCCACTCACCTTCACCTCCACTTAAAGGAGAGATTGCAGGTCTTTTGGTAAGTTCTCTTTGAAGATATATTATGTAATCTCTCTCTTCAACTGACTTAAATAATTTTTCAATCATAATTCCTCCTTTTATAAAAGTTCTGCAACTAATCTTGCAAGTTCGCTTCTTTCGGTTTTTGTAAATGTTATATGCCCATATATAGATTGTCCTTTAAATCTATCTATTATATATGTAAATCCATTTGATGCTATATCAAGATATGGATTGTCTATTTGATAAGGATCTCCAGTTACAACAACTTTTGTTCCTTCTCCCGCTCTTGATAAGATAGTTTTTATTTCATGAGGTGTTAAATTTTGAGCATCATCAACTATCATATATTGTTTTGGAAGGGATCTTCCTCTTATATGTGTAACTGATGCTATCTCAATTTTATTTTGTTGTAATAGATAATCAAATTTGGATATGCCTTCTTCCGGATGTTTTTTATCCATCAAAAATTCAAGATTATCATATATTGCTCCCATCCAGCTTTGAAGTTTTTCCTCTTTGCTTCCTGGAAGATACCCAATATCTTTTCCAACTGGAACAACAGATCTACACACAACAACTCTTCTATATGTATTTGTTTCAACTGTTTTATGAAGCCCGCAGGCAAGTGATAGAAGTGTTTTCCCTGTTCCAGCAACACCTAAAAGTGTTACAAGTTTTATATTATCATCCATTAAAAGTTCTGCTGCAAATATCTGTTCCTTATTTAAAGGTTTTATTCCCCAAATACTTTGTGGTTGTGGAAGAATTTTTATAACTGTTGTATCGTTATATGGTATTCGTGCAAGTGCAGTTTTTTTAGAATCTGTGAGAGACCTTAAAACAACAAACTGGTTTGGATAAGAGTTTTTTATTGGATTTTTCATTATTTTTGATTTGTAGAAGTCCTCTATTATCTTATCTTCAACATCAATTGTTACAACCCCTGAATATAGTTCATCGGTATTTACCTTATCACTTTCATAATCCTCAGCCTTAAGTCCAAGAGCATCTGCTTTTAACCTTAGATTTATGTCTTTACTTACAAGAATCGTATTTTTTTCTTTTTTGCTATAATAATATGCTATATTTAAAATTCTATTATCCATCTGATTTTTTGAGAAACCCTCTGGGAGTATAAATTCTTTATCCATTTCTATTTTTATAATTCCACCATCTTTTGTTTTTACACCTTTGTCAAGTCTTCCTTCAGATCTAAGTTCATCAAGTTTTCTTGAAGCAATTCTTACATTCTTTCCTCTTTCATCAGCATAGTTTTTAAAATTATCGAGTTCTTCAAGAACAGCTATTGGTATTATTACGGTGTTATCCTCAAACTTTAAGAATGAAAGAGGATCATGTATTATAACATTGGTATCGATTATATATGTTTTTTTCATAGATTTCTCCATTTATTTGGATTTTCTTTTTGATTGCTCTCATATTTATATTATAATAATTTATATTTCATTTTTATAAAAAATTATCAACGGAGGTTTTTATGTTAGATAAAATAAAATATCTTGGTCATGCCTCAATTTTGATAGAAGATATATGCGGAAAAATAATATACATCGATCCGTGGAAGATAAAGGATAATTCTATTAAAGCTGATATTATACTTGTGACACATCCACATTTCGATCATTTTAGTGAAGAGGATATCAAAAAAATTTCTAATGATAAAACTGTTTTATATTCATGTCGTGAAGTTATTGAAAAAACATCATTAAAGAATAAATATGTAATAAAACCATTTGAAGAGGTAAAAATGGATTTGCTTATTATAAAAGGTTTTCCCTCATATAATATAAATGAAAATTTTCATCCAAAAGAAAATCAGTATCTTGGTTTTATAATAAAGTGTAATAATTTTTCAATTTATATTGCTGGTGATACTGATTTAATTGAAGAAGCAAAAAAACTTGATGTAAATCTTATGATTCTTCCAATAGGTGGAACATATACTATGGATTTTAGAGAAGCAGCTGAACTTGTAAATACTGCAAAACCGAATTATGTTATTCCATATCATTATGGTGATATTGTTGGGAGTGAAAAAGACGCTATAAATTTTAAATCGCTTGTGAAATACTCAGAAGTTATAATAAAAAAATAAAACTTATAGCAGATTTAACTTATTTCTTTCCAGTATTTTGCAAGCGAGGCAACTATATATTCTGAAATTGTTTGGATTGCACTTTCTGTATCTATTCCTTCATAATCCATATATGCTTGAAATAGTATGCTTCCTGTCTCAATATCTATCATTTTTAAACTAAGTCCGATTTGGGCTGTTGTTTCGATTATTGATGTATCTGTTGTTGGATCAAAATTTTGGATAAAAACACTTTTCCCTTTAAGTTCAGTTATTGAATAAAAATTATTACCAGAATTTTTCATGATGTATTTTGTCTCCGGATGGTATTTTGTAACACTACCTGTAATTATTGCATCTGCCCCAAGAATCTTTCCTATTTTTTTTCTGGTTTGCGGATCTATTATATCTGATTTTGAAAGATTTAGTTCATTTAATATTTTTTCTATATTTTCTCTATCAACAACATCAGCACCATGTCTAAGAAGAGTTAAACTTATTATCTCGCTACTAACATTTCCAACTGGACCTGTAAAATTTAAAACAGCAACTCTTTTGATTTTAGAAAAATCTGCTTTTTTGTTTATAGCAATTTGAGGAGAAATACATGCGACAAAAAAAAGAAAGATGAAAATAATATTTTTTTTCATTTTTTTATTTGATTTAGATAATCAATGTGTTTTTGGGCTATTTCTTTCATTTCTTTTGTAGTTGAGTATTCAAGAACTTTTTGCCATATATTTATCGCTTTATCATACTCTTTTTTCTTCTCATATATTAATGCAAGAAGATAATGTGCTCTTGAGTTTTTTGGATCTTTTTCAATTATCTTATTTATATAGTTTGTGGCTTCATTGTAATCTTCTATTTGAATGTATAAGTGAGCAATTTTTAGGTAATCATTAATAGGATTTTTTATATCAACTTTTGATTTTATTGTATCTATTTCTAATAAAATTTGTTTTATAAACTCTTCTTTTTTATTTTCTGTAAATAACTTTGATGAGATTGTGATTGAGATAAGGAAAAAGAAAAAAAATTTGATAATTTTTTTTGTCATAACTAAATGGTGGAGGCGCCGGGATTTGCACCCGGGTCCATTGGTAATGCTTCAGTCGCAACTACAGGCTTAGCTCCTCAATTAGAGAGAGAATGAGGTTTGAGGAGCAAACCTTACCATTCTCTCTCTCCGTATTTGTCTTACTTGCTTAGATACGGAGACACTCTAAGCAAGGCAGCCCGAATTCTCATGCGCTTCATCTGACTCGGGCAATCAGATGATCGCACGGGCAGTGACGCTTATTAGGCGTTTGCCCAAGCCATCTCGTATGAGTTGGCAGTTGTTTTTTTGACCCTTTTTACGTGGCCTGGGTCATCCACGGCCTGCTCGACTGATGCAACCTACCAATGTCAAGCCTATTCGCCCCCTCCTTATAATAATATTTTAGCAGATTTTTTTATAGTTTCAAGTTTAAATTTTTTAAATTAAAAATTATTTGAATAAAAAAATTTGCAAAATTTTAGTTAATATTGTAAAATTATTCTAATAGAGGTCAAAGAAAATTTTAGCAAAAAAGGAGGTTTTATATGTCGAAAGCTAAATTTGAGAGGACGAAGCCGCACGTGAATGTGGGAACTATTGGGCATGTGGATCATGGTAAGACGACACTTACAGCAGCGATAACGAAGGTATTATCGAAGAAGGGAAGAGCAAAGGAGATGCAGTATGCTGAGATAGCGAAGGGAGGAATAGTAAGGGACTCGTCAAAGATTTTGACAGTAGCAGTAAGCCATGTTGAGTATGAGACAGACAAGAGGCATTATGCACATATAGATTGTCCAGGTCATGCAGATTATATAAAGAACATGATCACAGGTGCAGCACAGATGGATGGAGCGATATTAGTAGTTAGTGCAGCAGATGGACCGATGCCCCAGACAAGGGAGCATGTTTTGTTAGCAAGGCAGGTTAATGTTCCAAATCTTGTAGTATTTTTGAATAAGGCGGATTTAGTAGATGATAAAGAGTTGTTGGATTTAGTTGAAGTAGAGGTAAGAGATTTACTAAAGAAATATGAGTTTGATGGAGACAATATACCAGTTATAAGAGGTAGCGCATTAAAGGCGTTAGAAGGGGATCAAGGTGAGTATGGAGAGCCAGCGATATATAAATTGCTAGAAGCATTGGATATCCATATACCGGAGCCGAAGAGAGATATAGACAAACCATTTTTGATGGCAGTGGAAGATGTATTTTCGATAACAGGAAGAGGAACAGTTGCGACAGGAAGGGTAGAGAGAGGGAAGATAAAGGTAGGAGATGCGGTAGAGATAATAGGATTTGGTAAGGTATTGCAGAGTGTAGCTACAGGTCTTGAGATGTTTAGGAAGATTCTTGATGAGGCGATAGCAGGTGACAACATAGGTATTTTGTTAAGAGGTATAGAGAAGGATCAAGTAGAGAGAGGGATGGTAATAGCGGCACCAAAGACAGTAACACCGCATAAGAAATTTAAGGGAGAGGTATATGTGTTGAAAGAGGAAGAGGGAGGAAGGAAGACACCATTTTTCAAGGGGTATAAGCCACAATTTTATTTTAGGACGACAGATGTGACAGGAACGATAGATTTAAAGCCAGGTGTAGAGATGGTGACGCCTGGAGATCATACAGAGATAACAGTTGAGTTGATAACTCCTATAGCGATGGAGAAGGGATTAAGGTTTGCAATCAGAGAGGGAGGAAGAACTATAGGAGCTGGTATCGTTACGGAAATTATTGAGTAATAATTAAGAGGTTTTATGGCTGAAAGGGTTGTTTATTCGCTTGTTTGTAGTGTATGCAAAAATAAGAATTATTACTATTCTCGAAGTGATAAAAAAAGAGAATATAAGGTAGAAGTAAAAAAGTACTGTAAAAAATGTGACAAGCATACCCTTCACAAAGAGGGTAAGGCTTGATTTAAAACGGGAGCGTCGGTTAACTGGTAAACCAGCGGTCTCCAAAACCGCGACTGAGGGTTCGAGTCCTTCCGCTCCCGTGGTTTTCAAAATGTTCCCTAACTTCATTTCTTATTTCTTACCTCTTACTTTTTAATTCTCACTTTTTATGCGGGCGTAGTTCAATGGTAGAACGAGACCTTGCCAAGGTCAAGACGTGGGTTCGATTCCCATCGCCCGCTTTTTTTTATTTCCATTCTTAAAGATTATCTTTTAAATAAAAATTCTAATGTTAAAATTAATATCAAAATGTTTTTTTGAAAAATCTTAAATTATAAATATTTGATTTTAGAATATTGGATTTTCAGTAAAATTTTTTTAAAGATAATTTTGTATTTCTTAATTATTTTTTCGAGAATGTTTTTATACTGAACAGGATAATCTGCTGAACCGGGGTCGACGGGATTTGAACCCGCGGTCTCCGCCTTGACAGGGCGGCGTGTTAAACCAGGCTACACCACGACCCCTTTCGAAACTATAAATATAATATACAAAAAAAATAAAATTTTTCAAAAAAAGTTTAAATATGATAAAATTATTATTATAAAAGTTTTTTTATAAGAGGTGTTTATGAAAGAAAATATTCATCCAAAGTATGAAATATGTGAAGTTGTATGTGCCTGCGGAAACAGATTTATCACCAGATCAACAAAGCCTTCAATAAAGGTGGAAATCTGTTCTAATTGCCATCCTTTCTATACTGGAAAACATAAAATAATTGATACCGAAGGAAGAGTTGATAAGTTTAATAAGAAATATGCACAAGTACAACAAACATCTACGCAATCTCAAACTAAGAAAAAAGCAGAAATAAAAGCAAAGGTTGTTCCTGCTCATAGAAAATCAACTCCAACAGGAGTTGTTAAAAAAATCCCAAAAAAGATAGAAAAAGAACCTAAGAAAAAATAGTATTCTTTATAAATCTTTTTACCCTCTCCTAAAATTTAGGGGAGGGTTATTTATTTTGTATCTATGAATATAATTGAAAAGTGTGAAAAAATAAAAAAAGATTTAATTGAAATTGAAAATAAACTTTCAAACACTAAGGATCCTTTGGATTATCAAAAACTTTCAAAAGAATATTCAAGGTTAAAAGAGATAATATCAAAATATGAAGAGTATCTAAATATCAAAGAAAGTATAAAATATTTAAAAGAACTTGTTTCATCTAATGATAAAGAAATTTCATCTATGGCATCAGAAGAACTCCAAGAAAAATTAAAAAAAGAAAAAGAACTTTTTAATTTTCTTAGATTAAGTTTTATTCCTCAAGATGAAAATGATAAAAAAAATATATATCTTGAGATAAGGGCGGGTGTAGGTGGGGAAGAAGCATCACTTTTTGCATCTGAACTTATGAGGGCATATACAAAATTTGCTCAATCGCTTGGAATGAGTGTAGAGGTTGAAGATATATCATCAAGTGATTTAAAAGGAATCAAAACAGCTATTCTATATATAAAGGGTAATAAACCATACTACTGGTTTAAATATGAAGCAGGTGTTCATAGAGTTCAAAGAGTTCCTGAAACTGAAGCAAGCGGAAGAATTCATACTTCAACGGTAACAGTTGCCGTTCTTGTTGAAGCAAGTGAAAAAGAGGTGAGTATAAATCCATCAGATTTAAAAATTGATACTTATAGAGCTGGGGGACATGGTGGACAGAATGTAAATAAAGTTGAAACTGCTGTTAGGATAACTCATATACCTAGTGGAATTGTTGTTCAGTGTCAGCAGGAAAGATCTCAGTTTCAAAATAAAGAGAGGGCTTTAAAATTACTTTATGCAAAATTAAAAGAAATTAATGAGTTATCAATTGAGTCACAAACATCATCTGAGAGAAGAAAACAAGTTGGAAGCGGAGATAGATCTGAAAAGATTAGAACATATAATTTTCCACAAAATAGAGTCACAGATCACAGAGTAAATCTTTCATGGTTTAATATAGATGAGATAATGGAAGGAAATTTACGAGAAATGATTGAAGATATAAGATTAAAAATGCTTGAAAAAATTGAAAATGAAAACAATTAAAGAAATTCTTTTTGATTCCCAAAATTATCTTTTAAATTATAAAATTGAGGAAGCCAAAAGTATATCTGAATTTATTGTTTCAGCAATATGCGGAATTAAAAGAAATGAATTAATCTTAAACTATGAAAAAACTCTAAATATAAATCAAATAAAAAAAATTGAAAAATATATAAAAGATGTTTCTAAAGGAAAACCTTTAAGCTGGGTTTTAAAATCACATAATTTTAATGGTATTGATATATACATAGATAATGGTATCTTTGTGCCAAGGCCTGAAACAGAAGAACTTGCTAATATGGTTTTTGAAAAAAGCAGAGAGATTGAAAATCCAATTATTCTTGATTTTTGTGCTGGAAGTGGTGCTATAGGGCTTTATATAGCATCAAAAAATAAAAATGCAACGGTTTATGCTATTGATAAATCAAAAAAGGCTTATAATATTATGATTAAAAATAAAAGTTTATTTAAACTTGATAATTTTTTTCCTTTTAGATCATCAAAAATTAATATATTTGATTTTAAATTTGATATAGTTGTATCAAATCCACCTTATGTCCCAGAATTTATGTATGATACTCTTCCTTTAAATGTAAAAGTTGAACCAAAATCTGCAATTGTGGCTGGATGTGATGGGCTTAGCATGGTGAGATATATTCTTAGTAAAATTGATATAATTAAAAATGGTGGATTTCTTTTTCTTGAAATTGGTGAGTATTACACTAATAAAGTTGAGAAACTTTTTTCTAAGTTTTTTAAAAGATTTGAGATTTTAAAAGATGTAAATGGAAAAGATAGATTTGTTTTTGCTATTAAGGAATAATTATGGATTGTTTTATAATTGAAGGACCTTCAAAAATAGATGGTGAGGTTAAGATAAGCGGTTCAAAGAATTCAAGCCTTGCAATACTTTTTGCAACGCTTTTAACAGATGAAAAGTGTGTTTTAAATAATGTTCCTCAATTAATGGACATAAAAACAACATATGAGATTTTGAGTTTTACTGGAAAAAGTTGTTTTTTTGGTTTTAAAAGATTTGAAGTTGAGGAAAAATCAGATATAAAAGCAGAAGCTCCATACGATCTTGTTAGAAAGATGAGAGCATCTGTTTTGGTTGCTGGACCAATGCTTGCAAGGTTTAAGTATGCAAAATTTTCAATGCCGGGAGGATGTGCTATAGGTGTAAGACCTATAGATATACATCTTGAAGGTTTTAAAAAACTTGGTGCAGATATTCAAATGCAAGAAGGTTATGTTATACTTAAGGCAAAAAAAATGAAACCAGCAGTGATAAATTTAAAATTTCCAAGTGTTGGAGCAACTGAGAATCTTATGATGGCAGCATCTCTAATAGAAGGAGAAACAGTAATAAAAAATGCAGCAAAAGAACCAGAGATAGAAGATCTTAGTGAAGTTTTAAATAAAATGGGAGCAAGAGTAATTGGAGCGGGAAGTGATACAATTACAATTTGCGGTGTTAAAAAACTTAAAGGTTTTACTCATACAGTTATTCCTGATAGAATAGAAGCTCAAACATTTATGATATTAGGAGCGATGTGTGGAAGGGTAAGGGTAAAAAATGTTTGTATAAAACATTGTAAAAATTTGATAGATAAATTAAAAAAATCAGGTGCAAAAGTTTTAATAAAAGATGATTTCGTAGAGGTTATAAAACCTTCAAAAATAAAAGCTGTAAATGTTGTTACAAATCCGTATCCAGGATTTCCTACTGATATTCAGGCTCAGTGGATGGCTTATATGTGTCTTTGTGATTCAAAAGCAAAAATTACAGAAAACATATTTGAAAATAGATTTATGCATGTCGCTGAATTGAATAGAATGGGAGCAAATATTTCTGTTTCTGGTAATACAGCAGTTGTTAAAGGTGTTAAAAATCTTATAGGCGCAACCGTTATGGCAAGTGATCTTAGAGCAGGGGCAGGACTTATACTTGCTGCAATAAGCGCTTTTGGTAGATCAAAAATAAGAAGGGTATATCATATAGATAGAGGTTATGAAAAAATAGAGGAAAAACTTTCAAAACTTGGAGCAAAGATAAAAAGGGTGGAAGAATGAACAGTATATTTGAAAGGTATAAAAAAATTGAAGAATTACTTTATACAAAACACTCGCAGATTAAAAAAAATGGTCTTGAAAATTTTAAAAAAGTTCTTGATGATTTTTCATCTCCACATAAAAAAATTGGCAAAGTAATTCATATTACTGGTACAAATGGAAAAGGATCTGTTTCATATATAACTATGTCGCTTTTAAAGGGACTTGGATATAATGTTGCTTTATATACATCACCACATGTAAATTCACTTACTGAAAGAATTCAGATAAATAGCTCTTATATTTCAGAAAAAGATTTTGTTGAGATTTTTGAAAGTATATCTGATAAAATTAATGGAATGAGTTTTTTTGAAATAATGACTTTAATAGCATTTCTTTATTTTCAAAATCGTGTTGATTACTCCGTTATAGAAGTTGGTATAGGTGGGATGTATGATACTACAAATGTTTTTGATGATACATTTCTTTGTTTTATAACATCAATTTCATATGATCATACAGATTTGCTTGGACCAACATTAAAAGATATTACAATTCAAAAATCAGGAATAATAAAAAAAGAAAGTTTGTGTGTTTTCCCTTATACAATTGATAAATCTTTAAAGGATATAATTGTTAAAAGATGTATTGACGTTGATGCGAAATTTTTAGAGGTTTATGAGTATTTTAATATTGAGAAATTTGATTTAAATGAAATTAAGTGTTATATGAGAAGTTATGATGGGAAATATTTTTTCCAAACAAATCTTTTTGGAATAAAGCAAAAGATTAATTTTTCTATGGTTATAAAAGCATTTGAAAAATTGGGTTTTGATATAAAAAATGAGACACTTCAAAAAGCATTTAATAATATTCCAATTAATTGTCGTTTTGAGATAGTAAGAAAGAATATTGGTTCTTTATCAAAGACTTTTATTATTGATGGTGCTCATAATCCAGAGGCTTTTCTTGTTTTTATTGAAAATATTAAATTTTTCAAAATAGACAATCCTGTTCTTGTTTTTTCAATGCTTTCTACAAAAAAATATGACGAGGTTGCAGAAATTATTGCAAAATCGGGAGTTTTTAAAAAAATAATTATAACTGAGATTAAGAATCCAAAAAAAGAAAATGTTTATAAAATTGCTGATCTTATTGCATCAAAGTCAAAAAATATTGATGTAAGTGTAGTTGAGGATATTGAACTTGCTTTAAGGTATGCATCTAATTTTTCTAATAATATATGTGTGTGCGGTTCATTTTATCTCGCATCAGATTCTCTAAAAATTATAAGAAATCTTTAATGGAGAGATTATGTATGGAATTGGACTTGATATAGGTGGTACAAATATAAAAGTTGCAGTAATTGATAATGATTTTAAATTAAAAGAAAAATTTACTATTCCAACACCAACCAAAAACTATACTGTTTTTATAAAAAAAATTGCTGAGATAATAAAAGAACTTAGAAATAAATATAAAAATATAAAAGGTGTTCATATTGCAGTTGCTGGTGATGTTGATTATAAAAATGGGATACTTAGATATGCTCCTAATTTATCTGGATGGAAGAATAAGGAGATAAAAAAGGATCTTGAGTTTGAAACTGAAATTAGTGTTACAATTGATAATGATGCTAATATGGCTGGATATGGAGCATATGTTTTTGAATTAAAAAAGAAATACAAGAATATTATTACATTTACTCTTGGAACTGGAGTTGGTGGTGGAATTGTTATAGATGGGGAAATTGTGAGAGGTTTTTCATCAACTGCTGGTGAAATTGGACATATGGTTGTAATTGAAAATGGGGAAAAATGTAATTGTGGAAATAGAGGATGTCTTGAAGCATATTGTGGAAGTTATGGAATTGTTAGAGAATTTATCAAGATGGTTGGCAATTATAAGAATTACATAAGTAGATATAAAGATATAAATATTGATAAGATTGATCCATATCTTATTTATCTTCTTGCAAAAAAAGGTGATAAAATTTCAATTAATCTTTGGAAAAATTATGGTTATAGACTTGGAACTGGGATTGGTAATATTCTTATGATACTTAATCCTGAAGTTATTGTTTTAAGCGGTGGGGTTTCAAAAGCAAAAGAGTTTTTTATGCCATATCTTAAAAAGAGATTAAATGAGTATGGAATAAAAACACCTATAAAGAAATCAAAGATATATATAGCTAAGGAGAAGGATCTTGGTGTTATTGGAAGTGCTTGTTATGTGTTAGAAAAATGATAATACTGCTTTATCTTTTTTTATCTTTTTTGTATTCTTTTGAAAATGATAACCTTTCAAATATAGATTCTGTTGAGTTTAAATCAGATTATGCTTATTATGATCATATAAATGGAACTATTGAGCTTTCAAGCGATGTAGTAATAAATATGCGTGATATGAATGAGAATGTTTTAAGCGTGATAAAAGGTGAAAATGCTTTTATTGATGTAAGTTCGTATACTTTAATTATGAAATCAAGTTTTACGCTTGAAACATCCTCACTTACACTTAATTCTATAAGTGGGTATTACGATTTTAAAAAAGATTCTGCTATTTTTAATAATGCTGTTGTTTATTATGAAAATTTTGTGGTAAAAGGAAAAGTCATCGAAAAAAATAATGATAAATATATTTACAAGAGATCAAATATGACAACTTGTAATCTTGATCCACCTCATTATCATATATCATCATATAGAACAGTTTTTGTTCCAGGAAAATATTTTCTTTCATATAATAATATTTTCTATTTAGGAAAAATGCCAATATTTTATCTTCCTTTGATGTATAAACCACTTGGTGAAAGGACTCCAGTTATGAGCCAGTTTTATCCAGGCTATGATGATAGAAACGGATTTTATATAAAATCAAATTATACCTATAAGTTTTCTCAATATATTAAAACAAAGCTTTTTATTGATTATTACTCAAAAAAAGGTTTTGGATTTGGTGGAGAAGTTTATGATTATAATCCGAGTTATATAAAACTTGATCTTTCATATTATAGAATAGATGAAAAGGATTCAAAAGTATTTTGGGGAGCAAATGGTGGGATATGGTATAGGGTTTATCAAAAAGATAACAAAGAAGTATATTTTCAAAGTTTTGCAAGAGACCTTTCAGATCCAGATTTTAATAATAAATACTTTAGATCAAATCCTTTTAGCATTTCAGATGATAAACAGTGGAATTTTTCAACAACTTATAAGATGCCATACTCATATCTTGGAATCAATTTAAAGAAATATTATATTAGAAATGATGATACCTTTAAAGAAAATTTAAGTTATATGCCAAAAATTGAGTATCAGTTCTTAACAAAACAAATTGCAAAAACTCCATTTAATCATAGTTTTTATGTATCTTTTGAAAACTCAAACTATAATGATACGTATTATACAAAAAAGATAAATTATTCTCATACTCTATCAAATTCAATAAACATTTTTAAGGATTTGAGTTTATATAACTCTCTTGGATATTTAGCATATATAGAGTTTTCAACTATCTCTCAAATGAGTGACACTTTTGTATCAAGATATACATACACATCTTCTCTTAGATTATCTACACTTTCAAATTCATATCAGATTTCATACTCAGGAATTTTTAGAACAAAAAATAGACAATTTGTTCTTGATAACAAAAGTTCTGACAAAGGTATAGAAAAAAGTGCTCTTGATTTTGATATAACGCTTTTTTCAATGATTGAAAGATATTCAAGAATTTCTTGGTCATATGATCTTAAGAGTTATACTTACAACAAAGATTTTATTCATAGAATAAGCCCTATTTCTTTTGAAAGTTACTCATCAAAAAGTAATTATAGTATTTACTTTAAAGATGTTTACGACTTAAATAGAGGTAATCAAGCTGTAATACTTCATATGAGTTCATCATATGAAAAAAATTATCTTGATGTTGGTGTTGCAAATTATTCTCAAAATAGAAATAGAATAGTTGTTTCAAATCGTCTTGGTTATTATCCAGTAAAAAGATATGGATGGTATGGAGAGTTTATTCTTAGATATTATTTTGATATAGATTCAAAGGATATGGGTTTTAAGATTTTTGAAAAAGGTTTTATACTTAATAAAGAATTCCATGATTTTAGAACAAGATTTGTGTTTAAAAATAGAAAGAATGTAAATGAATTTTTCTTCTATATAACAATGAAGATGAATGATAGATATAAAAATGATAACATAGATAGAGAGGTGAATGAATACTTTAAGCCATGGCGAAGATTTGATGAGGAGAGGGATTATTGAGTAAGGTTTTTATGAATGTAGATGAGATAATTAAAAAAGCACTTTATGAAGATATTAACAATGCTGATATTACAACTAATCTTTTTATAGAAAAATCAATGAAATTTAGGGGATCTTTTATTGCAAAAGAGAATGGTGTTTTGTGTGGGGTTGATTTTGCAAAAAAAGTTTTTAAATTTTTAAATAGGTATTCTAAATTTGAGGTTTTTAAAAAGGATAAAGATTTTATTAGAAAGGGCGATATAATAATGGATGTTTATTCAAATAGAACAATTTTTTCAGGGGAAAGAACTGCTCTAAATATTCTTCAAAGATTAAGTGGAATTGCTACAAAAACAAAAATATTTGTAGATATGGCTATACCTTATGGTGTTAAAATCTATGCTACAAGAAAAACTACTCCCAATTTTAGAATTATGGAAAAATATGCAGTTATGTGTGGTGGGGGGTATCCCCATAGATATGGGCTTTATGATGCTTTTATGATTAAGGATAATCATATAAGAGTTTGTGGTTTTGAAAATATAAAAAGAAAAATAAAATTAGCAAGAGATATCTATCCAAACTATGAAATTGAAATTGAAGCACAATCATTTGATGATGTTTTGAAAATGATTGAGATGGATTTTGATGTAATTATGCTTGATAATATGAGTGTTTATGATATGAAAAAAGCAATAGAATTAATACGAAAAAAAAGAAAAGATCTTAAAATTGAAATATCTGGTGGTGTTAATGAAAAAAATATAACTGAGTTTTTAAAACTAAAACCTGATAGGATTTCAATTGGAAGCCTTACTCATTCATATAAATCTCTTGATATTTCATTTGAAATAGAAAAGGTTTAAAATGAATAATGTTGATTTTATAATAAATCTTAAAGAGATAGATTCAACTCAAATTCTTGCAAAACAAATTGTAAAAACGGGAAAAATTTTAGATTATGGAAAAACTCTTATAATTGCAAAAAAACAATATGATGGAAAAGGGCAGAATAACAATAGATGGTCATCAAATTATGGTGGGCTTTATTTTTCTTATATTTTTGACACAGATGAAAAAAACTTAAAAAAAATTGGCAATCTTTCTATAAAATTTGCTGATCTTGTTAGAAAAATACTTTTAGAGTATGGAATTAATTGTATTATCAAGTATCCAAATGATGTTTATGCAAAAACTAAATCTGGTTATAGAAAAATAAGTGGGATTTTGATAGAAACAATCCCTTTTAATAATAAAAGATATGTTATAGTCGGTGTTGGTGTCAATTTTACAAATCATATAGATGATGAATTTAGGGATATCGCAGTAACTATTTATGATATTACAAAAAAAAGATACTCTAAAAAAAAATTTTTAAACAAATTTTTTAAATATATTGATGATATCTTAAAAGAATTTTGTTAAGATTTTTAAAATCCAAAATCAAAATAAGTTGTTAATATAAGAACTATAAAAAGCAATATCCAGGATGGTATAACTGCTTTATATACATCTGATATTTTCTTATTAAATCGAAGCGATGAAAGAAATAAGTTTATTCCAAAAGGTGGTGTCATATAGCCAAGTTCAAGATTTATTAAAAATATTATTGCAAGATGTATTGGGTCTATCCTGTAATTTAATGCTAGTGGCACCATTATTGGAACAACTATTATTATTGCAGAAAAGATTTCAATCATATTTATTAAAAGTAAAAGTATATTTAAGATAAAGAGAAATAGATATTTGCTTTTTACGTAAAGGGAAAGGTATTCAAAAAGTTTTTCAGGGATTTGTAAATCTATTATATAATTAGTAAATGCCAGTGCACTTGCTAGAACTATAAATATAGATCCAACAAGAAGCATTGTTTTAATTATTATCTCACCTATTTGATTTATTTTTATCTCACGATTTATGAAAACTTCAACTATTAGAGCGTAAAGGCAAGTTATGCTACTTGCTTCAGATGCTGTAATTGTTCCAGAGTATATTCCACCTATTACAATTAATGGAAGAGGTATCTCCCATTTTGCTTCAATTATTGCTTTTTTTAATTTTTCATAATTAAATTTTTCAGGCTTTATTTTATTTTTCTTTGAAACAATTAATGAATATATATAGAAAAAAAGTATGATTATAATGCCGTATAAAAATGATTTTTTAAATAAAATATTAAGGTCAATTTTTGCAACTATTGAGTAGAGAATTATTGGAAGTGATGGTGGAAATAGAAGCCCTAGACTTCCTGTTGTTGATATTATTCCAAGCGAAAATTTTTCAGGATATCCATATTTTAAAAGAACCGGCATAAGTATTCCACCAAGAGCAATTATTGTAATTCCAGAAGCTCCACTAAATGCTGTAAAAATAGATGCAGAAATTATTGCACCTAAAACTACCCCGCCATCTAAAAATCCAAAAAGCGCTGAAAATAAATTTAATAACCTATTTGGAGCATTTGATGAAGCAAGAATAAAACCTGCAAAGGAAAACAAAGGGATCGCTATTAGCGATGGCATGGATGATAATCTTAAAAATTCTATTACCATTGATGTTATATTGATATCAGCAGTATGATAAAGATAAAATGTTAAAAGTATTATTACTGAAAAAACAGGTACAGATATTAAAAGTAGTATTGCTGATACAAGAAAACTAATTATCATTGTGTATCCTTTTTAAAAAAACAAGTAATTGTATGAAAAAGCATATTTAAAAATATAATTGGTAAAAGAATATTTATTGTTTGAATCTCAAGTTGCCGATTTTTAAAATCAAACTCTACTCTTACAAAATTAATTGCTGCTATAAATACTACTAAGACAGCCAATGAATTTATTATTTTTGCAATTATGTCAAAGTATTTTTTAATTTCTTTATTTATTCCTAATTTTTCAAGGATTTCTATTTTAAAATGTGATGAGTAATAACTTACAATTGATGATGAAAATAAAGCACTTATCATAACAAGGTGTCTTAAAAATGTATCAGCCCAGATAATTCCTGAGTGAAAAAAAATTCTTAAAAATATCTGAGTTGATGATAAAAAAAGCATTAATATTACTGAAAATATTACGATTTTTTTCTCGATTAGTAATATTATATTGTCAATTTTTATTATTTTTTGTTTTAGCATTTCTAAATTCAGAAAGAGCTTTTTCTATTTTTTCAAGAATTTCTTTTCCATATACTGAAATGAGTTCTTCTCTTGCTTTTTTAGAAAGTTCTTCAAATTCTTTTATTTTTTGAGGTTTTATAACTTTTAAATTTGATTTTAATATATCTATCCCCTTTTTATTATCCTCTCTTGCTATTTTATTTAGATTTGAAAAATGTTTTTTGCTTAGATCAATAATGATTTTTTGATTATTTGGAGAAAGTTGATCAAATACTTTTTTTGAAAGTAGAACTGCTCCTGTTGCATATGTTATTGGCATATCAAGGATGTATTTCATTTTTGAATGCCAACCAAGAGGGATTATTGTTGCTGGTGTTGCATAAACAGAATCAATCATTCCAGTTTGAATAGATGTCATAACATCTGCAATAGATAGGGGTATTGGTTTTGTTCCATATTTTTCAAATGTCTTTAATGCAACTGGATCCCCTTCCCATACCCATAGTTTAAGTTTTGAAAAATCACTTGGGCTTGTTATAGGATTTTTTGAAAGAACATAAACATCACCTATTTCACTCCAACCAAGAAGAAAGAAACCATTTTTTTCAAATATACTTCTAAACTCATTATCAAATTTTGAATAGATATAATCTATTTCATCTGTATTTTTAAATAAAAATGGAGCATCAAGAACTCTTATTTCTTTTGCAATCTCTCCAAGCCCAACTCCAGTAAAACCACTTGCATGAATTTGTCCTGTTTTAATCTTTCTTATAATGTCTTTTTCATCCCCTTGAACGCCACCGGTATATATTTTAAATTTAATTTCTCCATTTGATTTAGTTTCAACATCTTTTGCAAACTCTCTTAAAACTTTGACCCAACTTGTTCCCTCAGGAGCAAGAGTCGCAAATTTTATTATTGTTTGAGAAAATAGAGATGAAAAAAAAATCATTATAGATAAACCAAGCAAGAAAATCTTCCTAAAGTGAGAGGTAAGAAGTGAGAAGTTAGAAGTTAGAGGTGAAAGGTAAGAGGTGAGATAGTTAAAATATTTCATTTTTTTCCTCCTTTAGTTTTTTTGCTTTAATTTTTGCAATCTCATTAAAGAATCCAAGTTCGTCAGTTGGATTGCTATACTCAATTATATAATTTATTAGCTTATCAAATAATTCTTCATCAAGAACAGTTATTGCATATGATTTTGCATAGAAAAGATGATTCATAAGAAGTTTTTTACCGTCTTTTGAGTTTATTACACTTTCAAATATCTCTTTTGACTTTTCTGGATTCCCACCTGCAAGTTTTGGCTTTAGAGAATATATTGATGCAAGAATTGTTGAAACTGATCCATAAAAATAACTTGGATTTATTGAGTTTAATTTTTGTGCTGTTTCTTCTATCTCATTTAGATATACAAGAGCATTTATATCATCTCTATTTGAATCAACGTATGCACTTTTACAAAAAAGATTCCAAAAAAGTATATCAAAATCAATTTGTTGAATTGTTTTTTTATCTTTTAATCCTTGTTTTTGTATATAATCATCAGAGTATTTGATTCCTTTAAGATAAAAATCATTTCTCTCAAATTTTTTTTCATCATAAAATGCAAAGGCATATCCACAAAATCCCATTGTAAGATTCTTTAGAAGTATTGGATTTTGCTCCTTTTTATATAATATCTCCATCAATTTAAGGTTTGCAGGAAGAGAATTTTTGATATAATCAAGGTTTTTTTCAGAGTATATATCAGAGATTCCTTCATCTATCATTAAAGATGTTTTTTTGATAGCAATTTTTTCAACGCTACAAGAATATATAAATGGGATAATAGCAATTACAATTAATTTTTTAAGCATTTCTCTTTTTAATTTCATTTTTTATATAATCAAAATCTTTTTTATGTTTTTCAAGAAATTTTTTCCAACTACATTTTATTCTCCAACTCCAATTATGATTTCCAGTTGTCCCTGGAAGATTTATTCTATCTTTGCTTGCAATTATATCTTGAATTGTCATTATAACAAACTTTGATGATGAGGAAAGTATTTTTGAACTTACAATATCTTTTATCTTCTCGTATTCTTTTGGTATTTCTGTGGAGTTTTTTGTAAGCATATTCATAAATTGAATCTTTTCATTTTTATCAATTGTTTCCCACCAACTTTTCATTGGCTCTGTATCATGCGTTGATGTGGTTGCAAGTGATATTGGATAATAATTTGATGGATCGATATATTTTTCTCCATCTTTTTCCCATCTCATTACTTTATATCCGCAAACATCAAGTTCTTTTAAAACCTTTCTTACATAATCAGGAATAACTCCTAAATCTTCTGCAACAACAAGCATATTAGTTGATGAGATTATTGTCTTTAAAAAGTTTCTTCCCCGTTCTTCTTGTTTTACTGGATCAAGAATATCAAAATCTGGTTTTATATTTTTATCCTTAGGTATTACCCATGTTCTAAAAAAACCTACCATATGATCAATTCTTACAATATCATAAACTTCTTCAAATTTTTTTATTTTGAGTCTCCACCATTCAAAGTTATTTGATATTTGATTCTCCCAATTTGGAGCAGGAAGTCCCCATTTTTGTCCTTCGGCGGAAAATGCATCAGGAGGTGCTCCTGATTCAAGATCAAGCCTAAAATCAAATTGTCTTGACCATACATCAGCACTTTCCTGATTTACCATAAAAGGAAGATCACCTAAAAGATGAATTCCATTTTCATTTAATTTAGATTTTATTTTTTTAAATTGTTTATCAAGTTCCCATTGAATATATTTAAAAAAATCTAAATTAAATTCTTCTTCTTTTTCAAATTGCAATAACCTTTCTGGATTTCTTTGTTTAATTTTTTCATCCCAATCAAGCCAAGTTTTCCAATTGTAAATATCTTTTAATCTTCTAAATATAGAGTAATCATAAAGCCACCATTTGTTTTTTTCTGTATATTCTTTAAAATCTTTGTACTCATTTGAGTTTTTAAAGTTTTTCGTAAAATAGGTATATTGTTCCCATAGTAGTTCATATTTTATTTTTCTAATATCAGAATAGGGGATAAAATCTTTATTTTTTATTTTTTTTATTGTTGATTTAAATTCTCTTGATTTTATTTTTTTAGAAATTTGTGGTGAGAGGTTTTCTATATCTTTTATGGAGATATATATGGGATCAACTGCAAAAGCAGTTAAAGATGTGTATGGACAATTTGTTTCAGGTGGCATCTCATTTATTGGAAGTATTTGAATTGTATCAAAACCTATTTCTTTTGCAAAATCTATCCACTCATAAAGTGATGATGTATCTCCACATCCAAAATCATATTCTGAAGAAAGTGAAAAGAGAGGAAGAAGAATTCCTGTATGTTTTCTTTTTAAAAGCTTATGCATATACTTATCTTACTGCTATACACTCTATCTCAATCATTACACCTTTTGGAAGGTTTCTAACTTCAACAGTTGCTCTTGCTGGCGGTTCGGATGAAAAAAACTTTGAGTATACTTCATTCATTTCGCTAAATTTAGCAAGATCTGTCATAAAAACTGTTGTTTTTACCACATTTTTAAGAGTAAGACCTTCACTTAAAAGGATCGCTTCAATATTTTTTATAACCATTTCGGTTTGCTCTTTTATTGTTTGAGGTATACTGCCGTCTAGAGGATTTACTGGTAGTTGCCCTGATATAAAAATAAATCCATTTGCCTCAACAGCTTGTGAGTATGGACCAATTGCTTTTGGTGCTTTATCTGTTGAGATTATTTTTTTCATAATTCTCCTCTTACATCCTTTATAAAATTTTCAATGCTTCTATCATATGTCTTTTCACCTTTTTTAGAGAAAAAACAACCAGGGATTTCTCCATTTTCTCTATGATATTTTACACACTCACAACAAATCCCTTTTCTTGGACAAGGTTCGTAAGTACAACTACAATATGAAAGGTTTCTATCAGATTTGCACTCCATATTTTACTCCTTATATAAAAATTATACCAAAAAATAAAAACAAACTTTTTAAATTTTAATCTGTTGAAAAATTATGTGGAAAAAGTTTAATTATCAATAGAAGTTATGAATTATGAATATCGAAGATGTTTGATTTATGTCATATTTTATTTGAATTATAATATGCTATCTGATTTAAATCGTTAGAAAAATAACATATAAATGAATTATGATGATTTTTTTATCAAAATAAGATATATTTTTGTAATAGCTTAGACCTTTCCAATGAAATTATTTAGTTTTTTAAAACATCAAAGTTTTTTTGAATTTAATTAATTTTTAAACTTAAAATTTATAAAAATGGTATAATTTTACTTAAAAGCCAGTTGGCTTAGGCTCTCTTATTTTTATTTTTTTATTAGAGTTCTATCAATGTTAAAATCTTTATTAATTTTTAAACATAACAAATAAGAAGCAAAAGGAGGTATTATGAAGTTTGTTGAGTGTGTCCCAAATTTTTCTGAAGGAAGAGATAAGTCAAAAATTGATGAGATTGTAAATGCCGCAAAAACTGTGCCAGGTGTTATAATACTTGATGTTGAGAGTGATGTAGATCACAATAGAACAGTTCTTACCTTCATAGCACCTCATGATGCAAGTGTTGAAGCAATGTTTAGAGTTGCAAAAAGATCAATGGAGCTAATAGATTTAAACTATCATAAAGGAGAGCATCCAAGAATGGGAGCACTTGATGTCGCTCCTTTTATACCTATAATGGATACCACAGTAGAAGAGTGTATAGAACTTGCGAAAAAACTTGGTAGGAGAATTGGTGAAGAACTTGGTATACCGGTCTATCTTTATGATCAAGCAGCACAACGAGAAGATAGAAAAGATCTTGCAAAGGTCAGAAAGGGGCAGTTTGAAGGATTAAAAGAGGAGATTGGTAAAAATCCTGATAGGATTCCTGATTTTGGTCCAAACAAAATACATCCAACAGCAGGTGCTGTTGCGGTTGGTGCAAGAAATCAAATAGTAAATTTTAATGTTAATCTTGATACAACGGATATTGAATTTGTAAAAACTCTTGCTAAGAAAATTAGAACAAGCGGAGGTGGACTTCCAGCATTAAGAGCAAAAGAAATTTTTCTTGAATCAAAAAATCAGGTTCAGATTTCAACAGTTCTCACAGATTATAAAGTTACATCTATTAAAAGAGTTGTTGATGAGATAAAAAAAGAGATAGAGCCTAAGGGTATAAAAATAACAGATACAGAACTTATTGGTCTAACAGCCCAAAAACCACTTATAGATTATGCTATTGAAGAACTTAAAGTTACAAATTTTAATTATGAAAATCAGGTTCTTGAAAACAAGATTATGAGGCTTCTTTCAGATTGGCAGGTTGCCACTCAAATTGTAATAGATAATCTTTCAAATGATAAACCAACACCAGGTGGTGGAAGTGCAGCTGCAATAAGTGCTTCTATGGGGGCTGCCTTGCTTGAGATGGCTATAGGAATTACAATTAAATCTAAAAAAATAGATTCGGATTTAAAAGAAAAACTTCTTTCTTTTAAAAATCAAATTTCAGAGAAAAGATTTAATCTTCAAAATCAGATTTCAGAGGATTCAAAAGCTTTTGATCTTGTTATGGCTGCTTTAAAAATACCAAAAGAAGATCCTTCAAGAAAAGGGAAATTACAGGATTCTCTTGTCAAAGCTGCACTTGTTCCACTTGAGACAGCAAAATTATCTTATCAAACAAGAGAAATTGCTTTGAAGATGGAAGGAATAAAAAAAGATGTTATTTCTGATTATAAAAGTGGAATATATCTTCTTGAGTGTGCAGTAAAATGTGCCCTTGAGAATGTTTATATAAACTGTGATATGATTGATGATGAAAATAAAAAGAATGAAATTTTAAATGAAGCAAAAAAATATGAAATAAAGTAGGAGGAAATAATGCCTTCATTTGATAGTATAACAAGAAATCTAATGATAGATTCACTTAGAAATTATGCTAAGCGAAAACTTGATTATGATTTTATTAGAGAAAAAGATGCGGCAAATGAATGTCCCCTAGATATTTTAAGAGAAATGTATGACCCTAAAGTTTTAGGAGTTCATCTTGTTGCAATTCCAAAAGAGTATGGCGGGCTTGGTGGAGGAACTTTTGACCTTTATAGAATATGCGAGGAACTTGCAAGGATTGATCTTGGTATTGCAACAAGTGTTTTTGCTACATATTTAGGTATAGACCCTATAAATGTTGGTGGGACTTTGGAACAGAAAAAGAGATTTTTATCAAGAATTGCAAATGAGAGATTAATGGTTGCATATGGAGCAACTGAACCTGATGCTGGAAGTGATCTTGTAAATCTTAAAACAAAAGCAGAGAGGGTTGTTGAAAATGGAAAAATTGTTGGCTATAGGATAACAGGTTTAAAGCAATGGATATCAAATGGTGGAATTGCGGATCTTTATACGATTCTTGCTCTTGCGCCACAAGGACCAAGTTGGTTTGTGGTTGAAAGAAATATGGAAGGTTTTACTCCGGCACATCATGAGGATAAACATGGAATAAGGTTATCAAATACCGCCGGTCTTTCTCTTGATAATGTTTATGTTCCTTTTGAAAATCTTATAGGTGGGGTTGAAGGTCAAGGACTTAGTCAAGCACAAGCAGTTTTTGGCTATACAAGATTAATGGTTGCAGCATTTGGTCTTGGTTGTGGTTGGGCAGCACTTGACACATCTATAAGATATTCTCAGCAAAGAATTCAAGCAGGAGGACCTCTTTCACAAAAACAAGGATATATGTTTAAGCTTATAGTTCCTCACGCAATAAATCTTGAAGCAGCAAGGTGTTATATAGAATATGTTGCAAAAAGAATTGATGATGGGGAACATGGACTTCAAACGGAGGGCGCTATAGCTAAATACTTTGCGACAGAAAGTGGAAATAAAGCTGCTGAGGATTCAATTCAGGCGCTTGGTGGTTATGGTTATACAAGAGATTTTCCTGTTGAAAAGATAAAAAGAGATGTTAAAATAACTTGTATCTATGAGGGAACAAATGAAATAATGGAGATGACAATATATAGAGGAAGATGGCAAGAGCATTTAAAAACACGCGGAGAATATTATATGCAAATGGCAAAAGAACTTGAAGAATTATCAAAGAAAAATAATGAAACTGGCGCATATGAGGCATCACTTGCCTTAAAAGCACTTGCAAATATACTTGAAGAGTGTAGAATAAATAAACTTACAAGACATCAGTATGTAACATTTGTGCTTGGAAGATTAATTTCAATGGCAGAGCATTCTTATGTTTTTTCAAAAACTGCAATGAGTGATAAACTTTCGGAGACAGTAAAATTTGATCTTCCAACATATAGAGCAATGGCAAGGGTTTTTGCAAAAAATACTGCCTTAAAAATTGCAATTGAAGGTGGTTCAACTGTTTTAGGACTTAACGAAAGTAGTGCTAAAGTTCTTGATAAAATAAATCTTTCTGAGATTGAAAAAAGACAATATGGAATACTTTCTGATATGGAGATGATCTCATCATCTCTTGTTCAGGTTTTTAAATCGAAATAAAGGAGTTTGTTTATGAAAAATATATTTGTTTGTATAAAACAAGTACCTGACTCAACAGAAGTAAAGATAAATCCAGAAACAGGGACTCTTATAAGGCAGGGGGTTCCTTCAATATTAAATCCATATGATCATTTTGCTGTTGTTTGGGCTTTAAAACTGAAAGAGAAAAATCCTGATTTTTCAGTTAATGTTATTTCTATGGGTCCACCTCAAGCAAAAGCAGTTATACAACTTGCTCTTGCTCTTGGTTGTGATAGAGGATATCTTTTAAGTGATGTTCTTTTTGCAGGATCTGATACTTGGGCAACATCATATGCTTTAAGTATGGCTATAAAAAAGATTGCAAAACCAGATCTTATTATTTGTGGTATGCAAGCAATAGATGGTGATACAGCTCAGGTTGGGCCTGGAATTGCAGCACAATTAGGTATTCCACAAATTACTTTTTGTGAGGAGATAGAGATAGATGGAAACAAACTTGTTGCAAAAAAACATATTGATGATGGATATGACTTAGTTGAATCTATACTCCCATGTCTTGTTACTATGTCAATGCCAAAAGATTTTGAATTACCATTTCCTTCTTTTGTTGATATTGCAAATTCAGTTTCTAAAGAAATTACAGTTTATCAAGCAAAGGATATTGGAGCAGATGAAAATCTTATTGGTTTAAAAGGATCACCAACTCAGGTTTCAAAAATTTATCCACCGTCAAAAGATATTAAAACTGTTTATATCCAAGGTGGTACTATTGAAGCAGTTGAGAAAATTATTGAGATAATGAGAAATGAAAATTTTATAAAGTAAAAAAGGAGGATGCTGTGGGTATAGAAGTTCTTAGTAATTGTATTGGATGTGGAAAATGTGTTAGTGTATGCCCTTTTGAAGCAATTTCAATGGTAAATAAAAAGGCTGTTATAGATCTTACAAAATGTACCCTTTGTGGATCTTGTGTAGTTGTTTGTCCTGTTAAAGCGATTGTTATAAAAAGAGAAGTTTCTAAAAAAGATTTTTCAGAGTATAAAGATGTATGGGTTTTTGTTGAGTTTGGAGATGAAACAGATCCATTGAAACAAGGTGAGATAAAAAAAGTTTCTTTTGAACTTTTATCTAAAGGAAGACAACTTGCTGATAAACTAAAAAATAAACTTTGTGCTGTTGTACTTAGTTACGAAAATAAAAATTACGAAAATATTCTTAAGGATTATGGTGTTGATAGAATTTATCTTGTTGAAGATAAGAATCTTCTTCCATATGATACAGAGATATACTCATCTGTGGTAATTTCTCTTGTAAATAAGTATAAACCTTCTGTTTTTCTTTTCCCTGCAACATATAAAGGAAGAGATCTTGCCCCAAGAATTGCATCAAGCCTTTATGTTGGTCTTACTGCTGATTGTACCGCTCTTGATATAAATTCGGATGGTCTTCTTGTTCAATCAAGACCAGCATTTGGTGGAAATATTATGGCTGATATTCTTTCTCCAAATTCAAGACCACAAATGGCAACTGTAAGACCTAATGTTATGAAAATTGAAAAAAATTATAGAGAAAATCTTGAGGTTATAAAAGAGAATATAAAGATAAATCCATCTTTAAGAAGAGTTAAGATTTTAAAAAGAATAAAAAATCCTTCTTCATCATCTTTTAAACTTGAAAATGCTGAGATAATTGTTTCTGGTGGAAGAGGGATGAAAACAAAAGAAAGATTTGAAGTTCTTTTTGAACTTGCAAAACTTCTTGATGGATGTGTTGGAGCATCAAGGGCTGCTGTTGATAGTGGTTTTATAGATAAAAAGCATCAGGTTGGACAAAGTGGAGTTACAGTAAATCCAAGATTATATCTTGCCTTTGGAATAAGCGGAGCTATTCAGCATATAGTTGGTATGAAAAATTCGGATAGAATAATAGCAATAAACAAAGATCCAAATGCTCCAATATTTGGAGTTTCTCATTATGCTGTTGTTGGCGATGCTTATGAAATAGCAAAAAAACTTATTGAGAAACTTAAACAATCTTGTAAATAAAGTTTGATCTTTATTTTTATGGCTGGGGTTTTTAAAAAATTTTTCAATATAATTATACTTTTAGGTTTTTTACCGGTAATTATTGTTGTTGGTGTTATATTTTATTACACTCATATCTCTAAAAAAAATCTTATAAATAACTATCAAAAACTTGCTGATTCTTATGCAACACTTAGCTACGATAATGTTTATAATTTTTCAAAAAGGCTTGAGTATCTTGAGTATATGAGGGCTTTATATAGGAGTGATGATGTTTTTTTGAGTAAAATTTTTGAAAAATACGATGAGGTTATTTTTGCTGCAATACTTGATGAGAATGGAAGAGAGAAGAAAAGAAAATCAATTGGAAATTTTTCAAAAATTTTTAAAACAATTGATATAGCAAAAAAACCTTATTTTGAAATATTGAGACAAAAAAAAGAGGGAGTTATAGGTGATTTTTCAGTTATTGGAACTTTCCCTGTTGGTGTTATAGTTTATCCTTTAAAAAATAACTTTGTATACCTTTCTTTAAATCTTAAAAATTTTTTCTATAACATATACAAAACAAGAATAGGGGAGAGTGGTTTTGTTTTTTTTGTTACTGGTAGTGGTGAGGCTCTTGGTGAGATTGGTGTTGATTTAAAATATAGTGATATAGTAAAAATTAAGAATAGCGAGTATGGAAGTATAAAAATCGATATAAATTCTATTGATTATATTGCAGTGTATAGAAAGGTAGCAGATTTTGATCTTTATGTTGTTGTTGCTCAGAGTGCATATGAGTTTTATAGGGATATAAATCTTTTGTTTTATTCAGTTCTTTTTTTGATATTTCTTGTTTTAACTGTTTCATATTTTATAGCATTTGTGACAACAAGAAATCTTTCAATGCCTATAAATGCTTTAATTGAAGCAAGTAAAAATGTTTCAGAAGGTATCTTTGATAAATATATAGAGGAAAAAAGTGATTTTGAAGAGTTAGATAAACTAATAAATGTGTTTAATTTGATGATGAGAAAATTAGATGAGTATAAAAAGATTCATATTGAGGAATTGATAGATGAGAGAGAAAAACTTAATTCAGTTTTAAAGAATATAAAGGATATAATAATACTTTCAGATCTTTCAGGAAATCCAATATATATGAACGATAATGCTATTTTAAAAATTTCATTGGATTTTAATAATGTCAGAAATTTTATACATAATTTTATAAGAGAAATAGCCTTTAAAAAGGAAAATATAATAAAGATTGGTGATAATTTTTTTGAATCAAACATAGAGATTATAAAACTCTATAGAAACAAACCAATGATTCTTATTGTTCTTGAAGATGTTACGCTTGAAATGAAGGTTTATGAGATGAAAGAGGATTTTTTTAGATCAATAGTTCATGATATAAGAACCCCAATTTTAAATATTCAAGGATATATAAAGATTCTTTCATACTCAAATGATGAAAGTATTAAGAAATATATAGAAGGGCTTAAAACCGAGAGTGATACAGTATATAGAATGCTTGAAAATATTCTTGATGTATCAAGAATTGAAAACAGAAGTATAAAAGTTGAGCGTAGAGAAATAAATCTAAAAGAACTTCTTAAAAGTATTGCAGATAGATTTGAAGTAAGAGCAAGGATAAAAAATCTTTATTTTAATTTAGATCTTGGTGATGATAAACCATTAATTATTAGTGCTGATGAGGAATTATTAAGAAGAGCAATTGAGAATATACTTACAAATGCTTTTAAGTATACTGATAAAGGTGGTGTTACACTTAAACTTGAGGTTAATGAAAAAATAAGTATAATAATATCAGACACTGGTAGAGGTATAGAGAAGGAAAAGCTAAAAAATATATTTGATAAATTTAAAAATGCTTCAAAAGAGGGCTTTGGACTTGGACTTAGCATTGCAAAAGCGATGATTGAATTAAATGGAGCAAAGATTTCTGTCGAGTCAGAAGAAGGTAAGGGAACAAAGTTTACTATAATTTTTTAGTATGATTTTTAAAAAAGAATACACATCAGTTTATATTGTAAGTGCAATTCTTACAGTATTTTTTACACTTCTTTTTATTGTTGAAATGAGACTTGATGTTAGCATGATTTTTAAAAATCTTGAGAATAAATGGCATGACCTTAAATTCAATCAAAATATTGTTGGTAATTACCATTTAAAAGAACCAGATAAAAGAATAATTATTGTTGTTATTGATGATAAAACATTAAACAAGTATGGCTGGCCTTTTCCAAGAAGATATTATGCTACATTGATAAAAAACTTAAACTCATATGGAGTTAAAGTCATAGGTTTTGATGTTCTTTTTTTGGATGAGGATAAGGGGAATACTCAAAATGATGAGATCTTTGCACAAGCATTAAGTAAAAATAAAAATGTTGTTCTTGCTGTATCTCTTGATGATAAAGGTAGGCTTAGGCTTCCTTTACAAAAATTTCTTCTTTCAACAGATAATTTTGCATCTGTTAGTTCTACACTTCTTATTGATAATGATGGTAGTATAAGACGTTTTTATGTTTTTATGCCTTCAATCTATTTGCCTGATGGCAAAGAATCTTTGTATTTGTATAAAGATATTAGGAAAGATCTTATCTATGGTAATATTCCTGTTGCTTTACTTGGAGCATATTTGTATTCAAAATATAGAGGGATTTCTATTGAAGAACTTTATAAAAAATATGGTGATAGTTTTTATTACATAAATTTTAGAAGAGCTAATTCTGAAAATTTTTTTATTTATGATACAATTTCTTTTTTGGATGTTGTTGAAAATAAAATTGATGATAATTTTAAAAAAAGATTAAAAGATGCGATAATTTTGGTTGGAACTGGTGCTCAAGCTGCATATGATCATTTTCCAACCCCTGCAAGCCTTCATACTCCAGGTGTTGAAATTCATGCTTTTGCTTGTGATAATTTACTTCATAAGGATTATCTTATTGAAGTTCCCTTTATAATTGAGGCAATTATTCTTATTATTTCAATATGGCTTCCTGTTATTCTTATATCAAAATCAGTTTTTGAAATGAGTATTTATAATTTTAGTTTTATTGTTATTCTTATGTTTGTGAGCGTTTTTTTGGTATCAAAAAATATAAATTTTTATTTTGCTCCTTATTTTATATCAAACATTGTTCTATATACATATGTGATTGCATATAAATCCATAGTTGAGGATAGACAAAAGAGATGGATAAAAAATACGTTTTCTCAGTATTTATCCCCAGAGGTTGTAGATCTTCTTGTAAAAGATCCTTCAAAACTAAAACTTGGTGGTGAGAGAAGAGATATGAGTATTCTTTTTATGGATATTGCAGGTTTCACATCTATGAGTGAGAAGATGACACCTGAAGGTGTTACAAACATATTAAATGAGTATCTTTCTCAATTAAGTGATGTAATACTTTCAAAAAAAGGTGTTATAGATAAATACATCGGTGATTGTATAATGGCTTTTTGGAATGCTCCAATTGATGTGGATAAACATAGGACACTTGCTGTTGAAGCAGCATTAAGTTGCCTTTCGACTATAAAAGAGATTAACGAGAAAAAGAAATTTAATATAGGAGTTAGAATTGGTATAAACAGTGGAGAGGTTGTTGTTGGAAATATGGGATCTAAAAAAAGATTTTCGTATACTGTTCTTGGTGATAATGTAAATCTTGCATCAAGGCTTGAAGGAGCAAATAAATTTTTTCATACAAAGATAATGGTAAGTGATGATGTGTATAAGGAAGCAAAAGAGGAGTTTATTTTTAAATATATCGGAGAGATTCTTGTTGTTGGAAAAACTCTTCCTGTAAAGGTATGGGAGCCATATAAAAAAATTTCTGAGATGAATGAAAAAGATAAAGAGTTTATTGAAAATTTTGAAAATGGTATAAAATATTTTTATGAGAAGAATTACTCTTTTGCCAAGGAATTTTTTCTCAAAGCAGAAACAATTTTTGGAAATGATGGACTTGTTATTTTTTATCTTAATTTAATTGATGAACTTGAAAAAGGAAAGATGGAGTTTGATGGTGTATTTAATATAAGGAGTAAATAATGGAAGTGTTTTGGCGTCTTTTTTTAAGTCATTTAATTGCCGATTTTACTCTTCAGACAAATTGGATTAATCAGATGAAGAGAAAATCTATAAAGGGTGTTTTTATACATGTGATGATTCATTTTGTTGTTACATATTTACTTCTTATGCCATATCTTAAAAATATTTGGTTTGAGGTATTTGGAATTAAATTTAGTGGATATTTTATGGTTTTTTTGATATGTATTACACATCTTTTTATAGATCAACTAAGAGTATATATCATAAATAACAAAATTTATGATGATAATACATTTAGTTTTTTGTTAGATCAATTCCTTCATTTTTACTTTATCTACATTTTTTCGCCTTTTAATGATGTTACAACTAACTTTTCTGGTGAGAAAACAATTATGATTCTTACTTTTTTTGTGATAATAACACATACAACGACTATTTTTATATATTACATTGAAAAAGATCTTAAAGGGCTTAGTTTTCCAAGTTTTGATCAGAAATACTTTATGATATTTGAGAGAATCGTTATTTGGGCTTTTTTTCTTATGAATGGATGGGGTTGGGTTTTCTTTTTAGTTCTTTGGATAATTCAACTTTATTATCTTAGGATGAAAAGAATAATTGACATAACCAATCTAAACTTTTATCTTAGTATAATTGTTTCCGTAATTTTTGGTCTTATTACAAGATATTATTACTATTTATGATAATCATAAAAAAATCAGATATTACAAAAGAAAAATGTGATGCTATTGTAAATGCAGCAAACTCAAAGCTTTGTGGTGGTGGCGGTGTTGATGGAGCAATACATAGAGCAAGTGGCCCAAAACTTTATGAGAAGTGTCAAAAGATAATTAAGAAAATAAAATATCTTGAGCCTGGAAATGTTGTAATTACACCAGCATTTGAGATTAAAGATGTTAAATACATAATACATACCGTTGGACCTATATGGAAAGGAGGAATATTCAATGAGAGTTCTATACTTTCTAAATGTTATGAGAGTTGTTTTAAAATAGCTATTGAAAACAATATAAAAACTATAGCATTTCCATCAATATCTACTGGTGCATATGGATATCCAATTGAACTTGCAGCACCAATTGCAATAAAAAGCGCTTTTTTATATGAGAATTTTTTTGAGAAAATAATATTTGTTCTTTTTAGTGATTATGATTTATCAGTTTATGAAAGAGAGTATAAAAAATATGGCAAAACCTCTTAAAGATGTTAGATTTGTTGTAGTTGATGTTGAAACAACAGGTCTTGATCCAGAAAAGGAGCGAATTTGTGAGATATCAATGATTGCTCTTAAAAATCTTGAAAGTGTAAGTTCATTTACTTCACTTATAAATCCACAAATAATTATTCCGCCAGAAGTTTTTATGGTTCATGGAATAGATAATAAAATGGTAGAAGAAAGTCCAAGTTTCATTGATATTGCTGATACAGTTATGGATTTTATTTCAGGAAGTGTTCTTGTTGGACATAATATAGAGTTTGATTTTGGTTTTCTTAAAAGCGAGATGAAAAGAGCTGGATATGATATTGAAAATTTTATTCTTATTGATACTGTTAAGCTTTCAAGAAAAATTTATACTATAGAAAATTATAAACTAAAAACTGTTGCAAACTATCTAAATATCCAGTCAGATAGATTTCATAGAGCTGAGGATGATGTTGAAGTAACAGTAAAAATATTTCAAAATATAATTAGAACACTTAAAAGCGATTATGGTATAGATACGCTTGAATCTTTAATTGAGTTTATTAAAAAAAATTAAGGAGACGAGTATGACATACAAACTACCATTTGATTTTAGCATAAGTGATATAGAAAATATAGTTAAGAAAGATTCAAAGTTTGTAATTGATAAAAAAGCAAGAAAAAAAATAATTGAAGTTAGAAAAAAGCTTTCAAAACTTATAGATGAAAACAAAGTAATGTATGGAATAAATACTGGTTTTGGAGAACTTGCAAGCAAGAGTATATCCCAAGAAAACTTAAAGCAGCTTCAATTAAATCTTATTAGAAGTCATTCAACTGGTGTTGGAAATCCTTTAAGCGATGAAGAAGTAAGGCTTTTGATGTTTATAAGAGCAAATGAACTTGCAAGGGGAGCAAGTGGAGTTAGGGTTGAGGTTATTGAAAAATTATGCGAGTTTTTAAATAAAGGTGTAATTCCATATATTCCTGAAAAGGGAAGTGTTGGGGCAAGTGGGGATCTTGCTCCAAGCTCTCATATGGCACTTTGTCTTATAGGAGAAGGATATGCAAAAGTAATGGGGGATGATAGATTTGAAAAAACAGAAAAAATTCTAAAAAAGCTTTCTATATCTCCTATTACGCTTGAAGAAAAAGAAGGGCTTGCACTTATAAACGGAACACAAGCAACAAGTGCAATTGGATCTTTAGCTCTTTTAAAAGGGCTTAAAGTTTTTCATACATCAATAGTTGCTGGCGCTTTAAGTGTGGATTCTTTAAAAGGAACAACTGTATGCTTTGATGAAAGAATATCCAATTTAAAGCCGCATCCAGGACAAACTTATGTTGCAAGAAAACTAACAGAATTACTTAAAGGAAGCGAGATAAGGGAATCTCATAGAATAAATGATAATAGGGTTCAGGATCCTTATTCGCTTAGATGTATGCCTCAAGTTATGGGTGCGGTTATGGATAATCTTTATCATTGTGTAAATATTGTTGAAAATGAGTACAAAAGTGTGACTGATAATCCACTTGTTTTTTTTGATGGTAAAAATATAGATGTTCTTTCAGGTGGTAATTTTCATGCACAAGCACTTTCTTTTGCATTTGATATAGCAGCAATGGTTTTAACTGCAAATGGAAATATGAGTGAGAGAAGGATTGCGCAACTTGTAAGCGATTTTAAAATTTTGCCACCTTTTCTTGCAAAAAATCCGGGTCTTGAGAGCGGGCTTATGATATGTCAGGTTACAGCTGCATCATTATGTAATCAAAACAATATTCTTTCACATCCAGCATCAGCTTTTTCACTTCCAACTTCAGCAAATAAAGAGGATTTTGTTTCTATGGGGACAAATGCAGCATTAAAACTTAGAGATGTTGTTGAAAATGTATCAAGAATAATTGCAATAGAACTTATAGGAGGGGTGAGAGCAATAGAATTTCACAGACCATTAAAAACATCACCAACTCTTGAAAATGTTATTAGAAGGATAAAGGATATATGTGGGGAACTTGATGGTGATATAGAGTTTTCACCAAAGATAGAGGCATTAAGTGATTCAATTTTAAATGGCGAATTTTTAATATAAAGGGAGGTGTTTATGGTAATAAGAGCGCCAAGAGGAAATAAACTTACATGCAAAGGCTGGAATCAAGAAGCAGCAATGAGAATGCTTATGAACAATCTTGATCCTGAGGTTGCAGAAAAACCAGAAGAACTTATTGTATATGGAGGAAGAGGAAAAGCAGCAAGGAACTGGGATTGTTATAAGGCGATAATAAAAAGTTTAAAAGAACTTGAAAATGATGAGACACTTTTGATTCAATCTGGAAAGCCGGTTGGTATTGCAAAAACTCACGAGTATGCGCCAAGGGTTTTGATTGCAAACTCAAATCTTGTTGGGAATTGGGCTAGGTGGGATGTTTTTAATGAACTTGAAAAAAAAGGATTGATAATGTATGGACAGATGACAGCAGGATCTTGGATTTATATAGGAACTCAAGGGATTTTACAAGGAACATATGAAACATTTGCTGCCTGCGCAAGAAAACATTTTAAATCAGATCTTACAGGAAAACTTGTTGTAAGTGGTGGGCTTGGTGGTATGGGTGGAGCACAACCACTTGCAATTACAATGAACAACGGTGTTGCAATAATAATTGAGGTAGATCCCGAAAGAATTCAAAAAAGACTTAAAACTGGATATCTTGATACAATGACAGAAAAACTTGATGAGGCATTAAAAATTGCAGAAAAGTATTTAAAAGAAAAAAAGCCAATATCAATAGGTCTTCTTGGAAACTGTGCAGAGATACTTCCAAAAATGCTTGAGATGGGTGTAAATGTTGATGTTCTTACAGATCAGACATCAGCACATGATCCTTTAAATGGATATATACCTGAGGGTTTAAGTATTGAAGATGCAAAAGAATTGAGAGTAAAAGATCCACAAGGCTACATTGATAGAGCAATGAAATCGATTGCAAAGCATGTTGAAGCAATGCTTGGATTTATGAAAAATGGAACGATTGTTTTTGATTATGGAAATAATATAAGGACAATGGCTTATAAAATGGGAGTTAAAAATGCTTATGATTTTCCTGGCTTTGTCCCAGCATATATAAGAGATCTTTTCTGTGAAGGGAAAGGACCTTTTAGATGGGTTGCTTTAAGTGGAGATCCAAAGGATATATATTTTACAGATCAACTTGCAATTGAAACATTTCCAAAGAATGAGACAATGATTAGGTGGATAAAAATGGCATCAAAGAAAGTTCATTTCCAAGGGCTTCCAGCAAGAATTTGCTGGCTTGGATATGGTGAGCGTGAGGTTTTAGGACTTAAGTTTAATGAAATGGTGAAAAAAGGAAGAATCTCAGCACCAATTGTAATTGGAAGGGATCATCTTGATAGTGGTTCTGTTGCAAGTCCATATAGAGAAACCGAAAGAATGCTTGATGGCTCAGATGCTATTGCTGATTGGCCAATACTAAATGCAATGCTTAATGTTGCAAGCGGAGCAAGTTGGGTTAGCTTTCATCATGGGGGAGGGGTTGGTATAGGATATTCACTTCATGCAGGACAAGTAATAGTTTGTGATGGGACAAAAGAGATGGCAAAAAGAATTGAGAGAGTTCTTACAAATGATCCTCTTATGGGAGTTTTGAGGCATTATGATGCTGGCTATGATATAGCAAAAAAGTTTGCAAAAAAGAAAGGGATAAAAATTCCAATGAAGTGAAATCTTTTGTTTTTTAATTGTCGTTAGTTATAGTTAATCAAAATAAATGATACTTTCATCTAAAGTTATTGAAAATCTTTTAGTTGATTTTGTAACGGATTTTTCAATTTCTGATGTTGATGGTTTTAATGATTTTATAAAAGATTTTTCAATAACCTATGATTTACCAGATAATATGTCTTATCTTAAAAGAGTTGAGAGATATGATATCAAAAAATTTTTTCCTCAAGCAAAAAGTATTGTTGTTTGTATATTTCAATATTGGAACAATAATTATGAAAAAAATTACAATGATTTTATTTCCGAGATTAAAGATCCTTTTAAGTTCTTATCAAAAAAATACAAATTAAACAAAGATATTTTAAAGATTAAATCAAAACTTATTGCAAGATATTCTCTTTTTGATGATTATCATAAAGTTATAAAAGATAGATTAAAAAATGTTGTTGATGAACTTAAAAAAATTGATAAAACTATTGAGACAAAGATTTTTGTAGACACATCACCTGTTTTTGAAAAATTGCTTGCAGCATATAGCGGACTTGGTTTTATTGGGAGAAACACTCTTTTGATAAATCCTTTATATGGAAGTTATCTTTTTATAGGTGGTTTTTTTATAAACAAAGAGATAATTGGTTATCAAAAAAAGAATCTAAATTATAAAAAAATCTGTGATAAATGTAGATTATGTGAGGATAAATGTCCAACAAAAGCACTTTACAATAATAGATTAGATCCATTAAAATGTGTATCATACTGGACAACACACAATAAAGATAGAGAAATTCCACCTGAGATTATAGAAAAATCAAAATATTTTTTTGGCTGCGACATATGCCAAGAAGTTTGCCCTTATAATAAAAATCCAGTTTCAAAATCCCCTCTTTTTTTACTAAGTCAAAAATAAATTTATCTGAGTTTTAAAAAGTCAAATATGTTAAAATGTCAATATTTGACAAGTGTATTAAAAAATAATAGTATAAACTTATGGGATTTAAAAAGTGAATTTATATGAATAAATTGATGAAAATTAGTGTGATAGTAATTGGTATAGTTGTATTGTTTAGAAGTATTTCTTTTTCTATTGATAAAAAGACAGATAAACTTAGAGAATTATATAAAATATACAATTCCACTTCTACTCCAAAAATTTACAAGCAAATATTAATGAAACATATAATTCGTTACTAAGGGTATAGCGTTTTAAAATCAAGTGATATATTTTATAAGCTAAATGATTTTTTAAGTTCTTCTACTATTAAAACTATGGATAGTGATCTAATGCATCAAGCAGATCCAAGTTTTAAACTTGGTGAAGTATATTGTTATCCAAACCCTGCAAAGAAAATAAATCCTATTTTTCACATAGAGACTGGGATAGCAGATAAATTGGAACTAAAGATTTATGATGTCTCTGGCTCACAGATTTTTGAGGCTACTTTAAATGGAATGCCTCAAGTTATGGACGATGGCCAAGGACCTCAGTATGCGTATGAATACCTTTGGGATGTTAATAATATAGGTAGTGGAGTATATATATTTAGTGTGGTATCTAATAAGGGCAATAAGATCTTGAAAAGAACTGGGCGTTGTGCGGTGATAAGATGAGAATATATATTTTATTTTTTTGTTTTTTGAGTAGTTTTGTTTGTAGCATATTTGCTGAAGGAACTACCGCTTCATTTCTTAAATTAGGTTTTAGTGCTCGTGCTAGAGGACTTGGAGAAAGTTTTTCTGCTGTATCTGAAACCCCTGATGCTATTTTTTATAATCCTGCAGGAATTACAAATATTCAAAGGAATGAAATAAACTTCAGTTATGGTCAATTATTAGAAAATGTTAATTATAATTCTTTAAGATATATTCACTCGCTTTATAATAATAATGCGATAGGAATTATGATAAACTATCTTAGCTAGTCATCTATTGAAGGTAGGGATATAAATCGCATTTACTGGGGAATTTGGATCTTATGATATGGCTGCAAATTTTGCTTATGGATTTTATTTAAGTGAAGTGACATTTGCTGGATTGAATTTTAAACACTTAACCAGTAAAATTTGTGATGAATCATCTACAGGATGGGCTTTTGATTTTGGATTGCAGTATAGAGTTAAATCAAAAGGATTGAATCTTGGAGTTTCTGTCCAAAATATTGGTCCTAAGATGAGATTTATAAAGGAATATTCTCCTCTGCCATTAACTCTCAGAACAGGGATAGCATATTCTATTGGTAGCAATATTCTTTTTTTATTTGATGTCACTAGATACCTTTATGATAGGAGAACAGTATTTAGTATTGGAACTGAATATGTAATTTTTGATTCATTTTTTGTTCGTGCTGGTTATAATAATAATTTTTCAAATTGTAACGATTTGATAAAGTGTGTAGATTTTAAATCCGGATTTGGAATAAGATTGAAAAACTTTAATTTTGATTACGCTCTATCACCTTTTGGTGATATAAGTAAGGTTCATATTTTAAGTATCGGAGCAAGATTTTAATGAAGAAAATTATTTCAATTATATTTTTAATTTTTTCTTCCTTTAACCTTTACTCTGAGGAGAATCCACCTGTTTTTGATGTAGAATTCGGGACAAAACCTATCAACGTATCCAAATATATAAATCCTTATATTATTAAACAAGGTATTGATGGTTGTTTTTATATTGGTGGGGATTACGGGTTGATTAAATTAAACTCAAATGGTGAAGCACAGTGGAGTTTATATTATTCTGGTGTTGAATCATCTAATGGCTTGACTATGGCTGAGGGAAATATTGGAATTGACGAGGATAATAATGTGTATGTTGGTATAAATATTTATCTCCAAAGTGAAAATAAATTTCTATCTTATATTTTAAAATATAACTCAAATGGGAGTTTGGTAATTTCTCGCCTTCTTTCTGCTGTTTCACTTGATAAGAACCCAGTGATTTTGGGAGGTGTTATATATAGTAGTGAGACACAAAGGATTTATGTAAGTTTTGGATATGAAGAAACTAACGGTGATATCCGTGCTATAGGAGTATTTGATAAAGATTTGAATTTTATTAAAGAGATAGATTTCCCATTAAATCCAGAATGGGGCTTTGGATTTAGTGGTGAGATAGGTATTGATAGATATAATAAAATATATATTGGAGGCTCTTATAATGCAGCTAATATTTATGTGTTAAAATATGATAGTGATTTTAACTTAGAATTTGAATTTATGAAAGATCCAATTGCACCAAAGATGTTTGGTGATGGAAAGGTTATCCCTGGTGGTGGTTATTATATAATAGATATGGAATGGGACAGTAATGGATGGGGCGGCAATGTAGTTCATAATATTTCTGCAAATGGTATAGAGAGATGGTATAAGCTAACTAATTTGGATTTGTATAGGCATAGTGTTGATAATTTAGGAAATTTTTATGGCATAATATCAGATCAACCAAACAGATTTGTTAAAATTGGATATGATGGCGAGATTAGATGGAGTGTAGAAGAAAATGATGCTAGTAATATATGGGCTATTTTTATTGATACTGGGTCGCGGATATATACTGTAGGTTCTTTAATACAGGCACCTGATGATAAACCTTATTATATAGCAAGATATGTAGCGGAAGAACCAAAGAGATATTCCATAACTGCTGACACATTTACGCCTAAAATTGCCTATGTAAATGAATACACAGAGCCGCTTATAAGCACAGTGACAATTTATGGAACAACAAATCCAGTAAAAGAAATACCTGTAAATTTTACAATTTCAACATATCCAGCAGGGGCGACAGGTCAAGAATTAACCATAATAAGCACAAGAACAAATCAAAATGGTCAGGCGATGACCCAGTTAAAATTAGGAAATATCCCAGCGGAATATGGTGTGACAGCCTTTTGCCCATCCTGTATTCCAGAGTTCAGTTCAGTTACATTTACCTGCTGTGGGAAATTGAAAACAGATGATTTTAAGCAGTTTGATGAGAGATGGAAATCGGAATATTACGACAATATTTGTTCAACTGAACCAGCAGGGACTGGAAGATATAGACCAGTATATTCCTGTGATGATCCAATATTTGATAAACCGGAATATCGTGATAAGAAATACCAATTTACAATTTGGGGAAAAGGGTGCGCGTTAAGTGCACTGGCAACACTGATAAATTATTATAAGGATAAATATAACTTACCAATATCATCGACAACCCCTAAGGATTTAAATAACTGGTTGAGTGAGAATTATAGTCCTAAAAAAGAAGCTTGCTTTGATAAAAATGGTAATCTTAATTTTTATTGTATCAATTCTTATACCAATGGCAAAGTTGAGTTTTTAGGTTTTATGGATATTATTGATTACAATAGAGAACAACTTATTAACCAAACAAATAATGATATTAATGCTGGTTTGCCTGTAATATTGAAAATTTCTAATCCTATTCATTATATTTTAGTAATTGGTAAGTGTGGAGTTGGTTTTATTGTTTCTGATCCTGAAGGTAAGATATCTATTTATGATCCCAGAGGTAATAGGTCTATAATTGGAATAAGGAGGTTTAAGTATGTTGAAAGGTAAGATTCTTATTATGGTTATATTATTATCTTGTTTTTATGGTAGTTTGAAGGCTTTTGAAATAAGTATAGGTTCATATGAAAAGGAAGGTTATTTTAGTCCTAGAAAAAATCTATATATCATAATAGAAGATCCTTTGGGAAGGAAAACTGGATATAATCCATTTTTGAGACAATATTTAAAAGAGATACCTTTTTCAAGTATGGGAGAGGAGTCTATATTTGATATTGAAAGTGATAGTGAAGGACCCGTTAGTTTTAAAGTTGGAATTAATGATGAAGGTGAGATTAGAGGTGAATATAAAATACATATTTTGGGAATAAATGATGTTAAGTATATTTTAGAAGGGCCTTTTAGAGAATATATAAGTTATATTTCTTCAGGTTGTATTTCTATTCTTTCATTTAATTTTGACCCCACGCCTGGAGCACCACCACCAACAATAACCAAGATAGTCACCTTTCAGACATTGCGAGATGATTTTAATGTAGCCCAGAAATTAAATCAAATAGGCGATGATAAGTTTGTAAATAGTTTGATAAAGATGGTGAATATTGCAGAAAAACTATATAACAGATGTCAGCAGATTAAGGACGGTAGTAAAGAGGATAAACACAAAAGATTATGTTATAGACCGGTTATTATGATACTTGAATTGATAAAAA